>Ga0316204_10002681_pt1 | contig 39192 bp, 37 predicted proteins | sample 6monrhotite_MG_2_FD_205661 | JGI IMG/M metagenome (GOLD analysis project Ga0316204, IMG submission 205661) | Microbial mat bacterial communities from mineral coupon in-situ incubated in ocean water Damariscotta River, Maine, United States -... | ecosystem: Environmental > Aquatic > Marine >...
AGCCGTCTATTATATATCTATTTAAAACTCAATGTCAATTATTATTTTCAAATAATTTTTCTTCAAATTTTAAACCGACTATCTAAAACGGCCTCGAAGCGTAGGACTTAAAGCGCCTTTGCTTCGGAACGGGGCGTATTCTAACCAATTCACCATCCAACGCAACCCCTAAAGGTGTCTTTTTTTACATTTTCTTTAGTTTTATATGTCAGTCCGATGACAATCCACAGTTACCCACAGGCTTATCCACATTTAGTCTAGAATTACGTAGGCTTAATTGCGATTCTACTGCTAGTAGCAACCAATTCATTGTGATCAATCTAATTTATAATTGAAGCGGATTTAATTGCAGCAATCCACTCTTGCCCTTCCTTTAAATTTAGAACTCTTTGTGATCTTTTTGTTATTTTTGCTAACAATGGCCAAGGTTCATTCGCTACTTTTAAATGTATTAGTACGCCATAATCATTTAGAGGTTCAATTAATGTAATGACTACATTTAAGTGATTTAGAACCGAGCATTTTTCCGGTTTGCCTGCTAATAGACTTATTTGCTGTGCTGAAATAATGATTCGAACCGTCTCACCTTGCTGGTGGGAGACAGCAGGTACCCAGATTTTGGAATCCCCCACCTTCAAACAACTTAAACCATCTTCCAAATCGTGACTCACCACTTTTGCAGATAAGACTGACCTAGGGTTATCTCCTTGATAGAGAGGTGTTCCAACCCGATTAAGCGCTTTTTCTATTGCTTCGAAGTGTGTCACTCTTCCTTGATCCATAAACAGCACAAAATCAGCGAGCCGTTCAACCTCCTCTGGAGAGTGAGTCACATAGATGATTGGTATCTCAAGCTCATCTCTTAGTCGTTCTAAATACGGCATAATGGATCGTTTGGCAAACAAGTCTAATGAAGCCATAGGCTCATCCATTAGCAGGATTTTAGGTTGGGACAGTAATGCTCTTCCAATTGCGACCCGCTGACGCTCGCCACCTGAAAGCGTCACTGAATTTCGCTTCAATAATGGCTCAAGCCCCAGCCAATCAACCACTTGTTCAAAGTGAATCGTCGGCTCACCATCAATGAGAGTTTTGTGCCTCTTTAAACCATACCTAAGGTTTTCTTCCACATTTAAATGTGGAAACAGATTAGCTTCTTGAAAGACATAGCCTAATTTACGTTTATGGATGGGACGTTGCTTTCCATGCTTTATCCAAGTCTGTCCATTGAAGATAACCCAACCCTCTACCTCTTTCTCTAAGCCTGCTAAACAACGTAGGAGTGTGGTTTTTCCTGATCCCGAACGTCCAAAAATAGCGGTTAAGCCTTTTAAGGGCAACTCAAAATCTCCCGTTTCTAAACTAAAATCTCCGCATTTTAAAACCACATTCCCTTGTAAACCCACTCTAACCCCCTTGCCTAGTATTCACTTCCATACGACGGTTAAGACCATAAACAATAGTCAAAACCAGTAAGCTCATCACTAGCATAATCGCTGATAACACATGGGCTTGAGAGTACTCCATGGCTTCTACATGGTCGTATATAGCAATAGAGGCAACCTGAGTAACACCTGGGATATTACCTCCTATCATCAATATCACGCCAAACTCACCTACCGTATGCGCAAAAGTAAGCGTGGCCGCTACTAGATAATGGCGGCGAGTTAAAGGAAGGATCACGCTGAAAAAACGATCAACGGGGCCCGCCCCCAAAGTAGCTGCAACATTAACAGGTCGGGTACCTAATTGCTCAAAACCATTCATTAATGGTTGAACAGCAAAAGGAAGAGAATAAAGAACAGAACCAATCACTAATCCTGTCATTGAAAATGTCAGTGGAGCAAAGCCAAATGAAGCCCATAAATCACCAATAGCCCCCCCTGGACCGATTGTCACTAACAAATAAAATCCTAATACCGTTGGAGGAAGGACTAAAGGCAGTGCGACCATCGCTTCAAAAACCGCTTTTTTCTTGCCTTTAATGCGCGCCATCCACAAGGCAAGCGGCGTGCCTAAAATAATTAATAATACCGTGGTGTAAAAAGCGACTTGTAATGTAATCCATAAAGGCTGTAAATCAAGCACCTCAAATCCTTCAAACATAGAAATCAGCCCTATTCATTAACTGCGTCCTGTCTCTTCTGAACACCATAACCAAAGTATTGAATGCGCTCTTGAGCTTTATCACTGTGAAAAAATTTCAGAAAAGCCATCACGGCAGCCGTCTTTCTGCCTTTCACAATGACCGCCTGCTGTTCTAATAATGGATAAAGATTAAGAGGAATGTCGAAAACTTGACCTTTAACAGGCCTATCTGGATTGGAGACATAAGATTTAGCCACCAGACCGATTTGAGCATTGTTCGTCGCCGTATATTGATACGCCTTGCCAACATTTTCACCTAACGCAATTTTTTGCTGCTTAATCAATGAATCGTATAATCCATAATGTTTTAACACATCAATAGCGGCTACACCATAAGGGGCTGTTTTAGGGTTAGCAATCGCGAAAAAGCGTAAACGTTGATCTGTCGGATCTAGTTTTGCCAAATTGGGAGAAAGGTGACTGCCCCTTGGAGACCAAGCGACTAACCGACCTGTTACATAGGTAAAGCGACTGCCCTCCTCAATAAACCCCTCTTTTTCTAATAAAAGAGGACGTCTAGCATCGGCGGAGAAGAAAAGATCGTAAGGCGCGCCCCTTTTAATTTTGGTGTAAAGCATGCCACTTGCACCATTGGAAATATAGACCTGAATTCCAGTCTCTTTGGTAAATTCTCTTGATAAGTCTTTTAAAGTCGCTAAAAAGTTAGACGCTACAGCAATACGAACTCCCTGATCCGCAATCGCATTGGAAGTCAAAACTATAAACAACATCAAAAACAACGATATTATTTTTCTCATTAAATTAAATCCAATTTATCATTCTGTAAAATAACGACTATTGTTATGAATAACCTATTGTGCCGCAAGCAAGTTGCTTTAGTGTGCCTATTAAATAGACTGTACTTCTCACATCGACTCAATAAAAACCCGTAACTCCAAGCCCTTAACTTGACTTTGGATGGTTCTATCGCAGACCAAGCGCCTAATTGACTTCAATAATTTTATTTGAGCAAGCACCGAAAAGACAGTATGATCTCGCTATGACGAGATTTATGATTTATCAAAATAAAACCATTTTCAAGCTTATCTTATTAGCACTTTCCAGCCTGTTCTTAAGCGCTTGTGGTCAGCAGCCAGACTCCGAGCAAGTCTATCAATGGCCGATGATTGAAAATTGTGATTTACATCAGCAAGCCTGCACTTCGCAGATGGGCGAGAGTCTTGTCACTCTAAACATAAGACCGCACCCTATTCCAATCGCTCGTCCTTTAGGTATAGAAGTCACCTTGAAAAGCCTAGTCGCTAAAAAAGTAGAACTTGATATTTCGGGAGCCAATATGTACATGGGCTACAATCGTGTCCTTTTAACCCCAACTAAACAAGCCGGCCGTTACGTAGGAACATCGATGTTAGCCTTTTGCACAACGGCCAAAATGCAGTGGAAAATAACCCTTATGATCCATCAGCAGGATGGTACACAAATCCACATACCCTACCTGTTAGAAACAAAAAATCGCTAGCCTATTTATAGGCTTCGCTATTCATGATTTCTAATCGCTTTCTTTTACTGCTTATCTTTTAAAGCCTGTACAACAACAGGGTGAACAAACTCAGAAACATCACCGCCCAAAGCAGACACTTCTCTCACTAGACTTGAAGAGATAAATGCATACTGTTCTGCGGGCGTCATAAACATAGTTTCAATTTCAGGTGCCAATTTACGATTCATAGAAGCCAATTGAAATTCATACTCAAAATCAGAGACCGCTCGTAATCCACGAAGCAAAACATTCCCCCCCACTTCGTGTACAAAATCGACTAATAAAGTACTAAAACCACGCACTTCTACATTATCAAACTCTGCCAATACGGCCTTCACTAACTTAATCCGCTCCTCTAGACTAAACAGTGACTGCTTATTACGATTATCCGCTACGGCAATAATCAACCGATCATAAAAACGTGCAGCACGTTTAATCAAATCCATATGCCCAGCGGTAATGGGGTCAAACGTACCTGGATAAACTGCAATAATTGACATACTCGAAACCTATAAAAACTCACAATATCGCTATTCTACTGAGAATATCAACAGATAGATAGGCGAAAAAAAGAGCCCAGAGAAAACTAAGAGAAGGCTTAAGGTCTAAATTTATTTTCCCTGCCATTTTAATGCGCGTCGTTGCTGCCACTCCATTTAAATAAACCAAACCGAACCTGTGAAGTGCTTTTTTCACGAAAACAAACCCAACCTTCTGGCAAAATCGGCCAATCTAAGTTTTTTTCTTGCTCCAAATACAACCAGTTAGAGGTTTCAGGGCTCGTTGGCGAAAGATATCCACTTACAAACAACTTATCCACAGCTTGTTGCATTAATCCCTGATTAAAAGGAGGGTCTACAAAAATAACATTAAACGAGGCCCGAGCTGGCTGTGCTAACCACTGCAAGCTGTCTCCTTGATTCACTTGCGCATTAGATACTTTAAGTGTTTCCAAATTACTGCGTAACTGCTTAACGACAGGGAGTGAAAGCTCTAAAAAAGTAGCGGACTTGGCTCCTCTTGATAACGCTTCCAACCCTAGTGCGCCACTTCCAGAAAACACATCTAAACAGTTGGCCCCTGCAATTTCAAACTGCAACCAGTTAAACAAGGTTTCACGCACTCTATCTGATGTCGGTCTTAAACCTTCCGCAGACAAAACAGGTAGCTTTCTACCTCTCCAGTCTCCGCCAATAATGCGAATTTCTCCCGCTTTAGACTGGCCAGAACTTACTCTAGCCTCTTTTTTTGACACGCCCAAATCCGTTGCTTTTCTATTGGGTTTTCTAGCCATTAATAAATCCCTCTCACTAAAACAGTCTAAATTTGCAAATATCATACCTTGGTCAAAATGGAATCGCTAAAAAACTCGACTAACTTCTTGCAACAAAAATCCAATCATTAAATAAACTGCCCGCCCTCTATTTAGGTAAAATTACATATAAAAATCTATTCTACGGAGGATTTATCACATGTCGAAGTTTCTGAATAAGCAATGGCACCATCTTGCAGAGTTTGAAGTGACGGATTTACTGGATGTTCATGTAGATAAAGGCCTGTCAGAATTAGAAGTTGAACAAAGAAGATCCGACAGTGGTGAGAACAAACTCAGCGTTAAAAAAGAACAAGGCCCTATACTGCGATTTTTATTACAGTTTAACCAAGTACTGGTTTATATTTTACTCGTCGCTATTGTGATCAAAATATATTTAGGCAGCTGGGTTGATGCCAGTGTAATTTTTGGGGTTGTACTACTCAATGCCATTATAGGCTTTATCCAAGAAAATAAAGCGCTTAGCGCTTTAGATGCCCTACGCTCTGCTTTAATTACTGAAACAAACGTCCTTCGTTCTACAGAAAAACACCGTATTAATGCAAGCGGACTGGTGCCTGGAGATATTGTTTTATTACAGTCTGGCGATAAAATACCGGCCGATATACGTCTACTAAACAGCCGAGAATTACAAGTTGATGAATCCGCTCTTACAGGAGAATCCATTCCTGTTATCAAATCAGCAGGAGTACTCAAGCACGACACGGTACTGGCCGATCGCACGAATATGCTCTACTCGTCTACGTTGGTTACCTATGGAACAGGACGAGGTGTCGTTGTCTCAACGGGTGACGAGAGTGAAATTGGCCAGATTTCTCAAATGATTAACAGTGCCGAATTACTCGCCACCCCTCTTACTCGTAAAATCAAAAAATTTAGCCACATACTTTTATTGGTCATTCTCACCTTAGCGGTTATTACTTTTTCCGTAGGCCTATGGCATGGCGAAACATGGGAATATCTATTTATGGCCTCTGTTGTGATTGCGGTTGCCATGATTCCTGAAGGCTTACCTGCCGTCATGACCATCACTTTGGCCATAGGCGTGTCACGAATGGCAAAAAGCAATGCCATCATTCGTAACTTACCTGCCGTAGAAACTTTAGGCAGTACCACGGTTATTTGCTCAGATAAAACAGGGACTCTTACTCGAAATGAAATGACCGTTCAGGAAGTTTGGGTGGCAAATAAAAACTATCAACTAACAGGCATCGGCTATGAACCTGTCGGCCAAATTCAACATTCTCACCATTCCGTTGATATCTCAGACAACCACGCCCTTTCAGAATTACTCATTGCGGGTTTGTTATGTAATGATGCGCAACTCAAACACCATGACGATCATTGGAATATCGTCGGCGATCCTACCGAAGCCGCCCTATTAGTCTCTGCCGAAAAAGCGGGGTTAAATCAAACGCAACAACTCAAGAAAAAACCAAGACGGGATGCCATTGCATTTGAATCTCAACACCAATACATGGCAACATTACACTGTAATACCGACACGTCAGAGTGCGTCGTTTATCTTAAAGGCTCTGTTGAAAGTTTATTACAACGCAGCGCGTATTTATTTAATACGGATAATCCATACGCTAAGTTGAATACAGACGATATTCATACACAAGCTGAGCATTTAGCAAAAAAAGGGCTACGTGTCCTCGCATTTGCCAAACTACAAATGCCATTAACCACTCAACATATCGATCACGAGCATGTTCGTAATGGCCTCACCTTTATTGGTCTGCAAGGTATGATTGACCCACCCAGAGAAGAAGCCATTGCCGCCATTAAAAACTGTCAGTCTGCTGGTATTCAAGTCAAAATGATTACAGGAGATCATGCCGAAACAGCAAGAGCCATCGCTCAAAAAATGGGGTTAATTTCAATAAAATCAAACCGCACAAGTGACGTCAAAAAAGGGCTGCAATTAGAGAAGCTACAAGGTCAATCGCTCAATGAAGCGGCTCGAAATACCGCTGTGTTTGCTCGAGTAACTCCCGAGCAAAAATTACGACTCGTTGAAGCGCTTCAACATAACGGTGATATTGTTGCCATGACGGGTGATGGTGTCAATGACGCTCCCGCGCTGCGTCAAGCCGACATTGGTATTGCAATGGGAATAACTGGCACAGAGGTGGCAAAAGACGCCGCAGATATGGTATTGACGGATGATAACTTTACAACCATTAAAAAAGCGGTTGAAGAAGGCCGTGGCGTTTTGGAGAACCTGATAAAATTTCTCAGTTTTATTTTAGCGACTAACTTTGGCGAAGGGCTTATTATTATGGTCGCCGTACTCATTGGTTTAACGCTACCCGTATTACCCGTTCAAGCTCTATGGATTAATATGACGGCCGCAGTATTTTTAGGCCTCACCCTGGCCTTTGAACCCCGCGAACCGGGAATCATGACAAAACCACCCCGCTCACCTTCCGCCCCCATCCTACAAGGCAGACTTATTTTTCGTATTTTCTTAGTCGGCGGGTTACTATTTGCAGGCGCTTTTGGCCTATTTCAATGGGCGCTTTTTCAAGGAGCGAGCATTGAGGAGGCTCGAACGATTGCGGTGAATGTATTTGCCGTAGGAGAAGCGTTCTATCTGCTCACTTGTCGGTCTTTACGATATTCAATGTTTAAATTAGGCCTTTTTAGTAACCCATGGATTTGGGTAGGGTTATTTGCGATGGCTTGTGCTCAACTCGCCTTAACCTATATCCCTCTTATGAATCACCTGTTCCATACCGCGCCTATTAGCCTAAATGACTGGCTACATATTTTTGCCGTAGGCTTCGTGATTTACTTCGTCATCAGTATCGATAAACATATCCGTAACCAGTTTGAGAAAAGCTCTTTACCACCTGAAGGAAGCTCTAAACAAACAAGTGGTTACTAAAAAAGGATTCTACACGCTCATTTTTTAAAGCAAGGTAATCTTCTCTGGCGAGATCGCAATTTTTTTCACTTTATAAAGACGCCCTAGCGTCTTCTTATAATTCGCCTTACTCGCGCGATATTCTTTAAAAATTTCTTCTGGCGTGCTTTTATCGGTTAAAAAAGAAACGCCATTGTTCTCAGCTAAAAAGGCCAAAATCCTTTCGCCTAATTCATCTCGGGCCGCCGCGCCATGACGCTGTATCCTTAGGTTGATCTTATGATCTGGACGAATACCTTTAATATAGCCTTTTAACTTTTGCCCCATTCGTAGTGGCTGCAAAATATCTGAATTGTGAATCAAACCTAAATGGGTACCATTAATCACGGCGGTATAGCCCATATCACTACGACTGACCACCTGTAAACGGACTTCTTGACCACTTTTAAAGTCACCGTTTTTTTCATGTAAATAGAGACTTAACTTACTGGAAGCCGCCACCCTGCCACTATTATCGATATAAAGGTAAACACAGTAAGATCGGTCAGTTTCCATGGGCACTCGTTGCTCAGCAAAAGGCACCATAAGATCTTTCGGCATACCCCAATCCATAAAAGCACCGGTTCTATTCACTTGATTGACTTTTAAGTAAACGACCTCACCCACGGAGGCCAAAGGTTTGTCTGTCGTAGCCACTAAACGATCTTGTGAATCTAGATAAATAAACACATCAATCATTTGCCCTACTTCAGCATTCTCAGGTACATATCGGGCGGGTAATAACACCTCACCTAACTCCTCGCCATCTACATATAAGCCAAAATCGACTGCTTTCACAATCTTTAGATGATTCATCTGTCCTATTTGAGCCATTTTTTCATCCTAATTATGCTACGGTTGAAACTCAATAGTCTCAACCTAAATTTAATGGTACTCATTATAACTAGGACACATATTTTTTGTTAAATAACAAATCGTATCCTGATTAGGGAAGCTCTGAACAAGTCCATTTTTTATATACATTGGCTTATGGAAGTTGAACCTACCCTAGGCTAGGTTCTTACAAGTGACTGGACTAAAAGCATTGGCTTCTTTAGAGATTATCGACCAACGGAGCGGGAGCGCAAAAATACCTGACAAGCTATTTTAATAACGATTCATCAATAGGATGAAAAACACTTGATGATTGAATTAACGTATTCGCTGTTAAAGTCGGTACGCCATACACTTCTGTAACTACTCCATAACGCTGATTAAGCCTAGTCAGCAACAGATCAAAGTCCCCGTCTCCTGACAACAAAACCATTCTGTCAACTTGAGTCGCCGCCTCCAGCATATCAATAGTGATACCCACATCCCAATCGCCTTTAGCTGAACCGTCAGCGCGCTGAATATAGGGTTTTAATTTAATTTCAAACCCCATGTTTTTCAGTGCATTTTGAAATTTAATCTGACCTGCATCCTTACGATCAATGGCATAAGCCACGGCCAAAACAATATCGCCTTGCGCACTAATTTTCTGCCATAGTTTTTGATAGTCAAATTGGCGACCATATTGTTCACGGGTTGTGTAATAAATATTCTGTACATCAACAAATATGGCGATTCTATTCATCAAATACTCAGTCTATTAAGGTGCTAGGCGCTCCATTGAAGTCGCATGACTTGGCACCCAGTGTAAATTGCTTTGCTGCAGAAGGCGTTTCGACATGTCCTCACTGGATAGGGGTTTATCGAAATAGTAGCCTTGAACGATAATATTAGAGTATGCTTTTAAGGCATCAATTTGCTCTTGAGTCTCTACCCCTTCCGCCACCACTTTCATGCCTAAGCCTGTGGCCATTTCGATGGTGTGATGCACGATCAGTTTATCCACCTCATGACTTTGAATTTTTTTAATAAAGACTTGATCGATTTTTAATTCCGTTAAATTAAATTTAGCAATATAAGCCAAATTAGAATAGCCTGTTCCGTAATCATCCAACGCAAACCGACAACCTATATTTTTTAACGCATTAAACTCGCTCATCGTTCGTACATCGTCTTCGATCATAACCGATTCCGTTACCTCAAAAATAACATTCTTAGAGGGTACACCAGACTGTTCGACCAACTCAATTAATAGACTTGCTAGTTTTGGGTTGCGCAGTTGAATGGCTGATAAATTAATCGATATCGTTATCTCATCAAAACCATAAGCATCAAACCACTCTTTAAATTGTTTAAGCGATTCTTCAGCCACCCAAAGCCCAATTTCATCAATAATCCCCATCTCTTCTAAGATCGGAATAAAATCGACTGGAGACACATCGCCTCTAACAGGATGGTGCCAACGCATAAGCGTTTCCATTCCCTTTAAACGCCCCGAATCCAAATCAACTTGGGGCTGATACACCAAATAAAACTCTTTATTGATTAAAGCTTGTTTCAGATCACGCTCTAACAGTAATTTATCAAAGGCCAATTCTCGCATACTCGAACTATAAAATTGATAGGGTTGAGTATGTTGGCTTTTAATATCATACATCGCGGTATCTGCGGCCTGAATTAAGCTATTTGCATCCTCTCCATCTCTAGGATAAACGCTCACCCCCATGGTAACGCCTACCTGCAGGCTGTAATCCGCCAAAACAAAAGGCGCCTCAAACAACTTAACCAAGTGTTTTGCCGTCTCTTCCAGCTCACACAGCCCTTGAATACTAGGCATAAAAATGACAAATTCATCTCCACCAAAACGGGCAATCATATTCGGTGAATCAAACTGTTGTTTTAAGCGATCCGCAATCACTTTGAGTAATTCATCGCCCACTAAATGCCCCAAAGAATCATTAATTGATTTGAAGAAATCCAGGTCTAAGAAAATCAAACCGGCCAGTTGATGACGATGTCGGCTAATAGATTGATTAATCACATCCTGTAATAACCGACGATTAGGCAACTGAGTTAACACATCGTGGTTGGCTAAAAAAACCAATTGGTTTTCTGCCTCCTTTTTATCGGTAATATCTGAAAAAATTCCGATATAGTGAGTGACTCGACCCTCGCTATTCTTTAAGGCACTGATCAGCAGCCACTCTGGGTACACCTCCCCCGATTTAGAGCAGTTCCAAACCTCGCCTTGCCAACGCCCGTAAACTTGTACGGAGTGCCACATTTTCTGATAAAAATCATGATCGTGCCGACCCGAACTCAGAAAACTAGGAGTTTGGCCCAAACTCTCTTCTCGTGAATAACCCGTGACATCAACAAAGGCCTGATTCACACTCAAGATAACGCTATTTTTATCCGTGATCAAAATACCTTGGGGACTATCGTCGTGCACTTGTGCCATTAACTGTAACTGTGTGGCCACTTCTGTTTTTTCAGCTACTTCCGCCTGTAGTCGAGAGATAAGTTGTGATAGAGAGTTTGAGAGTACGCCAACTTCATCCTGAAACGGATAGGTTGGTATAGCAATATTCGTTTGACCACTATTAATACCGTTCGCCGCATCGGTCAAGGATTCAAGTGCACGGGTTGATTTAGAAACAATACGCCAAATTAGCCAGCCTAAAACTAAAATACCCAGAGCCAAAACTAAGAAAATCTCAATCTGTAACGCCATGACAGGCATCATGACAAAATCTAATCGCTCTTTCGCAATGACAGCCCATTGCAACATGCCATTTTCTCTAGAGTCATCATAATAAGCCGCACTCATATAGTCTTGTTGGTCTGGCCAAGTTTCTATAGTTAAGCCTATTTTCTGCGTTCGGATCTGTTCGAAAATAGGCAGTCCAGATAAATTAATCGATGCCGAAGGTAAAGCTTCGGTTCCCATCAATAATGACCCATCCGCTTTAGCCACTAACAAATCTACATTGTCCAAACCTTGAGAAAACAAGATTTTTTCACGGGTTTCATAAGCCCAGTCCCAACCTAAGTGTGCACAAATGACTCCGACCATCACGCCGTTTTTATCTTTAATAGGCATGGATATATCCACTAAACGAAGAGGCAAGTCATCCCATTTGGGTTTTGGCATGAGTTCAGACAACAAAAAAGCATCGTGCACACTGCCTAAGTGTACATCGAATGCGCCTTTCTGAAACCAAGTGCGTTGCGCGACATTTTTACCAACCAATAAATTATCTGTCCCGGCAATAATATTACCTTTTACATCGGTCATGCCTATCCAAGCATAATGTGGATAAGACCGACGAATACTTTCAAAGACGGCTTGTTTTTGCGTTAAAGAAACCGAGGAATCCCGCATCATTGGTAATTCTGACAACATTTTGATATCGTTACTGCGGCTTTGCATGTCTTTGCTTAACTGATAAGCCATGCTTTGTGCCAGCTGGCTTAATAACATACCGCGATTTTCTTGCATTAATTTTTCAGCGTGGTAAAACGAAAAACCAAAAATAGTTAAAAGAACAAACAGAAGGGCGGAAATTAAAGATAAGATTAAACGACCACGAATAGATTTAAGAAACATAACTGAATCGCCTTATAATTGACAAGATCATTATATAGACAATCTAAATTAAACCTATTCGCATAACAACGAAGCTAATACCACTGAGTAATCGCTTCTATGGGTTGACGTGTTTTAACAGATTGCTCATTGACTCTATACCCTAATGCAAGCATATAGGCCACCTTAAATTCGGTCGTGTCTACGCCAAAATCAGAGGCTAATAAGGTATTAATTTCTGCTTGTTTAAAACCTTCTATCGGACAACTATCGATCTTCATGAAAGCCGCCGAAGTCATCATGTTCGCCAATGCGATGTACGTTTGTTTTGTCGCCCAATCAAGCATCGCTCTTTCTGATTCAAGCAAATTAAAATCAGATGTTTGAAACTGCTTATAAAATTCACCGCGTTTAGCAATCACTTCATCAGGCAAACGATGGATCTCTTTCATCATAGCTTGAATATAGTCACAATCATAAGTCATCGATTTTGGCGTACGCGCAAGCGCCACAATAAAATGACTCGCTGTGGTTAAGGTATTTTGAGCTCCCCATGTCAACGGTTTAAGTTTTTCACGTAAACCTGAGTCTTGCACCACCAAAAACCGCCATGGCTCAAAACCAAAAGAGCTTGGGCTTAAGTGTGCCGCTTCTAAAATAACTTTAAACTCTGCTTCTGGAATTTTTTGCTCACCATCCATCACTTTACAAGCATGACGAAATTGAAACGCCTCTAATAATTGAGACTGAACCTGTAAACTGGCTTGAGGGCTGAGTTCTTTGCAATTCATTGAGTTACTCTCTTAAGAAAGCTATTAGTCTAAAGTAGCTTTCTACTAAATATTTAATCTCTATTTAACATCTAATTGATAAGCCGCATGACAGGCAATACAGCTCTTTTGTAAGTCAGCCAACTTTTCCAAAATAACTTCTCTATCGCCTAAACCTGAGGCTTCATCCGCAATCTCTTCAAAGCCCATATGGGCTTTAGGCCCCATCTCTTTAAAACCCTCAGGAAATTTTTGATGCAACCCTTTGGGAGTCGCTTTTGCCATTCTAACGCCTACTTCTCTAGCCGCTTGCTCCACCTCGTCCATATTGCCCTCCAAGCTGGCTTGTAGAATTTTTTGACTCGCCACCAAGAAGCTTCTCATTTCAGACAACAACATCGCTTTTTCCTCGGCCGTTACCCAAATCACGGTTCTAGCATCAATCGATTGATGCCCTTCCTTGGAAGTTTCAGTAAGTTCTCCAGCATAAGAAGCCGTTGACATGGACCAGACAACCGACATACTGATTAATGATTTCATTACTTTTTTCATACAAACACCTATAGTTTCAATCTAAACAATCGTAAATGAATTTAAAATGGTTTGAGTAAAGAAACGTAAACCATAACGCTATCTAGATTGCGGTTTTTTACGCCAAACTTTTTTCGCTTTGGTTGTGTCTTGTCCACCTCTTCCACCAGACTTAGGTTGGCCAGGCTTTTGCCCACGAGGGTTATGACCTTTGGCATTGTCGCCAGAACGTTGACCGTCTTTATGCTCTACTCGGTTTTTAGGTTTCTTTGGTCTATGACGTTTAACGGGTCTTAAAACCGTCTCTGGCAAGGCATTCACAGGCTCAAACCCTGCAATCACTTTACGAGTGAGTAATTCTTGGGTTAATCGTTCAATATCACTTAACTGTTGTAACTCATCCGCGCTGACCAGTGAAACCGCTTCCCCTTTTGAACCAGCTCGTCCAGTACGACCAATACGGTGTACATAATCTTCAGGGACATTCGGTAATTCAAAGTTCACCACATGTGGCAGTAGATCAATATCAATACCACGTGCAGCAATATCCGTTGCCACTAAAACCTGAATATTGTAGGCTTTAAAGTCGGCTAAAGCGCGAGTACGTGCGCCTTGGCTTTTGTTACCGTGAATAGCCGCGGCTTTAATACCCGCTTTATCTAACATTTTGGTCAACTTATTCGCGCCATGTTTGGTGCGTGCAAACACCAAGACCTGATCCCAAACATTGTCTTTAATCAAATGTATCAACAGCTCGGTTTTCTTAGGTTTATCAACAGGACAAATCCACTGCTCAACCGCCTTAACGGTGGTATTAGGTGGTGAAACTGAAATTTCAACGGGGTTATGCACCAACCCTTTCGCTAACTGACGAATGTCATCAGAAAAAGTCGCTGAAAAAAGCAAATTTTGACGTTTTCTAGGCAAAAGGTTAATGACCTTTTTAATATCATTAATAAACCCCATGTCCAACATACGATCCGCTTCATCTAAAACTAACACTTCTACTTGATCAAACTTAATCGCGTTTTGGCCATACAGATCCAATAAACGCCCTGGTGTCGCGACAAGAATATCCACCCCTTTGCGTAAACGCATCATTTGTGGGTTAATTTTCACCCCTCCAAACACCACGGTCGATGTTAAAGGCAACTTAGCCCCATAAGTTTCAACACTTTCCGAGACCTGTGCCGCTAACTCTCGAGTGGGTGTTAAAATCAATGCTCGAATATGATTCGGTTTGGCTTTTGCACCACGGCTTAAGTTTTCTAATAACGGTAAAGTAAAACCGGCTGTTTTACCTGTTCCAGTTTGTGCGGCCGCCATTACATCTTTACCTTCCAATACAGCTGGAATAGCTCCTGCTTGAATCGGTGATGGCGTGTCATATCCTTGAGTGGCAATGGCTTCAAGTAACGGGGCTGATAAACCCAAATCGGTAAATTTCATTCAGTTTTCTCTATTAGTCGTTCTGGCAATACATGACTTAAACGCTTTCTTCCGTTAAGCACGATTGAAAAACAAAGGGGAATTGGGAGGTTTGTAAACAACGATCAAACTCAACTGGCTTTTACAAACAATCGACATAGCTTACAGCAAACGGTCAAAATACGCCATTTAATCGCATTTAGACAAGGCTTAGATATCAAATAAATCAACACGCTAAACGGTATAATTTAAAACCTGTTTCAAAATACAAACAAACGAGAACACTATGAAAATTTGGGTAGATGCCGACTCTTGTCCTGTTGTCATTAAAGAGATCATTTTTAAAGCCGCCAATCGTACAGAAACGCAAGTCACTTTAGTGGCTAATCACAATATAGCGATCCCCCCTTCTCGTTTTATCGATTTTCTACAGGTTGGCCAAGGCTTTGATGTGGCTGACAACGAAATTGTCCAGCGCTTAAATCCAGGCGATCTAGTGATTACCAGTGACATTCCTCTAGCAGATGAAATCATTACCAAAGGCGGTCATGCTTTAAGCGCCCGTGGTGAGTTGTTCACCACTGAGAACATTAAACCGCGTTTGAATATGCGTGACTTTATGGAGTCTATGCGTTCCAGTGGCATACAAACAGGCGGACAAGCACCTTTGAATAAAGCAGATCGAATGGCCTTTGCTAATCATTTGGATCGCTGGCTTACACAGTGTAAAAAGTCTATTTAAATCATCTTTAACGAGTCACTCTATCCGTCTTTTAAATCCATTCTCTCGTAATTTATCTTTCCAATAATCCGTATAATGCCGTATTATTGGGGTACATATCGCACTTAGGAGTGAGTCATACATTCACAATATAAAGCTATCTGTTATCATATTTTTAAGCTAAATGAGAATATTCCTATATGTTTTTAATAAATCTGGATAGGATGCCACAATACTTTTTCCGCAATGCATTGATCACAATAACACTTTGCGCAATGATTCCTATCGGTTGCGCGGTCTTATTCAATCTCTATCTAGATCCCTACCTCTGGAAAAATGAACCTGTCCACTCGCTTATCGAGGCCATAGGCGCTTTTACGGCTATCTTACTGGCGATATTTATTATCATGCTAAGAAGCAATGATCAATTTAGAACCTACTACCTTTGGATTGCGACCACTTTAATCGGCATGGGGTTACTAGATACTTTTCAAGCAAGCGTTATTTCATGCGAAACCTTAGTTTGGTTGCATAGTTTAGCCATCCTTATTGGTGGCTTGATCTTTGCAGTAAACCTATTGCCTGAATTTATTTCAAAGCGAGCCAAGCTAAGTTTTTCACCTTATGCCGTGGTTTTTTTAGCGATCGTATTAGGAGTGGGGTCTATCCTCTATCCTGAGCTCATTCCCCAAATGGTTCATCAAGGTGAATTCACTTTATTGGCCAAACTTTTAAATCTCATTGGCGGATTAGGTTTTATCTTTGCATGGTTCTATTTTCTTAATACACAAAAAATTAAGGATCAGAAAGAACGCATACTACTCGCGAGCTATTGCCTCTTATTTGGTATGGCTGGCTTACTATTTTCCTTTTCAACCTTATGGGATGCCACTTGGTGGTTATGGCATATTTTAAGACTGCTCGCCTACTTAATCATTCTTTGGTTCTTTTTTGCTATTTACCTAAATCATGTCAAAAAAACGCTTAATGAAAAGGAAGCTATCCTCCTTAACTATAGTAAAGAGCTCGATAAAGAGCGGCAGCAATTAAACGATATTATCGGTAACTCTCCCTCTTTAATCGCTTTAAAGGATTTATCAGGCCTGTTTGTTATTGCCAATAAACAATTTTATAAATTATTAGAACTCACTCCGGAAAAAGTGATTGGAAAATCGGCTGACAGTATTTTTCACGGCACCTGTTTTGACGCTGAAACAGAACTTGAACAAATCGTCATTGACGAACGAAAAGTATTGGAAACGGAGTCACTCTTTTCACTTAACGGCGAAGAGCGTTCTTTTATTACTTCTAGATTTCCGTTGATAAACAATCAAGATCAACTCTATGGTATAGGCTATGTTCTAACAGAGATAACCGAACGTAAAGCTATGGAAATGCGTCTACGTCTAGCGCAACAGATTATTGATACCACAAGTGAAGGGATTGTTGTCACCAATAAAGATGGCCGCATCATCGAAGTCAATAATTCCTACACCAGAATAACGGGCTACAGCCGAGAAGAGTTGATTAACAACAAACCTAGCCTACTCAAATCTGGAAAACAGGATCATAAGTTCTATCAAGATATGTGGCAAAAAATAAATAGTACAGGCCACTGGCAAGGTGAAATTTGGGATCAACGAAAAAACGGAGAAATTTTTCCTAAGCGCCTAACGATCAACTCAATCAAGGATGACGACGGCAGTACCATGAATTATGTCGGCCTTTTTAATGATATTACCATGCAAAAAAGAACGGAAGAAGCGCTTGAAAATTTAGCTTATCATGATGCCCTTACGCAATTACCCAATAGAGTGCTATTTAAAGATCGTTTACATCAAGGGATCGCGAATGCTAAAAGGGAAAAAAGCCTACTGGGAATACTGCTCATTGATTTGGATCGATTTAAATTTGTAAACGATACCTTAGGTCACGATGCCGGTGATGAATTACTCCAACTCGTTTCCAATCAGCTCTTATCCGTAGTACGCGAGTCCGATACTGTCGCTCGACTGGGAGGCGATGAGTTTGTTGTAATTTTACCAGACATTCACTCACCTGAAGCCGCTGCCCACGTCGCACAGAATATCATTAATACATTACGGAACCCTTATCGACTCAGAGAAAATTCAGTGAATATTGGGGCCAGTATTGGCATTTCCATTTACCCTAATAATGGACAAAAAGTGGATATTTTAGTCAAACAAGCCGACCTTGCACTCTATAAGGCCAAGGATTTAGGAAAAAATAACTACCAATTTTTCTCTCAAGACCTACAAGAGGCGATTTTGATTCAGGCTGAACTGGAAAAAGAGTTACGAAAAGCCATTATAGAAGAGCAGTTCACTCTTTACTACCAACCAAAGATAGACCTAGCCACAAAAAAAATAGTGGGAATGGAGGCGCTGGTTCGCTGGATTCACCCTGAAAAAGGCCTTGTTTTACCTGAAGATTTTATTCCCTTTGCTGAAGAGAGTGGTTTGATTTTTCCTATGGGGGACTGGATCTTAAGAACAGCCTGCCGCCAAGCCTCAGAATGGATTACGCAGTTTAATAAGCCGTTGATTGTCGCCATCAACCTATCGACTAAACAGTTTAAGCAACCAGATCTAGTTGAAACCATTCAAAACTTACTTCAAGAGTTCAATTTACAGCCAGAATGTCTAGAGCTAGAAATTACCGAAAGTTGCGTTATGCACGATGTTGAAAGAGCGCTTACAATAATGCACTCCTTCCGTAATTTAGGCATTAAGCTCGCGATTGATGACTTTGGAACAGGTTACTCATCACTGAGCTATTTAAAGCGTTTTCCAATTAATACGCTGAAAATCGATCAATCGTTTGTCAGAGATTTAACCATCGATACAGATGATTCCGCCATTATAGAAGCGGTTATTTCATTAGCCGAAAAACTCAAGTTGGACGTAGTCGCCGAAGGTGTAGAAACGCAAGTACAGCTCGAATTTTTAACCGAAAAAGGCTGTCAAAATGTGCAAGGCTACTTTGTCAGCAGACCTTTGACCCATGAAGAATTTGGCAAATACATCACGCAAGTATGAAGCAGCAAGGACTTTGAAAACCATTCACATGGTTTTACACAGCGAATATTAAAGCGACGAGCTTTTCTTGACAATAGGAAAGCTGTGAATCGGATAGATAAAACACCCTACAAGTTATTTTGTAGGGTATTTTAGTTTGTAAAAGGAGTTATTCTGGTTTTCCAACCATCACTGAGCTCATTTGAGCAACATCCATATTTCGATTCCACGCATCTAACACTTGTTCTTTAGTAAGCGCTGCAATCTTTTTAGGAAACATATCTAAATAATCCAAAGGAAGATCATAAAAACCAATCATTGAAATGTAACGGATAATTTTGCCATTACTGTCAATACGCAATGGAAAGCCACCGATTAGATTATCTTTAATGGCTTGAAAATGACTTTCGTCAAAATCTTTCATAAAGGCTTTAATGGTATCGTTTGCCACTTTCTTGGCCTCTTTAGCGCTCTTATTTTTCGTGGAAAGACTCACTAACCAAGGCCCTGGCTGTTTCATAGGTGAAAAACTACTGCCCACGCCATAAACTAACCCTCGTTCTTCACGCACCTCTTTCATTAATAGAGAACCAAAACCACTCCCTCCTAAAAGATGATTACCTAGAAACAGCGCATAGTAATCAGGGTGGCCACGCTCTACCCCTATTTGACCTTGTTTGAAGTGCGTTTGACTCGAATCGAAATCAATCAGAGTCTCTTGCGCTTTTTGACTAGCGGGTGGAACTGGAATAGATTGAGGTTTTTGCCCTTTAGGCAAATCTTTTAATAGCTGTTCAGAAATGGCTTTTGCTTGCGCTTTATCAACATTTCCAACAATCGATATATAGGCATTACTGGCCACAATATACTGCTGATAAAAAGCTTTCAAATCTTCTAATTGAATCTTTTCAACACTTTCAACCGTTCCATAAACAGGATGTCCATAAGGGTGATCGCCATATAACTCAAACCAAAATGCATTACGGCTTATACTACTCGGATCAAGCTCTTGTCGTTTAAGCACCACCAAGCGACGTTGACGTTCACGATCAAAAATAGCTGGGTCAAATACCGATTCCGTCATGGTTTCAGTAAACAATGAAAGCGCAGGGGCTAAGATTGAATCTCGAGTTAAGGTCCTTAAGGTAAATGAGGCCATATCTCTACCCACATGCCCACCAATGCTGGCCCCTAAATCATTAATTTTTTCTGATAATTCGGTTTCGTTATGCTGCTTGGTTTTTAAGCCGATCAAACTGGTTGTCATAGAGGCCAGCCCCCATTTTTGACCGTCTCGAGCACTGCCTGCATCAAAGCTAATTTGAATATCTAACATCGGCAACTCGGGTGCTGAAACATACATCACCTTAGCACCACTTTTCGTTTGCCATTGTTGAATATCTACCGTAGCGAAAGCACCTTTAGCAAACAATAAAATACCGATACTGATGGCAGAAATCAGTCCTATTGAAGCCCTACTTGTGAACAATTTTTGTTTCAAATGCGTTAACATTTAATGTCTCCCTCTATAAGCTTTCACACCCGAATGTTCTTTTCCATCGGGATACAAAGTCGCGATGGTTAAGTTATCTCGTTTCAAATACTTTTTAGCCACCGCTTGCACTTGCTCTGGTGTCACCGTGCGAATATTTTCAATCCAGTTATCCAGTGTGGTTGCAGGTAAGCCTACACTGACTAAGGAGCCTAAAATCATCGCTTGAGATTGCGTTGAATCACGATAGTAAACATGGCTGGCTTCATCCATTGCCCACACTCGTTCAAGTTCTTGTTTTGAAACTAACTGAGTTTTAAGTTTTTCAATTTCGGCAAGTAAACCCGCTTCAACGTCTTCCACCTTATGCCCTGTTGTCGGCGTACCACTTAATGTAAACAGCGTGGACAAGCGATCCGAACTGTTAAAGTAGGTACCAACAGAAGCTGCAATTTTTTGATCTCTTATTAAAGAGGAAGGCAAACGACTACTGTCCCCACCATCTAATAAGCTACTTAAAACAGATAAGGCATAGACCTCCTGTGTTTCTTCAGCGGTTTTCGCCGTCACTAAACTGGGTACGTGAAAACCCATCTGCACAGAAGGCACTTTGGTCGCGCCTTTGAGTTCGATACGACGCAAACCTTCTTGCTCAATCTCTAACTGAGGTTTTAAAGTGGGAATCACTTCAGGCTTAAATTTTCCGTAATACGTTTTCGCCAAAGCCAGCACCTTTTCAGGTTCTACGTCACCCACCACCACCAAGGTCGCATTATTGGGCGCGTACCACTGTTTATACCAATCACGCATATCCTGAGCATCGTAATTTCGAATATCGGTCATCCAGCCAATCACAGGGTTGCGCGCTGGACTGTTTAAAAATGCGCTAGCATTAAACTGTTCTCTTAATTTGGAAGTCGGCTGATCCTCTAAACGCCAGCGACGCTCTTCAGTCACCACATCTCGCTCTTTATTAAATTCTTCGTCATCAATAACTAAGTTCCGCATACGGTCTGCTTCTAACTTCATGACGGTTTCTAAATGCTGCTTACCCACCACTTGGTAATAAGCGGTAAAGTCTGATGAGGTAAAAGCATTTTCCTGCCCTCCCAGCTGAGAAACGATTTTTGAAAACTCACCGGGTTCTAAGCTTTTAGTCCCCTTGAACATCATGTGTTCTAACATATGCGACAACCCTGTTTTACCTGGTTGTTCGTAAGTTCCGCCCACTCGATACCAAACTTGATGCACCACCACAGGCGCCCGATGATCTTCTTTAACAACGATATTCATGCCATTATCTAATTGATACTCAGTTAATGTCGCCAAGGCTGGTAAAGACACCGCGCTACACAGCACAGTGCATAATGACATACCCACAAATTTAATCAGCGGCTTAACTTGTAAAATGGATCTAGTTTTTTTCATATTATCTCTACCACTTTGACTAAGGATTCGTAAATCACGGGTTGTTCAAACAACCCAATTGAATTGATTTATAATAGCCTAATATTTAATTTCAAGCAGTAGAGAGTCTTGCAAAACCCTTGAGTTTTGTCAAAATGACTCTCGTTATGACAGGAACACCCAATGTTCAGCTTTTTGCGCCGTAAGAAAAAACAAAACCCCGAAGAATCTGTTGATAATCAAAATCAGAATCAACAGGAAATATTAGAACAAAATGATTCGGATGCACCCTCTACCCTTTCACAACAATCAAAACCAGAAGCGTCACCTCAAAAAATTCAGCAGCCATATGAACTTTCTCAAGGTGAGAAAGAAAATGCCACTGAAGATGTTGTCGTTAATACTCCGAAAGCAACGGAAATAGACAACTCTGAAAATACGCCCATAAAAGAAATGGTGGCCGTAGAAGAAATACCCAGCATTCAAATCGCCCCGACAGAAACGCCTCCTAAACAAAGCGAAGAACCCGTCAAAAAAGCCAGTTTTTTTACTCGTTTAAAAAAAGGTTTAAGCAAAACCCGTCAAACCTTTACCGACAGTCTTGCCAGCTTGGTACTCGGTCGCAAAGAAATTGACGATGACTTACTTGAAGAACTCGAAATGATTCTATTAACGGCCGATGTAGGGATTGATGCCACCGACCGAATTATCAGCAACCTAACCGATCAAGTATCACGTAAAGAACTCAAAGATCCTGAAGCATTAATTACCGCGCTTAAACAACAATTAGAATCCATTCTAAGTCCAATGACGAGCCCGTTAGATGTAGACAGCCACTTAGCTCAAAATGACGGACCTTTTGTGATTTTAATGGTAGGCATCAATGGCGTAGGTAAAACGACAACCATCGGTAAATTAGCCAAAAAATATCAGCTTGAAGGCAAATCGGTCATGCTCGCAGCAGGTGACACTTTCCGAGCAGCGGCTGTTGAACAGTTGCAAACGTGGGGAGAGCGTAATAATGTGCCTGTCGTAGCTCAAAAAACGGGAGCCGATTCGGCTGCGGTTTTATTTGATGCGATTCAATCCGCTAAAGCCAAGAAAATTGATGTCTTAATTGCAGATACCGCTGGACGCCTACACACTCAATCAAATCTAATGGAAGAGCTTAAAAAAGTCACCCGAGTAATGGCCAAAGTGGATGACACCGCGCCTCATGAAGTCATGCTAGTCATCGATGCGGGTACGGGGCAAAATGCATTAAATCAAGCACAACAGTTTAAAGAAGCGGTAGGCGTTTCTGGTATAACCTTAACCAAGTTAGATGGCACGGCTAAAGGTGGTATTGTCTTTGCGTTAGCTGAACAGAGTCAAATCCCCATTCGATTTATTGGCGTAGGAGAGTCTATTGATGATTTACGCCCTTTTGATAGCCAAGCCTTTATTAAAGCCTTGTTTGACCAAAATAAGTAGTGATTTAATATTCAAGGGCTTCACATTAAATAGAGTTTAATCGGTTAGATTGGTATGCAAATCCCTGAAACGGACAATATCCATTTTCAATATGCTTTTAAAAAAGGCTACCGCCTTGCTCTGGATGGCAAAAGTATGAGCAGTATGCCCAGTGCCATTCGGCGCGATATGGAAATGCGAGACTATTTTCAACAAGGTTGGGAGCAAGCGGAAGCGGACATTGCACAAGGCTTGCTCTCAAACAGTCAAAGTTGCTGGCGCTGCCGCTTCGTTTGGGGAACGGTCATGATTTTAGGAGGCGCGGCCACAGCCTATTCTATTATTCACAGTTATGAGGTTGAACAGGCAGAGCTTGCTGCTCAACACCAAAGTAGAATTGAACAAGCCGCTCTTAAAAATATTGATGAAGAGCCTGACTTAGAGGTGCTCTCGGCTAACCAACGTCTTGATCTAGCGGCTAATTTAGCCGAAATAGCTCAGAGACCTGAGCCTCTTCCCCCTGTAGAAGCGGTCATACAGAGTGACATCAAAGTACCTATCGCTCTGTTCACTTCTCAAGTAAAAGAGCGAGAAGCGACAGACGAGTTCTCAGAGTTTGTACCGAAATACATTCGAGAGTTATACTTTTATACACATATTGATTTTGCGGATCAACAAACGATTTATCACCGCTGGCGTTTTAACAATCAATATCTCGCAACAATTCCATTAAAAATCAGCAGTCAACATTATCGAACTTGGTCTTCAAAAAAAATGAGCAGCGCTTGGCAAGGCCAATGGGATGTTGAAGTTTTAAATGAACAGCATGAAGTAATCTACCGAAAAACCTTTACCTACGGAACTCAGCGATGACAAAATTGTCTACACATCTAAGAACCTACTTAACCTTAGGCTTAATAAGCACACTCGCTTTATTAACCGGCTGTAGCAGTACGCCTCCTCCCAAGCAAACCTATGACAATATTTGTTATATTTTTGACCATGATCGAGATTGGAAAAGTGCCGCCAACCGCTCATTTAAACGCTGGGGTACGCCACCTTATATTTTAATGGCCATGGTGCACCAAGAGTCGCGCTTCAAACCACATGCCCAACCAGCAAGACCTTATGCTTTAGGTCTCATTCCTTTACCAAGAACCTCTTCTGCTTATGGTTACTCTCAAGCACAGGATGGCACCTGGAGTGATTATAAAAAATCAACTAAACGTTGGAGCGCAAGCCGTTCGGATATTTCTGATGCACTGGACTTTATGGGCTGGTATAACTATCAATCGCATAAACGCCTTAAAATATCCCGTAAAGACCCCTATAAACTTTATCTTGCTTATCATGAAGGCCAAGGCGGTTATTCTCGAAGAACCTACCTTAAAAAACCTTGGTTACAAAAGGTCGCAAAGAAAGTTTCTAAGCGCAGTCGAATGTATCAAAAACAATATAAAAGATGCTCATAAGTACATACTTTTTGATTGAGTACTTATCTAGCCTATGAAATACCCTATGCTAGAAAGTAAAAACCCGAGTAGAGAATCTCTCTACTCGGGTTTTTATGCGTTATCTTTATGCCGTAAAGGCTTAATAAATAAACTAAGCCTTATAACGCTCAAACACGACCGATGCGTTGGTACCACCAAATCCAAAGCTATTACTCATAATACGGTTTAAACCTGCATTATCAATACGCTCAGTCACAATTGGCATACCTTCACACTCCGGATCTAAGTTTTCAACATTGATTGAAGGTGCAATAAAGTCATTTTCTAACATCATTAAGCTGTAGATGAACTCATGAACACCTGCAGCACCCAATGAGTGACCTGACATCGATTTCGTTGAGCTAATCTTAGGGACAGTCTCACCAAAAACTTCGCGAATCGCTGCCGCTTCCTTTGTGTCGCCCACTGGAGTAGATGTCCCGTGAGGGTTAATGTAGTCAACAGAGCCATCAACCGTATCTAAAGCCATCTTCATACAACGTACTGCACCTTCTCCAGAAGGGGCAACCATATCATAACCATCAGAGTTAGCACCGTAACCTGTGATTTCAGCATAGATTTTAGCGCCACGTGCTAAGGCGTGTTCAAGCTCTTCGACCACAACCATTCCGCCACCACCAGCGATAACAAAACCATCACGATCCGCGTCATAGGCGCGTGAAGCCTGGTTAGGATTATCATTGTATTTCGTCGATAAAGCACCCATTGCATCAAACAATACAGACATAGTCCAGTGAAGTTCTTCACCACCACCTGCAAAGACAACATCTTGTTTGCCTAGTTGAATTTGCTCAACAGCCGTACCAATACAATGCGCCGAAGTAGAGCAAGCAGAACTGATGGAGTAGTTAATCCCTTTAATCTTAAAAGGCGTAGCCAAACATGCTGAAACAGTTGAACCCATTGTGCGGGTAACCATATAAGGGCCCACACGTCTCACACCCTTAGTTCGTGCAATTTCAACAGCCTGAGTAGAGTTTGAGTTAGAACCACCACCTGAACCAGCAATCAAACCCGTTCTAGGATTTGAAACTTGCTCATCTGTTAATCCAGAATCAGCAACAGCTTGTTGCATGGCAATATAAGAGTAAGCGGCGGCATCACCCATAAAACGAAGCTGCTTACGATCAATATGATCAGAAAAGTTAAGATCCTTCACCGCTCCGTGTACATGAGAACGAAGACCATTTTCAACATATTCGGGGGCCGCAACGATACCAGAACGACCAGCAAATAAAGACTCCGTTACTTCTTCTTTATTATTTCCTAAACTCGAAACAATCCCAACACCTGTTATAACGACTCTTTTCATAACTAGAAACTATCCGTATTAGTGAATAAACCAACTTTTAAATCTGTTGCACTGTAGATCTCTCGACCATCTACATACATTTTTGCATCACCCAAGCCCATATAAAGCTTACGCTTAATGACACGTTTCATATCAATCACATATTCAACTTTCTTCGCTGTCGGTAATACCTGACCGTAGAACTTAATTTCACCCGAACCTAAAGCACGGCCGCGCCCTGGACCACCAGTCCAACCTAAGAAGAATCCAATCAATTGCCACATAGCATCCACACCTAAACAACCAGGCATTACAGGATCTTCATTAAAATGGCATTCAAAAAACCAAAGATCTTCGGTAATATCGAATTCAGCTCTAATTTGGCCTTTACCAAACTCACCACCTTCTTCAGAAATGTGTGTGATTCTATCCATCATTAACATTGGTGGAAGAGGTAACTGTGCATTACCTGGGCCAAAAAGTTCGCCTCGGCCACTTGATAAAAGCTCTTCTTTTGTATAACTAGATTGCTGTTCCATTCGGGTATTTCCAGTTCTTTTAATAAAAATTACACGGCATTATACCAGCTACAAACGTAGCAATTCAAATACCATATTTTAAAAGCTGTAAGCAAGTTAATTTTATTAAACACTTAATGCGTCAAATCAATATTTACAACAAATAAGGAACTTAATAGGTTACGTTTACGTCTAATAAACTGACGCATGAAATCTCACGATAAATGATGATCTGAATAAAATTTAATAAAAAAAAAGCCCGTAGTCTCAGATGAGATTACAGGCTTTCAAATATGGTGCCGAAAATTGGACTTGAACCAACAACCTACTGATTACAAAACAGTTGTATAAGTCTCTAGGCCTTATTAATTCGTTTCTTTTTCTGTTAATTGGTGTTGTTTATGTGTATATGTAGTAAGTCCATCAATTAAATTTTCCTTTCGAATAGTCTTTTACTAATTCTATCCATATTAATATGGCTATACACCAGAACATCCAGTTATACATGTCTTCAACTAATGCCGCTGCTATAGGGTTTCCTGATGCTAGCCATCTCAAACCTGCCATTAATAGCCATGCTGTAAATAATCCTGTTCCTATTGTTAGCACTATGTACATTATTTTTAGTTTTGTTTCTAGTTCTTCCCATTTTTCTCCGTTAATTAATATGTTTTTTGCTCCGCAATTAGGGCAAATATTACTTTCATGTGATATCTCTTTTTCACATTCTTTGCATTTAATCAGTGACATATTATTTAAACCATCTGTTCATAACGCTTTTTGATATTTTTAAGCTTTCAATTTTTTAGATGTTTGCTCTGTCATGGGGCTTACCTGCCCTACTTCTGGGAATTCTTCTCCCGTTAGTAGCCATATTCTGAATTGAGGAAATTTTTCAGCTATTGCTTCTAGTACTTCAATTGACGCTTTTTGTTTTTCGTTTTCAAGGTTTGTTATTTGAGAACCCTTCAAATTGCAATATATCGCGAACTCTATTTGCGGTTTATTTGCATGGTCTCTAATCATTCTTATTCTTTTATATACGTTCATTGAAATCTTTTATTATTTATTTGTAATATTTACTTGCATTGGTGTTTTTATTTTCTTATACTGTTACCAAGTAAATATTACAAGTAACCATTACATTTAACTACCAACTTCTTGTAATACATTATTTTAAAATTAGGACATATTGTCCTAATTGCTCTTAATTATGGCTAATTGGCCTTAATTAAGCAAATCAACCATTAAGTAAGGTGTTTCACATGCTAAATATTGTTGTTCCTATCATGGCAAAAGATAAATTTGCTGAAGAATCAGGGATAGATAAAAGCGGAATAGATCGACTTATAAAGATGGGCGTAATACCTGAGATAGAACTCTCACCACGTAAAACTGTAGTAAACCTCGCGCTATTGACCTCTCAATGTCTGGCAATGGCGCAAAAGGAAGCAGAGTTACAAAATGCAATTAATGAATCAAAAGGTAATTAAAAATGAAAGCTCAAATTAATGTACTTTACGCCCAAATGGGTACCTATGAAGATAATCAAACTAAACAACAAATGCCATGGGCAAATCTTTACACCCTTGGTGATGTAGAAATTAAGCCTAATTTAGTGGGTGTTAAGCCGGGCAAAATGTCTATAGTTGATTCTTCGGGTAAGCCTTCCCATGAAATTGCTTTAAAAATCCTAGAAAAACTTTCTGGGGCAAAATCTTTTCCCGTTCAATTAAATGTTCAAATTGGTCAAAAGGTTGTTGATGGTTCTATGACTATGACAGTTAGCGGACTCTCTGATTAGCCAATACTAAAGCCAACTTAAAAGTTGGCTTATAAAGTGTGGCTTGTTCTGGGGAAGAAGTGAAACACCTGCCCTGAGCACTCAGCCACACTCTATAAGTTAATTAAAGGTGATTTATGACTGACTCTCTAATGCTACAAATTAATGATTTATTTGAATTTTATTTTTTATTAATTTTTTCTATTTATCTTTTCTTTCATGTTCTTATTCCAGTAATTCGTGATTTTTATTACCGCGATAAGTTCACCAAATCAGAACAAGAATTTATTTATGAAGTTGTTCGATTAACTCGAGAATATGAAGCCGATTTAAGTCTTAACAAGCAAAGTAATTTAGATCGTATGCGCGAATCGTATTATTCAAAACAGAAATCAAATTAATTTAATTAAAAAGTGACATTTGGATTATTTGGGATCTCTCGCGAGGTTCTAACCTCGTGTTAAAAATGTCACTTTTTAAATAAAATTAACTAAAAAAATCTACTTGTATGCGTACCAAATTATTTATACAAGTCTGTTTTTTTTCAATTTGAAAATAAAAGAGGCTAGTAAAAATGCAATATTTAATGATTTGTAATACTCCTGACATTGCCGATGTTTATACGACCGCTACGGGCTTCGTCAAATGTTTAGGAACTTTAGAGGTTATTGAATATAACTCTGGTATAGGTCAAATGACATTAATGGAAATTGATCAAATTCTAGGGCCTGTTATTTTTATGATTTTCTTCGCTTGGTCTGCTGGCCTGTTGGTGAGTTTTCTCAAGCATAGGTATTTTTAGTTAATTTATCGAGGTTTTTATTATGTGGAACAAAATTAAATCAATTGGTGCTGGTGTAGTAGCTTTTCTGGGGTTTGGAACCGCTCAAGCGGCTGTTATTGATCCCCTAACTATGGATGCTCATGTTGCTGGTGTAACTTCTGACATTGCCTCTTTGGCTGGTTACGGAATCACTATTATTCTAGCAATTATGGCTGTCTTAATCGTTTATTCATTGCTTAAACGCGGTAAGTAAACATTAGATGCTTACAGTTCAAGATATTTATGTTGTCGGTGTTCTAATCGCCATTTTTATTTTTTTCTGGCAAGCGTCACGGTAGAAAAAATAAAGGGGCTTAAGCCCCTTTTTTAATTAGAGGACTTTATAAAATGCTAAAAAAGTTTATTGCCGTCATTTTAATTTTTAGCATTTCATCAAGTGCTTTATCTTGGGTTTTTGCTCCTAGTTTGGTAAGTGCCTTAGCTACGGCTGTAAGATCTCCATCTTTAATCACTCCTGCCGTTAAGTCTGTTTTTGCTACTGCAACGAGTCCTAAAGTTGCTTTAGCTCTAACAGTCCCTGCTGTTTTTGGTTCTGGATCTACTTTAGTTAATGAAGGTAGTACAACTACTTTAAGTTTCCCCGATGGTCAATTTATTAAAAGAGTTACTGGTTTAACTTGGTCTTTTGGTGATGTTCCTGACGCTTACGCAGAATATTTTTATACTGGAACTGGTTGTATTTCTTATGCTTATGATCCAACTGGAGGCCTTTATGGAAGTTTTTCTATTCCAGCAGATACAACAACGAAAAGAGTTTCAGATAGTTTTAGTGCTTACAATGATTTCACTTGTACTGGTACTAGTAGTTATGATTTTACAAGTTCCGTTCCTCAATCTATTGAACTTCAATCTGATCCAGAAGGTAATTTTTATCTTGATTCCTCTGGTGTTCGTGTTCCCGTTGCACCGATTTCTTTAAATGACGCTAGGCAAGCGTATTTTGATGAAACGGGACAAGATTTTGATTTTGCGGGTTCTGCTTGGTCTTCTGCTAAAGATACTCTATCTCCTACTTATCAGGGTTTAACGCTTGATGAAGCTAATGATCGTGCAAATTATATTCATTTGGGGGCATTGCCGAATGATGCAAATTACGAAGAAGAATTTATTATTAAACGTGATTTTCTTCCTGAGCGCACAGACTGGGATACTCCGCATATTCAGGAGATAGCGGGAGATGATACTAATGTCATCGTTCATAATTACGATGATGCGGGTAATTACATAAGTACAACTATTGATACTTATTCTAATTTAGGTCTTTTAGAGGATGGTGTACAAGTTGATACAACTACAGAGTTTTCCCACCGTGAAACAATAGAAGATCCTCTTTTAGTCGGTACGATTGGAACCGCTGGGGTTAATCAGGTTTTAGATAGTTCATCAACTTACCAAGCTTCTGACGCTCTTATAAATTCATCAACAACAACTTCTGATCTTGTCGCAAAAACTGCCTCCACTTCCACGGATTCACTTTTAGGGTCGATTCTTGGAAAGGTTTCCAGTTCTGCTGAAGATGTCGCAAAGAATTTGAATGTTAACCGTCAAGTTTCTGTTAATACTTCATCTATAGATACGAATTTAGCCGCTATAAAAGGTTTTTTAGATTCTGATCTTCCTTTAACCGATGCTACTGACTCTGATAATTTTGTTAATTCAATTCCATCAGAGTTGGATCTTAAACAGTCTTTTAAAGACAGTTTAGCCGTAAATTCTGCGACATTTGATTTTGATGCTAATCAATATACCGTTGATATTTTCGGCGCTACTACTTGCTTTAATCCTTCTTTTGATTATGGCGGAAAAAACTATCAATTAGACATGACTTATTTTTGTACGGCTTTGGATTTTATAGGTGTCATCTTGTACGCAGGTTCTTTTTATGTTGCGTTTTTAATTGTCTTTGGTAATAGGAGGGTTTAATCATGTTTATTAAACTAGCCGCTGTTTTAAAAGCTGTATTTTGGGATTTTTTAAGCGTAAAGGTCTTGGGCGGTATTATCGTTTTTGCGATCGGTCTCGGTCTTGCCCAAATAATTTCAATTTTAGGTGTCGGCACTATTGCTTACCAAGGGAGTTTATACACGCTCGATTGGATAGTTTTAAATATGTCTAACCTTTTTTTAAGTCTTCCGCCTTGGCAATTTGAGATTTTATCAATGGTGGCTACTCGTTTACGTTTTGATGACATTTTTACTGTCTTATTTACGGCTTTTTCGACTGTTCTAGCCCTTTGGACATTCAAGGGTGCTTGGCGTGTTTTTGGCTTCGGTCAAGGGTAGTTAAATGATTAATGCAATAACTGGCCTACCAGGTAACGCAAAAACTCTTTTTACTATTAAAAGGGTTCATGAATGGCGTTTAGAACAAGAGAAAAAGACTGGCAAACTTCCAAATGTTTACTATTTCAATATTAAATTCTATGAAGATCATGATAAGTATGAATTGGTAAAAGATTGGATAGCTTTAAATAAATCCGAGATTCAATCTCTTCAATTAACGCTTGAGCAAGAAGAAGAAAGCGACACGGTTTTAAATCATGCCGCTATTGTAGAAAAAGAGAGTTTAAATCCTGATTCTAAGATTAAAACAGTAGTTGAAAATGGTTCGATTTTAATTATTGATGAATCGCAAGATGTTTACCCTACCCGTGCAGGATCTGCCGCTGTACCTCGTTTTGTTAAGTTTTTCGAAAAGCACAGACATTCTGGGCTAAATTTCTATTTAGTCACTCAAGATGTAACTTATCTCGATGCACATTTAAGAAAGTTAATTAACTATCATTATGAGTTAGACCGACACGGAAAGGCGGAAATTTCAAATGTACGTATTTCGCCAAAGGGCATATTGGCCAATTGCCCACCTGATCTAATAAAAACAGAGGTTTTTAAATTTCCTAAGCTTTGGTTCGGTCTTTATAAATCGGCTGTCGAACATACTCAAACCGATGGCATTTTAGATTTTATAAAGGGTCTACCTTTAAAAGTTAAGATTATAATTTTTGCGCTAATTCTTTTTGGTACTTTTACTGTATCTAGTCTTATGAGTGATGGTATGGGTTTGAATACCTTACAGGATTCAACTTCTGTTGCTGTTTCTGCTTCTTCTGATTCTAAGGCTTCTAGTCCTTCAGGTTTGAATGCCACAAGAGAAGAAGGGCAGGCCATTTTTTATTTATCCCATTATTTAAGTAGTAAAGACAAATCACAGGCGGTTTTTTCGCTTGTATATCCCGATGGTTCACAGATTTCATTGATTGAATCAGACGTTCAAGAGTTGGGATTTGAATTTAAAACGATTCGTACGGGTGTCTATTTAATTAACAATTCGTTAGTGACTTATTTTCCAAATAAAAGAGGTTCTAAAAAAGATGATAAAGATTCTAAAAACTAACTTAAAAATAATGGCTTTGTTTATCATGGCCTTTTCTTTTTCAGTTCCCGCATTATCAGACTTTAAGATTGATTTTACTAATACCCCGTTGGGTTCAATGGTCACAACCATGTCTAACGTTACGGGTAAGTCTTTTACGTTTGCATCAGAAACAGGATCTGTTCCAATTTCTTTAACTATGTCTAAGGATCTGAGTAAACAAGAGGTATATCTTTTGTTTCTAAATTCCTTAAAAGTGTCTGGTCTTAAAGCCGTTGAACAAGAAACGGGCTTAGTCTCAATTTACCCCATCGAGTCGGTTACGGGTCAAGGTAATGATTATGACAATGTAAGTTTTCAAACGGTTGTAATGACGCTGGTTAATGTTCGTGCTAATGATGTGTCTAAGTCGTTAGAGCCTTCAATCTCTAAAGGGGGTTATGTTGCTCCCGCTGGTGATTTTAAGCTTATTATCAAGGATACACCGAGACAAATAACGCTTTTAAAATCACTTGTCTATAGTTTGGATCATAAGCCTTCAAACCCTGTAATCTCTCGAACGGTTATTTTAAATAATATTCTCCCCTCGACTCTTCAAGAAAGGGACGGTTTAGAATTAATGGCTTTCGATGATTTTTCCCGTCTGGTTGTTCGTGGTAAAGCCAGTTTAGTGAATGAGTACGTTGAAATGGCCAACGGTTTGGATCTCTCGGTAAAGTCTGTCTATGTTCGTTTGTTGATCTCTTCAATGGGCAAGGATTTTTCAGAGGATTTCAATTTGATGGGGGTTTTTCAATTTGGGGCTTTATCTATGAACCTCCAAAGTTTAACGCTAAATACGCTTTCTGTAGCTTCTGACGGGATCTCTGCGCTTGTTTCACTTCTTAAAACACATTCAGACGTAAAAATTCATTCAAAGCCTTTTTTACAAGTTTTAGAGGGTAAAGAAGCGTCTTTTAATGTCGGTCGTGAAATTCCTATTGTTGTTTCATCGATTGATAAAGACACAGGTCAGACGGTACGCAATATAGAGCGTAAAAAGATTGGTTTATCAATAACGCTTAATGCAAAGGTTCGGCCTGATGGTTTAATTCATTTAGATCTAAACCAAAATCTTTCGGCAATCAGTGAAACACAGCTTACAGAAGCTTCTGACATTATCACTGATGATCAAAGTTTACAAACTACGCTTCTACTAAAGCCTAATAACGTTTACGCAGTGGGTGGCCTTTCGGATTCACGTTCTTTCTCTTCTAAATCATCGGTGCCTTTCTTTTCTATATTCGATTCAGATCAAGACAGTAGCCAAGAACAAGAGATTATTATTTTTATAGAGGTTTCTCACGAGCCTTTTAAAAAGTCGCTTGATGGGGGTTCTATGGTTTCCCAGCGGCCTGCACTTTCTGTTAGTTCGTCACTTTGAACTAACAGAACGGGCTGGCAACTAAATGTTTAATGCAAAGTTTGAGAATGAAGATGTACAAATCTCTCGTCTATTCGCCTAGCCCAATGCTGGCGTAGCCAGCAGGGCTGGTGAATAGCCTGCGTGCTTGTAACACGCTATGCCAATTATCACTTAAAACAAAATAAGACCTAATTAGAGACAATTAACCAGAATTAAGAAAATTAAAAGGTGTTTCACATGTATGAAAATTTAAAGCTTTCAAAAAGATTTGATCTTACAACTCGTAAAGAATCTAAAAATGGTTCTATCTTTATTAATCAAAATAATATTAATGCTGATTTATCAGCTTTTAATATCGTTCATGCTGGTATTGATACTTTGAAACAAAAGGTTATTGGTACTTTGGATTCAGATTTAGTTTTTGGATGGATGTTATTAATGGATGGTAATTATAAGATTAAGGTTAAATTGGATGGGTATCGTTTGACATTAAAAAGGGCTCCTCATGGTTCTGGGTACCGTTATATGCTTTTTAGTAAGTCGTTAGGATTTCATATTTTTATAGGTTCTTTTCATTCAAGAAAATGGGAAGAAGACTGTATAAGTAAGTTTGAATTATCTCCTCAGGTAATTCATGAACATGGCCTTTACAATATTCATTTTATCGTTAAAAGTATTTTTCAAAAACTATATCTAGACTTTGAATATACAGGTGTAGAGGCTCATTTTGCTGTTGATGTACAGGGATGGAAGCCAGAACAAGAATTTATGGAAAATCTAACCACTATGAGCCGTATAAAACGATGTCATAACACTTCTCAAATGGTTGCAACTGATTTGCAGACTGTAGCTGTTAGATATGCTAAATCTGAAAGTTTTTTGATTGGAAAGTCCGGTAATGCTCAGGCGGCAATTTATAACAAAACTGAAGAAATAAAAATTACTGGTAAAGAGTCTTGGTGGAATCTTGTTTATTCTCAGAACCCCAAATTTAAGCCAAATAAAGATGTTTATAGAGTTGAGATAAGATTGCACGATTCTTTAATTAAAAGGCTTGGTGACCCTTCTGGTGACACTTCACATGGTATTTTGTCTATAGTTGATCTAGTTCCCCATCAAAATGACCTTTGGAAGTATGGTCTTTATCGTCTTTTTCGTTATCACTACCCTTCTTCGAAGGTTGTTAGACCTGAATGGCAATGTCTTGTTGAAGATGTCGTTTTTGACAATGTAAATTCGAATGAGTTTTTTTACAAGCGAGTATCACACAAGGTTGTTGATTCGACTATTAAGCGCAATTTAGTCCAAATCAGTGGGCATTTAACAAGTGCTTATGCAAAGGCTAATGTTAGTAATGAAGATGCTTTAAGTTCTCTTAGATCGCTTCCTGTTTACAAGTATATTGATAATATGCACGCAGATAATATTCGAAGTACCCAACAATGGGAACAAATGTTCATTGATTCTTTGGAAGAAAAAAGAGAGCGCTTTGTATTGCCTGATATAAACCCATTTACAAAAGTAGATGGTTATTTAGAACATTTTGAGATTTTCGATGCCGAAGCTTCAGCCTAGTGGTAAATATAAAGTCGATTTATATCCACAGGGGCGTAAAGGCAAACGTATTGTGCGTTTATTTCCATCTCTTGAGTCTGCTTTAGAATTTGAATCAAGTGTCTTAGAGAAGGTTAGAAATGGTATTTCTGTATCTACTCAAACAGAGAATTTAAAAGATCTTATTGATCGGTGGTTTATTGTTCATGGGAAGACCTTAAATTCAGGTTTTGATAGATATAACATGATGCTAAATGCCTGCGAAAAGATGGGAAATCCTTTGGTCAATCGTTTTAGCAAATCTGTTTTTTTAAAGTACAGAAATGAACGTTTGGGCAAGGTCTCAAATAATACAATCAATCATGAATTGGTTTATTTTCGTTCGATGTTTTCAAAGCTTATAGAATTGGATATTTATCATTTTTCTAATCCTTTAGTTTCTATTAAGCAATTAAAGCAATACGAAGTTGAATTGTCTTATTTAACCTTAGATCAGGTTTTAACTCTTTTAGATGCTCTTAAGGTTAGAAAAAGTAAATCGGCTTATATGGTTGCAAAAATTTGTTTATCTACAGGTGCTAGGTGGTCAGAAGCTGAGGGGGTTACTTTAAGATCATTACGAAATGGCTTGGTCACTTATGGAAAAACTAAGAATAAAAAAGTAAGGCATGTACCAGTATCTGAAGAACTTATTATAAATGTTAGGGAATATTTAAATTCTGGCTATTCATTGAAAGGGGCGTATTCGACTTTTAAGGTTGTATTTAATGAGTTGGGTTTTGATATTCCTAAGGGTCAAATGTCTCATGTCTTAAGGCATAGTTTTGCAAGTCACTTTATTATGAATGGTGGTAATATTTTAGCGTTACAAAAATTATTGGGTCATTCAGATATAAAAATGACTATGCGATATGCTCACCTTGCACCTGATTTTCTAAATGATGCTGTTAAGTTTAATCCTGTGTCGAATTTAGTTTAATTTTTATTTTGGCCATTATCGTCAAAATTATAGATGCTCGAGCTGAAGCATCGTTAATAATGTCGATTATGGCCATTTACATTATTTTTGTAACTTATCTGCAGTATCGGAGTAAATGGCGATGAAGGATCTATATCAAAATTGTGAATCACTTGATTCTTTTCCTACGATTTATCCTGGTGGAAAAAATGGACCTGGAGTATTTCAGTTTTTAATAAATCGTATTCCAGTTCATGATGTCTATATAGAACCTTTTTTAGGTAGCGGTGCCGTAATGAGGAATAAAAAGTTTGCTGCTATTAGTTTTGGAGTTGAACTATCGGTCAATACTTTTAATCGTTGGGCAGGTCATTCTTTGCCAGGTCTTACCGTCATAAATGATGATGCGATATCCTGGATGCGTTCGTTTGATTGGTCTGGTAATGAGTTTGTTTATTGTGATCCGCCGTATTTAATGAGTACTAGAACTAGTGGTGAAATATATGATCATGAAATGACTGATTCTCAACATATGGAACTTTTATCGCTACTATTGGAGATGCAAGCTGCTGGTGTAAAAATTATGCTTTCAGGCTATAACTCTAGTCTTTACTCTGATTACCTTTGTAATTGGCGTTATGATGAATTTGATTCAATGACTAGGGGAGGTTTGAGGACTGAGGGGTTATGGATGAGCTACCCTGTTCCTGAGTCATTACACGATTACTCGTATCTAGGAGATGGTTTTAGGGAGCGTGAAAGGATATCTAGAAAGGTTAAACGTAATATTAATCGACTTAAGCGCCTTCCATCTTTGGAGAGGCAGGCTATATTAGAGGCGATTTATCAGGAGTTTGGTTAATTACTTCCTTACTACAATGTAGTAAGTCCCTGTAGTAATCTGCTAATTCTTTAATCATTAATATAGGCAAAAAAAAACCCCGCTAGCTAATGCTATACGGGGCTTTATAATATGGTGCCGAAAATTGGACTTGAACCAACAACCTACTGATTACAAATCAGTTGCACTACCAATTGTGCTATTTCGGCGAAGTTGCTGCGTATTATAAGGAACTTTTATTAGCTGTCAATTCTTTTTTACACTTTCTTCAATATTAACCATTCCTTGCAAAACAAGATCTGGAATATGCTCACAATTACTGTCAATCAAGGGGCATAATTGCGAAGCATTTCCGCCTGTAACAATAACACGGAACTGTGTTTGTAACTGCTCATTTAAATCAGTGATAAATGTATTAATATAAGAAGCGGTCATATAAAGTGTACCACCAAGAATGGCGGATTCTGTATTAGATGGCAATAAGGTAGGATCAGACGATTCCTCCTCTAATGCCCTAGTACCATCAATAAGAGGTAACGCCCCTGTATCATTTGCTAATGAAGCTCTCAAGCTTTCCAGTCCTGGAACAATAAACCCACCAAGGTGCTTAGCATCCATAATTGCATCTATCGTCATTGCAGTACCAGCAGAGATCACAATAATCGGATCTTTATAAAATCCAAAAGCCCCTTGCATAGCCATCCATCGATCATCACCTAACTTGTGAAAATCCTTATAGCCTGAACTTAAACCACAACTGTTTCGCTGAGAGGTGAGTTGAACAGGAAATAGTTGGCAGTGCTCATGAATTAAAGATTTAATTTGTTCAAGGTGCTCATGGCTAACGACAGATGTCATATAAACAGCGTCAGGTCTTTTACCCTTATATAAACAGTCAAATCCATCTTCGGTTAAAAAGTTATTCAGCCCAACCGCTGCTAAAACCTCATAGTCACCGTCAATAATGACTGCACGCTTAACTCTAGTATTGCCAATGTCTAAAAATAATTTGTTCATAATTAATTGCCATTAATTGTTTGAAATGAAACATTATCTGGGCGATAAACATTCAAATTTCCATCAGAATCAAACAATAATTCTCCGCGTTGAGTAAGGTCTTTGTACAAGCCACTTGTTAGTTGCTCAGTATCATACACAATAACCTTTTGATCTAAATCAAAATAATCATTATTTTGTTAATCATTCATATAATCTGCAAACCTTTCGACACATAATGAGACGAAATAATATCCAATGTGCGCACATAATGAACGACAACACTGCGTTCCTATACTAGAAACCTGTGCTTGACCAAGAAAGGAAATATCATTAGATAAATGTGAACAGCTTATTAACTGACGGCTATGGATGAAAATTGAATACTAATCACAATCCAACCTATATTAGGGTCATATGACACACGCACAGTGATTAATCTTGGAACTTTGCCAGAGGCAGAATAAATATCACTAGATCAATTCACATAAAATGAACTTATAAAATTCTCGATTAACCTTGTAGCAGGAACTAGCCCTATTATTTAAGACAGCCCTACAAATTATCCAATGCTTCAAAATACAGTAAACGTTAATAAGCGGTCATTTAAGAGCCGCTAACTTGTATTTAAGCTAAGCATCGGACTGTTCCGGATAATACAAATAAAGGGCCGTAATTACGTTTTAGAGGGTATTATTAAGAAAGGTATTTATAGAATCGTCATATCCCAATCGGATAAAATGATAGTAAGACAAAATTGTACGTAATTAACTTTCAAACACTACAAAATCAATCATAAAATATTTTCACTTTGTAAAGCCAACCCTAAAACCCCATGCAAAAAAAAACCCGTTGTGCCATCAGGCATAACGGGTTTTTAGAATATAAGCTTGGCAATGACCTACTCTCACATGGGACCTCCCACACTACCATCGGCGCTAAGACGTTTCACTACTGAGTTCGG
>Ga0316204_10002682_pt1 | contig 39188 bp, 33 predicted proteins | sample 6monrhotite_MG_2_FD_205661 | JGI IMG/M metagenome (GOLD analysis project Ga0316204, IMG submission 205661) | Microbial mat bacterial communities from mineral coupon in-situ incubated in ocean water Damariscotta River, Maine, United States -... | ecosystem: Environmental > Aquatic > Marine >...
ATCGTCAACTTGCATTGATTATTAGAACAAAGCAGAATACAAAACACTATGAATGAACTCATTATCAAAAAGTTTTCCAAGCCCCTCAATTATGAAAGCACTTGGCAAGCGATGCGTGAATTCACTGATCAACGCAATGAAAAAACACCCGACGAATTATGGTTGCTAGAACACCCGCCTGTTTTTACACAAGGACAAGCTGGTAAAGCAGAACACATTTTAAATCCAAACAATATTCCTGTTGTGCAAACAGATCGTGGCGGTCAAGTGACATACCATGGTCCTGGACAGTTGGTTGCATATACGCTGTTTGACATTACAAGTTTGGGGCTCAGCACACGTCCTTTTGTACGTACGATTGAAAAAGTCGTTATCGATTGTCTGGCAAGCTTGGATATCACTGCAAATGCACGTGAAGATGCGCCCGGTATTTACGTCGATGGCGCAAAAATTTGTTCCATTGGTCTGCGTGTACGTCGCGGTCGCAGTTACCACGGCATCGCTTTTAACATTAATATGGACCTGACACCTTTCAGTTATATCAATCCCTGCGGCTATGCCGACATGAAAATGCTACAGGTCTCAGACTGCATACCCGATATCACAGTGAGCAGCATCCAAGATAAAATTATTCCCTGCTTTCTTTCGCATTTCGGGTATAATCAGCCGATTATTTCAATACATGAAACTCTGGAGCCAATCGATGAGCCAGCCCTATGATCCCAGCAAGAAAGCCTTGGGCAAAGACAAACTTTCTCGCATCCCCATTAAAATTGAAAACGAAACAGAAGCCCTACGCAAACCCGATTGGATTCGCATCAAGCTACCCACGGACAACAAAGTACAGTCCCTTAAAAATTTATTACGTGATAATCGACTCGTCACTGTATGCGAAGAAGCCTCTTGTCCTAACTTGAGTGAATGTTTCAGTCACGGCATTGCGACCTTTATGATTATGGGAGACAAGTGCACACGTCGTTGCACCTTTTGTGATGTTGGCCATGGTCGCCCTGATCCCTTAGACCCAGAAGAACCCAAGAACTTAGCTAACACAGTAAAAGCGATGGGATTAAAATTCGTCGTGATCACATCTGTTGATCGTGATGATTTACGCGATGGTGGTGCTGCCCATTTTGCCGAATGCACTAATGCAGCACGTGCTGCCGTGGATGGTCTTAAGATTGAAGTATTGGTACCTGATTTTCGTGGCCGCATGGAAAAAGCTTTAGATGCTTTAGAACAGGGCTTGCCTGATGTCTTCAATCACAATGTAGAAACAGTACCACGTTTATATAAAGCCGTGCGTCCGGGTTCTGATTATTTGTGGTCTTTAAAATTATTAAAAGTATTTAAAGAACGTCATCCTGACATTCCAACAAAATCAGGTCTTATGGTTGGCCTGGGTGAAACGAAAGAAGAAATCATCGATGTCATGAAAGACATGCGTGAACATAATATTGATATGTTAACCATCGGTCAGTACTTACAACCAACGAAATATCATGCACCGGTAAAACGTTATGTAACACCGGAAGAATTTAATGAATACGCCGAACTTGGAAAAGAGATGGGTTTCAACAGTGTTGCCAGCGGGCCCTTAGTGCGTTCTTCTTACCATGCAGATAAACAGGCGGCTGGGGAAACAATTAAATAAAAATGTTAGCGTATCTACAACCACTGATTAATTATATTCACCAAAACCCACACATCGGCATACTCCTCGCTTTTGTCGTTGCCATGGCAGAATCACTCCCCCTGATCGGCACAATCATTCCCGGCTCCGTTACCATGACAGCCATCGGCACACTTGTCGGTGCGGCTATATTACCTGGATACACCACATTGGCATGGGCATCACTTGGGGCATTTACTGGAGACGCAATCGGTTTTTGGGTGGGCTATCTCTTTGCCGATAAAATTCCCAAGATTTGGCCTTTTAAAAAATACCCACATTGGCTAGAAAAAAGCGAAAATTTCTTTCAAAAGCATGGTGGCAAAAGCATTATCTTCGGCCGCTTTGTTGGCCCCGCAAGAAGCACGGTTCCCATGGTGGCTGGGCTGTTAGGTATGCGTTGGATACGATTTGTTTTTGCTGCTGTTCCTTCTGCAATCCTTTGGGCGATTTTGTATATGGTCCCTGGGATTTTGCTCGGCGCATTAGCTTTAGAATTACCCCCGCATGTTGCCACTGAATTTGTTTTAGTGGGCCTACTTATTATCGTTGCAATTTGGCTGATCTTCTGGGCGCTACAATATTTCTTTTCACAATTGGCTCATATCATCAATGTATTTGTCGACAACCTTTGGGACCAGTTGATTCGTCACAAACCTTCTCGTGGCTTTATTCGCCTTATTGCTGTTAAGGGCAATCCGACAGATCATTACCAATTGACGCTGACGCTGCTTTGTTTTTTATTTTTGATTTTATTTTTTGTCCTTTTTTATAGCGTTTTTACACACGGCAGCCTAACTGCACTCAACCAACCGGCCTTCTATTTCTTACAAAGTTTACGTTCACCTAAAGTCGATGACTTCTTTATCGTCATCACATTACTGGGTAAAACGTTTTGCATGATGAGCATCGGCGGACTTATTTCATTGGCACTCGCCTATTATCGACAATGGCGCCCTGCTATGCATTTTGTTGCGCTTGAATTTATAACGGCAGCAAGCTTGTGGCTGATTAAACATTATTTCCACAACCCAAGACCCACGGGTTTTCAACACGTCAAAATCTCCTCATCTTATCCTAGTGGTCACGTGACCATGAGTGTCATCACCATAGGCTTCATTGCTTATTTAAGTGGGAAATTCTGCTGCGCAGATAAAAAATCGCTGCGATGGATTCCTTACACGAGCGCTGTTATTTTAATTTTATTGATAGCAGGTTCGCGCATTTATCTCGGTGCACACTGGCTAACAGATGTTATCGGTGCTTTTTTAATTGGGCTTGCACTGCTTTTTGCTGTGATCATCAACTATCGGCGTCGCGCGCAAAAACGATTTGAAAAGAATACCCCTGCTCGTCGTTGGTTCACCATGATGACCATTGGCATGTTAGTTCCTTGGATCTTTTGGTTAGCGCACAGTTATGAACAACAGAAATTTAACGTTCAACACAAATGGCCAAAAATAGAAATGTCCTACCAACAGTGGTGGAATAAACCGCTTAGCTATTTACCGACCTATCGTCTCAACCGTTTTGGCCAAGCAATACAACCGTTCAACATCCAGTGGGCTGGGAATCTTAAACGCATCACGCATCTATTAACAATGCATCACTGGACAGCAATTAACCCTGCAAAAAATAATAAATCACAATATCACCTGCCATTACTATCTTGGCTATACAGACATGAGAAACCCAGCATGGTGTTTATCAAAAAATCGGGTCACTCGAAGCAAACGATTGAATTACGCCTTTGGGATTCAAAAGCTAAGTTCACAAATCACAAAAGCAAACTATGGATTGGTACAATCAATTTTTACATACCGCCCCATCGTTTTTTTGCCATTCATTATTTTCATAAAGAAATTTCACTGCAAGAAAATGCAGGACTGAAGGTGCTGATCAAAGATTTAAAAAGACGCTATCAATTCAAAATGGTCCATGTTTCACCGAAAATACAGCCACGAAAAGTAAGAGCGCTGGACTGGAGTGGCAATGTGGTGATCCTGCGGAAGGCCACAACTTAGCCTAAATTAATTTTTTCACTATTCTAAAGCTTTCCTGCCATTTCTTAATACTCCCTTAAGGTTCGTCATATAGACTCAGAGAAAAATACGATAAGTGAGATACTATTATGAAAATTTCCAAATACTTTTTTGCAGCCCTACTACTCATTTCAACAGGTGCTTTTGCCGCACAAAGTAGTACTTATATACGCCCCCTAGTGACTTTTACAAATGGATACGGTAAGCCTTTAATCTTCCGTGTATTATTCCGCACGAAAGAGGATACCTTACCAAACTTACCTAGCACACAATTCACACTAAAACCTGGCCAATCGATTACAACTCAAGTCATTGCTCTACCTAACGCTTTAAATGTATCTAATGGAGATAATCCTAATGCCGATGTACGAATTGATGCGAACAGTATTGATACGGATGGTATTGGTGTTCATGACCAAAATGCTTTTGCATTTATGGGTGTAGGTACACAACAAAATACACCTTATCACGCAATTGTCTCAGGGCGTTTATCTCATGGAATTTCTTATCAGTGGCACAGCGACAAAACACATATCCATGTGTTGCTTTGCGGCCCTTACTATGTCTGCAAGCTAAGCAAATAGGTAACTCGTCAACCCCACGACAACTAAGCAGCTCGTCATCCCACGGCTCCGACCGTGGGATCTAGCGTCACTTTTCATATTCGTGATAACGCAATATATCGTACAAGGTTTCACGATCTTGCATCGTGTTAATAATATCTTTTTGCGTACCCAAATTTTCTAATGTTTCATAGACATTCATCGCAGCTTGATTCATCGCACGTACGGCCGACAATGGATATAAGGCCATAGCAACGCCGACTTCACGCAATTCATCTAGCGTAAATAACGGTGTTTTTCCAAACTCAGTAATGTTTGCCAAAAGCGGTACATCTAAGGCGTCGACAAATTGACGATACTGATCCAACTCAGTTATGGCTTCAGCAAAAATTGCATCAGCACCTGCAGCAACATAAGCTTTAGTACGTGTGATCGCCGAGTCTAAACCTTCATTCGCCAACGCATCCGTGCGTGCAATAATATAAAAATCTGCATCGCTTTTTGCATTCACTGCCTCGGTGATGCGTTTCACCATCGCATCACAACTGACTAAAGTTTTATTGGGTCTATGACCACAACGCTTTGCAGATACCTGATCTTCCATATGCACCGCAGCAACACCCGCTTTAATCATTTCAGTAATCGTATGCGCCACACCCTGCCTATCTTCCCAACCCGTGTCGATATCGACTAATAGCGGCAGATCTGTCGCTTGTGTAATGCGTCGTACATCGATCAATACGTCGTTTAAAGAGGTAAAACCTAAATCCGGCAAGCCATAAGACATATTCGCTACACCGGCACCCGATAAATAAATCGCAGTGAATCCAGCACGCTCCGCCATCATTGCACAATAGGCATTGATCGTGCCGACAATTTGCAATGGTTGTTGTGCAACGAGCGCTTTACGAAATTGCTTTCCTTGTGAATCAGTCATTTTTTTCTCCATAAAAAAACAGTCAAACTGATAAGGCATCTAAAAGACGTTGATGAATATTATCAAAGCCCTTGTTACTCATAATCAGTACGTGATCGTTAGCTTTTAATTGTGGCAATAAGTTTTGAACAATCTCTTCCACATCAGAATAAGCTGCGGCACGCCCACTCAGTTGTTTTAAAACAGGCTGCAAATCCCAGGTTTGCTTGGGCGGTTGCAACATAACAACCTGATCGGCCACTTGTAATGCATCAGCAATTGTTTTTTGATGTATACCCGCACGCATCGTGTTCGAACCAAACTGCAAAATCGCAATAATACGATCATCACCGACACGCGCACGCAATCCATGGATCGTTGTTTTAATCGCTGTGGGATGATGTGCAAAATCATCATACACTGTTACACCCGATGCACTCCCCCGAATTTCCATACGTCTTTTGACGCCTTTAAAACTTTGCAATGCATCCAATGCAGTTTTAACATCAATACCAATGTGATGTGCAGCGGCGATTGCTGCTAGCGCATTTTTAATGTTGTGTAAGCCAAAATGCTGCCAATGCACATCGTATAATTTATTTTGAAATGCAAATGTAAATGCACTACCATCTTTTGCAATTTGATCAACAGACCAATCGCCTTTTTGAATACCCAAAGATTCTGTCGGTGTCCAACAGCCTGCTGTAATCACAGCACTGATCGCAGCATCCCCTTCTGGATAAATAATCAATCCGCCCGATGGAATTGTGCGTAATAAATATTTAAATTGGGTTTGAATGGCAGCTAAATCTGTAAAAATATCTGCGTGATCGAATTCGAGATTATTAATCACCAAAGTTTTAGGGTGATAATGAATAAACTTGGAACGTTTATCTGAAAATGCTGTGTCATATTCATCGGCTTCAATCACAAAATATTTTGAATCACCAAGCCGAGCTGTTTTTTCAAAATCATGTGCAACGCCACCGATCAAAAATCCTGGCATTAAGCCCGCGAATTCTAATATCCAAGCGAGCATGCTGCTGGTTGTCGTTTTACCGTGCGTGCCTGACACCGCCAAAACATGCTTACCTTTCAGACCTACCTCAGCCAACCACTGTGGCCCAGATACATAGGGCAAGCCTGCGTTTAAGACATATTCCAACGCAGGATTGCCTCGTCCAATCGTATTCCCAACGATGACTAAGTCAGGCTTTGGCGTGAAGTGCGCTGCATCATACCCTTCTAAAATAGTGATCCCAGCAGTTTGCAAAGTATCCGACATCGGCGGATAAATGCCTGCATCGGAACCAATGACATCATGACCAAGCTCGCGCGCTATCATAGCAACACCGCCCATAAACGTACCGCAAATACCGAGGATGTGAATTTTCATAATGCTTCCTTTATCACCGAGATTCTAGCATGACTCACAGAAAAAATGTTATGATCCGCCCTCTTTCAACGGGAAAAACAAAGGCGGTATCATGAGCAAAAAGAATATCTTCTACGCGCAATCGGGTGGTGCAACGGCGGTGATTAATGCAAGTGCCTGTGGTGTGATCGAGGCAGCAAGAGATGCCAGCGACCAGATTGGCACTGTCTTTGCCGGACGAAATGGCATTATCGGCGCTTTAAAAGAAGAGCTTATCGATACCAATCATGAATCTCCCGAGTCTATCGCTGCACTGCGCCATACGCCCGCGAGCGCTTTTGGTTCTTGCCGCTATAAACTCAAAAAAATGGAAGAAGACGACAGCGAATATCGTCGCTTAATCGAAGTTTTTAAAGCACATGATATCGGTTACTTCTTCTATAATGGTGGTGGCGACTCACAAGATACGGCGCACAAGGTATCGCAACTCAGCGAAAGAATGAATTACCCCCTCACCTGTATCGGCATCCCAAAAACCATCGACAATGACCTGCCCATCACCGACAACTGCCCTGGCTTTGGTTCTGTTGCCAAATACGTTGCCATATCAACCCATGAAGCAGCACTTGACGTCGCGTGTATGTCAGCAACATCAACCAAAGTTTTTATTTTAGAAGTTATGGGACGTCATGCCGGATGGATTGCAGCCTCTGCAGGTTTAGCCGCTAAAAAAGCAGGTGATGCGCCGCATATTATTCTTTTCCCTGAAATACCTTTCGACGCTGCATCATTCTTAAAGAAAGTCGATGACACCGTTAAAAAATACGACCACTGCGTCATTGCTGTTTCTGAAGGTGTGCGCCATGCAGACGGACGCTTTGTGCATGAGTCTGATTTGAGTGATGCATTTGGACACCAACAATTAGGTGGTGTTGCGCCCGTGCTGTCACGCTACATTAAAAGCAAACTTGGCTACAAAAATCACTGGGCCGTTTCAGATTATCTGCAACGCGCTGCACGCCACATCGCTTCAGAAACTGATGTTAATCAAGCTTATGCTCTAGGCCGTGCCGCTGTTGAGCATGCACTGAAAGGAACAAGCAATGTCATGCTCACCATCGAACGCGCTGCTGGTGCAAACTACAATTGGAACATTGGCACTGCACCATTAGCTGATGTCGCTAATGTAGAAGCCACCATGCCGCGTGATTTTATCTCTGAAGATGGCTTTGCCATCACCGAAAAATGTCGCGAATATCTCGAACCTCTCATTCGTGGCGAGGCTTACCCGCCCTACCTGAATGGCTTACCACAATATGTGAAACTCAAAAACATTCTTAAAGAAAAGAAACTAAACTTAGCATTCGCACAGATCGGTGAATAAGTAATAAGGAACGCTAATACTATGCCAGGAATAAAAGCGCCATGGATGGATGCGATACTTGTGCTATTGGGCACAGTCATGCTAACCGAGTTTTTTATTCATTTGAACTTAGGCACCTTCACGCCGACTGTTTTTCATCAAACACTCCTAGACGTACTCCAACAAAGCAATGCGCCACACTGGTGGAAAACAATACTCAGTCACTTTGACAAAAATAGCCTTTGGCTTGCACCGGTATCGGGCGCTTTCCTTTTGCTGACTAGCTCTTGCTTAATCCTGCTGATCTACAGGGGCATCATGGGCTTGATCGCTGCAATTTTTTTTCTAGGACTTTGGCTAAGCTATCTAGCCTACCCAGGTATTTGGATTTTTGAATTTCTATTCCCTGCACTGATCGCCTTGGTAGCCACCTTGTCTAGTTTGCGTTTTCGATTCCTTGGGCCACAATTTTTTGGCAAACTTTCTTGGCTATATCGAATTTTAATCACCGCTATCGCAGCAATCATTCTTTACTACTGCACCATACTTTCAAAAAATGCGAATGAACTTACCGCCATTGCAAGCGTAGAAATAGCCATTACATTTACTGTGCTTATGCTCATTTCTGCCGGCATTGACCGTTACCGAATTGCTGAGAATAAAGTTCTGCCTAGCGTGCTATCAAAAACAATAGCAACAAACCTAATGATATTACTGATTGCAGCAATGTTGATTATGCAAGTTTTTTCGAATCATGCTGTCGATTTTTTCAGTGTTAAAGGATTTCAATCCTTATCACTCTATTACGCAAAACAAACGAGCGCACCTGTTTGGTTTAAAGATTTTTTACTCTTCTCAAGCAAAAATGCAGCAATATTGACGCCCCTTTATACGGTATTTGAAATTTGTATCGCCATATTGTTAACACTATTAATCTTACGTGGCCCTGCCCTTCTATGTTCTTTTTTATTATTTGCCGCTTTATCTCTATCAGAATTTGGTGTTGCCGCCACTTGGCCACCACGCCCTAACGATCCTAAAACGTGGTTGTGGGAATTGTTATTTATTACTATCGTCACAGGTTTTTTAGCGATCCAAGAAACGACTGCCTTTATCCAAGCCAAAGGCCTAAAACAAAAACTGCTGAATGGATCACTCTATGGAAAATTGCCTATTTTTCTTCAGATCGTGATTGCTATCTCTGCCGGCATCTTGCTTTGGTTGGCCGGCTATCTGCATCATGTCTTTGGATCGCAATACCAAACCATCGCTCTGCAATCTGGTATTACCTTTTCGATACTATTACTTCTACTTATCTTTGTTGATCGAAAACGAAGTCACTAATCAAAAAATACCGATGGCGAAACATGAAAACGCTTAGATAGTTTTTTAATGTGTGTTGCCGTTAGTTTTCTCTCACTCTTAATAATTTTTGATACTAAAGATTGACTACCGATCTCAGGTAAATCACTTTGTGTAAGCTCGTGTTCTTCCATTAGAGAGCGTAAAACATCAATTGCTGTAGCAGTGTTCGGTATTACATGTTTAGACTCATAGATTTCCAGATTTTTCAGCAAAAGATCCATTAGATGCAGCGTCTTTGCGTCTCTTTTTTGATGAGGGATATCCATGATTTGTCTCAACAAATCAAGCTGTGAATTATAATCAGAACGATTTCGTGGCACACGAACATAACGTTCAATTTCACCCCAATGTTTAATAGTTTCTTTTACTGCTTTCATAACTTCCACCTTTGCAATAGGCAGAGCATATGACATAATGTCATATATTTCAAATCACGATGATTAGAGAGTTTATTAAAAGAATTTTTCTTGCGATAGACGGGAAATTTTACGTTAGGGTATAGCAAATTGCATTGGATGCTATGCCTAATTCAGCTAAAAATTTATTTGCAAAGATTATTACGCATTGTTTCGCTACAAGTAGGATTACCTGCACTATCATAACCGACAAGCGTATCCTTTTCATGTTTCATACAGGTCTTTCCATTTACCTTAATGGGGAAATCATCAGCATCCAACTTAATACAACCTGGAGCAGATATATGGTGCGTCGTTCCTACCGCAGTGGTTATTTTCACTTTTGCCCAAGTAATATTGGTCACTGTAACACTTGAAAATGCTGCACTAGCAGAAAACAACCCTAATATAAAAAGCAATACAGTAAAATAAGTTTTCATAATAAATCCTCAATCTATTTTTAAAATTTATTTATCAACACAAATGATTATAAACGGCTGAGGCACAACGCGTTCCAACAACAGTTACAATTGCATAATTTCCAGAACTACTACATTCAGTATCTCCTGTTTTTATTGGGAAATCAGATTTATCTAGCTTCACACAAGAATCCCCCACCAACTTATGTGTTGTCCCATTTTTTGTTGTTAAAACAACCGTACCTATTGAAACATTAGTCACCGTACAACACTTCGCAGATGCGGGTGCAGTAAATACAACCGTCAGTAAAAATAGCAGGCCACTAATACCTGTTTTCATTTTCTATCCTCCATAATCACAATATAAATAGACAAGCTCACTTGCCTAGAAATATAGTACAAATATGAAAAATCACTCGATTTTATGCATTTTCACCCCAAAAACAGTAAAAACTTTAACAAATCACGTGACTACGATATAATAAAAACCCTATAAAAATAGGATTAAGAGAACCTCTACAGTGCGCCCGGATGCCTCAAATGTAGTAACTTTTGTAATATCAAAACCACCCGGAGTGCATAATGGCTGAATGGACAAACCCAATTCGACTTGAAGCAAACGATCACCTCACAGACTGTTCCCAAACAGCTTGCGTTTGCGCCGACCTGCTTATTTTAAACCAAGTATTAACTCAGTATGATCGTAATGAACCTCGGGCTGATCTGACGACACTAAGACAAGATTTGTCAGCGATAGATAAAGCTGCAGAAACCTGCATTGCTCATATTCCTCAAGCACAACGACAAGTATTTATGGCGGAAGAACGCGCAGGCCTTATTGCTAAGCACCACTGGCTAACTGATGTCATTAATCGGCAACGACATGCTGTTTCACGTATTTTTTTATTAAAACATCACCGTAGAATTGAACGCAATCACACTGCCACAGGAGGAAGTGCAGGAGCTGCCGCTGCCGGAAGTGCAAGGGAATTCAAACCTTTAACAGCCTCCGCTTTTTCTCTTATGGCAGCCGTATTTCCCGGTGAAAAAAATGATTCAAATCCCTTGGCACCCGATTACTGGCCTGAGCTCACCTATGAAGGACATGTTGCCATTGCTGCTTGGGTAAACGCAGATGAAAATAGTGCCAATGAATTCCTTTCCCATAATGAAGTTGTTGTAATAGATCAAGAAACACAAGGCATTGGAAAACAACAAGTCTTTTACTTTAATGCTACCAAACGGGCTCAACATCAACTCAGCTTTCTTGATGGCCTTGCATATATTGATAAGGGAACGACATTATTTGATAGCTCCGAGGCACGCGGCTCACATATCGATCCTGGTGATTGTATTTTTGCAATGGATTTAGGTGGCAATATCTTCAGCAGCGATCCATGCACTTTCTTATCATCAAGCATACATCACTCATCACTTTTAGCGGGAAGACCTGTGCGTTGCGCAGGTACCATCAGAGCCAAAAATGGCAAGATTATTGAAATCACAGGAGACAGCGGACATTACCAACCGGATAGAGGCTCCTTAGTAAGATTGCTTACAATCCTTGAAACACAACATCATCTCGATCTTTCTGACATCAGAATCAAACCCAGAAGCAATGTACTTGCGTTAAATGCAAAAAAATACCTTACTCAAAAAGGTTTTTGCCTTCCAATTGATACGGGTTTAATGCTATTTAGAGTAGCACTCACAGAAAAAATGACAGTAGATGCAGCTGAAGGCTCCAAAAACTATAAACATTATTCTAGACTCCTAAAAATTGCTGCAGAAAAAGGTAACCAAAAAGCAAAACTTAAACGCGCTGAATACCTCATCGATAAATACTACACTGCTACCAGTGATGATCAGACAGCATCAGGCGGCGCCGCTGCAGCAGCTGCCGGCGCCAGTGAATCTCCAACCCAGCGAAAAGCCATCGACCTACTCAGGTCAGGCTTAGAAGATACGGACACTAATACAGAATTGACCCAAGAGGCACAGAGACTGCTTGCCATAGCTAGAAATCGAACTTTATACCTATTAATCAAAGGACTAACCAATACTCACTCAACGGCTTCAGACAAAATCGCCCTACTCAAAAGAACTATGTCAGATGTAGAAGATATTGACTCCCTACATATTATCTATAAACTCCTTACTGAAAATATGCACTTGCTACAAGAAAAAGCTGCAGGCAGAGTCCGACTGGGCCGTCAATATGGAAAAATGCCAGAAGCAATAAAAACCATACAAGCTCAAGCAATTAACATTGCAGATAGGAGTAGCATAATATCTGATGAGGATCACGCAAAATTTAAAATCATTTTCATCAATCGATATGGAGATAAAGCACTAAAAGAGCGATATCACGTAATTAAAGCAACAAAATCGACTGCAGCAGAAGATGAGGCTACTGCTGTTACACAGAGCAAACCATAAAATAAGGAACAATCATGGGAATAGATAATCCAAGCATATTCAGCGGTCGACCTCCTTCACCTGAAAAACCACCGGTTCCTGTTGCTAATATCATAGACCGTTTAAAGAGCGACAGGTCTGCACGAGAGGACTTTACCCATGAAAACTTCATTGATTCCATGGAACGTGCAACGACAGCCGAGCGTGGAAGTCTGCTTGGCTTATATGAAGTTCAAGCCTATGGCCGTGTCGCTGATTATGTAGCAAAAAATCGGGCATTTTTTAGCGATATCACTGATGAATTTATCGTTCCAGATGATCACAACACAGCTTACGAAGATACAAAAAATACAACCGCTGTTGCTACGCTTGCGATGCTTCGACTTACAGCTTATCTGGCACCAAATCAAATGTACCCGTCACAAAATGAACCTAACCGCGATGAACTTAAAGCGAAACTCGCCGAGTTTGAGGCATTTAACACATATGCTGCCGCTGCTAGATTAAATCAGTTTGCGCTGGATTATCGTGACTGGTCTGCAGAACTCGCTGCTGAACTAGCAGGCGACGGGCCTACTCTTTAACACCTAGATAATCCACACCCACTCGCTCTAAGTAGTCTGCGTATGTTCCCGGATAATAGTCGACGCCCTGCGGTGTGATAATCAAAAGACAAGTCGCAACAAGTTCGACGAAATAACGGTTGTGACTAACAAACATAACCGTACCATCGAAATTAAATAAACCTTCTGCTAAACCATCGATAGATTCCAAATCCAAATGGTTAGTTGGCTCATCGAGAATTAACACATTATCTTGCTGCAATAATAGTTGCGCGAAGACGAGACGCGCTGACTCACCACCACTAAGCACAGAGATTTTTTTCTTGACGTCATCGCCAGGAAATAACATTTTTCCTAAAGCCTGACGCGCATCCTGTTCGGTTGTTTCAGTGACCTCATTGGTAAGCCAATGCAGCATATTGTCATTTGCATCTAGAGCATCTCTGTAGTCTTGAGAAAAATAGCCTATTTTTGCCATCGGACTCCAGTGGTATTCACCTTGGTCAGCAGGCATTTGACCGAGCAGTATCTTGAGCAAGGTCGACTTACCAATACCATTGGGTCCGAGAATAGCGCAACGGTCACCACGCATTACTTCAAATGATATGTTGTCTAATACTTTTCTATCTTCAAAACTTTTAGAAACATGCTCAGCTTTTAATACGTGCTTACCCGAATGTGATTTTTGACGAAAACCAAAAAAAGGCTGGCGTCGTGAAGTTTTCTTTACTTCTACAAGATCAATACGCTCAATCATTTTTAAACGCGACTTCGCTTGCTTGGCTTTTGATGCTTTCGCACCAAAGCGATCGACATAAGAACGCAAAGATTTAATCTGTTGTTGTTGATGTTTTAGTTCATGACCAGACTGCGCTAGCGCTTCGGCTTTGGCTTCTAAAAAAGATTCATAATTACCAGGGTAAGGAATAATCGTTTTGTAATCCACATCCAACACATCTGTTGCGACTTCATCAATAAAAGAACGGTCATGAGAAACAAAAATCAATAAACCCGTAAAAGTTTCTTTTAAGTAATGCGCCAACCAAGCAATACTACTGATATCCAAGTGATTGGTCGGTTCATCGAGTAATAAAATATCGGGATTTTTAAATAAGGCTTGTGCCAACAAAACACGAAGCTTCCAACCACCTGACAATTCTTTGAGTGCCATAATGTGTTGTTCTTCTGGAATACCAAGCCCTTTTAAAATTCTTTCCGCATCAATCTCAGCGGTATAACCATTTTCATTCATTATCACTTCTTCAAGCTCGGCTAAGCGCATGCCGTCATCTTCGGTAATATTGTCGCTGCTGTAGATTTTTTCTTTTTCTTTGATCGCAGAAGCTAATGCGGGTTTACCTTCAATCACAACATTCAATACAAGATGGTTTTCGAAATGAAAATGATCTTGCTCAAGGAATCCAATGCTCGTCCCTTTCGGCACTTCAACAACACCTTCACTCGGCTCAGTTTGATTAGCAAGAATAGTGAGCAAAGAGGATTTACCGGCACCGTTAGCACCAACTAAGGCAGCACGCTGACCGGGGTGTAGCTGGAAGTTAACAGATTCAAAAAGTACTTTTGGACCATGTGCGAGTGCGATGTTATTCAGATTTAGCATGTTTTTCCCCGAGGAATCAAAAGGATATGGATTCTAACAGAACTCTATAAAAACACCAAGAATACGCTTCCAATTTTGACTATAATTATAATATAATTATTTCAATAAAGAGGGAGGTATAACATGCGTTCTAAAATAATAGCCATTGGCACCTCAAAGGGAATTCGCATTCCAAAATATTTACTGGATAAATATGATTTACAAGGACAAGTTGAGGTGGATGACACTGGTTCAGGCATACTGATACGCCCTATTAAACTACCTAGACAGGGATGGGAGGCAGCTTTTAATAAAAAAAATCTCGCCGACGAGGATGCTATTGTCGATATGCCAGACTCAACATGGGATAAGGATGAGTGGGAATGGTAAACCCAAGTCGCTTTGATATTCACCTGGTTACCCTGGATCCCACAAAAGGCTCCGAAATAAAAAAAACTCGCCCCTGCGTCATCATTTCACCCGATGAAATGAACGTCCTGAAAACTGTAATAGTAGCACCAATGACAACTAAGGGAATACGCTTCCCAACGAGAATACCAGTCACATTCCAACAAAAGAAAGGACAAATCGTATTAGATCAAATACGTGCTATTGATAAAGCTCGACTCGGAAAAAAATTAGGCAGCTTGCGAAGCAGCGTCTCAAATAAAGTATTAACAATTCTACAAGAAATGTTCAGCCCATAATTCAAGCAAATTCAGGCAGCATTTTCTTTATTTGGCTTTATATCAGAGATGGAAACCATTTTTTTTGCCTTTTGTTGCAATCACGGTAATCACTTTACGTTTACTCGCTCTTAAGTTCCATGGACGTGCATACAACATGGTAATATAAAAAATATGTGGTACCTTGAAAGCATCGTCGTCGATATTAAATGACCACCTTGAAACTGTCGGTGCACCGGGCACATTTTTTTGCGGTTTTAGAGTTTTTTCAGTCATCGGAATAATATAATCATCATTGTATTTCCACAGAAACCATGAATAACCCGTACTTGGATTGGTAGGTAAAGTAATCGTAAATGTGGGTGCAGACTCTGTGACTATAATCGGCTTTGAATAGTCTGAAGCGAGCAGATGCTTTTTGGCGAGCCCGATTAAAGGAACCAACAACAGTAAAGTTACTAATATAGTTTTTTTAAACATTTTATTTTTCCTTTTGGTTAAATTCCATTATATGATTTCCTGGATCCCACGGTCGTAGCCGTGGGATGACGGACCAAAGTAGTTGCAGGATGACTTGCTATTTAGATGCCCCGTCATCCTATGGCTTGACCATAGGATCCACAAACAAGAAAACTACCAATTAAACAAAGTCCCATCCAACTTACGATTCACCGGCAAAAACGCAGCCTCGTAAGGATACTTCTCAGCGAGTTTTTCATCAAAATCCACACCCAAACCCGGCGCATCAGAGGTATTCAAATAGCCATCTTTAAAAGTATATTCATGCGGAAATACAGCATCCGTTTCAGGTGTATGACGCATGAATTCTTGAATACCAAAATTGTTAATCGACAAATTAAAATGAATCGCCGCCGCCATATTCACAGGCGACACGTCTGTTGGACCATGACACCCCATACGCACATGATAAAACTCAGCCATAGCAGCCACCTTTTTCATATGCGTAATTCCACCACTGTGTACAATGGCCATACGACAGTAATCAATCAGCTGCTCAGTAAACAAAGTCGTAGTATCGTACACGGTATTAAAAACTTCACCCACGGCTAAAGGTGTCGTTGTGTGTTGACGAATAATACGAAATCCTTCTTGCAACTCAGCAGGCACCGTATCTTCCAACCAAAATAAATTATACGGCTCTAATGCTTTACCCAAACGCCCTGCTTCTATCGGCGTTAAACGATGATGACAGTCATGCAATAAATGTGGATCATCACCATAAGTGTCACGCAACTTATGAAACAACTTGGGAATATGCGATAAATATTTTTCTGTGGACCAGGTTTTTTCAGGTGGCAAACCTTTTTCTGCAGGCTCATAAAACTTTTTGTCTTTAGAAACACCATAAGCACCCGGCAATCCCGGAACACCACACTGTGCACGCACGGCTAAATAACCTTCACTTAAATACTTACCCACTTCATCCACGGTATCATTAATGTGGTCACCATTGGCGTGTCCATACACCATAATTCCTTTACGACAACGACCGCCGAGTAGATTATAAACAGGCGTGTTTAACGCTTTACCTTTAATATCCCATAAAGCCATATCAATCGCACCGATCGCAGCCATCGTGACTGGGCCACGACGCCAGTAAGCACCACGATAGAAGTACTGCCAAATATCTTCAATCTCAGTCGGATCACGCCCTATCAAACAAGGCACAAGATGATCTTTCAAATAAGACGCAACTGACAACTCACGACCATTTAAAGTCGCATCACCTAACCCATACAAACCTTCATCCGTATAAATTTTCAAAGTAACAAAATTACGACCTGGGCTACATACAAAAACTTTAGCATCAGTTATTTTCATTTTTTTTCCTTTATATTTTCTACATCTAATTGATTAATTAAATTACGTCCAATCACCGGATATTGCTCTAATTCATAGACCTGACCGCTCACCGGGGCAGATTGTTCAGAAGCCCAAAAAACAGCATGTTTTGCAATATCATCAGGCCGCAGCAAACGACCTGAAGGTGCATATGTTCTTGGAATATGTGATTCCCAGCCTTCTGGAAAACCCTCACTGATTTTTAAAAAATGTTCGTTATCTGTCACAGTCCAACCCACATTTAATTGGTTAACACGAATATGATCAGGCCCCAAGGCATCACCTAAATTCCGCGTCATTGCCATCAGGCCAGCCTTGCTCGCAGAATAAACCAAAATATCCGTCTGCCCACAGTACGCATTGATAGAACCGATATTAACGACAACACCACCACCTTGCTTGCGAAAATGAGGAACTGCTGCTTGCACCAAAAACATAGGTACTTTTAAATTCACCATCATCACGCGGTCAAACAAGTCTTCACTTAAATCATCGATATCATTACGCGGATAAATACCTGCATTATTAATCAGCACATCAATACGCCCAAAAGCATCTACCGTCTTTTGCACCAATACATTCTTAACACCGGTTTTAAAAAAGTCACAACAGTAAGCTGATGCAGCATCTCCCAACTCTTTTTTCATAGCTTGCACTTCTTCTGCATCATGACCATGAATCATCACACGCGCACCTTCAGCGACACAGTGTCTCGCAATCGCAGCACCAATACCCGCTGAAGAGCCTGTAACCAAAACAACTTTATCTTTTAACAACATCAAAATTAGCCTTTACCTAATTCACGCGCTGGCAAACCTGCACGCAAGTTTTCTTCAATTTTTTCTAAAGATACGCCCTTTGTTTCTGGCACCATCTTGTAAACAAAGAAAATTCCGATAACACTGAGCAAGCCGTACAAAAGAAAAGTCCCACTGCTACCCATCTTCTCAATCAAAATTAAAAACGTCAGTGCGACAATACCATTGAATGCCCAACTCGCAGAGACTGCAATACTAGACCCTAAACCACGAATCTCTAAAGGAAAGATTTCCGCAATGATCAGCCACATAATCGGACCCAAACTCATCGCAAAACACGCAATATAAAGCACCATACTGCCTAGCGCGATCCATTTTAAAAATACAGCCTGCGCATCCAAAGCAAAGGCGATACTCAAAATCAGCAAGCTAAGCGTCATCCCAGTCACCCCCATCAATAATAAAGGTCTACGCCCCCAACGATCTATCAATGGCAAAGCAATAATGGTAAATAACACATTCACCAAGCCAACACCCGAGGTTGCTAATATCGCAACGGTATTCGATTCAAAACCGGCGAATTTAAAAATAGTCGGTGCATAATAAATAATGGTATTAATACCGGTACATTGCTGGAAAAAAGCCAGACCCAAACCAATCACCAATGCCGGCCGCAACCATTTCTTAAAAAGCAATTTAAAACTTTTTTTCTCAGACAAGCTATTCTTAATCGATTCGATTTCCTGATTCACATCGTCAGTGCCACGTATTTTTGCGAGCGTTTTTTGCGCTTGCAAATGTCGTTTTCTTAAAATCAGCCAGCGCGGACTTTTCGGCAAAAACAACATACCGACCAACAAAATAAAGGCAGGAACCACACCCATACCCAACATCCAACGCCAGGCATCTGCATGCTGGCTGTAAATCGTATCGACCACGTAAGCCAACATAATGCCAATAGTAATCGCTAATTGATTTAAAGAAACCAACATGCCGCGATATTTTGGCGGTGCAATTTCTGAAATATAAAGAGGCGCTGTAAACGATGCGATACCAATCGCAAAGCCCACAAAAATACGCGTCAAAATTAAAGTATCAATAGATTCAACAAAAGCAGATGCTAAAGTTGATAGAAAAAAAACAATGGCGGTAATAATCAACAATGATCGTCGACCAAAGTAATCGGCAAAACGCCCACCCAAAGCAGCACCGATCAAAGCACCAATCAACACACTAGAAACAACAACACCTTCTAAAGTGGCAGATAATTGAAACTCGCGTTGTATATATAAAATCGCACCTGAAATAACACCCGTATCAAAACCAAAAAGTATACCAGCCACGGCGGCAATGCTCGCCACTAAAATAACAAAGAGATTAATATGAGAACGTGTGTCTTTAGCTTGATTCACTGCATTTCCTTGCAATCCGTCCACTTCAAATCCCTCATACGGGAATCAGCAACATACTTTCTAATCCCCTCTCTCCCCGCAGGAGAGGGCTAGGGTGAAAAATATATATCAGCAACATGCTTTAAGTCCCCTCTCCCCTCGCGGGAGAGGGCTAGGGTGAGGGGGCCATCCACCCCAACAAAGCCCAGGATTATACGGACTACCCTCAATATTTCATACCCCTCAGATAGCAAAACAACCCACTCTCCTTCATAATGCCAATCCATATACATCGAAAAACATAAAAGGAAGATTATGAACATCCAATCAATTCTACAAACAGCAAATATCATCCCCGTCATCACCATTGAAAAAGTAGAACACGCCCTCCCCCTCGCAGAAGCATTGATCAAAGGCGGACTCAACACACTGGAAATCACACTCAGAACCGATGCAGCGATCGATGCCATCACTGCCATCCATAAAGCATTTCCTGATTGCCAAGTCGGCGCAGGAACCGTTATTCACCCCGATCAAATAATACAAATCATCGATGCCGGCGCATGCTTCGCTGTTAGCCCAGGCATTACACTCTCATTAGTAGAAACAGCAGAACAACATCAGTTACCTTTTTTACCTGGCGTCGCAACACCATCTGAAGTCATCGCTGCTAGTGAATTGGGTTGTGAGACTTTGAAATTTTTCCCAGCACATTTATTCGGTGGCATAGATACTTTAAAAGCTTATGCAAGCTTATTCCCAAACATAAGGTTCTGTCCTACCGGCGGTATTAATGCAAACAATGCAAAAGATTATTTAGCACTAGCAAATGTAATTAGCATTGGCGGCTCGTGGATTGCCCCCAAAGACCTCATCGAAAAAAATGACTGGGCAGCAATCACCAAGCTTGCAAGTAAAGCAACGCACACGTAACGGAGGCGCACATGTCAGTAAGCGCGAAAATACTCGCAATGACGAGTGTTATAAGCAGTCGCATCAATCAAACAATGCGGCAATCTCCTTCTTCCTTAGCATCATCACTATGCGCAGGCGCCGCTGCCGCAGAAGCCGCAAGGTCTTGATCAGCTGCCGGCGGGAAAAATCCACCTGGCTTGCTGTAATCTACTCGACCTGGCTCAAACGGCACATCAGTAAGAGACCTACTATAACTAAGAGCACTAAATAGCCCCGCAGCAGGTGCAGCAGGTGCAGCAGGTGCAGCAGGTGCAGCAGCAATTGTCTCAGCAACTTCAGGTAATTGACCAGCGGAAGCAGACTCAAGCGAATCTTTCAGCATAGCCAATTTATACATGAATGGATTCCAATTTTTGATAAAAGACGTTCGACCTGGATTAAAATTCAACATCACTGTAAACGCAGACTCTAATTCTCCACAAGAAACCTCTTTCAATTGCTGATATTTCCTCAGCGGATCAAGCATATCAATCACTGCAACTATATTCTCAATCCCCTTACTGCCATCAGGAAGCCGCTCTTTAAAATATTCCAATTCCAGATATAGTGCCTCCAAGTATGCCGCTGCACTATCATCTTCACCGAGAGCCAACTTAGACATGTAAACTTGCTCCAACTCTTCAGCATCAATGCTTTGACTAGTTCTCTTGAAATGTTCAATCTTCTCCAACTCAAATTTTAAGTCTTCCGCCCAAGAAGCAGCTATCACCTGCCATATACCAGCTTCTGGGGCTAACACAACTGGCGCACTCCAGGAATCTTGGTGATAAGGTGCGAAGAGGTGGTCAAACCTACCTGATAAATCAGGATCTCCAAGTGTAGAACCATCAGAAGATAAATATTCATCCTTCTGAAAAAACCCCAACACATCCTCAAGCAATCCTGGGATCAACAAATACTCCTGCCATCCAAGCGCTGCTGGCTTAACTGCTTTCACCGCTTCCAATGTCTGTGATAAGAGATCTCGTAGCTGATCACCATCGATATGCACTGCATGATTCAACTGCAGATACAGCATCTTCACCATCAATAGGACTTCTGCACCAGTGGATCCCGCGTAGGCATGGAAACAAGCATTCGGTACATACGTATAAAAATAAGCAAGCACATTTTTATCCGCATCATTTAAATTTGGGAAACCATCATGAGACCAATTCGGCACATGCATCACATACTTGGTAGATGACCTTCTCGAATGATCTGTCACTTCAAGTTTGTAAAATTTCAACTGCGCATCTTCAGCAAGCGCAGATACATCAGGCATAACCCCGTCAGATACTGACTCAAAAAATTGCTGTAATGAGATTTCAGAAGCAACTGTACCAGGCTGATCATCTTCCCCATCTAATGCACCTGATCCAGCACCTGGCCGCGAAAACACAACATCTGACCCAAGATAATCAAGAAAGTCATCTGACTGACCTTCCTGGGGCGCACCAACAGCGACAATGACCTTAACCTTCTTTGCCACTAAAACTTCTAAAAGATTAGAAAAGTTACCAAGAAGGGGACGCTCAGCAAGGACATTCAATCCAGAATCAACATCTTCGATGATCGCTGCAGGATATTCAATAGCACCTGCAATGCCATGCCCACTAAATGGCGGTTGATGAGCCATCAAAGCACCATGATTACCAACATAACCTACAACCCGATCTGATTTTTTAGGCGTCTTAATACTCGCAGGCAACATATCACCTGAAGAAGCAATCCGCGCATGCGCATCATGAATACGATGAAAATCTTCAAGAAGATCTCGGAAGAAAGCTTGCGGAAATAGTGCAGGAAGACGATTAAGCGTCACTGAAGTAGCATGCTCATGAAACACACCTCTTATGGAGGTAAGGTAATCAGCCGGCGTTACACGACCCGTGTTATCTTCCGTCGCTAACACGGCACCAGCAGCACCGCCACCGGGAACATCAAGACGCTGCAGTGACACATGTCTTTGTAGTTGAGGGGGCAGAACGACCCCACCACTAGCTGCAAGCCCACCACCACCTGAAGCACCAGCAGCCCAGCCAGCAATACTTGATAAACCACCTACAGATGACTCAGTAACAATACTCGCAGCTTCATCACTATGGAGAAAATGATAGTGCTTTCCTAAAAAACCTTCACACAATGCTTTTAATTTTGCTATATCATCGACAATCTCACCACCTTTTGTATTAAGCGGAACTATTCTGTCTTCTTCTATGGTATAGCGTAGTTTTTCTAAAAGGGGTTTCAAACTACGTACTGCATTCGCAAACCCAACAACATTACCCAACTGATCCGACAGCGCATTGAATGATGCAAGGTCCTGATCATCTTGCTTAATGATACTCGCATCTGCTTCTGCTAACTGAGTTTTAAGTGCAGTATATGCATCACAGACAGCACGAGAATCATCAGCAAACTCATTATCATCAGCGTCATCATCAACAACCACGATGGGCGTCGCTACCGGTCTCCTTGCTAATAAATCATGAATCAATTCAGGCAACCTTATAAAATGCCCGAATGGTACGGCGGTGGGTTTATGTGCTCTTACCCGCTCCAATGTGTGTGTGATTTGGTGTTCATAATCAGCTCTATTTTCTGGAAGAGCATGATCAAAACCTTCAAAAAGCAGCTTAACCATCAGTAAACTTGCAGCTGTTCCATTGGCTGTCCTGTCATGAAAACAAAGTGGCGGATTCAATTGATAAAGGAAGGTTAAAATTTGCAAATCACCTGCTAAAAATTCGGGAAAAGCATCCACCGCATCGACTGGGATATGCAGTACATACTTAGTAGTCAGCGCTTTCTGATTTCTAATACCAATTTGATGAAAGCTAAACTTCGTATCTCCCACTTTAGATAAATCAAGCCATGCAGGAAGTCCATCATCACCGGCAGCAGCCTGGAAAAACTCTTCTGCACTTATTTCTGTAGCTTGCGTACCTGTATCCTTTGTCAGTGGTTTATCCCCGTATTCTGCAGGTCCTTCTGGAGTACCAACAACGCTAACCTTCACGCGTTTTTTCGGGAAGCGATGATTTTTAGCCGTCCAATAGGAAAAAGAAGACGGGTCTCCAACAGCCACGATAACTTGAATGCCTAATTCTTGAAGCCTCAATAATAAATGTCGAAGATCACTCTGACCTGCAAGTATCGCTGGCGCCTTAGCCAACACATTACGTATTCCACTTGAACTTAACACTAAAGCAGCCGCGTAATCTGGAATCACTTCAGAATCAGAAGGCACGTTAAAACCAACGGGTTTACTAAAGGGCGGCGTGATTCGCATGCCTTCACCTTCACCATCGAGGTCAAACATAAGTTGATTCCTAGGAATTGGACTTCTTATTAGTTTTTCTACAAGCGCGTTATAAGCCTCTACTAAAGTCCAAAGTTCTTGAGGAAAACCCTCTGGCAAATGAGCAGTATTCACTTTTTGAGAGGCTGAGGAAGCAGCAGGCAAGGCAGCTACTACTGCAGGATCAACTAGTGGGAAAAAGCGATTTGTGCGGCGCATCTTTTACCTCTTTTTAGTCAAATGTATTCTTGACGCGCACTATACAATATCCATTTTAAAATTTCCCTTAAGAGAAGCTTAAGTTTAAGATATTTTCTAGATATACATTTTCGACAAGGAGAAAGAAATGGTACTCACCCCTTCAAGCATGCTAGACCTTGGTACAAAAGCACCGGACTTTACATTACCGGATACAGTGTCTGATAAGGCATTGTCACTCGACACCTTAAAATCTGATACCGCAACCGTTATTGCCTTCGTCTGCAATCACTGCCCCTATGTGCAGCATATCGAACAGGCTTTTATTCATTTTGCGAAAGAATATCAAAACAAGGGTGTGAGCATCATCGCCATCTCGGCCAATGATGCAAAAAATTATCCGCAAGATGCACCGGATAAAATGAAAGAGCGCGCACTAGAATATGGTTATACCTTTCCCTACCTCTACGATGAGACACAGGAAACTGCAAAAGCCTATAAAGCCGCATGCACGCCGGATTTTTATATTTTTGATAAAGACTTGGCCTGTGTTTACCGGGGACGTTTTGATGAAGCCACACCTGGTAACGATGCACCAGTCACTGGAAAAGACCTGCGAACGGCACTCGATTGCACACTCGCAAATAAACCCATAACGATAGAACAACAACCCAGCATGGGATGTAACATCAAATGGCGGGCGTAAAATCCTCGCCCCATTAACTTTTCCTAGACACGTCATCCCGTGGCTTGACCACGGGATCCAGGATAATCGCGAGACACTAGATACTGCAATCTAGTCGCGGTATGACGAGCCGTTTAGGGACAACAGAATACACCGCAACCGACATCTTCTTCATCATCACCTAACAGCGGATCTGTTGCACCAGGACCATTTTGCACACTCATTCCACCAACGCCGGCTGGAGCTCCAGTCCTCAGAGAACCACCACCAAGCGCTAAACCACCATCACCACCATACGGATGATCAAGAATAGTGACTGCATCACCTAAATCAACGGCAACTCCAGCTGGAGTCGGAGCTGCAAGCGGCCCACCAGCAGCAAGATTTCCAGGTTGCAAAGCTGGAGGAGGAACAACACCACTAAACATATCTAGACCACGAACTGGCACACGCGCAGGTGGAACTCCAGGCGCAGCAACAGTTGTTCTGCCACCTAAAGGATCGGCAACTTCAGCTGGAGCAGCAACACGACCAGGCGCTGGTGCCGCCAGACCACGCAGTGCATCACCACCTACAGCTGGGCGACGCGCAAGCGGAGGAACCGGTGCCATTTTGGGAACTGCCGGACCGCGAGCCCCTCCTCTACCCGGCACAACGACACGTGCAGGTGGAACTGCGGGCGGAGCAGCACGGCGAGCAGGCGCTACCGAACCACGGCGAACTGGATCAGGAATACGTTGAACTGGTGGCTCTGTAACAGGTGGAGCTACAGGAACATGCGCTGGCGTAGATTGAGCACCTACTTCTAGGTCTTCTAAGAGCAAATCAATTTGTTCCCATATTGTAGGCGCCTCCTCAGCCGCTGAATCAGAAGCTGCTAGATCGGCACTGCTTAAATCAAATACAGGGGAAAAGCCTCTTAAATAAAGAATTACGTCGCTTATTGCTTCTAGATCAGGCTTTTCAGCTCTAAGCCCAGTAGCGACCTGCTCCAACTGGGCGAGAAGAAGAGCCTGCTCCCTCGCTGCTGCAGCATCAGGGGTAGCTTGGCTACTGCCGTCTTTCAGATCTATAATGAATACGTCCAACTTTCTTAATGATTCTGTTCGCCTGTCTACTAAACTCGGGCGAGCATCAGCAAGCATACCACCAGAACCACCAGTCATTCCTGCAAGTGCAGCACCAACATCAAATTCACCAAGCGCAGCTGCTAATTTTGCAAAGTCTCCGCCAGATGCATGAGGATCACCTACAGGTACAGGTGCTGGAGCCCCTGATCCGCCTGTCGCATCGGGACCAATACCGCCATACCCACCGCTTGCAGCAGAACCCGGCGCTGCACCGGCACTGGCATCTGTAGATGCAGATGCAGATGCAGATGCAGATGCAGATAAATTCAATGCAACAGCAATATCCAAAAGATCATCAACCAAACCAGGGACAATTAAATACTGGAACCATTCACCTGCTGTAGGCTTAACGGCTTTTATTGCGTTTAGAATATTTGACAGTCTTATGCGAAGCGCATCCATAGAAACTTTATCAACTTTTCTTAAATGCCTAAACAGCATCTTTGCCATCAACAAAGCAACAGATCGGCCTTGTCCAGCAGAACAATGAAAACAACTATCTGGACCAAATTGATTGAAATAGGCAAGCACTGTTTTGTCTGCTTGATTAAAATTTGGAAAACCATGATCTGCCCAGTTGGGAATATGCATGACATACTTTTCAGATTTCTTTCCGCCTGCATCGATAATCTCAAGGTGATAAAATTTGAAATTTGTCCCGTCAACACCTTCTAAGGCTGGTGCACCGGGCACTGCAAATTTGAAAAAATCAGCGACTGAAATTTGCTTAGGATAAGTGCCAGGTGCACCATCCTCACCAGCTGCATCAGTAAAGCCATCAGCGTCTGCAGCCGCAGCTTTTTGAGGCACTGGGTAAAGTGTTTGATGTGCCATGTAATTGTGATACTTTTCTTTGCCTTCAAACGGCAAACCCACAGCTACCAAAACATTAACATCAAGCATATCCAAACCGAGCAATAGGTTTTCTAAATTTTCGGCAGAGGGGCCTTCTGCGATTACGTTAAGCGCTTGTTGACCTTCGGCCTGCTGTGCATCTTGTCCAAGTGCAGATTCAGGAACTGTTGCGGCGGGATAGACAAGCTCAGCTGAGACACCCTCTCCGCTAAAAGGTAGGCAATGTCTTGTGGGGACATTGGTGTACCGTGCATAGGCATATCTGGGAATAGGCTGACCATGGGCAGGTAAATCAAAAACATCTTTTGGCATTAAGTGGTTACGCGGTAATAAATGCAAATACTGACCTTGTAAAGCCTGAAAATCAGTCAAGAGACCTGCATAGATTTTAGGAAATTGTGCAGCAACTTGGTCTGGCTGCTCGACAGAAGGCATGGGTAAGCCCTGAATGTCAGCTAGATAAGTAGCAGGGAATAATCTTGTACGTGTTGTTTGATTGTTGCGACGCATATGCATACCTCTTTTTTAGTAAAAAATGATATTGCCGCGGACTATACAATATCTATACGAGGATTTCCCTTAAGGGAAGCTTAAATGTGAAAAAAATGGGGATTAGATCGATCCTGATTTAATACCCCTCACCCTAGCCCTCTCCCACAGGGGGAGAGGGGACTGATATTCGCAAGCACAAAAAACCACGTACTATCAAAAATTGAAACACATCTTTGAACGAAACATCGATAACTGCTCTGTGCAAGTGTGAGGAGTGAGAATCAGCACGGCCCGTCCCCTCTACCCCTGTGGGAGAGGGCTAGGGTGAGGGGTATTGGATCATCACGTCTCTTGTTATGAAAACTCAACGCGCAGGATTGCATACTCGACTTCGCCGCCGGGTGTGCGGACAACAACTTCTTCGTCGAGTTCTTTGCCAATGAGTGCACGGGCGATGGGTGAAGTGATAGAAATTTTATTTTGCTTAAGGTCAGACTCATCTTCGCCGACGATTTGGTAAGTGACTTCTTCGTCGGTTTCGATGTTAACGAGCGTGACTGTTGCACCGAACACAACGCGACTTGTATCTTCTAAGGTCGAAACATCGATAATATTCGCATGTGACAAGGTGGACTCAAGACGACGTATGCGTCCTTCGATAAAACCTTGTTGTTCTTTTGCGGCGTGGTACTCGGCGTTTTCTTTGAGGTCGCCGTGCGCACGTGCTTCGGAAATCGCTTGAATAATCGCAGGTCGATCAACGCTTTTTAATCGCTCGAGTTCAGCACGTAGTTGTTCTGAACCTTTTAATGTTAATGGAACTCTGGTTGCCATGTTGGGTCCTTTTTAAAACTGTTACCCCACGGGTAGGACCGTGGGATCTATTGGGAATATAGATCCTATGGTCAAGCCATAGGATGACAAAAAAATTTAAGTCAAGTGACAGAAAAAATTCAAGTCAGATGACAAAAAAAATCAGTCATTGGTCACGTTGTTGAGATTACTCACCTCATTGCTTACGTATGGGTTTCGCTTGCATGCAAGTCTTGCAGGCTGTTTACTTCACCTGAAGGCTTGTATTGTAGTGCCAAACACGCTGCTTCACCACCAGCAAGTGTGGTTGTGTAACAAACTTTATGCTGAATCGCACTGCGACGTATCGTAAATGAGTCAGCGATCGCTTGTTCACCTTCAGTCGTGTTGACGATAAAACTAATCTCTTCATTCTTAATCATATCGACAATATGTGGGCGCCCTTCTTGCACTTTATTGACTGGCTGAAATGGCACACCGGCGGCTTCTAACACACGCGCAGTACCTTGCGTCGACACAATCTCAAAACCTTGTTGCACGAGTGTCTTTGCCACATTAACAACCGCTGTTTTATCTGCATCACGCACACTGATAAATGCTTTTCCACCTGTGGGCATCGGCTGTCTAGCACCGAGCTGACTTTTTGCGAAGGCTTTACCTAAGGTATGTGCAACACCCATTACCTCGCCTGTCGAACGCATCTCAGGACCGAGAATGGGATCAACACCCGGGAATTTATCAAAGGGAAATATCGCTTTTTTTACGGCGAAATAATTCGGCGTGCGTTCTTCCATCATGCCTTGTGCCTTTAAACTTTCTCCGACCATACAGCGCGCGGCAATTTTTGCGAGTGAAATGCCCGTGGCTTTTGCGATAAAAGGCACTGTACGCGAAGCACGCGGATTGACTTCAAGCACATAAATCTCACCATCTTGTATCGCCAACTGCGCATTCACCAAGCCAACAACACCGAGTTCTTTGGCCATCATACGTAGCTGTTCTCGTAGTTGTTCTTGCACTTCGGCTGACAAACTATGCGGTGGAAAAGTACAAGATGAATCACCCGAGTGCACGCCGGCTTGTTCGATATGCTCAAGCACGCCCCCGATTAAAACATCTTCACCGTCACACACAGCATCGATATCCACTTCGATCGCTTCATCTAAAAAGTGATCCAAGAGTAACGGTGTTTCAGGAGAAATATCCACGCTCTCCTGCATGTAACGGGTTAACTCAGCTTCATTAAAAATCACTTTCATCGCGCGGCCACCTAACACATAACTAGGACGTACGATCAGTGGATACGCAAATACTTTAGCTAAACGCAATCCTTCTTCCACACTACGCACGGTACCGTTGGGTGGCTGTTTAAGTTTGAGTTTTTGAATCATTTGTTGGAAACGTTCACGATCTTCTGCGCGGTCGATCGCATCCGGCGTGGTACCTATAATCGGCACGCCTGCGGCTTCTAACTTTTGTGCGAGTTTTAATGGTGTTTGACCGCCATATTGAACGATCACACCTTTGGGTTTCTCTTGCTCAACGATCTCTAAAACATCTTCTAATGTTAGCGGCTCGAAATACAAGCGATCAGAAACATCGTAATCGGTAGACACTGTTTCCGGATTGCAATTCACCATAATGGTTTCGTAACCCGCTTCACGCATAGCAAGCGCTGCGTGGACACAACAGTAATCGAATTCAATACCTTGACCGATACGATTCGGCCCGCCACCGAGCACCATGATTTTTTCTTTGTTGCTAGGCTGTGATTCGTTTTCTTCTTCGTAGCTTGAATACATGTATGCAGTGTCTGTTGCAAACTCAGCGGCACAGGTATCGACTCGCTTATATATTGGCCGCACGTTCTTTTGATGACGATAGTTGCGAAACTCTGATTCGCTGACTTGCAATAACTTCGCCAAACGAAAATCGGAAAAGCCCTTACGCTTCAGTGTAAATAAATCTTTTTCATCAAGGTCCTGCATGCGATGACCTTGCAGTGTTTGTTCGATATCGATGAGTTCTTTGATTTGAACAAGATACCAAGGATCGATTTGCGTAAGCTCCCGCACTTCTTCAAGGCTATAACCTAAACGGAAAGCATCACCGATATACCAAAGTCGATCAGCGCCTGCGATGCGTAGCTCTTTGCGAATCTTTTCTTTCACTTGCTCTTCGTTCAAGGCATCGATGTCAATTTTTTCACTCAAGCCATAAACACCAATTTCCAAACCGCGCAGGGCCTTTTGGAAAGATTCTTGGAAACTGCGACCGATAGCCATCACTTCTCCGACGGATTTCATTTGCGTTGTTAAACGTGCGTCGGTATTGGGAAATTTTTCGAAGTTAAAGCGTGGAATTTTTGTCACAACGTAATCGATGGTGGGTTCGAAAGACGCTGGCGTACGATCACCCGTAATTTCATTGCGCAGTTCATCGAGTGTAAAACCAATCGCGAGTTTTGCGGCAACTTTTGCAATCGGAAAACCCGTTGCTTTAGAAGCGAGTGCAGAAGAACGTGATACGCGCGGATTCATTTCAATCACCATCACGCGACCGTCTTTGGGATTCACAGCGAACTGCACATTGGAACCACCTGTCTCTACACCAATCTCACGCAAGATAGCAATCGATGCATCACGCAGTCGTTGGTATTCTTTATCTGTTAATGTTTGTGCGGGTGCAACGGTAATCGAATCACCTGTGTGTATGCCCATGGGATCTAAGTTTTCTATGCTGCAGATGATAATGCAGTTATCGTTCTTATCGCGGACGACTTCGAGCTCGTATTCTTTCCAGCCGATAATGGACTCGTCGATCAACAATTCATTCGTCGGCGATAAATCTAAGCCATGTTCGCAAATTTCAATAAACTCTTCGCGATTGTAAGCGATGCCACCACCTGTACCACCCATAGTGAATGAAGGCCGAATAATCGCAGGAAAGCCGACTTTATCTAAGACTTCCCACGCTTCTTCCATGGTATGCGCAATCCCAGAACGGGGTGTGGCCAAGCCAATTTTATCCATCGCTTTGCGAAAAAGCTCGCGATCTTCTGCTTTGTCGATGGCTTCGCGCGATGCACCGATTAATTTGACATTGTGTTTTTCGAGAATACCTTCACGGACCAAATCTAAAGCGCAATTTAGTCCTGTCTGTCCACCCATCGTCGGTAAGACTGCATCGGGCTTTTCTTTTTCAATAATTTTTGCAATGACTTCCCAATGCACGGGCTCAACGTAGGTCGCATCGGCCATATTGGGATCCGTCATAATGGTGGCGGGATTGGAATTGACTAAGATCACACGACAACCTGCTTCGCGTAGCGCTACACAAGCTTGTGCACCCGAGTAATCAAACTCACACGCTTGACCGATAACAATCGGCCCCGCACCGATAATTAAAACGCTATTAATATCCGCTCTCTTAGGCATTAGACTGTCCCCTGCTCTGCGTTTTTGCTGCTTGCATCATCGAAATAAAACGATCGAATAGTGCGCAGATATCATGGGGTCCAGGACTGGCTTCGGGATGACCTTGAAAAGCAAAAGCAGGTTTATCCGTATGGACAATCCCTTGTATCGTCCCATCAAAAAGAGAACGATGCGTCATGCGCAGTGTATCCGGCAACGTGTCTGCATCTACGGCAAAGCTGTGGTTCTGACTGGTAATCATGACGCGTTTGTCTGCGATATCTTCAACTGGATGATTAGCGCCGTGATGGCCGAACTTCATTTTCAAGGTCTTTGCACCACTGGCCAAGGCGAGCAATTGAAAACCGAGACAGATGCCAAAGAGTGGTACATCTTCCTCAAGAAGCTGCTGTATGTTTTGGATGGCGTAATCACAAGCTGCTGGATCACCGGGACCATTTGATAAAAAGACACCGTCTGGCTTTAAGGCGAGGACTTCATCTACCGAAGTCTGCGCTGGCACAACGGTGAGTCGACATCCGCGATCAACCATCAAACGTAAGATCTGTTGTTTTACGCCAAAATCATAAACAACAACGTGATAGTCATCGGCGTGGAAATCAGACTTATTGATGGATGCCTCACCACGATCGAGGTCAACGGTACGCTTGTCCCATACATAAGTGTCGCCGGTGGTCACGGCTTTTGCTAAATCTTTACCTTGGATGCCGGCGTAAGCCTTGGCAGCAGCCAGTGCTTTTTCTTCGTCAACGACGCCCGCCATAATGCAACCGTGCTGTGCGCCCTTTTCTCTTAAAATACGCGTTAAGCGGCGTGTATCGATATCTGCGATGGCGACCAAGTTATTCTCGATCAAGTAATCTTGCAGTGTGGATTCCGAGCGCCAGTTGCTCACGACGGGTGACATTTCACGGATGATTAAGCCAGCAGCCCAGACTTTATCGGACTCTCTATCTAGCGCATTCACACCAACATTGCCAATATGTGGATAGGTCAATGTGACCATTTGTTCTGCGTAGGAAGGATCGGTGAGAATTTCTTGGTAGCCGGTCATGGCGGTGTTGAAAACGACTTCGCCGACAGTTTGACCCATGGCGCCTACGGCCGATCCTCGGAAAACACTACCATCGGCTAGCATTAAAATGGCTGGCTGATATTGACGTGTTAACCCTTCGATAGACATGTAGACCCAGACTCCAGTGTGATATAGATAAACGGGCAAAGAATACAGGGTTCAGTCTGGGATTGGAAGCGATTCTTTGCCTTATTATGTCAGCCGCAGTCGCTCGTTTCTCTTAGACGAAAAGTGTCGTCTTTCGAGTCACTCTTGACAGTAAGATCGTAATTGGTACTTTCCGTCACATTGATTTTTAAATTCTTACATGCACCCAAAAAACAAACCCTGACATGTGCTTTTTGTGGAGGGTGAATTGTGATCGTTTCCGAAGTATCGATGCCTACAAATTTTCTGCAGTAGCCACTGTAAACGGTGGATCCCTGACTATATGAATCAGCACAGAGTTTTACTAATGCAAAAGATTGAGATGTTTTATTGTTGACACAAATATCAACTGTACGCGCTGCATTTGCAGCACTCGCCCCCAAAAATAACACAGCGGATAAAATCAGACAGAGTTTTTTCATTGCTTTTTCCTCATAGTATGGATATCTAAGGCTAAGTATAGCATCTCGAAATAGCTTAAAATATAGGGCGTTTTCTGATAGGGTGTGCGCCATGCATTTTGAATCTACTAAACGTCGTATCTTGAGTGTCTTTACGCTTGTGATGATCAATATCATCGCGATTGACAGCCTGCGTAATCTCCCTGCTAATGCGCAAATGGGTCTGGGTATCACCTTGTTCTACGTGCTTGCCGCTGTTTTCTTTTTGCTACCCTGCATTTTAATTACCGCTGAACTTGCCACGCATCGACCTAAGACGGGTGGTGCTTATGTTTGGGTGCGAGAGGCCTTTGGACCACGCTGGGGATTTGCGAATATTTGGCTGCAGTGGATCTACAATGTTTTTTGGTATCCGACTATCTTATCTTTTATCGCCGTTAATATTGCTTACTTAATTAATCCAGCCTTGGCGAACAGCAAGGCTTTTATGTTACCGATGATTATTGGCATGTTTAGCATTGCAACACTCGTCAATACTTTTGGTATGAAACTTTCTAGCATGGTGAGTACTCTCAGTGCTTTGTTCGGTACGATTATTCCTATGCTTTTCGTTATCGGACTTGGTTTAGCCTGGTTGCTTGAGGGAAAAACCATGGCCATCACGCCCACGACTCAGCATTTTTTCCCGAATGTTTTACACCTGAACAATCTCGCCTTCTTTGTTGTCGTGCTGTTCAGTTTAATGGGATTAGAAATGTCTGCTGTGCATGCAGAAGAAGTGAAAAATCCACAACGCGATTATCCGCGCGCACTTTTATATTCAGGTCTGATTATCTTAATCACTTTAATTGCTTCTTCAACGGCGATTGCGATCATCGTACCGAAAACGTCACTAAGTATTGTGAGTGGGCTTGATCAAGCCTTTGCGATTTTTCTCAATGCCTTTCACTTGCACTGGATGTTGCCCATTGCCATTTTGCTAATTGTATTGGGCGCCTTTGGTGGCATGTCTGCTTGGGTGATCGGTCCAACAAAAGGTTTGGCTGTTGCTGCTGAAGATAATTGTGCACCTAAAATGTTTGCCAGTCGCACACGTAATAATGTGCCTGTTCCTGTGTTGCTTTTGCAATGGCTTGTGGTGATAGCACTGTGTTGTCTATTTTTATTTTTTAAATACATTAGCACGTGGTATTGGATCTTAAGTGATTTAACGGCGCAGCTTGCCTTGTTGTTCTATGTGATTCTATTCGCTGCGGCTATTCGTCTACGCTATAAAACGCCTGAAAACCCGAATGCTTTTCGCATCCCAGGTGGTAAGTTCGGTATTTGGCTAGTTGGCTGTCTTGGCATTGTGACTTGTCTTGTTGCGATAGGTCTAGGGTTCATACCACCGGACAGTGTAAAGATCGGCAACATCTTTGTTTATGAAGGGATACTCATAGGCGGTGTTGTGATTTTTAGTGCGCTGCCGTTTTTGATTTGTCGTTCTAATGAAAAAATCGTTTAACGGCGTCGACCCATGATTTTGACTTCGGACTATGGTCTTTACCATCACTTTCTAACATGGCATCAAATGCCTTGAGATGTTCTTTTTGTTCTGCGCTGAGTTTTACGGGCGTCTCAACCATCACCTGGCAAATCAAATCACCTGTGCCACTGCCTCGCAAAGCTTTTACACCTTTACCACGTAATCTAAATTTACGACCACTTTGTGTTTCTGCAGGAATCGTTAACTTTACTTGCCCATCTAAAGTAGGGACGGCAATTTCAGCACCCAATATTGCTGTAATAAAACTAATCGGTAACTCAGCGAAAAGATCATTACCTTGTCGTTGGAAGATCGGGTGTTGTCGCACTTTAATTTGCACAAACAAATCGCCCGCTGGCGCACCATACATTCCCGCTTCACCTTCACCTGATAAGCGAATACGATCACCCGTATCAACACCAGCTGGCACTTTAACGGATAGCGTTTTACGTTCTTGCACGCGACCCTGACCACGACAAGTCTGGCAAGGATCTTTAATCATCGTACCTTGACCGTGACAAGCTGAACAGGTCTGTTGAACGGCAATAAAGCCATGTTGCATACGTACTTGACCTGCACCTTGGCAAGTCGTACAAGTAACGGGTTTTGATCCTTTTTTCGCGCCGCTACCGGCACAAGGTTTACAGGAAACCCAGGTCGGTACGACAACTTCTTTTGTCACACCATGTACAGCTTCATCAAGATCAATAGCAAGTTCATAACCAAGATCAGCACCTTGTTGTGCGCGTTGACGTCCACCACCGCGACCGGCACCACCTCCAAAGATGTCTCCAAAAATGTCTCCAAAAATATCACCCACATCTTGGAAACCTGAAAAACCGCCGGGTCCTCCGCCCATACTGGGATCCACGCCAGCATGTCCAAACTGATCGTAGGTCGAACGTTTTTGCGAATCGGAAAGCACTTCGTAGGCGCGCTTGGCTTCTTTAAAATTAGCTTCCGCGGCTTTATCATCGGGATTGCGATCAGGATGGTACTTCATCGCAAGACGGCGATAAGCTTTTTTAATTTCTGCTTCGCTGGCGTTTTTTGAAACGCCTAGTGTTTCGTAAAAATCTTTTGTTTCGGACATGTTTTTGTTCCTAGATTTTTTGTATTAACCCCTCACCCCGACCCTCTCCCGCAAGGGGAGAGGGGGTTTGGCCGTGCAAGCTTAAAGTTTATCGCTCAGATCTTTTTTCTCGTGAAAAACAATCCCCTCTCCCCCTGCGGGAGAGGGTTAGGGTGAGGGGTGTACAAACACATTTTCTATTTTTCACCTTCTGCAGTTTTATCTTCATCCTTAACTTCTTCAAACTCTGCATCGACAACATCATCACCCGCAGGTTTCTCTGTAGATGCATCTGCACCGGCATCTCCAGCAGCACCTTCTCCACCAGCATCACCGCCCTTCTTGGCATATGCACGCTGCGTGATGTCGGAAGAAGCATCGGTTAGCTCTTTTGTCTTCGCTTCGATCGCATCTTTATCTTCACCCTTCACTAACTCTTTTAACTCGGTAATGATGGCTTCGATCTTTTCTTTTTCATCAGCTTTCACTTCGTCACCAAGATCAACCATCGCTTTGCTAGTGCCATGCATCAGTGCATCAGCTTGGTTTCTTGCATTGACCAGTTCGTGGAACTTCTGATCCGCTTCTTTGTTGGCTTCAGCATCTTTAACCATTTGCTCAATTTCTTCATCAGACAAACCACTAGACGCTTTAATCACAATGGATTGTTCTTTACCAGTTGCTTTATCTTTTGCTGAAACATGCATAATACCATTGGCGTCAATATCAAAAGTCACTTCGATTTGTGGTGTACCGCGTGGAGCAGGTGGAATATCAGATAAGTCAAAACGGCCCAGCGACTTATTGGCAGATGCCATTTCGCGCTCACCTTGTAATACATGCACCGTCACGGCCATCTGATTATCATCCGCTGTAGAGAAAACTTGTGATGCTTTTGTGGGTACGGTTGTATTTTTCTCGATGAGTTTTGTCATCACTCCACCCATTGTTTCGATACCTAGAGACAATGGTGTGACATCTAACAACAACACATCTTTCACATCACCAGCTAATACCGCAGCTTGAAGCGACGCACCGACAGCAACCGCTTCATCAGGGTTCACATCGTGACGTGCTTCTTTGCCGAAAATATTCTTCACAGTAGTTTGCACTTTTGGCATACGTGTTTGACCACCTACCAAAATAACGTCGTCGATATCAGATACTTTTAGACCTGAGTCTTTAAGCGCTGTTTGGCAAGGCGCAATAGTGCGCTCGACCAATTCCTCAACCAAGGCTTCGAGTTTTGCACGTGTCACACGAATATTTAAGTGTTTAGGCCCGCTTGCATCAGCAGTAATGTAAGGCAAGTTAACATCTGTTTGTTGTGCAGAAGACAATTCAATTTTTGCCTTTTCTGCTGCTTCCTTCAGACGTTGTAGTGCTAATGGATCACTATGTAGATCAACACCCGCATCCTTTTTGAATTCTTCAGTGAGATAATCAATCAAACGTAAATCAAAATCTTCACCACCGAGGAATGTATCGCCATTGGTTGCTAATACTTCAAACTGATGCTCACCATCAACGTCTGCAATTTCGATAATGGAAATATCAAAAGTACCACCCCCTAAGTCATAGACTGCAACTTTGCGATCGCCTTTCTTTTTATCCATGCCATAAGCTAAGGCTGCAGCAGTAGGTTCGTTGATAATACGTTTTACTTCTAAGCCTGCAATTTTACCCGCATCTTTTGTCGCTTGACGTTGTGAATCGTTAAAGTAAGCAGGCACGGTGATCACAGCTTCTTTCACTTCATGACCTAGGTAATCTTCTGCTGTCTTTTTCATTTTCATTAAGATTTCAGCGGAAACTTGTTGCGGCGCTAATTTTTCTTTGTTCGCTTCAACCCATGCATCACCGTTGTTTGCCTCGGTAATTTTATAAGGCACGATTTTAATGTCTTTTTGAACGGCGTCTTCTTTGAATTTTCTGCCGATCAAACGCTTGATCGCATACAGTGTATTATCTGGATTCGTGACTGCCTGACGTTTCGCTGGTGCACCAACAAGTACCTCATCTTTGGTGTAAGCAACAATCGATGGCGTCGTGCGCGCACCTTCTGCATTCTCAATCACACGTGCTTTGCCACCTTCCATCACCGCCACGCATGAGTTCGTTGTACCTAAATCAATGCCAATAATCTTGCTCATTTCAGTTGCCTCTTCATCAATTAAAAAATCAGTACGAAGGTAGGTGGGGCTTCGTATCCTAAATTCAAGAGATTAATCTAGAAAAAACAGTTGAAACTTTCTTAGATTGGCGCAATAATTCCGGTCCTGTCGCAATTATGTCGCGAAAAAGGAGGTTTCATGCCAACCGATGACCTACACCGAGATATATTCTTTGCCATCGCAGGCTGCCCCGATGGTATTTCCGTCGATGAAATTAGCAAATTACTCAAACCTGCGCCCTCCAAGCGCACACTGCAGCGACGCCTCGCTGACTTGGTGAAAAAAGGCAGTATCGAAAAGCACGGCGATGGACGCGGAACCTATTACCAGTTGCCACCGATGGGACAGCCTCTCGTTCTAGAGTGCCCAAAAGAGAGCTATATCGTCCTAACACAGGAGGCTGCATCCATTCAAAAATACGTCAATCAACCACTAGAAAAACGTAAACCAGTTAACTATCATCCAAAATTTTTAACCGGTTATGAACCAAACAAAACCTACTATCTCCCAGAATCAATGCGAGAAAAACTCCTTATAATGGCAAAACAGCCTGGAGAAAAACAACCCGCTGGTACCTTTGCCAGAAAACTATTAAACGAACTATTAATAGATCTTTCTTGGAATTCCTCACGACTTGAAGGCAACTCATACACACTCATAGAGACCAAACAATTAATAGAGTCTGGCACCCCTGCAAAAAATAAATCTTTAGAAGAATCTGAAATGATCATTAATCATAAGTCTGCAATAGAGTTTTTAATTGATGCCTCAGATCAAATCAATTTTAACTCTTTTACCATTTACAACTTACATGCCTTACTTGCTAGGAATCTCATTAGCGATAAAAAATATTATGGCCGAATCAGAGATCACGAAATCGCTATTGGAAAGTCAACTTACGAACCTCTAAAAATACCACAACGAATACAGGAATACTTTGATATTTTCCTTCAAAAAGCAGATGCAATTAAAGACCCTCTGGAACAATCTTTTTTTGCTTTGGTTCATATACCCTATTTGCAAGCGTTTCTTGATATTAATAAAAGAACATCTCGTCTTGCTGCAAACATACCTCTGATAAAAAACAACTTCTCACCTATTTCTTTTACAGAAGTTCCCACCAAACTCTACATAGAAAGCATTCTGGGAGTTTATGAACTCAATGACGTTACCTTACTTAGAGAATTATTTTACTGGGCGTATAAAAGATCTTCTGCTTTATATTCAATGTCTGTGTATGGCACTGCTGGAGAGCCTAACCCTATAGAGCTAGAGCATTTCCATGATATTCGTGAACTCGCTAAACACATCATTCAAAATAAATTGTCTCAAGAAAAAGCAACGGAATATATCCAAAGATGGGCGAGAAAAAATATTGATGAAGAAAATAAAACTAAGTTTATTGAAATTATAGAAACGGATCTAATCACCTTACATGAAGGATCCATCGTTCGATTTAGAGTAACCCTGGATGAATTCAAGGCCTGGAAAAAAGTATGGGATCAAGGATAAGCCGAGCGTTCAGGTTGAGATA
>Ga0316204_10002683_pt1 | contig 39154 bp, 30 predicted proteins | sample 6monrhotite_MG_2_FD_205661 | JGI IMG/M metagenome (GOLD analysis project Ga0316204, IMG submission 205661) | Microbial mat bacterial communities from mineral coupon in-situ incubated in ocean water Damariscotta River, Maine, United States -... | ecosystem: Environmental > Aquatic > Marine >...
GCCTTGCATCTGTTGGTGCACGCCTTGCATCTGTTGGTGCACGCCTTGCATCTGTTGGTGCACGCCTTGCATCTGTTGGTGCACGCCTTGCATCTGTTGGTGCACGCCTTGCATCTGTTGGTGCACGCCTTGCATCTGTTGGTGCACGTCTTGCATCTGTTGGTGCACGCCTTGCGTCTGTCGGTGCACGTCTTGCATCTGTTGGTGCGCTAGCAGGTCTGGAGTCGCGATGAACTTCACGTTTAACAGCTCTCGATTTCAATGCTTCCGCTTTCTCTTTTTTTAATGTTTCAACTGCCTGAGCAGCTCGCTGAGCTGGAGAAAGCTTGTTCGCTGGCGTTTTAACCTTTGGTTTTGTCGAAGCTTCAGGCGCAACTTCTTTAACAGGTGCCTTGCTAACAGGTGCTTTGCTCGGTTCTACCGTTGGGGCTGTAACCACCTCTTCAACCACATCACTAACAGGTGGCATACTTGCTGGTTGCTGGCCTGGCGCACGGCGGCGGCGAACAGCGACCTGCACGGTACGCCCTCGACCATCAACGCTGCTGGCAGGGCCACGTGTCTGGCCTGCAACCATCGGACGATTCAGAGTCAGGGTTTTACCGCCGGATGGATTGCTGGTATCCTGATTCTTTAAGGATGCCTTGATTTTTGCAGTGTCTTCATCGTTAAGAAGCGTCGTTGGCCCACTAACCACCACACTACAGTTCACTGCAGCACGTTGCACTTCTGCAACTGTAATACTTAGTTCTTTAGCCAATTCGAGGATGCGTTTGTTCGCCATGTAGTACCTTTACCCTGATTCCTAACTCATTTTCAACTCATGTGCCTGCTCATACCAAACACAAAACCGATGAAGCTTTACTGATATCAGCTTTGTCTCCAAAGCCAGCACAGAAACTTTATCTCTCGCAAAAGCTTCGGCAAGAAACTCAGTAGAAAAACCGTGTAATACAAACGTTTTTCTTCCTGACTCCAACCGCTTCTCCGCGGCATCACTTACTTGCCGTGTAAGCGCATCACCCGCATCTGCTGCCAATAATACCAGCAAGGGCCCACTCTTCCACATCTGATGCATAATCGCATCTCTTCCCAACACCGCAGCAGCACGATATTGCGAAAACAGACGCATCAACTGTTGATACAGGCCATCCTGCATCCGTCCGATCAGTTTCGAACACTGTGGCAGTTGCACACTAAAATTCCTGCGCAAAGCACCAAGCCTCTTATCCGACAGGTTTTCAAGACACCCCTGTTCCATACAAAGGTAAGTGCCCCGCCCCGGTGCCTTTTGAAAAAGATCAGGCCAAACCTGTCCCTCATCATCCACCACCAATCGTAACATCACTGTCTTCTCCACCTTATTTCGGCACATCAGACATTGGCGTTGATTCAGTTTCTTTTCGGCCTTCGGATCAGAACTTGAAACAACATTGGAAAGCTTACTCAAACCAGCCGCTGGCCTCTCTTGCTGCCAAAATAAGTGATTCTGCTTCTTCCCGATTCAAACCTTCAACATCTTCAATCTCATCCACTGAGGCATCCGCCAGAGCAGCCACAGCCGCCATATCACGTGCAGCAAGCTGTTCAGCAATTTCACGGGTCATGCCCGGCAAATCCAGCAATGATACTGTGGGTTCACCTTCTTCGGCCGAACCTTGAAGTGCTTTATCCAGCAATGCATTACGTGCACGTTTCTGAATTTCCTGAGCCAGCTCACTGTCCAGACCTTCCACAGAGGCCAGATCTTCAATCGCACAATAAGCCAGATCATCCAGAGCCACAAAACCCTGACTTACCAGCAATGAAGCAAAGTTTTCATCAACATCAAGCCCGGCCTGAAAATCCACTTTGGCCGATTCGACTTCATCGGTACGTTTCTGCTGCTCTTCACCCGACGACATAATTTCAATATTCCAGCCGGAAAGTTCCGATGCCAGACGCACATTCTGACCACGGCGACCAATAGCAATGGCAAGGTTGTCCTCTGCAACGGCTACTTCAATGGTGCCTTTCTCTTCATCCACCATCACACGTTCAATCTCAGCAGGAGCAAGTGCGTTGACAACAAATGCAGCAGGATCTTCTGTCCACTCAATGATATCGATCTTTTCGCCATGTAATTCATTCACAACTGCCTGCACGCGTGCACCACGCATACCCACACATGCACCCACCGGATCGACACTTGGGTCTGTAGAAATCACAGCAATTTTACTGCGAGAGCCGGGATCACGGGAAATCGCCTGAATTGCAATCAAGCCATCCTGAAGCTCTGGTACTTCCTGCTCAAAGAGATTCAGCACCATGCCTGCATCAGAACGGGAAATAAAAACCAGTGGGCCTTTTGGTTGATTGCGTACTTCGCGAAGATAGGCACGTACACGATCACCCTGGCGAAATGATTCACGTGGCAATAAGTCTTCGCGGTACATCACCGCTTCACCACGACCAAGGTCAACATAAACATTGCCACGCTCTACACGTTTTACGATACCTGTAATCAACTCGCCTACACGCGGTTCATACTCAGCTACAACACGATCACGTTCAGCTTCACGAATCTTTTGATTAATCACCTGTTTCGCGGTCTGTGCAGCAATGCGCCCCAACTCAATCGGTGGCAGTGATTCACGGAATTCAGTACCCAGTGCTGCATTGGAATCAATTTCTTTACCCTGTTCCAGAGTCAAGTCATTCTCTTCCTCTTCAACCTCTTCAACCACAGTACGTACATGACTAAGTTTCATTTCCCCAGTGTCACGATCAATGATGGCCTCAATATTCTTATTCCCATAAGTACGACGGGCAGCAGTTCTGATTGCCTGCTCCATAGCTTCAATCACCAACTCACGGTCAACTGACTTTTCACGAGCCACTGCATCGGCTACCTGTAACATTTCAACATTCATTGTTTGCTATCCTCTTCCATTCCATCTCAAACACAGTTCAATTTTTAATAAAACCAACGCAACAAGATTCATCCAGCTTATTTGCTTTTGCCGCCTGATACTTTCTTCCAGTTTACTGCACGCATCACTTTTTTCACTTCACTCATTGCAAAACAACGCGGCTCGCACCCTTCTTCCTGAATCAAAAAACCATCCTGATCCGCCCCAAGGTTTTCGCCTTCTATCGACTCAGCCTCTTCAAACTCCACCTGAATCCATTCATGTTTATAGCGTTCAAAATCAGTGCTGGCTGTCAGCGGCCAATCCAATCCCGGTGATGAAAGTTCAAGGCGAAATTTACCTTCAATCAAATCTTCAACATCCAGCTGTAAAGCCAGGCCCCGGCTAATCCGGGCCAACGAATCTGAATCCACACCGCCCTTGCGATCCACAAGTACCTGAACAAGCTGATTCGCTTTGGCACCGCCCATGCGAACCTTAAGCACATCAACCCCAAGCTCTTCAGCAATAGGAGAAACCAATTCAAAAACTTTTGATTCCAGACTCACTTCGACCCCTCTGCTTCAAAACCACGAAGCCATAAAACAAAAAAAGCGAGCCACGGCCCACTTTCAACGGTGCGAATCATAGTTACCCGCCTGTAAATTGCAAGTCGGTTATGCCAGACACAGCATCAATCATCCTTCTCCCGTTATTTTATTAAACATGAAAAAACATATAGGAGAGAGATGTTTCTTTTCGTGCATCAGAAAAACCATCGAAGCTATGCCTCTTTCAACCAGCCATTACTTTAATTTTGATGTCTCCATCTGTTTTTTCAGTGCGGGGAACTATAAAATACTCTGGCTTTTCCAGAGCACCCCTAAGAAACTGAATCAAGCAGACTATGAAGCTCTTTTTTTTAAGCCCATTCGTTGCTGAGTAAATACTTACCCGGACGTATCGGTAAGAAGTGACGCACAAATTTCGCGACTTAATTCGGATAGATTAATTGGTTTTTCAACAAGCTTAATTGTATCACTTTGAAGTTTGAGTTGAACGTCATCAAGCGGATCTTCTGTGATTAAAATAATAGCAAGTTGAGGCTTCATCTCTCTCATTTTGTATAAAATTTCGGAATCAGATGTTTCTGACATGGCAAAACCTGAAAGCACAAGATTGATTTCATCCAGATTTTCCCGAAACAGGTCTATTGCCTGCTCACGATCAGTTGCTAAAAGAACATGGTACCCAAGATTGCTTAATATCTGTGAAATGATATCGCGAATGATGGAATTATCATCCACAAGCAAAACCGTTGCATTCATTTCAGAGGTGTCAATTATTTGCTCAAAAGGCACATCGTAATTTATCTCTTCTACCAGTGGAAAACAGACAGTAAATGTGGTTTCTTTATTTTTTTCACTCTTCACCTGAATATCACCATCATGACTTTTCACCGTGCCATAGACTGTAGATAATCCAAGGCCAGTTCCTTGCCCCACCTCCTTTGTGGTGAAAAAAGGATCATATATTTTTTCCAAATGTTGTTTTGCAATCTCGGCTCCGGAATCTTCCACGATCAAATGTGCTGCATAAGAGGCACAAATATTGCAAGTTTTCGAATAAGTATCTGTTTCGACCTTTTTTTTATCCAAACTGATACGAATAGTTTTTTCTTTTTCATCCAGCAGGGCATCTCGCGCATTATTTATTAAGTTTAATAACAATTGCTGCAATTCATTGGCATTGCCAAATACAAACAACTCTTCATCAGTGATATCAGTGATAACTGTAATATCATCAGACAACCCGAAACAAGCCAACCTTACCGTTTTTTTATAAAGTGCTGAAAGAGAAAAGCTGCTTCTTTCCACACTATCATCGCTTGAAAAAACAAGAAGCTGGGAGATCATATCTACCGCACGATGCCCAATTGCCTGAACATCATCCAAATGCTTTATAGCTTTATTCGAACCCGGATCAATACTTGCCAAGTAAACTTTGCCCAACATGCCTGTAAGCATGCTGTTAAAATTATGTGCTATCCCCCCTACCAACGTTCCGATGGCTTCCATTTTTTGTGCATTAACATACTTCTTTTGTAATATTTGTAATTCTTTATTGGCTTTCTCCAGCTTATTGTTTCGCTCTTCTGCCAGATCAAATAACCGGGCATTCTCAATCACAAGAGGGTTAAGCATATGTTCACTGTCATCTTTATCAGCAATCACCTCAATGGATGAAACCTCTCGAGAGCCTTCAGAGAAATATTTTTCTTTAAGTTTAAGGGTTTTACCATATTTATCAGCAACATAAATTGCACTGGCATTGAGCGGACATGATAAAAACGGATTGTTAGAAAATTTTTGCAGCTTTGCATAAGCATCCCGACCATACAAATCATGCCACAATATTCTCTCACCCATATCGGTCTCTTCAACATCGATGGAAGATGCAAACCCATTATTTACAAAAAACGTAATGACTGACTTAATATCTTCCAGACTACCCTGTTCTTTAAGTTTATAACCTTCATTTGCAAGATACTCAATGATTTCCCGGCCAACGTTTTTTAAGATTGTTTCCTGATCAAAAACATTATATTTTGCCAGTGTTTTACCATAACTGAAAAGAACAGCTTCATACAATGCTTCTTTAAATGGTTTCATACATCCTCATATCATTGCTGTGTTCAGCAAATATGAATTATTTATCGGTAAGAAATACCTGAAATTAAATAAAAGTACTATTTTCTTTCAATTTATCTGTTCCGGGTAACCTGTATATCATCATAAATGCCTGTTTTTACTTTAATGATCCTCATCTCTAAAACATCGATACAAATAAAACATGAATAACAAATTTGGTCTAATCTATGAAGAGAAGAATAGAGGAAGGAATATACTCAGTGGACAAAACTCAAACCAAAGAACTGGAACATAAAGAAGTACTCTATCGTCAAATGGCTGACCTTTACCCTACAGAGCCCGAATACCTTCGGCGCCTCATCGAGCTCCTATTGCAATTGGACAAAGAACAGGAAGCCGTCAACAAGATGCGCCAGCTTGAAAAGCTTTATAAAAAACATGGTCTGAAAGATGTTGCAAAATCTTTAAAAGACCTGCGACAAAATATTTCTGACAATACAGATGATCTCAATGCCACACTAAACCCGTTTCTTTCCAATATTAAACCCGAAGCGCTGCATATGTTAATGCGTGGCGCCAAGCGCATTCAGCTCTCCGAAGGTGAAACGCTTATCAAACAAGGTGATCATGACGATGGCATATATATTGTTCTCGGCGGTGAACTGGCCGTACTTGTGCTTTATCGAAAGCGTAAAAACCCAACCATGATTCATATGCTCAAAGAGGGAGAGATTGTTGGTGAAATTGCGTTTCTTGAAGGCTCTGTACGCAATGCAAGCATTATTGCCAATACAAATGCATCCGTATTAAAACTCATGCACAAACGTATTCTTCAATGCCTGTTGAAGTTCCCTGAAGTGGGTGATTCATTGCGCCATGAAAGTGAATTTCGTAAACAACTAACCGCCATCAATGGCAATAAAATGCTAACAATGCTTCCTGATGAAGCTAAAGATCACCTGGCAGTGCATGCCAAGACGATTCATTACCCTGCCTTTTCGGTCATCTCCCGCTCAAAGAAAAATTTATCATGGATGGGTATCATGATTTCCGGTCTGGTCCGCATTGTTGCCGAAGATCGTTTAGGCCAAAGTCATCTACTCGAGCCCATCAAGTCCGGTGATACCATTGCTGACATCGCTGCACTGCGTGAAGAAGCCATCGCAGCCGACATGATCACAGTCAATGACTCCGTCATCCTGCAAATTCCGGTTGAAATATTCAGAGAAGTGATGGACGCTAATCCGAGAATTAAAAACCGCCTGATTGAAAGTGCTGCGGAGCGGATTGCACATACCATGGTCTGCATTCAGAATAATAAAAGCTAAGGATGCTCTGAAAAAGTCAGAATATCCGTGTAGACCTGTTAAACGGCCTCTATATATCGCTGTCGTTTAGAAACTTTTATACAACGCGTATCAACGAGCAAATAACCATCGAGGCAATCACTGAATGCCTTATCAAGACCAAAATCAGAAAAGCACACACCACCCTCTTCACAAAGCTCTCCGTACTGCTTAAACAGCGTCGGCACCGTTACATCCAATGCTTTTAGATAACTACGCAGTTTTTTGAAGTTTTCAGCATAATCACCACCGTTAAAGTAAGCCTCCATTTCAGCCAGCGTCAGGTCGGAGAGCCGGTAGGGAACCAAAGCATTCATCCACTTCTCATTACTGGTGAAATATTTAAGATAAAAATAGGCAAGCGCATCTCTGGCTGCTTTGGGATAAGCATGACTAATGCTGACAGGCCCATACATATAACGCACTTCAGGATGATGTTTAAGATACGCACCAATCCCCTGCCATAAATAATCAAGGGCTCGGCTCCCCCAATAACGCGGTTGCACAAAGCTACGACCAAGCTCAATCGCATGTGGCAAAATTTCGTCACAAAAAGATGTGGAAAACTTGCACAATTCTTTCATATACAAGCCTGATATGCCCTGCTGATCAATAATATGACCACACTCACCCACACGATAAGCACCAACAACTTCAAGATCGGCATCATCCCAGAGCACAATATGCCTGTAGTGCGAATCAAAACGATCCATATCCCGTTTATCGCCCGTACCCTCTTCAACCTTACGAAAGGTATATTCACGCAGCCGCCCTACCTCTCGAATCAACACCGGAGCGATACCATGATCAGTCAGATAAATAGCTTTTCCATCAGCTGTCTGCCCAATCAATTCAGATTGTTTTAACTCCTGGCGAATCAATTGCCTGTTCTCCGGGCGCGCGACACACTTTTCAGTGGCATAGATACCCGGCTTCCCGTGAGCAATACGGTAAAGATGTTTACGAAACATTTTGGTCTGTTGATTCAACGACAAATCCGAACGCGCCAATACACGCTCACTCACCAGTTCACCCACCGTAACTTTCAACCTGGTCTTCTGCGCCTTGAGCATCTCATAGGGTAATAACATGGTACTAAATGGCTTGTATATCATTGATATGATATAAAATAGAATACTATTTCTGGCCTTGATATAAACTGGTAAAATTGGCGTTTGATTACGTTTGGCCATCTTAAGAAAACCGCTTTTCCAATGTTGATCACGCACGCCCCATGGTCGAAAACGGGAAACCTCTCCGGCTGGAAAAATAATCACAGCCTCATCGTGTGCCAAAGCGTTCTCAATTCGTCTGAAACTATTACGCGATATTTTCCCGGACATATTATCCACAGGAATCAGCATTTCCTGCATCTGAGGTGTATCCATCAGAAAAGCGTTAGCTAGGATTTTCACCTTACCGCCCTGCCGCATCTGGCTCACAAGTTGAATCAATGCAAAAGAATCAATCGCTCCCATCGGATGGTTGGCAATGATAATCACCTTACCCATGGCAGGAATGTTCTCCAGCTCCTTTTGATTGGCCGAATATGACACATCAAGCTTATCAAGCACAGCGTCAACAAATGCGATTCCTGCCTGATGATGCGACTGTAAAAATGCATTCACCTGCTTCTCATGCGACAGCAATTTAAGCAAAGAAAATGCAGGACGGATGATAAAATCCGGGTAGTTTGTAAGTGTTGGATAATTGGCTCTGATAGCTGATTCAAAATTCAACATCGCAACCTCCATGGTTCACATGCAAGCTGCCATTGAACTATGACAAGACCATGTCAGTTATTTTGAATAACATAAAAAGGCCTGCGAAAAATCACAGGCCTTTTTTAGTATCATGCAATCAAACTCTCAATGGTTTTGCATTCAAAAATTCGAGCATAACCTATCGATTTTACATCACAGGTTCAGCCGCTTCTGCGACGGGTTGCTCACTGACTGAGGCGTTAGGATCCATCGCCAACATCTCCATCCCTTCAAGTACACCGCGCTGGAAGGGTGCGGTAGCGTCGTTAAGTGCTGATACGCCAAAGTCCGTGCCAGAGGTTGTGCGTAGCGGACGCTGGCCATAAGGTGCCTCAATCAGCTTGGCGATGTCGTCAGCAACAATTTTTGGGTTGCAGTTTTCATCATGCTGCATCATTTCATTGAAGCCATTGGCCATCTGATCCGGCCCATCGAGTAAATCACCATAAGATGAAAGTCCCGTTGTGTCCGCAGGGCGCAGTGAATTGTCCATAAAAGCGGTGGCGAATGGACCGGGCTCCACCAGAACAGAGTCAACACCGTGGCTGGAGAGTTCGTAACGGTATGTCTCAGCCAGTGCTTCAATCGCAAATTTGCTGGCATTATAGATGCCAAAAAACGGAACAATGACGCGCCCGACAACCGAACTGATATGAATAAGCAGGCCCGATTTCTGTTTTCTCATATGTGGCAAAACAGCAAGGTTCATACGTGCAACACCAAAAAAGTTTACATCCATCTGCTTTTGCAATTCTGTAATGGAGAGGCTCTCCATCAGTCCGAAATAGCCATTACCAGCATTGTTGATCAACACATCGATCCGGCCTTGCTCGGCAATGATCTGATTAACTGCGGAGGTAGCGGATGCATCATCGGTAACATCGAGTTCGATAACATGTACGTTATCGCCCAGTGCTGTGAGTTCTTTGGCATGTGCGGCATGACGTCCGTTAGGGTCGCGCATTGAGGCATAAACAATATGATCCTGTTGCGCCAATGTTTCTGCAGTAGCCCGACCAAGGCCAGTTGCTGCGCCTGTAATCAGTGTAACGTTTTGTTTTGTGTGACTCATCTTTTTCTCCTTTGTAGTTAATCATTGTATAACTGCTTTAAATGGTAGGTCAGGGTATCAAAATCGTTCCAAACACCATGTTGACATAGTTGCGTAACGGCTTGACAGTCCCTTCCACTTTCATATCCAACAATGCTCCCTCCCATCCATTGAAGAGAAATTCAGCCATGGCTTTTGTATCGATTGTTTGCGATATTTCCTTGCATGTTTGCGCCGCTTCAAGCGTGGTTGCGATATCGTTTTTTGAATGCTGCATGGCGCGCTGAAGTATCTTCTGAAATGTACTGCTCTGATCGGCCATCTCCTGTGCAAAATTGCCAATCATACAACCGCCTTTACAGCCATGGTCTTTGCCAAAATATGTGATTTTTGACTCAAAAAAGTTTTGTAATCTAGCCAGTGGTGTGCGCGTTTCATCATTGAAAACTGCATCGGAAACTGTTTTTGCTTTTTTCATGTAGTTTTCCAGCACCTCTCGGGCAAAGGCCTCCTTGTTTTCAAAGAAGTGATAAAAAGAGCCTTTTGGTACTCCGGCAGCTGTTACAACTCCCTGTATTCCAGTGTGATTGTAACCCTTCTCCAGAATGATGGACTCCCCAGCCTCAAGTAGAATCTCTTTGGTTGATTTTCCATTCATGTGGCGAAGAATAGACCGGTCGTCTAGTAGCTGTCAAGCACAGTAATTCATACTCAGGAAAGCGTTGGGTATGCTTGTCTGTGACAAGACATAGATATAAAAAAGACTGGTATGGATGTGTTTACCTGGACTTAGATATCACTTAGCCATCAAAATATTTCCTTCCCTATCATGGAAAAAAGCTTATAAGTTTAAGTATAAAAGTTTATCTCATGGTGGACTGATACGTAATAAGTCAATCAGATCTGTTTTCATGGATAACCCATTGTATTGCACGATGCGGCAATCGTATGACTTCAATGATTGAACACTTGAAAATGCATCTGCAACAAACCTTAGAGATCTTCCGAAAAACTACGTGCATGATGATTTTGGCAAACCATCCATGACCTGCACGGATACCCCGGCTTTTTCAGAGTATCCTCAGTATCAATCTCCTTATGGGTTCAATTTTAAACAGCATACGAACCTACACTTCATTTTCCAGTGCGTGTTCCTGAAAAATACGTTCAAACTCATCACCACATTGCTTAAATGCAGCGCGAACCATGGGGTCAAAATGCTTGGGGTCAGTTCGACCATCACCATTCAAAATAATATTCATGGATACCTGATGGGTAAATGGTCTTTTGTAAGGACGTTTGCTGCGTAAAGCATCGTAGACATCACAAATACACATGATACGTGCGGCAAGTGGAATATCATGCTGGCTAAGTCCTTTAGGGTAGCCTGATCCATCCCAACGCTCATGATGACATTCGGCAATTTCCCGTCCCATGCGAATAAGTGGCGCATCTGAAAGTGATAACATGTGCCCGCCAATCTCAGGATGTTTTCGCATGATTTTCCATTCATCCTCATCAAGTGGGCCTTCTTTAAATAAGATATGATCCGGGATGCCGATTTTACCAATATCATGAAGGCTACTGGCGTGAAACATAAGATTGCAATAATCGTGGTCTTTTTCCAGAGTCTGGCATAGTGCATGTGTATAATAGCTAATGCGTTGCACATGGGCACCGGTTTCATCATCGCGATATTCAGCTACTTTTCCTAAAATACCAACCGTATTCACCAACGATTCCTGCACTTCTTTGGTACGTTCTCCGACTTTTATATTAAGCTCTTCTTTATGATTCTTCAGGATATCATTGGCTCTTTTAAGGCGGATCATATTGCGCACTCGAATTTGCAATTCATTGGTATCGATTGGCTTGTTTAAAAACTCTTCAGCACCATTGGATAGGGCCCGAATAAGTGATCTTTTATCATCCAGTGCAGTAACGATAATAATGGGTATTTCGGATGTTTCCGGGTCGTTTTTCAGCTGAGAAGCCACCTGAAATCCATCCATGTCAGGCATCATTAAATCAAGTAAAATAACATCAGGGTCAATGGTTTGAATGAGCGACAGTGCGCTTTTCCCGGAAGATGCAGAGCAGCATTCATAGTCTTCAGCTTCCAGCCATTTTGTGAATATACGGCGGTTTTTCTCCTCATCATCTACAATGAGAATGGTAGCTTTTTCCTTATTCATTAAATTTTCTGACATAATGAAGTTCCTGATTCGAAATGATTGAAAAGGTACATTAATTTTAACATGGAAGATGTTCCAAAATTGTTTTTAATAGCTCCTGATATCTAACAGGCTTGCTTAAGTAGGCATCGCAGCCTGCTTCAAGCACTTTTCGTTCATCGCCAATCATAGCTGAGGCCGTTAAAGCGATAATCGGAATGTGAGAAAACTCTTTATTGGACTTGAGAATTTGCGTGGCTTCTAAACCATCCATACCCGGAAGCTGTATATCCATGAGGATAAGATCAGGATGCTGTTCCTGTATAAGCGTGATGCCTTGCTCGGCATCAATAGCCACAACTGTTTCATAATCATGCTTGTGAAGAATACTACGCACCAATCGCATATTAACAGGATTGTCTTCAATGATAGCAATGAGTGTCATGATGATTCCTCCCCTTTGCTCTGGGTAATGATATGATTGACCTCATTCATCAGTTCAAGTTGATTAAACTCAGCTTTCTGAAAGACATGGCTTACCTTACCTTTAAGATATTTATGCTCTTTTTCACTTAGACTCTTGGCGGTGAGGATAATAATTGGGGTATTGCAGGTTTTTTCGATCTCTCCGAGGCGCTCAATGACCTCAAAACCACTTAAATCCGGCATCATCAAATCCAGGAAAATCAAATCAAGTTGTTCTCTTTCAGCAATTTTTAATGCTTCAGAACCACCGTGCGCCTCCAGCAACTCAAAGTGATCATGAAGAATACTCGAGAGCATCTTGATTGATTTAGAATCATCATCTGCAATCAGAATACGAGGAAGGTTCGTCTTTGACGTTGTTTGGGACACAACTTTATCGCTGTTATCGCTGTTATCGCTGTTGTCGCTGTTGTCGCTGTTGTCGCTGTTGTCGCTGTTGTCGCTGTTGTCGCTGTTGTCGCTGTTGTCGCTGTTGTCGCTGTTGTCGCTGTTATCGCTGTTATCGCTGTTATCGCTGTTATCGCTGTGGTCACTGTTATCGCTGTGGTCACTGTTATCGCTGTGGTCACTGTTATCGCTGTGGTCACTGTTATCGCTGTGGTCACTGTTATCGCTGTGGTCACTGTTATCGCTGTGGTCACTGTCGGAAATCGGTAAAAAGACACTAAAGGAACTGCCTTGTCCTTCTTCACTTTCAACAGCCAGTGTCCCGTTATGCAGTTCGACCAGTTGTTTGGTCAGAGCCAATCCTAAACCTGTGCCTTCATGCCTTTTGGTCATTGCATTTTCCAATTGGTGAAAGGATTGGAATAACTGAGGAATATCTTCCTGACTAATGCCAATACCGGTATCGGTGATTCGAATCTCCAGCCAGTTGTCGCTATCCGAGTCTCCTGTATCGCTGACTTGATCCGCTGTTATGCGCTGTACAAGCAGGGAGACTTTACCGCCATTGGGTGTGAATTTCACAGCATTGGAGAGCAGGTTAAGCAGAACCTGTTTTAATTTTCTAATATCTGCAGAGATAAAGCCTATATCGTTACGCATAAACAGCTCTACCTGAATGCCTTGCTGAATCGCTTTTTCTTTGATGATATTAATACTGGCATTGGCAACTTCATAAAGAGAGACGTCATCTACGACCAGCTCCAGTTTTCCAGCTTCTATTTTGGATAGATCAAGGATGTCATTGATGAGATCAAGCAAATGTTTTCCGCTGGTGAAAATATCGTTGCTGTATTCACGCTGTTCCTCATTGATCTCTCCGGCCAAGCCGTCACGCATAATTTCTGAAAAGCCAATGATGGCATTGAGAGGCGTGCGTAACTCGTGACTCATATTAGCCAAAAATTCAGATTTCATCTGATTGGCATGTTCAAGTTCAGTGTTTTTATTGGCAATTTCAGTACTTTGTTCTTTTAATTTCTCACTAAGATCCTTCATTGAGTCATATTGATTGAGATTATTTAAGGCAACACCAAGTTGCAGGCTCAAACGGGAGACCTGGAGTTCATCTGTATCCGACAGTGGTTTGTTTGAAGCCAAAACCAGTGCTCCCAACGGGGTATTTTGATAGCTAATGGGAGAGATGATAACATTACTGGGGGAGAGCATGCCAATACCGCACGGAATCTCTATATTACTTTCACTGCTATCCAGAATAATGGTTTTAAGATCTGCACATGCCTGACCCATCAAACTATCGTCGACGTTAACTTGTTTCCGAAAAACATTTTTTAAACCATGTGAAGCAATGTTGTTTAAGGTGCCAGTCCAAGCATCAAGAAAATAGATGGATGATACAGGGAATGGATGATGCTCGGCAAGAATATCTAAAATACCACGCATGGCCTTTTGGCGATCATGGGTAGAGCTAATAAGCGTGATCGCCTTATTGTATGAGGCATCGTATTCTGCATGTTTTTCCATCGCCATATGTTGATCAGACAGTTCTTTTTCAGCTTCTTTTCGATCGGCAATATCACGACATACACCAATAAAATGCAAATCAGTTTCAACAAAGGTTTTTGTAATGGCCAGTTCCATAGGAAATATCTCACCATTGCGACGCAAACCAAACACCTCACGACGAGAGCTCAAAATATGATCGCTATCTCCGCAGAGATATGCTTTCATATAATCATCATCCTGACCGCCATCAATGTTTGGCATTAATATTCTGATGTGTTTACCAGTATCTTCACTTTCTACAAGGTTAAACATACGGATGGCCACTGCATTATAAGATGTGATGATGCCACTATCATTGATGGTGATGACACCATCGGCAAGATTATCAAGGATGCTGCTTATCCTTGCAGTGCGTTCATCCACCTCCTCTTCTAAATGAGCCGTTAATTGAGATTGTGTTTGTGCAAATGTATTAACACGGATAAACAATTCTCGCATTTCATCCTGTACAGAATTCTCATCCAGTCGAACCTTTAAATCACCCGCCGCCATTTGTTCAGTGGCATCACTTAACTTCATAATAGGACGAAGAACGCGATGGGAAATAAACAAAATGATAAGAAACAGGCTCATAACACCAATGAAAAAAGCACTGATGCTCATAACATTACGCATGGTATGAATCCGTTCAAATATCACATCTTCGGGTATCGCAAAGAAAAGGGTCCAGTAATGCTGCTGATTATCGGGATCGAAGAATATCTTCTGAAAACCATCAATTTCCTCATGTTCTTTATGCCAGCGTATGAGCTCTTTTTGCATGCCCAGCATAGGCATCATATCCGGCTCCAAATCTTGCAGCGATGTACCTTCTAATTCGGTTAGGGTTGTTGCTACATCCAGATTCTCAGATTGTATGTATTGGCCATGTTTATCGACGATTGAGACGTTTATTGTTTGATCATAGTTAGAATGATCAAACAATGCGTCAGCCAGGACAGTAAGCATTAATATACCACGGGGTTTTTGATTCTGATCTCCAATAATCTTGGCGATATCCATGGTTGCGGCCTGACCCTTTGCGATCAAACTATCTTCTTGATGATTTTGATAAATATGAACGTCTGAGTAATGCAGTTCGCCTGGAGCAAGCTTCAGTATTTGTTTAAAATAAGCATCGTTGCCTTTGTTTTGCAGATCTTTCTTTTTTACCCTGCTTACTGCCCCGTTGATAACGTCGATGCGTAAAAGCTCCATACCGTCCATGTCAATATAACGAAGATGTGCATAGGAGTTTTTATGTTCGTGTGCAAAGGCTATGCATATCTGTTCAAGGCGTTGAAGCCAGGTATCCAGACTATCATCTGATAACGGGTCAATATGATTGCCAGCATCTATTGCACGGATGATGCCCATAAATGGTGGTGTCTTGGATATAACCTGCAAGTTTTTGCTGAATGAAGAGGCTTTTTGCTCAATACGACGGCTGTAAGTAGATACGGTTGTAGAGGTTTGCTTGAGCAACCCTTGCGTTTGAGACTCAATACCTTGCTCAATACCCACATACGTCGTGACAGCCATTGAAATAATGACCAAAGCACCCAGACTTAAAACGGTTTTGCCGCGCAGCCCTAATTTAATCATCGCCTTGATAGCCCGCAGTTCGCAGCTGCGTCGTGAAAACAAGCCACGCCATCAGCATGCTTATAAAGCAACATATCTCCCCATTTTTTTTCAATCCCTTCAGATTCATGGATACTCTCTATGCTTACATTTCAACACAGCAAAAATGCCTGCGTTTATCTATCGTCGAAAAAGAAAAAAACTTAAAAAACAGCCAGCATGTAAAAATCACAAACACTGTTAAGTGGCTGGAGAGTTTTGCCAAAAGAATGAAACAGGGACTTACCATCAATACGTTTAAACCTTCCTCTCAAACAGATTATAAACAGGAAAAGTTAACTTCACAAACCTGTGAAAAACGAGATGAAGAAGATATTTATGATGAATTTATCATTTAATTTTTTAAAACCATTTGATAAACAGGTGTTTTAAAGAAAGACAAACAAACTTAACACAGATAATAATTTCAGAAAAAAGGCCAGTGATTTCTCACTGGCCTTTTAAAATATACAGGGTAGTCATTCAATGGTTTAACTGCCCATCAGCATCACTGAATAAGAAAGATTTCAATCCGACGATTTTTTTCGCGCCCTTCAGGCGTTCGGTTATCAGCCACAGGTTCAACAAATGAACGGCCTACCACATGAATACGTGAATCAACAATCTGTTCACCCCAGATCATGACTCTGGCCACAGAAGCAGCACGGGCTGCTGAAAGCTCCCAGTTATCAAGAAAACGCTTTTTAAGTTTGGAATTGGTGATGGGTAATAAATCGGTGTGGCCCACAATTTTAATCTCAGCATCAGGGGCCCGTTTCAGACTTTTGGCAATTTTTGCCAGCATTCCCCTGCCCTTCTGGTTAATTATAATGGAGGTTGATGCAAACAATACATCCTGCTGCATGGTCATTTTCACTTCATGATCGGACAGTTTTTCAATTTGAATACGCTGATCTGCAATTTCACTCTTCAAATCCTGTTCCATGGCATCATATGCTATCGTCAGTTTATTCAACCGCTCAGCCAACACGTCAGCCTGTTTTGCCTTTTGCTGCATCGCTTCGTATTCGCTCGGACTCATGGTTTTGCATGATGTAAGTGTCATCGCTGTTAATAACATCAGCAGACAAGCTATTATGGTTTTATTCACACCTCTCCTCCTATTATTCGGCTCATTCCAGTCGCACCAAAAATCGAAAGCCCTCAACGATTCAAGTCGGATACAGACCGGCTTCCTCCACCCGGAAAACCGTAAAATCACCCGATTTCAGATGATTTTAATTATATTGACGCTCTCTTCCCGGATATTGATAGTCAAGAAACATTTTGCATCACAAAACTTATAAACCAGGGATGTTCTGAAAAACTACCTGCATGTGGTTTTTCAGCACGCAAAAGTAAAAAAAACGTTTTGCCTTTGCTCATAAAATCACGCTTTGTTCATAAATTGTTATAGAAATGTTACTGGTCAATGCTATTAACCCTGGATAGCTTTCCAACTACGGAGCCAACATGAAAAACTTGATTTTAGTACTATTTGCAATTTTGTTCCTGCCTTTATCATTCCCAATTGCATCTGCCGCACCTGCTGTGGCCGCGCCGAACATCAGTCAGCTTCAAGGCATGGTTGTTATTCGTGGAAAAACCGGGTTTCAGCACGCTTACCATGGTATGCAACTTAAAAAAGGTGATGAAATTCGCACAGGAAGAAGCGGTAGAGCTTATATCGACTTTCCCGATAACAGCCGTGTTAAATTAGGTAGCCGTGCCCATTTTGTTGTGCAGGACTGGCAGCAAGATGATGGTGTTTTTTCTTCCGCTTTAAAAATCTTTCAAGGTGCATTTCGGTATACTGCAAAAGCCATTGGCAATGGCTTACGCAAACGCAATACAATCGTGACAACACGTACGGCTGTGCTGGGTGTTCGCGGCACCGATTTTTGGGGCCGTGTGAAAAACGATGAGACTTTTTTCCTGTTAATCGAAGGCGAAGTTTCACTTTCGTCACGTTTTGGACAAACAACAACATACAACCATGCAGGTGCTGCAGTTCAAATCACCGCAACAGAGATCTCTGCACCGAAAGAACTATCGACTGAAACCATCGCACCGCTGGCCGCCGAGACTGAAATCACCAAAAACACGCTCTAAAACCCGAGTAACAGCCATCCAAAAAAAAACAGACCTGCACAGGAATGGTGTGCAGAAACGACATATAAAAAAATGTGTTTAAACATGCACATTGCTTGATGTTAATTTCCTGCATCTTTCTTTATTCATCTCATGCCAAACATACCTGCTCTGCTTTAAGGCCCCCGCTCCTTAAAAGAATACATACATTGATAAATGATTTCTTTCTCATAATACGATTTAAAAATGGGAAAATACCCGTTTATTTTACAGACAGGTACAAAATTTAAGTTTCTGACGATAAAGCCGATAAATATCACCTAGGCTATCTTCATAGGTAGGGAACAGTGGAATAAAGCCCAATTGGTCGGAGCATGCATGTCAACAGAAAACACGCCAAAACCGGAAAAAGACGACCTTCTTTTTGCTGATGAAAAAGCATCCCCAGCAACTGATAAAGCAACTGATTCTGATGAATCAAAGGCGTCTGACAAAGCAGTAACCACCGAGAAAAAAAAGGACAAAAAAAAACCAGCAACCGATGAAAATGCACCATGGAAACTCATGGTGATTGATGATGATAAAGAGACCCACGAAGTAACCGACATGGTACTGAGCGATTTTTCATATGATGATCGTAAACTTCAGATCGTTGACGGTTATTCAGGTCAGGATGTGCGCCGTTTGATGGCTGAGCACCCCGATACAGCGGTTGTACTGCTTGATGTGGTGATGGAATCAGAGCATGCAGGACTTGAAGCAGTAAGATACATTCGCGAGGAGCTAAAAAATCATTTTGTACGGATTATTTTGCGTACCGGCCAACCCGGTCAGGCACCTGAAACAGAAGTCATCACGCAATATGATATCAACGACTACAAAGATAAATCTGATTTGACAGCCCTGAAACTCAACACCTCCATGATTGTGGCATTGCGCTCTTATCAGGATCTAAAAAAGATTCAACATCTGGCCATGTCCAAAGAATCTCTGGAACAGCTTGTGAAGGAGCGTACCATTGAACTGAAGCAGTCCAATATCAAGCTTGAGACTGAGGTGGAACAACACTTGCTCAGCGAACAGCGTCTGGCCGAAGCACAGCGAATCGCACACATTGGCAACTGGGAATGGAATGTCAAAACCGATCAATGGGAGTGGTCTGATCAGATTTATTCGGTACTTGCCCTGGATACTTCACTTAAACCGAGTCACAAACTTTTACTCAGTGCTGTGCACCCAAAAGATAGAGATTTGATCGAGAAAACCCATCAGCAGGTCATACGTGAAAAAACACTTTTTTTCAATATCGAATATCATATTGTTAAAACAAATGATTTGACCTCTTCACACTGTTTTGTCTGCCATCAGGGCGAGGCTACGCTCGATGCCAATGGAAATGTTAGCCGTATTACAGGTACGATTCAGGATATCACAGAACGTCGTCAGGCCGAAGAAGGGATGCGCCAGCTTTCACTTGCTGTTGAGCAGACGGCGGATTCAATCATGATCACAGATGCAGAAGGCATCATTGAATATGTTAACCCTGCGTTTGAGCTCATTACAGGTTATTCAAAAGCTGATGCAATAGGCCAGACACCACGAATTCTCAAATCGAATCGACAGGGCAAAGTTTTTTACCACCGTCTCTGGACACACATTTTGGCTGGCAAAGTATTCAGCGATGTAGTGATCAACCGTCGTAAAGACGGAAAAATGTATTACGAAGAAAAAACCATCACACCACAAAAAAACAGTCAGGGTTTCATTACCCACTTTATCGCAACAGGCAAAGATATTACCGAACGCATGGAGACGCAGCAGCGGCTTCACCATCTGGCTCACCATGATTCACTCACCGGGCTACCCAATCGTGTTCTTTTGCAAGATCGTATCAATCAAGCCATCGCACGTATGCGCTGGCATAAACGCAATGTTGGCATACTTTTTCTGGATGTTGATCGCTTCAAAATCGTAAATGATTCACTCGGCCATGATGTAGGCGATCATGTTTTGGGAGAGATAGCAGAGCGTTTCAGTGCCTGCATTCGTGATGGTGATACAGTGGCTCGCCTCGGCGGTGATGAGTTTGCCATTGTCCTGAATGATATCAGTTCCAAAGAGGATGTGGCGCCGTTGGCGGATAAACTCATTGAAACCCTGATCAAACCGTTTCTGTTTAAAGATCATGAGTTTTACGTATCCTCCAGTATCGGTATCGCCATGTATCCCAACGATGGCGATGATACCCAAACCCTGTTGAAAAAAGCTGACATCGCGATGTATCACGCCAAAGCCAATGGCGGTAATAGTTATTACTTCTATTCAGATGAGAGTGATATCAAAGAAAATGATCGTTTATCACTGGAATCAAAACTGCGGCACGCCATGGACCGTGGTGAATTCTCGCTTCATTATCAGGCACAGATGGATTTAGAGACCCATGAAATCATTGGTCGTGAGGCACTGTTGCGCTGGGCACATCCCGATTTCCCTGATATTTCCCCCTTACAGTTCATTCCACTTCTGGAAGAGACGGGGTTGATTATACCCATTGGTGAATGGGTTTTGCACACCGCCTGTCTGGATGAAATGCACCGACAAAAAGCGGGCCTTAAAAAACATCGAGTATCCGTCAATATTTCAATTCGGCAATTCCAACAAAGTAACTTTATCGACATGTTACAACGTGTCATCAAAGAGACAGGGATAGACCCGGAATACCTTGAACTTGAATTGACTGAAAGCTTGTTAATTCACAATATTGTAGAAACAGCCAAACTATTACACAAGCTGCATGATCTCGGTGTCATGCTTTCCATTGATGATTTTGGTACAGGATATTCATCCATGAATTATCTGAAACGGCTACCTTTTGATCGCTTGAAAATTGATCAATCCTTTGTCCGCGATATTACAAAAAACAAAGATGATGCAGCCATTGCAACAGCCATCATCACGCTCGCCCATAGCATGGATCTAAAAGTGATCGCTGAAGGTGTTGAAACCTTTGAGCAACTCGATCATCTGAAACAGGAGGGGTGCGATATCATCCAAGGTTATCTGTGCAGCCGCCCGATTCCATTTGATGATGTGAATGTTTTTGAAGAAATAGGTGAAGAGATCAAGAAACACAACATGGGGAAAAAGACATGATTATACCGAGATTTTTCAGACAATCATTCATTCAAATAATGGCTTGTTGAGCGATTAAAAATTGAACGATTAAAATTTAAGGAGGTGCAATATGACACAATTAAAAGAAGTTCAAGAAGCAACAGTTGAAACCATTGAAATGCCGCTTGAACGTGACTGGTTTTCACGTTCCCTGATTCGACATTTGTCTGGCCTTCTCCAAGAGGTCGTGGGCCTTGAAGAGGCATCAGGTTTTATCAGTGTGGTGGGCCAGAATATTGGAAATGAGATCAACGGACTGTATAAAAACGGTTTAAAACTCTCAAACCTCAATCGTCAGCAGATCGGCGATGTGCTCGTTGATCTGAAAGCGCGTATTCAGGGTGATTTTTATATTATTGAGGCTGATGATAACAAAATTGTCTTGGGTAATCGTGCCTGCCCGTTTGGTGCTGAGATGGTAAAAGATCGTCCCTCTCTTTGCATGATGACCTCAAACGTCTTTGGCACCATCGCGGCGGAAAATGATGGTTATGCCAAGGTGGTACTTGAAGAGACCATTGCACAAGGTGCACCGGGTTGCCGGGTGACTATTTATCTTGAAGCCAACGATGAAGCGGACGCAGCCGATGGGCATGAGTATTTCAAAGCAGGATCATAAAACCATCATGCCAGAAAATTTAATCCAATCATTCGCACAGATCGCGAAGTCACTGCCAAACGCATTTTATCTACTTGATAGTGATGGAAATATTTGTGATGCAAACTCACTCGGGTTCCGGATGTTGGGTATGAAAAAAGACAAGCTGATAAAACAAAAGCTTCATGATTTGGTAATAAACGATAATAAAAAGGTTGATGTATGGCTCCTGCAATGGAGTCGTAGCGGTAGCCCAATGCCCTGTAGCATTGATATAAAAAAAGAAGATGGCGAAGTGCTCGCTTGCCTTGCCAGTGGCAGTGTACTTCAACCCAAAACAGAAGATGCCCCAGCTCTTCTTTTGTTGCGTATACAATTAAAAAAAGTCCTGAATCAGGGTTTTGCCACACTCAACGAAAAAATCACACTGCTGCAACGCGAGATTAATGAACGGAAAGGAATTGAATCTGCGCTTCGCAATAGCGAAGAACAGGTACGCTTGCTACTCGATTCATCAGAAGAGATGATCTATGGCGTTGATTTGGCAGGCCATTGTACCTTTGCCAATTTGGCTTGTCTGAAAATGCTTGGTTATGATGAGATATCAGAGCTGCTAGGGCAAAATATGCATGCGTTGATTCATCATAGTCGGCCTGATGGCTCGGCCTACCCGGTTAAGGCATGTGCTATTTTCAAGGTACATCACACGGGTGAATCCTGCCACTGCGATACCGAAATATTTTGGCGGCGTGATGGCAGCAGTTTTCCAATCACTTACAATGCCTATCCGATTTTTCAAAATAAAGTCATCCAGGGTACTGTGGTGACTGCCATCGATATCACGGAACAGAAGGAGATTCAGGATGCACTTGATCGTAGTAATGAAGCACTCTATAGAGCGCAGGAGATTGCTCACATCGGCAGTTGGGACTGGAACATTGTAACCGGTGAACTGGCATGGTCTGATGAAATTTACCGCATTTTTGGTTTAACACGTCAGCAGTTTCCAGCCACTTATGAGGCATTTCTTGATACCATCCATTCCAATGATAAGGAAGCTGTGGTCAAGGCCATTGATGCAGCCATTAGCGATGTCGATGCTGGCTACAACATTGAACACCGTATTATCCGGCCTGATGGTGAAGAACGTATCGTACGCGAGCATGGTGTTGTCTATTGGAATAAAAAAAACAAAGCAACACGAATGATCGGTGCTGTACACGATATAACAGAGCTCAAGCAAAAAGAACATGCAATCTCCCAGCTCAATGAAGAGCTTGAAGCGCGTGTAGAGGCACGAACGGCTGAGCTGGAACGGACTCAATCTGAACTTGCACAAAAAGAAAAGATGGCCTCCTTGGGCGATCTTGTGGCTGGCGTGGCGCATGAAATTAATACACCCGTCGGCATCGGAATTACCGCCTCAAGCCATCTGGCGGAGCAGTTGAAAAGTTATCAGGAGCGCTATCATAACAACGCACTGACCCGAGGTGATTTTGAAAAACTCCTCGAAACAGCCATTGAATCCACCCAGATGGTAAGCCATAACCTTAAACGTGCTGCTTCACTCATTCACAGTTTCAAACAGATCGCTGTGGATCAATCCAGCGATGAACGGCGCAGCTTTTTTATTCATGACTATATCAAAGAGATGATGTGGAGCCTACACCCCAAACTTAAAAAAACGTCGTTTGAAGTGGAAATCAACTGCCCTGAGAACATCTATATCTATAGCTATCCCGGTGCGTTTTCCCAGATTATCACCAATTTTGTTGTCAACTCACTGACTCACGGTTTTGAAGGATACACATCAGGAAAAATCACAATGAATATAAGCCAAGATGCAAATAACTTTATACTTAATTATCGTGATGATGGAAAGGGGATAAAAGCAGAGGCGATCAAACGCGTGTTTGATCCTTTTTTCACCACGCGCCGTGGTACTGGTGGCAGCGGCTTAGGCATGAATATTGTCTATAATTTGGTAACCCAAAAATTAGGCGGCACCATTACATGTTCAAGCACGCTTGGCGAAGGTGCAACATTTGAAATTTTGGTGCCTTTGAATTTATTAAAAAATATTCCGTCATAGATCGCTTTCACTGAACAGTTCGAAGGGTATTCCCCCGCAGTTTTCCACTATATCTCCACTATATCTCCACTATATCTCCACTATATCTCCACTATATTTCCACTGCATTTCCATCATCCCCCGTCATGATCACAAGATATTTAAACCACGTTCATGACAAAGCCCTTGTGATTTACATCACATTGAAGTCTTGTCTTTCCCAGACCACTGTTGCAAGCTTCCCCACCACTTTTTCACAGGGGACATCGCATGGAAACTGCAAATTTTGAAGCTGCTCGTCGAAACATGGTTGAATATCAAATTCGCTGTTGCAAGGTTTTAGAGCCTGAATTGCTTGATATGATCGAATCCCTTCCCCGTGAAGAATACCTGCCTGAAGATGTTCGCAGCCTTGCTTACATGGAAGGTCATGTTCCCCTCCCTACTGGGCAAGAAATGCTAAGCCCACTTCAGGAAGCCAGCATGATGCAAAGCTTAAAGCTTAATGGTCATGAGCGTGTATTGGAAATTGGCACAGGCACAGGTTTTTTAACCACCATGCTTGCCATGCGCTCCGCTGAAGTGGTGGGATGTGAAATTCATGCAGAACTTGTCGATCTTTCCCGTAACAATCTTGAATCTCATGGTGTTAGCAATGCAAGCGTACACCATGTGAATGCCATGGACCCGGAAGCATTGGCCAACTCAGGCATCACAGGCATGTTTGATGTGATCGTTCTGACCGCTGCGATTGATAAACTCCCTGAACATATTAAAAACATGTTGAAGCCGAAGGGTCAAATTATTGCGTTTATCGGTAAAAACCCAGTTCTATCATTGGTTCATATGGCTTATGAAGGGGTTGCTTGCACAAAAACGGCACTGTTTGAAACCTTGTTGCAAGATATGGAAGGCATGCCAACAAAACGGGAATTTGTTTTTTAAACAAAGCTTCCTCTATCGATTTCAACTTCTTGGCGTTAGGTTCCGGGAATGCCTGAACAGACAGAAAAAAACACACCTGACATCACACGTCGCAAACTCATCATACGTACATCAGCGACACTCGCTGCCATCTCGGTAGCACCTTCAATGGCTTTTTCCAGCTCAAAAAGCACCTCAGAACGCCAGAAAATCATTCAGAAGTTAAAAGATCAAACCGGACTCGACATTCAATTTATCGAACAGGCTATTAACAATGCAGTCTTTGATAAAAGCGTTATCAAGCGAATCAAAACACCCTACGAATCAAAAAGTTATGCCAAATATCGCCCGCTTTTTGTGCACCAGCGCTTAGCAGACAAAGGCACTGCTTATCTGAAAGAACATCAACAGATATTTGATCATTGTAAAAAGAAATATCAGATTCAACCACAGATCATTGCTGCCATTCTTGGCATGGAAACACGTTATGGACATTACAAAGGCAAAGATCGTGTGCTTGATGCCTTGTATACGCTGTCAACAGGTTACCCAAGGCGTGCTAATTTTTTCCGCAATGAACTGGGTGAATTTTTACTGCTATGCCACGAAGAAAAACGTTCTCCCACATCCATCTTTGGCTCCTATGCAGGCGCATTTGGAACCACCCAATTTATCCCCTCTTCATTTCGCGGTTATGCGGTTGATGCAGATAAAGATGGTTATCGAGATGTTTGGGAATCACCTAAAGATATCATCAACAGTGTTGCCAACTATTTTCATCGATACCACTGGGATGCCGAACGCCCGGTGGCGCACTGGTTAGATGACACGTTTGATGAGCAATCAAAAAAACTTTCCAAATCTTCACTTGTTCAAAAAATGCTCAGCGATGAAACAAAAACATGGCGTAAACTGGGTGAACTCAAAAAACATGTCACACTGAATCTACCTGATCTATGGCAGGATGATGATAAAGTCGCGCTGATTCAACGGACGACCAGTCTGGGCAAACAAACGGCATTGGTGCATTATAACTTCCATGTTATTACCCGCTGGAACCGTTCTTATAACTACGCCATGGCCATCACAGAACTGGCTCATATGTTAGGATGTGCCAATTGTGAGGTGCAATCATGAAAGCTGCTGCCACGAGAACCGAAACAGCTCTTTTGCTGACCGCCGGTGTACTCGCCCTGCTTCTGGCAGGCTGTGGTAAGCCACATGTAAATTATTCATCATCAGGCCAGACACAGGACTCTGCACCACCGGCTTCATCATACCCTTCCAACCATACCGCCAAACTGCCAAGTGGTCAGGGTGGTTATCATAAGACAGGCAAATCATACAAAGTCAGAGGCCAGCGTTATTACCCGCTTGCCACCGCAGATGGATACAATGAAACCGGTACCGCCTCCTGGTATGGAACCAAATTTCATGGCAAAAAAACAGCCAACGGTGAACGTTATGATATGTATGCCATGTCTGCTGCACATAAAACATTGCCCCTGCCAACCATGGTGCGTGTAACCAATCTCAACAATGGCCGCTCCGTGGTTGTACGTGTGAATGATCGTGGTCCTTTTGCGAAAGGCCGCTTGATCGATCTTTCATATGCCGCAGCCAAAACACTTGCGTATGATCATGCTGGCACTGCGCCAGTGCGTGTTGAAGTATTGGAAAACACAAATACAGCTTACAATCATAAAAAAGCTTCTAACCCTGTTCAAAACAACCCCATCCAACGTGTTTCACTGCCACGACCCGAAACAACACCTTCGGCGCTTACAGGCAACAATAGAGGCACGATGTACATCCAGCTCGGGGCCTTTACCTCACGTAACAATGCAAAACAGCTGCAAACATCACTTCAAGATGAGTATCCTTCTGTGCAGGTTTATACAAAAAACGGCGGCTATTCTGAGCTTTACCGCGTCCGGGTTGGCCCGTTTCATGATGTGAAAAACATTGAAAACAAAGTGCTTTCGCTTCAGGAACAGGGGCATGTTAACGCCATTGTGGTGATTGAATAATCATGTCTTCTTCGACACGCAAACGTATCGCGGCTTTTGGCTCATCCCGTATTGGCGCTGAAGCATCATCGTTCACAGATGTTCAGGCGCTTTCATGCAAACTGGCTCAACAAGGCTGGGACGGTATGACAGGGGGTCATCAAGGCATGATGGCGGCCTTCTCACAAGGCATCCATCAGGGCGGTGGGCACATACGTGGTATTACATTGGAACGCTTCCCTACGCCGCCCGATAACACACTGAGTGAAGAGGTTCGTGCAAAAGATTTTTTTGAACGAATGCAAGTGATGATCGAAGATGCCGATGCCTACATTGTATTGCCTGGTGGATTGGGAACGTTGGCTGAACTGGCCATGACATGGGATCTTCTGGCTATCAATGTATTGGAAGCAAGGCCACTCATTCTTTATGGTGAAATGTGGTTTGAGATTGTCAAGCAGATGCAAACTTCATTGGTCATGTCAGTGGATCACACATTTGACCTGATCAGCATATGTGAAAATCATGATGAGGTGCTCTCAGCTCTGAGTCGAGCCTGATTTTGATGGATAATTTTCAGGATTTTTCACTGACCGTGCCTGTCCAGTCACAGAATATGCAACTTGATCAGTTTTTGAGCAAGAGCCTCCCCCTATCCAAAGCCCGAATTCATCAGGCCATTGAGGAAGGAGGTGTTTACATCAATAAAAAACGTTGTCAGGAGACAGCTCTACAGCTTCAAGGCGGTGAGAAACTCCGAATTGTTACACTTACACATGAAACACTGATCCCCTTCTCAAAAGAGCAAATCATCTGGCAACAGTCTCCATTTTTTCTTATCCATAAAAAAAGCGGGCAATACGCACAGGAAGCACTCCACCGTAGTCAGGGAACCTTACCTGACGAGCTTGCCAAACATTTGCGATTAGATCCTGAGCAAACAAAAAAGTTCCGCCCGGTACACCGGCTTGATCGTGATACTTCAGGCTTGATGCTGCTGTGTTCTGATCCAAAACAGCTGCAACAGATTCAAAATCTCTGGCACAGCCATGTTCAAAAAAGTTATCTGGCGATTGTGTCCCCTGCTCCTGACTGGGATCATAAACGTATGACTTTCCCGATTGGCAAACGCCGGAATCAACAGGGTAACTATGCCGTGGATCAACAGGGCAGAGCCTGTGATACAGAAGCCAAAGTTCTGGAAAGGAGCGGTGGAAAAGCATTGCTCCAGCTCATACCTCACACAGGTCGAACCCATCAATTGCGTATCCATCTTTCACACCTAGGATGCCCGATTCTTGGCGATCATCGATATGGTGGAAAAAAACATGCACGGCTAATGTTGCACGCACATACGCTTTGTGTTCAGGTTCCGGCACTTTCAAAAAATCATACGTGGCGTACTGACCCTGAGGAGGACTGGCAATGGCAGTAAAAACAAGAATTCAATGGGTGATTTTTTGCATGCTCATGCTGGTTCCGCTTACTGCATCTGCAATCAACTGGCCGCAATCTCCAGCCATTGAAGCAAAATCATGGGCTTTGGTTGATGCCCGTTCAGGTCAGGTTTTAGCCAGTCATAACGAAACAATTGAACTGCCGCCTGCCAGTCTGACAAAGATGATGACACTTTATCTGACATTTCAGGACATCAAACTCGGTCGGCTTGATCTGGATGAGCATATCGCGGTCAGTAAAAAAGCTTGGAAAATTGGTGGCAGCACCATGTTTCTTGAACCGCGTATGAAACCAACCGTTCGAGAAACCTTGCATGGCATCTCCACACTTTCCGGTAATGATGCATGTATTGCGATGGCCGAACATATCGCTGGCAGTGAAGAAGCCTTTGTAGTCCGCATGAATGAAACTGCCAAAAAGCTTGGTTTGCTCCATACCCATTTCATGAATGCAACAGGCTTCCCGGCTGAAGGCCATCACAGTTCAGCCATCGATATGGCTCATCTTGGCGCGGCACTGTGGCGTGACTTTCCTGAACAGTACAAGTTAGTTAGCGAAAAAAGTTATACCTTTGACCGACGCACCCAATGGAATCGAAACAGACTTCTTTGGAGCATGCCGGAATCTGATGGCATTAAAACCGGCCATACTGATGAGGCGGGTTATTGTCTTGTGGCTTCGGCAGAACGAGACAACACCCGGTTTGTCTCTGCCGTATTCGGGGCAGAGTCGGACAAAGCACGCCAGCAACAATCCCGCACACTTTTGCTGTATGGCTTTCGCAATTTTGTTACGCTCAGGCCAGCAGAACGTGAAATTCGCCGTCAGGTCGAAGTCTTTGAAGGCGAAAGCGAACATGTCTGGTTAAAACCTTCTGCACCTGTCTGGGTCACGGCTCCCAAAGGCAATGAAAAATCTGTGGCGTTCAGGCTTCGTTATGATTCACCCTTAAAGGCACCCATTAAGCAAGGTGATAAAATTGGTACCATTGAAGCGGTTGTCCGTGATGGCAGCGGTGAACAGATTCTTACATCTGTATCAATGCAGGCGGCACGAAATATTGAGCAGGCTTCATGGCTTGGGCGTCAGTGGGATGGTGCACGCCTTTGGTGGCGCAATAAGGGCGAAGAGAATCCAGCGCCGAGTGAATAACAATCGTCTGACTGCTTATGTCAACGGCAGCTTTTTGCCGCTTGATGAAGCCAACATTCATATTGAAGATCGAGGTTTCCAGTTTGCGGATGGTGTGTACGAAGTCATTGCCTGTTTGAGTGGTAAATTTCTGGATATCAAGCCACATCTGAAACGCCTTGAGCATTCCTGTCAGGCGATTCAAATTAAGCTTCCCTATCCAGCTGATACACTCGAATCGCTGATTCAACAGCTTTATCAGAAAAACCCGTTCAAAGATGCCATGATCTATATGCAAATCACCCGTGGTGTCGCCCCCCGTTCGCACAATATCACTGGCCCGATTCAGCCATCACTGGTGATGACAGTACGTGAACTCCCTGCCCCTTCCAAAGAAAAACTGGCCGATGGTGCATCCGCCATTACGATCAGGGATTTTCGCTGGGGCCGCTGTGATATTAAATCCATTGCGCTTCTGGCCAGCGTGATGGGCAAACAGGAAGCCGCCAGACACGGTGTTGATGAAAGTTTCTGGCTCGATGATGATGATCACCTTCTTGAAGGATGTGCCACCAACGTATTTGCGATCATTGATGGAACACTGGTAACACATCCGCTCGATCATCAAATATTGGGCGGTATTATGCGGGACATGGTGTTGCGTACTGCTCGAAGTGAAAACATTCCCGTTCAGGAAAGGCCATGGCGGCTGGATGAAGAACATTTAAGCGAATGCATGATGAGCAGCACAACCAATGCCCTGTTGCCTGTTTGCCATATTGATCAAAAAGCAATCGGACATGGCAAACCCGGGCCTGTTGCCAAACATCTACGCACGCTTATGCTTAAAAAACTTGAGGCATTCAGAAATTCATGACGCCTTTCCCATCGACACAATCTTCCCCTCAGCCATCCTCTCAAAAATCCATTCAACAGATCAAAGGTGTGCTGTTTGATCTGGATGGAACCCTGATTGATGCTTTCCCGCCGATTATCAATGCGTTAAATCAAACACTTACAGAGTTTGGCAAATCCACGATGACGCCTGAAGTGATTAAACGGCATACTGGCCGTGGCGATTGTGGCATCAAGGCATTTTTTACAGAAGTTGAAGTAGAAAAAGCCTCAGCTCGTTTTTTAGAACTTCACGATGCCGTTTACCTCGAACAGGTGGAAAAAATAACCGGGGCAGAAGAAATACTCTCCTGGTTACAAAAAAACGCGATCCCAACAGCCGTGGTCACAAGTAAAGGTCAACATCGTGCGGAAGCACAGATTGAAAAGCTTGGCTGGCAAAATTATTTTCGGGTGATTATTGGCAAACTTGATGGCAGGCCCGAAAAGCCAAGCCCCGTACCACTGCAAATGGCCTGTGATGCACTCAATATTCTTCCAGCTGAATCCATCATGATCGGCGATGGAATCGGCGATATGAAAGCAGGCCGGAAAGCAGGCCTGTTCAACATTGGTTTGATCGACTCATTTTCCAAAACAGAACTGGAGGATGTTGGTGCATCTGTTTGTTATCATTCATTAAATGAGGTTCATCAGTGGTTCATAAAAAAGATCGCCTGATTCGTTTTTTATTGCCTGATGCACATACACGTGGTGCCATCATTCGCGCAGAAAATATTGTACAGGATGCAAGTCGCCTGCATGGACTCTCTGATGCCCCGGCAGAAATATTCGGACAATCCCTTATCGCATCCATTTTGCTACTCAGTATCAGCAAAGGCGGTATGCGTCAGGTATTGCAACTTGATGCTCACCCCGAACAAATTCAGGCTCCGATCAAGCGCATACTTGCAGAAGCGCGTATCGGCACCGTACGGGGTTATATCAACTGGGGTGAAGATGGTCTGCAAACAAGAACACAGAACGAACATGGTGTTTCAGGCTGGATGGGCAACCCCATCAAAACCACAGTACTTCGCGATCTGGGCATTGGGCAGCCTTATGTTTCAACCGTTGAACACAAATCAGAGTATATAGCAGATCATATCCTGCAATTTTTAACACAGTCTGTGCAAATTCAGAGCGATGTGGTCTTACATGGAAACCTTGGTATTTTACTTGAAGCTATGCCGGGTTCTGATCAGGAGCACTGGTTTAAAGCTGTTGAGGCATTGGCAAAGATCAGTGCAAAACAACTGCACAACGATGCACCGGAGACGTTGCTGGAAGCTTTTTCCGCACTCGGTTGTAAGATTGTCGGTGAAGATGAGTATGCTTATCAATGTCATTGTAAACCGGAAATCATGAGCGCTGCACTTCAAAATATACCTGCCGAAGAGCTACATGAACTGGCAAGTGAGCAAGGCATCGTTACCTTATCATGCCAGTATTGTAATCAGACTTATGAACTGGATATCCATTCGCTTGATACCTGAGGTCCATTCTTCTCTAGCTTCCTTGATTTAACTGGCACCAACTTTGCTTTCAAATGTTTCAAAGCATTTTAGAGCTCAGGAGGGCACGAGTTTGATAACGGATAAAGAAGTATCTGAACTGCTTTCTGAAGATTCGGATAAAAAAATGAAAAAGATGAATATGCTTGGGCAAATGACGTTCGGAATTGTTCATGACATCGGCAATTCACTACAAATTTTGCGCGCCTCATCCTACATGATTAGAAAAGGCGCCCCTGACATCACTGTGACAAAAAATGTGGATGCTATTGACGCTGCCGTCGAAAACATGGCACTCATGGTTGAGCGTGTGCTTTCTTTCTCAAACAACTCCAATGACCTCGTTCAGGAAATTGATATTTTAACAGCTCTGGATGAAACCATTATACTCAGTGAATATCTCGTCCCTCCTCATATTACAATTGATTTTCAAAAACCCGACAAAAAAATATTACTCATGGCAAATTTACTTGAACTTTCTCAGGCTGTTTTAAACCTCATTAAAAATTCAGTTGATGCAATTGAGCCGATGAAAAGAGAAGGCCTCATCTCAATTAGTATTAAAGAATGTTTTCCCTGGGTTGAGGTGAAAGTGAAAGATAATGGCTGTGGCATTGCACCCAAACATCTGGAAAAAGTGTTTGATCCACTCTTTACAACCAGAGAGGGAGGCACAGGCATCGGGCTGGCAAATGTATGGGCAACTGTAGAAAGTCATGGTGGTGTTGTTGCTGTGACCAGCGAACTGGGACAAGGCTCCGAATTCACCATCATGCTTCCAAGAAAATAACCTCTGCGTTTCACAGAGCCATCAACAAAAAGCGACCCAACAGATATACTATTGAGCCGCTTTTTACATTTAAGACGTTGAATGATGAGTGATTATAGTTTTCCAGCTTCTGCCGCAAGGTAAGATGCAACACCATCCGCATCAGGAACCATGCCTTTATCACCTTTATTCCAGCCTGCCGGACAAACTTCACCATGTTCTTCTGTGAACTGAAGTGTATCCACCATACGCAGCATTTCATCGATATTACGACCCAATGGCAGGTTATTGACAACCTGATGTTGTACAGTGCCATCTTTATCAATCAAAAATGAACCACGCAGTGCCACGCTACCGCCCAGCAGATGGAATTGATCACCACCTTCATCTTCAACGGTTGTGTTATCAATCAAAACATCATAATCAGCCGCAATTTTTTTCGTGATGTCTGCCACCAACGGGTATGAAACCTGGCCAATACCACCCTGATCAACCGGTGTATTTCTCCACGCCGCATGGGTAAATTGGGAATCCACCGATACACCAATGACCTGTACACCTTTTGCTTCAAAATCTTTGATACGATGATCAAACGCAATCAACTCACTCGGGCATACAAAAGTGAAATCCAGAGGATAGAAAAACATAACCACATATTTACCCTTGTAGTCAGATAGGGAAAAGCTCTCATTGATGGAACCGTCAGCCATGACAGCTGCAGCGGTAAAATCAGGTGCTTCTTTGCCAACTAAAACGCTCATATAATTCTCCTTGGGAACAATAACTATTCAGACTGCTAGTTTAGCAGCCCAAAAAGTGGATGCACCCTAATTTATTCATGGTCTTTCTGCCTAGGAAATCCAACAAACTCAATAAAGATGTGCTGAGCCTGTGGGGAAACTTTTTTCACTTCCGCCTCAAGTGATTTCCGAATCTCATCCTGATGTTCCATGAACTTCACAGCGGTTGCCACTTCTTGCTGGCTCATATCTGCAAAAAGTTCCTCTTCGCGCAGTTCAAGTTCAGCCATCAGAACACTATCTTCGGGAGAAATTACAATGCTATTCACTCGCTGGAGTCTCTGGATACGTTCATCATCGCCCCAAACCTGAGCAGCCAAAGCATCCATGTCCGGGTCTGCCGCATTAATCAGGTATTTTTTATTCACTGTTGCAAGGAAAAAGGCTAACGCACCCATTAAAACACCAATACATAGCGCTGCGATCCCATCAAAGATACTTGAACCTGTATAAGCAGAAATCGACATGCCCAATAAGGCCAATACCAAACCAAGCATCGCAACGGCATCTTCAATCAGCACAGCAACCGTTGTTGGATCATTGGATTCATGGAAATAAGTAAAAAACGTACTGCCCTTCTCCCTCCTTTGGCGATTAAACTCATCCAAAGCAACAATAAAAGAGTAACCTTCAACAATAAATGCAATGCCAATGATTGAAAAAGCAATCAGGCTTAATTCAGGCTGGTTGCCCTCTTTCAAACTACCTACCGCATGCATCATGGTATAAACACAACCGATAAAGAAAATGGTGACCGCTGAAACCAGATTCCAGAAATACCGTTCCTGCCCATAACCAAAGTGATGTTTTTCATCAGCCTTTTTCTGCGAACGACGAATACCCAAATATAAAAGCGCCTGATTGGCTGTGTCCGCCAGAGAATGCACCGCTTCAGCCAGCAGTGCGCTGGAGCCTGAAAATGCAAAACCCACAAATTTGGCAACGGTTACGACACTATTACCAGCTATGGCTGTAAGCACAGCCTTGGTTGAACCATGTGACATTAAAACTCCCTATAGGTAAACTAGCCTGATGTGGGCTTATCAACATAACCAGCACAAACATTTTACCGTGCACCAGCTTGCAGTCTTGAGTGACAACTATATCTATCTGATTGAAGATCACAATTCAGATGCGCTGGTTGTTGTTGATCCAGCCGATGCATCGACTGTACGCAATGCATGTAAAACAATGAAAAAGCCACTTACGCACATTATCAACACCCATCACCATTGGGATCATACGGATGGAAACAGATCATTGAAAGAAACTTTCCACTGTAAAATTATCGGTGCGGCGATCGATGCCGAACGAATTCCAGCCATCGATATTCAGATTGATGAAAACACCGCTTTAAAAATCGGGGATTTAGACATCGGCGTTCTGTTTGTTCCAGGCCATACCCGTGGCCATATTGCTTATCTCATTGATGATGCCCTGTTTTGCGGAGACACCTTGTTTGGTGGTGGCTGCGGACGTCTGTTTGAAGGTACCCCCGAACAGATGTGGCACTCACTCTCAAAACTTGCTGAGCTCCCGGAAAAAACCAGCATTTATTGCGCACACGAATATACGTTAGCCAACCTGGAATTTGCGCAACAAGTCGATACGGACAACCCTGATCTTGATCACCGAATCATCACGGACAGAGAAACCCGCACAAAAAAACACCCAACGATTCCATCATCGATTAAACTTGAAAAACAGACCAACCCCTTTCTTCGCCCTCTTGATAAAGATTTTTGCCTTCGATATGCAACTGAACATGATCTGCAAAACAATGCCCTGGCAGTGTTCACGCATCTAAGAGCCAGCAAAGATCGCTTTTGATCTGATCAAGAGCATCATACTTTACATAAATATCTGATAGCCAATAAGCATTGCAATAGCTATCATACCCACTGTTTTAATTTTCTGGGGAGAGGGTTCTATGTCTCGTTATTTGAATACTGGTGTTTTCCGCACATGGACTTATAAAATATCATGCATACTAATTATTAGTATATGTCCGGCTTTTGCATTTGCTGCATCCGGTTCAGTTTCCGCAAGCGTTGGAGCTACTACCGTAACATTAAATGCTACAGGAAGTTTTATTGTAGATACACATTGTGATCCCAATGATGCCACCAATTGCTGGAATCATTCCGGTGGCAGTATGGGTCTTCTTTTAAACGGTGGTAATTTCCAATCTGCCAGTGTGCTGGGAGGCAGTGGATCAATAAACGCAACACTAAATCGTGCAACACAATCTAATGGACTTCATACAGCTACAGTCAATGTCTCTGATGCACACGGAAGCAGTTCAAACGCCACAACATACACGATTGATAACACACCAACACTATCATTTTCATCTCCAACAGGAACCATTCGTGGCGGCCCAACCGGGTTAATAGGAAGTGTCCAGTTTGTTGGTGGAAGTGGCACTTTTGGTCAGTATGGCAACATAAGTGTCCAACATCGGGCAAGTGGAGCAGCCAGCTGGAGTGTCTCGCAGAATATTTCATCAAACACCCCGACATTTGATCTCTCTCAATTAACAGGGCTTCCAACTCACGCTTGGCCAGATGGTCTCCGTGAAATTCGGGTTAGAGCTATCGCCTTAAACGGTACGGTTACAGAAAAAACCAACACCATTACCATCAACAATACACCTATAGTTAATTTCACCAGTCCAAGCGGTATCACTCGTGGTGGCCCAACCAAACTCTCAGGCAGTGTAGAGTTCCCATTAACTATTCCAATTGGCACCTCATCTTATGGTAGTATAAGTGTTCAATATCGGGCAACTGGAACAACAACCTGGCATGTCTGGAGCAATACTTCATCAAACATCCCCACATTTGATCTCTCTCAATTAACAGGCCTTCCAACTCACGCTTGGCCAGATGGTCCTCGTGAAATTCGAGTCAGAGCTCTCGCCTTGAGTGGTGCGGCCACAGAACAAATTAATACAATCACCATTAATAATTCTCCAGAAGTGGTTCTGTCGCTTTCAGCAAATCAGATTGGAGATTGTGAAAACATTACAGGATCAATAAATGTGATATCGTATGATTCCAACCTCAATGGTGGTCTGGTTATGTTAACACTGCCTGATGGCACATCAACATCAACATCGTTTACAGGTGGCACTGGCACGCTGACTTTTGCTGATTTTGGATTGCCAAACGGTTATTCAGCTGCGGGATTTGCCAATCAAACCATGAACTTTTTAGCTACAGTCACTACAGCAGAAAATCGTACAAACAGTCATGCTTCGAGTGTTTCCGTAGTGGCATGTAGCCCTTCACCTGCTGATATCGATCAGGCGAATTTATCAGGCCCGGACAGCACGCAGGGTGGTCCGGTTTGTGTGCTGTCTGCCACTGCCAATCCGATCTATTTCATGACGGGTGATAAAGAGCAGGTTGATTCGGATTTTTCAATCGGTGGTTTGAGTCTGACCCGTAGTTATCATTCGCGCTCCACGTATGCAGGGCGTATGGGTTACGGCTGGAGCTGGAGTTATGGTTGGAAGCTGACGCCTCCAACAACAAGTCAGATCACGATTCGCCGTGCTGATGGTAAGCTGATGGTGTTTAATGATGATGGCACGGGCACTTATATCCGTCAGCTTGAGCGTATGGATGAGACTGTGACCGCAACACCTACTGGTTACCGCTATACACATCATGATCATTCGACAGTCGATTTCGATGCAGCAGGCAAGCTTGTTTCACTGAACAGTGAGGATGGCCTTGCAACTACAGTGGCTTATGATGTGTTGGGTAACCCTGTCAGCATCACCGATCCGCATGGACGCAGTGTGGCTGTTGCCGTGGATGTGGGTGGTCATATTGCATCCATGACTGGCCCAACGGGTCGTGTCTGGAGCTATGCCTACGATGTGAATAACAACCTAACCTCTGTAACACACCCTGATGGCACATCACGCCAATATGTTTATGCTGATGCGAACGATATTCACAATCTAACGCAGGTGATTGATGAGGCTGGCCGTATCTATAAACAGGTGACTTATGATGCTCAGGATCGTGCAACGACCTCCGCACTGCCACTGATCAATTATCAGGATGCGGTCACCTACAATCTGGACGGCACCGTCTCTGTCACTGAATCAGATGGCAGGGTTATCACATACACCATCGCGAATGTTAACGGTTTGCCTTACATTGCTTCTCGCAGCGATTGTGCCTGTGGTACTGCGTCTGACTTTACCTATGACGCTGCAACAGGCTCCATGCTATCGAGCAGTGATAAACTTGGTGTCTCTAATAGCTACACCTACGATACCAATGGTCGTCTTTTGACCAGTACCGAGGCGGTTGGCACGGCGGTGCAGCGTACCACGACGTATATTTATGATGGCGCTGGCCATGTTGCTTCTGTGACCGATGCACTGCTCAATACTACCAGCTACACCTATGATATTTCTGGTCGTCGTATCACTTCTACCGATGCGCTTGGAAACATTACCACCAACACATGGAACATCGATGGCACGCTGGCGAGTCGCACGGCTGCGGATGGCGGTGTTACCAGCTACACCTACGATGGACTCGGTCAGGTGATTCAGGTTACCAATCCTGATCTGACCCGTCGCAGCATGATGTATGATGCTGCGGGCCGGATTGTTTCGCTCACCGATGAGTCAGGCAGCACCACGGCTTACACGTATGACACAAGAGATCGTGTTCTCTTCGTGACTTATGCAGATGGTACGTCTACCACCAACAGCTATGACGCAGTCGGTGATCTGGTCTCCAGCACCGACAGTGCCGGGTTGATCACCACTTACACTTACGATGTGGAACATCGCCCTGTCTCGGTCACACGCCCGGATGGTACAACCGTGAACTCCACCTTTGATACCAAGGGGAATTTGACAGCCCGTGATGTGCTCGATGCAGCAGGCATCTCTGCACTCAGAGAAACGATGGCCTATGATGGCGATGGTCGTCTGGTCTCGACCACCCATGCCGATGCTACATCCAGCTCAAACAGCTATGATATGGTGGGCAGATTGCTCACTGCCACGGATGAAGCAGGTAAAGTTAGCAGCAACACGTATGATGAACTGGGTCGTTTGATTGCGACCACCAATGCCAACGGTGAGATTGCGACGTACGCTTATGATGCAGCAGATCATCTGATTCAAAGCACAGCTGCCAATGGTGTGGTCACGACCTTTGCATTTGATGCAGCAGGCCGTTTGATTCAGGAGACCTCGAGTGACCGGGGTTTCACCACCTACAGTTATAACGCAGCCGGTGATCTGATCGCCAAGGTTGATGGCCTCAGTGTGGTGACGGGTTATACATATGATGCCAATCATCGTATGACAGGCATCAGCTACGCAGCCGATCCATCGCGCAATGTGAGTTTTACTTATGACGTGGCAGGCCGCTTGAACGGCATGACCGATGTTGCAGGCATCACGGGTTATACACATGACACGATGGGCCGTGTCACCTCAGCCGCATGGACACCGACAGCAAGCACACTCACCCTGACTCTGGCTTATGGTTACGATGCATCAGGCCGCATCAGCACACTGACCTATCCAACAGGCCGTGTGGTGACGTATAACTATGACACAGCAGGCCGCATCGGTTCAGTCGATGCCAGTGCCAACGGTTCACCTGTGAATCTGGCATCAACCATTACTTATGATGCACTGGGTAACATCATCTCCCGCACACTGGGTAACGGCGTGCTTGAAACCCGCTCTATTGATAGCCGTGGCAGAGTTGTCACCATTGATGCCGCCGGGGTATTGAATC
>Ga0316204_10002684_pt1 | contig 39100 bp, 38 predicted proteins | sample 6monrhotite_MG_2_FD_205661 | JGI IMG/M metagenome (GOLD analysis project Ga0316204, IMG submission 205661) | Microbial mat bacterial communities from mineral coupon in-situ incubated in ocean water Damariscotta River, Maine, United States -... | ecosystem: Environmental > Aquatic > Marine >...
ATGATAAACCGGCTGATTAGATTTGTTAAATAGGTACAAGGCAAATATTAAAACGATAAAATGACTGAGTAATTTCGGTTAAGGGATTTGTTTGGCTTGACATAACGGAGGTGTCCATATATGTCTGTTAATTTCGATTGGTTTCATTGGTGCTCCCTTCAACAGCTCCCAGCTCTACCAGATGACAAATGTCATATTAAATTAGTGACACTCCTCAATTATCTAAGTTCCCAGTAAACGTCATAATTACTTCAAGCTAGTGATATTAACCCTTTTGGGTAGAGCTTCTCGCGGATAAGTCGCTCTGATCTAGGTTAACTCAACAGCATTTATTAAGACAACCAACACAGGAATAACCTATGTCCCAAACAGAGCAAACAATTGCTTCTATCAGAAACCTCAATAAGAGTTTTGCTGATAATAAAGTGCTTACGGATATTAATTTGGAACTAAATCAGTCAGAAGTCTTATCTATTCTAGGACCAAACGGAGCAGGAAAGACAACATTAATTAATACCTTACTTGGGCGTCTAAGTATGGACTCTGGTGAAGTGAGCTTGTTTGGCTATCAACCCGGATCTTTGGCAGTTAAACGACAGACAGGTGCCATGCTACAAGTTTCGAGTTTACCTGATATGTCTACGGTAAAGGAACATATAGAGCTATTTCAAAGCTACTATGCAGATCCTATGAGCTACGACCAAGTTATGGCGTTTTCCGGGCTTAAAGAGATCGAGAATCAATACAGTAAAACCTTATCCGGTGGTCAAAAGCAAAGGCTGTTGTTTGCTTTAGCCATCTGCGGAAGCCCTAAACTGCTATTCCTTGATGAACCCACCGTCGGCATGGATATCAGCGCCAGAAAATCCCTATGGAAAGCAATTGAGACGCTAAAGGAAAAGGGTACTAGCATTCTACTGACTACCCATTATTTAGAAGAAGCCGATCAATTGTCAGATCGCGTTGTCATGCTTAGTAAAGGAAAAATAGTGCGGGAAGGCACGCCATCAGAGATCAAGTCGCAAATAAATACTAAACGAATTCGATTCCGATCAGATGCGGATATCGCCTTACTTGCCGGCTTAAAAACTGCCGAAAGAACTAGTCAAGTAAACGGTAATAATGACTACTTTGAAATTGAAACTTCAAACGCTGAACTAACTATCAAGGAAATTTTTGAACAACAAATACCCATGACTGACCTAACAATTGTTGGCGCAGCTTTAGAAGATGCTTTTGAAATAATAAACAACCAGCAAAGCACTGAAAGTGCAAGCGAGTAGAACCGATGAATTTAGTTGATAAAAAACCGAACTTACTGAATATTTTCTTTTTGGAATCTAAGACAGAAACTACACGTCTATTGAGAACGCCAGGATTTAGTATTCCTACATTGTTATTCCCAATCATGTTCTATACCTTTTTTGGGATTGTTTTTTCAATGAACCCAGCAACTATGCCAACCTACTTAATGATTACCTACGCGGTATTTGGTGTTATCGGTCCGGCGCTGTTTTCTTTTGGTGTAGGTATTGCGATTGAGAGAGGCCAAGGGTGGTTTGATCTAAAAGAAGTCTCGCCGATGCCTGCATCAGCTTATATCGTATCTCGCATTACTTTAACTTTTTTCTTTTCCGCTGCGATTATTATTTTACTTTTTTTAATTGGTGCGATATTCGGTGAAGTTCGATTATTCCGTTGGCAATGGGTATCACTAGCCGCAATTTTTGTATTCGGTTCACTACCATTTTGCGCTATTGGCATGACGTTAGGTTTATACCTTAAAGCGAGTAGTGCACCAGCAACAGTCAATCTGATTTACTTGCCCATGGGTTTTCTTTCTGGCTTATGGTTACCAATTAACTTTTTACCAGAAGTAATGCAACAATTTGCCAATCTGTTACCGCCCTACCACTTAGCGCAACTGGCATTAAAAATAACCGATATGGACTTAGGTTTCCCAGTATTTCTTCATCTATCAGTATTAGCTGCTTACACATTAATTTTCGTATTTTTAGCAGTTAAGGCATATCACAAAAAGGACAAAAAATAATGAGAGGCAAATTGATCTTTATCGTACCTATTATTCTGGTTGCTTTTTTTATAATGCTTCCAGAACCGAATGATCGTCCGATGACTCAGAATGGTGCCACGCCCAATTCATCTAGTACTAAATCAACTAGTGTGGAAAATTCTAGCGTTAATTTAGTTAACGGAAACTTTATAATCCGAGAAGTTCGTTTTTATGATGGCGTCAATAAACTAGAAAGAGCTGATGTTCGCATAACCGACTTTAAGGTGTCTAATGTTGCCGAATCGCTTCCTCAGCAAACAAAGTTGCCCGAGACAGAACGAGTCCCCGAAATAGATGGTAAAGGAAAAACTTTAATACCGGGTCTAATCGACTCCCATACTCATGCTTATATGGACGCCCTTAGTGAAGCCATCAATTTTGGTGTGATGACTGAGCTTGATATGTTTACAATGCCAGAGTTTGCCAACATTCATCAAGTAAAAAGAGAACAGCTTGATAACACAAACAGTGCAGATTTATTTTCTGCAACTATTTTGGCGACAGCTCCAGGAGGGCATGGAACACAGTTTGGTTCTGATATTCCGGTACTAGAAAACAGTTCACAAGTCGATGCTTTTGTCTTGCAGCGTATCGAACAAGGTGCTGACTATATCAAAGCTGTTTACAATTCGAAAAAAGCAAAGCGCAAGAATTTTCCCTCGATTGATCATGATACATTGAAAGCACTCGTTATAGCAGCGCATCAACATGGAAAACTTTTAGTAGTACATATTGATAATTTAGTTTCTGCTCGTGAAGCGATAGAGTTAGGTGCAGATGGGATCATTCATAGTTTTATGGATACCTTAGTCGACGATTCATTTGTTAAACTCATGCTAGAGAAAAAAGCTTTTATGATCCCGACATTAACGGTTCAGGCATCAATGACTCAGCAAATTGACAACAAAGATTTACTCGCTCGAGATCACAATGTTGCGCATTTAACAAAACTACAAACCCAACAATTGAAGACCAACTTTCCGAATTTTGGGATACCGCCAGAAGCATTCGCAAACGCAATGAACAGTGTAAAGCTTTTAGTTAATGCTGGTGTGACGGTACTGGCGGGGAGCGATGCTCCTAACTCCGGGATATCTCACGGAATTAGCTTGCATGCAGAATTAGAATTATTGGCAAAGGCGGGTTTATCCAACCAACAAATTTTGCATAGTGCCACCGGTGCGGTAGGGCAACACTTTAGCATTGGCAACCGAGGCAGGTTGATAGAAGACTCTCGAGCGACCATGATTTTGTTAGATGGTAACCCGTTTGAAAATATCAGCGACACACAAAAAATCAGCCGAATTTGGAAAAACGGCAAAGAGTTTGAGCGGGTCTTAAAGCCTGAGTCGGTAGCAAATACAGTTTTCTCGCCGGGATTGATTAATGACTTTAACCAAAAGATTCATAAAACTTTGATGGGGGCAGGGCTAGGAGAATCCACCGACCAGTTTGCCGGAGGAAAGTCGGTGGTGGAGCTAGCTTTGATCAAAGATAGTAGGACGCCTAGTGACCAATATCTAAAAGTCATTGGCGAAGTAAAACAGGGCTTTATGTTTCCTTGGTCAGGTTTCTCTTATTTGTTAGGAAAAGACCCGCAAAGTGGTGTTGATCTTTCAAACATTTCGGCCATTCGGTTTAAGGCCAAAGGTGGCTCTAAAACAACTCAACTATCTGTGCTAATATTTCAGTCTGGTAGTATGCATCCGTTACAGGAAGACTTAATTCTTACTCAAGACTGGCAAGACTTTAAAGTCGAACTAGCGCAGTTTAAAAATTTGGATCTTACGGATGTCGCGAATATTTCGATTGTTCGGACTCAAAAAACCGGACAGTTTGAATTTATGATCGACAACCTAATTTTTGAATAAGACCGTTCCTTTGAATAAGATTCAGTCGAGTTAAGGTTAGGTTTTGTTAAAAGAGTTCCACTTGAGAAATTTGATGTTAGAAGCTCTAAAAAAAATAGATAACCGATTACTTCCAAGAATGGATGATTTCCAGTACGGACCCTACATCTGGTTGATCTATCTTTTGGTGTTTTTTATTAGTATCGTCCATTATCAGCCTGTCGACCATACGTTTGCTTATGCGGTTCTTGGTAGTATTGTCTTTCTGTTTTTGTACTTCAATGGCTTTTGGGTTTCCGGAAATAGAATCCGAATCAATATTATTGGAATCGTTTTAGTCGGAACCTTGATGAGCACTTTGTCACCCGGTGCCAGTGTCTTTTTTGTTTACGCTGGCGCTTTCTGTTGTCATTTGGGAACAACCCGAAAAGCAGTGATAGGTTTAATTTTGATTGCTGTATGGATTGGAATTTTGTCTTTAGTGGCAGGACATGGCTCTTATTTCTATATTCCAGGAGTGATGTTCACTTTTCTAATCGGAGGTATCAATATTTATCAACATGACCTGTCGCTCAAACGCAAAGAATTAATACTAACCCAACAAGAAGTCCGCGACCTCGCGAGAACTTCTGAGCGAGAGCGCATTGCAAGAGATTTACATGATTTAATAGGCCATACTTTTTCAGTGATTACTTTAAAAGCTGAACTAGCAAATAAATTGACCGATAAAGATCTTGAAAAGGCAAAAGCTGAAATCTCTGCACTGGCCAACATTTCTAGAGATGCTCTTTCTCAGGTTAGGGAAGTTGTTACCGGCTATCGAACCAGTGACTTAAATACTGAACTCGCTCATGCAAAGTATGTGTTGGAGAGCAATGATATTCAATTTGAATATCGGTTCGAGGAATTAGAACTACATGATGTTGTCAACAAGGAATTAGCGGTCATACTAAAAGAGCTAGTAACCAATATCCTTAAGCATTCAGAGGCCTCTAAAGTTCGCGCTGAGATTTTTCAATCTTCGAACTCTATCCAAATGCAAGTAACGGATAATGGAGTTGGCTTACAATCCAGTAAGAAAGCTAATCAACAGACATTCGAGAAAAGCGGCTATGGTTTACAAGGAATAGTTGAACGTGTGAAAAAAATGCAAGGCGATATCACCATCGAATCAAATCACGGGACTGAATTTAAGATAAAAGTGCCGGTTAATACGAATACTCTAGAAGAATAGTGAACACTGCAATGATTAACCTGCTAATAGCCGAAGACCAAGCGATGCTGCTAACTACCCTAGCAACCTTGCTTGATCTCGAAGACGATATTAACGTCGTCCATCAATCTTCAAACGGACAAGACGCTCTAGACTTTATTTCCGATCCTGATTCTCCTAAAGTTGATCTTTTAATTAGTGATATCGAAATGCCTAAAATGACAGGTATTGAACTAATTCAGGCGATTAAAGAAAAGAACATTCCTGTTAAACCGATAATCCTGACGACTTTTTCAAGAGCGGGCTATTTAAGACGAGCGATGGATGCAGGAGTAAAAGGCTATTTGCTTAAAGATTCTCCATCTGACGAACTTCTCACGGCAATCAGGAAGATTGCTCAAGGCGGGAAAGTTATTGCTCCAGAACTTTTGCAAGATGCATGGATGGAAATGGATCCGCTTACAGAAAAAGAGCGCAAGGCATTACAACTTGCAAAGACCGGAGTCAGTACCGAAGAAATTGCTTCCAGTCTTCACCTTTCAGCGGGAACTGTAAGAAACTATCTGTCATCGGCCTGTAGTAAGTTAGATGCAAAGAATCGTGTGGAAGCTGCTCGAATCGCACATCAGAACGGGTGGTTGTAGTAAGCATAAAGCAAACCCACTAGCTCTAGCTAGCTTCAATCGCTTTTCTTTTATTAATATAGTTACCAGTTTCTATTAAAAATACCGCTAAAAACAAAAAAAACATAGCCACAACGAATGCGATACCAGCAGGCACACCAGAACTACCGCCTGACGTAGCGAGAAACAAAGCTCCAATAAGGGCAACAATAGCTAGGCCAAGGGATGCGTAAAATACGTTTAACAAAAAAATTCCAACTTTTTGCACGCCATGCAATTGATTTCCTATTCCTCCAATAATTAGAGGATCGTTTTTAAGTAAAACAAAATATAGTCTTCTTAAAATATAAATCGTAACTGAAATGCTGATTAAAATGTAGGCTATCGAAGCGAGAGGGCTAGCGGTATTTCTAGCTAGTATGGATTCAAGTATGTCAGGTCGTAATAGCACGAGGAGTATTACTTCTCCCAGAGTCTTAATTAAATATAAGGCGATGAGCCCAAATGCTAATCCGTATCTTTTTAAAGGCATAACTTTTCCTTGTTTTTAATGAACGATTCAATACTTACTTATCTAAAAAAATAAGTCAAGCCTTGGATTTAATAAGGTTTACAACAAATAAATGCAAACTCTTGTTAGTTTTTTGCTAAGTACTTACTCTTCATTTCAAGCTTAAATTGAGTAGCGTTAACAGTCCACTGAACCCAAGGAGTGTGCCTCAAAAAACCTCTAAATTCAAATACATTACCGTCAAAACCCACATTCATGATCTCATCTATAGGGAGTTCAGGTTCAGGATGGGGTTTGCCCTCAATATCGTCATACCAAAATAGAGGTAGCTCACTTGTTACGTTACATAATTGCAGGACGCCCTTATCGATAAACCAATTCACGCCGTCGGACTCAGGATGTTCCTTGCTCATAAAGACACCTTTAAAATCAATAGAAATAACTCCAGTGTATCGAGTGATTTTTTCGATTGATGCATCATGAAAGTTAAATTTATCGAAATCTTTTGTAATCATTCTTAAAGTTAATAGCTGTTTGAATGTGGTAGAGCGAATTTAACTGCTACTTCAATTCAACCTGTTTATTTACTATTTAAATCAATATCATACATTCATTTTTTTGGTTTGCAATGGGATGTTTAACTGATTTTGTTAATAAATATACTGATATCAATTTTGGCTCTGTGATTATTTTAAGTTCAGCGCAAGCGAGTGCTTACAATGATTCAAGCGCAATTCACCAGACCTAGACTCTGATATTTCCATTCCATCTAAAGATTTAAAGCTCAAAAGTACTATTTACAAGCTCAATATTAATCTATGATGAGCCATATTTATTATACAATTGAGCGACAAATTTTTGAGGGTTACGGCCAATGCTATCGAAAGGCCACCAGAACATAGTCTCGTTTATACAGAATAATCCATCTTTATCATCTAAAAACATAAATCAAATACCTCTTCACCTTAACTGACCGATATTGAATATTCAAAGGAGTTGGAAATCATCACAAATTGAAGATAACACTTATTCACGGTTAGAGACTGAATGGCCTGTAAAGGAAACAGGCATATTCGTGAACAGCTATGACCCTCTAGAATATGAATTTCAAATTAAAGAAGCCTTAAAATCCATGTGCAGACTAGTAAATAAAAAAGTAACATTTCAGAATTTAAGGATATTTTTATCAATCAGTTTGAGTTTGCCGTTCAAACCTATTTTTAGTGGTCTAGGCTCAAATATCCTATTGCCGCACAAGTTCAACCCCTGTATCTTATAGTTCTTTGTCATTTAGAAGTTAAACAATGAAAAAACCAACCATATTAACTCTCGCATTTTGTGCTGGCTTTTCTATTATGTGCTTTCAATTGGTTGGCGGAAGATTATTAGCTCCCTACTTTGGTAGTAGTGTTTATGTTTGGGGAAGCATTATTACTGTTTTTATGTTGGCGCTTTCTATGGGTTATCTACTTGGTGGAAAATTTTCGCTTTTTCGCCCTAACCTAAAAAAATATGGTTTTATTTTTATTTCTTCCGCGTTAACTATAATTCCTACCATCTTTTTTTCTGAGCAAATAATGGATTGGGTTTTTGCTATGGTTGAAGATCCCAGGTACGGTTCCTTATTCGCATCCTCCCTTTTATTTTTTATACCCACCGTTATTATGGGAATGATTTCACCTTACTCGGTAAGGATATTAACTATATCGAGAGATTCATCGGGACACACCGCAGGATTCCTTTATTTTGTTTCTACTTTAGGTAGTGCTATTGGCACTATTATGACCTCGTTTTACTTTGTTCTTTGGTTCGAAATTGATCTAATATTTTGGTTAACTTTTGGTATCTTGTTTATTGGTGGGCTTAGCTCGCTAATTGTTAATTCACTCGTGCCCCACGAAACGAAGGAAGGTTAACACTATGAAGTCGCTATTAATTTTGATATCGATTGGTCTTGTTTTTTCAACCAGTTTAATTGCTAAGACTATTCACAAAGAACGATCGATTTACCGCAATGTAGTTATAACCGAAAATAAAAATATTCGCTGTATGAAATTTGAAACACGGCGAAAGAAAACCTCTAATCAAGCTTGTATTAACTTAGACAATAAAACCGAATTAGTATTTGAATACGCTCACTCTGTATTAACTGGGCTAGCTTATAATCCTGATCCAAAGCGAATTTTGATTATTGGGTTAGGTGGAGGTAGTTTACCAAATGCTTTCAAAGAGTTAGTACCTGATGCTGAAGTCGTATCGGTCGAAATTGATCCGGCTGTTGCAAAACTTGCAAGGCAATATTTTGATTATATTGAAACCGATAAAATAAAAACCAAGATAATGGATGGTCGAGTTTACGTAAAACGGGCGTTAAAAAAACAACAATACTTTGATTGGATTATCTTAGATGCTTTCAATGGAGATTATATTCCGGAACACCTTTTAACTATGGAGTTTTTATCCGAAGTAAAACAGTTGTTAAAGCCCAACGGACTTTTATCTGCAAACACCTTTAATGCCAGTAAGCTTTATGATTATGAATCAGTAACTTACCAAGCAGTTTTTAATGAACTAAGAATTTTAAAATCTCCGTCAAAAGGTAATCGAATTATTTTTGCTTGTAATTGCGATAAAATTGATCAAAAACTGCAATGGGATGGGCAATTAGCAGCACGCTTAGCTCCTTATGGAACCGATCTTGAAATGCTAGTTAACCGAATAAGTGCCGAAGTAAATTGGGATACCAGTGTTAAACCTTTAACCGATCAGTTTTCTCCAGCCAATTTATTAATACAATAAGTACAACAATTAAGTTTTTATATTAGAGCATGGATAACAGGCAAAAAGAAAATCAATTATTTCCGCTAAAAGGTTTTTTTGCGATTGCCTTAATTAAATTTATCTATTGGTTGCCTCGAACATTTTCTAGAAGATTATCACAGTTCATAAATAGGTTAATATTTTTTCTTTCTGCAAAAAAAAGACATATTGTGTTAACCAACTTAAAGATTGCTTTTCCTTCTTTAGATCACGAAGAGATTTCTGTACTAGCGAAAAATTCAATGAAGCAAAATGGCAAACTCCTTCCTGAATTTCTAGTTGCGTGGTTTGGCGATCGTCAACAAATTGAAAACGAAATAAGCGATATTGGTGGCAGAGAAATAATTGACCAATTTATGGCCAATGGTGATCCGGTGATTATAGCCGCTCCACATATTGGTAATTGGGAATTAATGGGTCAATGGATTCAAATTAATTATCCGATGGTTGCACTTTATGCATCTTCTAAAATTCCACAAATTGATCAATTAGTTTTTAACGCTAGAAGCAGGTTTGGTGGTAAACTCTATTCTACTGATAGTAAAGGAATTTTAAATTTATTGCGCAGCTTGAGAAAAGGTAAATTGACGGTCGTTTTACCTGATCAAGTACCTAAACAGGGATCGGGGATCTATGTTCCTTTTTTTGGAAAGCCCGCCTATACCATGACCTTGCTTAACAAATTTGTACAAAAGAGCAAGGCTCAATTGGTATTTGGCTACTGTGTTCCTAGAGACAATCATCAAGGGTTTGATATAAAATTTGAACGACCGACTTTCGACAGTTTTGAGAGTGATCCAGCGATCTTTAACCTAGCAATGAATCGCCAAATCGAAGCGATCATCAAACGGTATCCGGAGCAATATGTTTGGGACTATAAACGCTTTAAATTACAGCCTGACGGGCATAATCCTTATGCAAAAAATAAAAAACTAGCAGACTAATCTATAATATTTAGTGAAGGCAGGCGTCTATATTGTCTAACCAAATGGCGGCTTCTTCTTTGCCGGGAATGTTAAATAGCACCATACTTACCACCCACTTTAATTGATCTAAGTCGACAGGTTTAGGTGATTCTAATGCAAGGACGCGATCGATAACGGCTTCTCGACTATGGCTATCTAGTACGCCAGCTTGCTCTAAGAAATAAAGGAAACCTCGGCTTTCAACTGAAAAATAAATCAGCTCGTGAGGATGAAAAATACGGGTTTGTTGTTGACTGCCTTTGTTCGGAGCAAAGGATTCTGAACTCGCGTCAATAAGACCATCGAGCCAATCCAACGCAAAATCGATTTCAAATGTTTTAAAGCCAACCTCTTTAAGTTCATCAACTAAAGAATGAGTTTGGTCAATTGCAACAAATGATTCATCTTGAAAACGTTCAAAAATGTACTGCAACACATCCATTACTTCAGTTTTCATCTATTGTCCCCAAAAACAATTAAATTTAGAGTCGTCCGTTTCAAATGCTTAGATTCTAGAATAGCCGCCAGCAGCGTTAATAATCCAACCATCAAGTTCTAATAATAACAGCTTAGTTGTGACAGATTCTATAGGTAATTGGCTTCTTAGCATAATGGTATCTAAACTGGTCGTTTCATAATCAATCAATTTAAGAAAATCCGCGGTTTCATCGTTTAATGTTCGTCTATTGCTGTCTTGATTGGTTTGAGGAATAGGACGATTTAGCGAAGGTAATTCTTCAATGATATCTTGCCACTTTTCAACCAAAGTTGCCCCTTGTCTTATCAGAGCATGACAACCTTGAGCGAGCTCATTACTGATTGATCCGGGGATCGCAAAAACTTCTCGTGATTCTTCTAATGCAATTTTGGCGGTGATTAAAGAGCCGCTTTTTTGTGCTGCTTCAACCACTAAAGTGCCTAAACTTAACCCTGCGATAATTCGATTTCGCCTGGGAAAACAACCTGCGGTTACTCCTTCGTTAGGAAAGCATTCAGAAATAATTAGGCCGTTCTCAGCGATTAAATGCGCTAGATCCCGGTGTCGAGGTGGATAGACTCTGGTTAATCCTGTACCAGTGACAGCGATGGTAAATCCATTTGAGGCAATAGCGGCTCGATGGGCTTCGCCATCAATACCCAGTGCTAAACCGCTAGTGATGGTTAGTCCTTGTTCTATCAAAGCTTGGCAAAAGTTATGAGTATTGATTACCCCTTGAGGGGTTGGACTCCGGCTGCCAACAACGGCTATTTGAGGATTCAGAAGATGTTCAATATTGCCGATGGCAAAAAGAAAAAGTGGTGGTGTGGCGGTTTGGCTTAGCAGCGTCGGATAGTAGGTGGAATGGATTGGTACGATTTGATGTTCCGGCTCTTCTAACCATTCGAAAATGCCATCAAACTGATCAAAATTCATGGTCTGAAGCGATTCTATAGAATTTTTTCTTAGGCCAGAATTTGCTAGTTCTGAAGCGCTTGCCTTGAAAATAGCGGAAGGGGTTTTGAAGTGAGAGAGAAGTTTAGCGGCTCCGACATCGCCGACGCCGCTAATTTTTTTTATTGCAAAAAGTTGTTTTAAATCGTCACAATCAAATTTTATATTCATTAATACCCCAACTCCTTTGGGGAAGTACTCTCTTTTGCTTAGAGAGGCGTTTTTACATTGTCCTTAACATGGATTACGCGTGATGCTTTTAATACCAATGCAAGACTAACTTTTTCAAAGGTTCGAAAGATCATTAGTTGACCGGCTTTTTCATCAGGCAGTTTAACTTTTTCTTTATTGTTAGTCACACTATCTTTGATTTTTTCAAAAACGCCAACATCTTCACTATTTTTCTTGCGTTCGGTGGCAATTTTATCAACGATTGTTTTGCCTCGCTGATAGATATCAAGAACATAACCAATTTCCATATGCTCTCTTTCGCCGCGATTGATCACGACGATATCAAACTGACCAATTTGCTCAACACCACCATAAACAGAAATAATTTGACCGCCTTCAAAACCTTGAGGAGCTCTCGGAAAATAAACAGGTCTAATTTGATCTTCATTAGTAGGCCATACGCGATCGCCATTTCTTAACTCTTCAACTGACTTTTTAACTCTAATCACTGAAGGATCGCCGGATAAAATCTTTAAACCTTCACCTAAATGAATGGCTTCAGTTCCTAAATATTCGCCGGTTTGAGGGTCAAGATAGTTATCACCAACCCGAAAGAAAGAAAATGAATCTGTTTCTTGATCTTCCAATCCGCGAACATAAACCTTATGCTCTTGAGCAGCCAGTAAGCGTTCGCTATCACTACCAACTAGGTAGGGTGCTCGATCGAGTTCGTTATCATTTAAGACTCTAGCGGAAGTTAAAAAAGGTAAAATTGCATCTAAAGGAATCGTGGTAATCGCTTGATCGGCTGATAGCTCCCGAGCATGAGGTGTTAATTTAATAGTGCCATTAGGCAATTTGTTTGATTTAGTGATTCGAGGTTGGCCATCAACATAAACCAGTGACAAGACGTCCCCTGGGAAAATAAGATGAGGATTGTCAACTTGCTCATTAACATGCCATATTTCAGGCCACAGCCAAGGCGATTTAAGGAAAGCTTGGGAAATATCCCACAAGGTATCACCGGGTTGAACGACGTGAAATTCGGGATGATCCTCGCGTAATTCTGCCGCAATACCCCAAAAAGAGGCGGCGGCTAAAATAGCGGATATTAGGCTAGTAGTTAGCTTTTTCATTGTCCAATTCCTTTGCAATTTTATTTATCATTGCATCAATAATAGGCGAAAAATTAAGCATTGAGCATATTCTAGCTTAAAATAAGTCTAAAAACCCAGTATAAACTCAACATATTTTCCAGTATGATCATAATCTTAGCAGTATTTCTTATGTTTTTACTAGAACTTGCGTCACACATACTATAACTTACGTACAACAGATATAACTTGCGTAAAACAGATATAACTTGAATCAAACAATATGGCTTTATTAAAAATTCTTGAATACCCTGATCCGAGGTTACGAACCAAAGCGAAACCAATTATTGATTTTGGCGAAGAACTCCAAAAGCAAATCGATGACATGTTTGAAACCATGTATGCTGCGCCTGGTATAGGCTTGGCGGCGACACAGGTTGATTATCATCACCAAGTCTTTGTGCTTGATGTTTCTGAAAATAAAGATCAGCCGTTAGTTTTTATCAATCCCGAAATTATTGAGTTAAGAGGGGTTGAGGAGATGGAAGAAGGTTGTTTATCTTTTCCCGGAGTGTATGCCAAGGTAGAAAGGGCTGATTCTATAACTGTGAAAGCTCTTGATCGAAAGGGTAAGGCCTTCGAAATGGATGCAGATGGACTATTAGCGGTTTGTATCCAGCATGAGCTCGACCATATACAAGGCAGATTATTTGTTGATTATTTATCATCTCTTAAACGTCAAAGAATTCGTAAAAAATTGGAAAAAGAGCATAAAGCGAAAAACTCTGTGGGAATGTAAATGCTTAAATTAAGCGTTTATTTAAAATTGTTCCCCGTCATAACTACTTGGCGGTCATTCTAATATGTCTCTAAATTCATCTCTAATTCCTAAAGCGTCTCTAAGCGAACCGTTAAAAATTGTTTTTGCAGGAACGCCTGACTTTTCGGCATCGATTCTCGGTTCATTGTTAGACCATGGTCATTCTATTTCGGCAGTTTATTGTCAACCGGATCGCCGAGTAGGGCGAGGAAAAAAGTTAGTTTTTGGGCCAGTAAAAAAACTAGCATTGGAAAAAAATCTGACGGTTGAGCAGCCCGTTAAATTTAATCAAGATCTGGATGAAGAAGGATTATCTCCACTAGAAAAGTTGAAATCCTATCAGCCGGATCTAATGATTGTTGTCGCTTATGGACTTATTTTGCCTGAAGATGTATTAGCGGTTCCAAAGTATGGCTGCGTTAATATTCATGCTTCATTGCTGCCTCGGTGGAGAGGCGCTGCGCCGATTCAACGAGCAATCGAGCAAGGCGATAGTGAAACGGGTATTACTATCATGCAAATGGATAAAGGATTAGATACCGGTAACATGCTATTAAAAGAATCTTGCCCAATTTTGCCAACCGATACCGGTTCGATTCTTCATGACCGGTTAGCCGATCTTGGTTGTAAGGCGATTAATAAATTTTTGGATGGTTTTTCACTATCGCAAGGATCTCCCTTAAGCCCGGGAGAAGTCCAAGATGATAATCTCGCCACTTATGCCCATAAACTAAGCAAGGCTGAAGCTGAAATTGATTGGCGTGAATCTGCAATCAATATACAGCGAAAGATCCGAGCTTTTAATGCGTGGCCAGTTAGCTATACATACATTGGAGAGAATCGTTTGCGGATATGGCAAGCATCTTTATCTCAGGATAAATTTTCTTGTGACAAGCCGGGGCAGATTATTGAAGTTGATAAAAAAGGCATAGTGGTTGGATGTGGTGATGGCTACTCCATAATTATTGAGCAATTACAGGCTGATGGTAGTCGCGCAATGAGCGTAGCCGAAATACTTAATGGTAAAAGCCAATGGTTTCAAGGTGCAGCAGTTTTAGGAAAAACGGCTCATTTAGCTGAGTCTAACTAGTGGGACAAGTCAAACAGAAATCCTCTGTTTCTTCTCGATTGCAAGCGCTTTGGTGGCTTAGCTCGGTTATTAAAGATGGTCGTTCGGTTAACGATGTTTTGTCCACGAAACTTAAAAAGTCTGCAGATTTATCGGATTTTCCCTTTGCTAAACAACTGCTTTTTGGCAGCTTACGTTATTATCACCAGATCAAAGCAATTCTTGATCAACTACTAGAAAAACCATTAAAACAAAAAGACTTGGATGTTTATTCAATTTTAATTATGGGTGTCTATCAATTAAAACATCTTTCTGTTCCCGATCATGCAGCCATATCTGAAAGTGTGGAGCTAGCAAAAAAGATAAAGAAGCCTTGGGCTGCGCGTTTGGTTAACGGAATTTTACGGAATTATCTGCGACAAGCCGAACAAATAGAACTTAAACTTGCCAAAGCGAAAACCTTTCAGTTTTCCCATCCCAATTGGATCACTAATCAATTAGATGCTGATTGGGGCGAGCAATATCAGCAAATATTGGAGCAAAATAATTTTCAGGCTCCGATGATCATCCGTATTAACTCAGCGAAAATTTCGCTTGAAGACTACATTCAAGAATTAAACAGCGCTGGATTAATAGGCGCAAAACACTCTGTTGCAGAAGATGCGTTAGTTTTGGAAAGTGCTTGCGATGTTAACAAGTTGCCGGGATTTGATAGTGGGCTGGTTTCGGTTCAAGATGCGGCTGCCCAGTTAGTCGTTGAACTATTAGCTCTGGATGAGCAAACAAAAGGTTTAAAAGTGCTTGATGCTTGCGCCGCGCCCGGCGGCAAGACCACTCATATTCTTCAGCGTTATCCAGAGGTTTGTTTGACCTCCGTTGAAATGTCGGAAAAACGAATTCAAAAGATTGAACAAACACTGATTCGACTAGGATTAGATAAACAAGCTAAATTTAAGCTGCTTTGCTCAGATTTGCTAGATTTAGAGCATTGGTGGGATGGAGAGTTTTTTGATCGGATCTTAATTGATGTGCCCTGTTCAGCTAGTGGTGTGATTCGTCGCAATCCCGATATTAAGCTTCATCGTAAGAAGCAGGATTTAATTAACATTGTTCAGCTTCAAGCCAAGATTCTTTGTACGGCTTGGTCGATTCTAAAACCTGGTGGAAAGTTGGTTTATGCGACCTGTTCGGTTTTTAAGGATGAAAACGAAAATCAAATTAAAAATTTCTTAGTAAATAACCATAAAGCAAAACCCTATCGCCTAGCCCCGAAGATCGATAACCAAATGGCCAAACATAGTCAAACCGGACACCAAATTTTGCCCGGCGACCAGCAAATGGATGGTTTTTATCTTTGTGGATTAGAAAAGCCCTATTAAGCAGAGTTATTTTTATGCATTTTTATTGATTTGGGTGTATGGTTAGCCAAACAATAGGTCGATTAAGTGCGTGACTAAAGAGAGCGGCAGCCTTAATTTCTATATTATTTTGAGTGTTTAATAACAATGAAGATTATTATTTTAGGTGCTGGCCAAGTAGGAGGCACTTTAGCAATTAGTTTAGCGGGCGAAGATAATGATATCACCTTGGTTGATACTAACCCCAAAAAACTGCGTGCCTTGCAAGATCGACTCGATTTAAGAACTGTTGTAGGTTACGGATCTCATCCACAAATTTTACGTCAAGCCGGTGCTGAAGATGCTGATATGGTCATCGCGGTTACTAGCAGCGATGAAACCAATATGATCGCCTGTCAGGTTGCCTACTCAATTTTCAATACGCCGACAAAAATCGCGCGAATCCGCTCTCCCGAATACTTAAAGGAACAGAAACTTTTTAATGCCGATAATTTGCCGGTTGATGTGGTTATCAGCCCAGAGCAACTAGTGGTTAAACATATCCATCGGTTAGTAGAAAATCCCGGTGCGTTGCAAGTTATGGATTTCGCAGAAGGTTTAGTCAGATTGGTTGCTGTAAAAGCTTATTATGGTGGTTTGCTTGTTGGAAATACGCTTTCGACTTTGCGTTCCCACATGCCGAACATAGAAGCGCGAGTTGCGGCAATTTTTCGTCGCGGCAAAGCAATTATGCCAACCGGTGACACGGTGATTGAGGCAGATGATGAAGTGTTCTTTATCGCCGCGAGTAATCACATTCGACAAATTATGGGCGAATTGCAAAAACTTGAAAACCCCTATAAAAAAATAATGATTGCGGGTGGGGGGAATATTGGTCGAGGCTTAGCTAACGTGTTACAAGAAAATTATTTTGTTAAGCTCTTAGAAATGGATTCTAAGCGAGCAATGTCTATTAGCGACGAATTAGACGATACGATAGTGCTACATGCGGACGCAAGCAATCAACAGTTGTTAATTGATGAAAACATTGATCAGATGGATGTTTTTATTGCTGTTACTAATAAAGATGAAGCTAATATCATGTCTGCAATGTTAGCAAAAAAGTTAGGCGCTGGTAAAACCATGGTACTAATAAATCGTCCAGCCTATACGGATCTGTTACAAGGTAATGAAATTGATATTTCAGTATCACCTCAGCTTACGACAACCAGCAGCCTTCTTAGCCATATAAGAAAAGGTGATGTTGCTAATGTTTATACTTTGCGTCGAGGAGCTGCTGAGGCCATGGAAGCGGTTGCTCATGGTACAGAAGACACGTCGAAGGTTGTGGGCAAGGCTATTGGCGAAATCGAATTACCAAAAGGCACAACGATAGGTGCAATTGTAAGAGGTGAGAAAGTTATTATCGCTCATCACAATATTGTAATTCAATCGAACGACCATGTGATTTTATTTTTGATTGATAAAAAATATGTCAGTGATATAGAGCGTTTATTTCAAGTTGATCTTACTTTCTTCTAATCAAATAATTTAACTCGTAAGTTATCATTTAACTATGCAAACAAAAGTCATTATTCGAATTCTTGGTATATTGCTAATGATCTTTAGCCTCGCCATGATACCGCCAATTTTTGTTGCTTGGTACTTTGGCGATGGTGGCGGTTTAGCCTTTTTTACGGCATTTTTTGTCAGTCTGTTGGTCGGTTTAGCCCTCTTTTTACCAAGAAAAAATGCCAAAGGTGAATTGCGAACCAGAGACGGTTTTTTGGTGGTCATTTTATTTTGGAGCGTATTAAGTTTTATGGGAGCGCTGCCACTTTATCTTGGCGGCATTCCTAATTTTGGTGTTGCGGACGCTGTTTTTGAATCCTTTTCTGGATTAACAACAACTGGCGCGACGGTTATTTCTGGACTCGATAATTTACCCCACGCTATTTTGTTTTATCGTCAACAACTCCAATGGATGGGAGGAATGGGTATTATCGTATTGGCAGTCGCAGTTTTGCCAATGTTGGGAATTGGAGGAATGCAGCTTTACCGTGCGGAAACGCCGGGTCCAGTTAAAGATGCAAAGTTAACTCCCAGAATTGCCGGAACCGCCAAAGCCTTGTGGTTAATCTATTTTGGTTTGACGGTTATTTGTGCGCTCAGTTATTGGGGTGCTGGAATGAGTCTTTTTGATGCGATTGGGCATAGTTTTTCGACCATAGCAATCGGAGGCTTTTCGACTCATGATGCGAGTATTGGTTGGTTCCAAAGTACTAATATCGAATTGATTTGTAGTGTTTTTATGTTGATTGCTGGTGTGAATTTTTCACTTCATTTTGTTGCGGTTAGGCAGCTAAGTTTAGCTTCCTATTTTAAAGATACTGAGTTTAAAGTTTATATTTCAGTTCTTGCCGTGGTGGCAGTTATATCGGTTATTACGCTGGTTTACCATCAGTATTATAATTTTTCTGATGCGGTCATTAATTCAATTTTCCACACCATATCTATTGGAACAACCGCAGGATTTACTACCGATAATTTTACCCTGTGGCCAATATTTTTGCCGTTACTTTTGCTTTTTGTTAGTTTTATTGGTGGTTGTGCCGGATCGACTGGTGGCGGGATGAAAGTTATCCGTATTTTATTGCTATTTAAACAGGGCGCGAGAGAAGTAAAACGCTTGATTCACCCTAACGCCATTTTTAAAATTAGAATTAGTGGTAAGGCGGTTCCAGAAAAAGTGGTTGAATCGGTTTGGGGATTTTTTGCAACCTATGTAGTGCTATTTTTTATCTTTATGCTGATTCTAATGGCTGATGGTCATGATCAAGTAACGGCTTATTCTGCAGTTGCCGCTTGCATGAATAATTTAGGTCCCGGGCTAGGTGATGTTGCTACAAATTATGCGGGATTAAGTGATATTTCTAAGTGGGTTTTATCTCTTGCGATGTTATTTGGTCGATTAGAAATATTTACCCTTTTGGTGCTTTTTTCGCCTGATTTTTGGCGAAGTTAGTTTAGGTTATTATTGAATCGAACAGTTATGAATAATATTGAGCAAAACAAGGTGTCCCAAAAGCAAAACAAAACAATCCAATCGCCATGTATCAGCAATTGTTGTTTGGATGAAAAGGATATTTGTTTAGGTTGCTTTAGGCATGTCGACGAAGTGACAGCATGGCACAGTGCTGATTCAAATCGACGTTTAGAAATATTAAACAATTGCAAAGAGCGTCGAGAAAATCGTTAAGAATCTAAGTTGCTTAGTGATTTCACAGGTTAAAAGTCTTACTCTTTAGGAAATTAATGCTCTATCTTGGTAGTTTTGTTATAGTTCACCGCTTGAATTTAAAAGTTTCCGTTAAGAATAACAACAAATAAAAAAATCCAATCAGCATAAAGACCAGAAACTAATAGGATAACTCTATGACTAGTTTAATTACTTTATTGGGGATGCTAACCCTGCTTTCCATCGCTTATTTTAGTTCTAAGCACAGAAAAAATGTCAATATTAGAACGGTGGGAGGAGCTTTTGGATTACAAGTATTGATCGGTGTTTTGGTACTTTATTATCCTCCCGGGAAAGAGGCACTAGTCAGCATTTCCAATGGCGTTTCTCATGTGATTGGCTTTGCTAATGCGGGGATCGATTTTCTGTTTGGTAATTTAGTTGCTGATGATATGGGGTTTATTTTCGCTCTTTACGTGTTACCTATTATCGTCTTTTTTTCCTCGCTTGTAGCAGTATTGTATTACCTAGGCATTATGACTTGGGTGATTAAAGTCTTCGGCGGTGGGTTACAAAAACTTCTCGGAACCTCGCAGCCTGAGTCTTTTTCTGCTGCTGCCAACGTATTTGTCGGGCAAACCGAGGCACCTTTGGTCGTTCGACCTTTTATTTCCAGAATGACTCAATCAGAGCTATTCGCGGTAATGGTAGGCGGACTCTCAACCGTTGCGGGAACCGTGATGGTGGGTTATGTCGCGATTGGTATCGAGCTTAAATATTTAATCGCTGCAAGTTTTATGGCAGCACCGGGCGGTTTTTTAATGGCGAAATTAATGGTACCAGAAACCGAAACGCCAAATGATACCTTGGAAGAAGTTGAGGAAGATGAAGAGGACGAGCCGGTCAATGTGATTGATGCGGCCGCTACCGGAGCGGCTAGTGGAATGAAACTCGCGCTTAATGTTGGTGCGATGCTATTAGCTTTTGTTGCGTTAATTGCTATGTTAAACGGCTTGATTGGCGGTATTGGAGGGGCTCTTGGGCACCCGGAACTAACAGTTCAACAAATTTTGGGGCATGTATTTGCACCTGTTGCTTGGTTGTTAGGAGTTCCTTGGAGTGAAGCGACTCAGGCAGGAAGTTTTATCGGGCAAAAATTAGTGGTTAATGAGTTTGTTGCCTATTTAGATTTTGTGAATTATCGTGATCAGTTGAGCGAATATACTCAAGTGGTTGTCACTTTTGCCTTGTGTGGGTTTGCTAATCTTTCCTCAATCGCCATTATTCTCGGTGGGTTAGGTGGAATGGCTCCCAACCGTCGTAAGGATATTGCTCGTCTAGGTTTAAGAGCGGTTATGGCGGGTTCAATGGCTAATTTTATGAGTGCGGCTATTGCAGGATTTTTTATGTCGATTGCATAAGTTGATATTGATTTGATGAAAAAGCCAGCTTTTGCTGGCTTTTTTGCAGGATATTCTTTGTCAAAAGTAATTATTGAGAGTTCAAAATATTATTTCGTTGTTTTGCCGCATCAAGAATAACTTTAGCGGCCTTGTTATCTTCTTTATTATCATTTGAGATCTCTAATTCTGGAACCTGCGTCGGTTGTCTATTTTCATTAAAAGCAACTAAATTAAAATAAGCACTAACACACTTTTCTAAATGATCTTCTCCAGTGTCTTTGTAGGCTTTAGTCTTTACCATCATTGAAGAATTCCCCACGGAAACAACTTTAGCAGTGGTTTTAATATTGTCTCCCACCATAAAAGGCTTAGAAAAATGGACGGCTTCAACGGTGACGGTTGATACTTCTCGCTGAGAATATCTTTTTGCAGCCATGGCGGCGGTTGTATCCATGATGGCTAACAAGTCTCCGCCAAACATATTACCATTTGGGTTAGCTTGGTTAGGAAATACCATCGTCCAGTTTTGGATTTCTTCCGCTTTTTTGGTTGGTCTCTCAGTTGTCATGGTTTTTTCGATTTGGTTAGGATGGACTTTATTTTAACAATGGTAGTTTAATTTTTGTCGATCTGAGTCAATCTATAAGATGAGAGCAGATCTTAAGAATTTTATAGCTTTGTATTTTACCCTTTGTTCGGGCTTCGAATACATATAATTAGGTTTCATTTTATGGGTAAGTTCCAGTGTTTTTGATTTAACACCAGATAAAGCAATCCACACACTGAACCAGCAAAAATTAGAAAATTAGATATCACCGATTCAAACTCATAGTTTTCATGCGTCATAAATGCTAAGTGAAAGATGCCATGGATAGGCAAAAATACAGATATACCAAACCGGGTTCTATGACGAATTAATTCGTTGCGACTTGAAATTAGTGCTAATAGGATGGCGAACAAAGGAATATGAATGGCTATAAACGTTAGTTGACCCATTTCGTCAGGCAACCAACTGGTTAAAGGTAAAACTCTCCATTCATTGTTGAGCACAGCGTCTAGTTCATGTGTAAACAGCATGCTTACACCTAGATAAAAGATTAGATTTTTCATATTTTCTTATCGCATTTTTTGATGGTGAACTTCATCGTTTCATAACCACCAAATCCTAGAAAAAATTTTAAATAAGGAAGTTTTTCCGTTCTAACCACTTCAAAACCTTTCCGTTCATATAATTTTTTTGCTCTTGGATTGATGTCTATAACATCTAATCGTATGCTTTCAAATTGGTGTTTAACTGCGTAAACTTTAATTTCATCAAGAAGTCTATTGCCTATACCTTTTCCTCTGGCAACTGAATGAACGGCAATTCCATCCATAACTAATTCCCCCTTTTGAGGTGTTCTTTCGTAGATAGAGAATATCAGTGCGGCCCAATTACCTTTTAGTAGTCCAAGTTGAGAGATTAATCCTTTATACCCGATCTTACCTGTCATAGAATCATTTGGAGTTTGGAACCCAGCAATTCCAACTAATTTATCATTCATTAATGCCGATATGGAATATTCTGGCAAAAAGCAATGAGATAGAAATTTTTTTCTATCTTCATTAGATTTTATCGCCAATGATATTTTTTTCCCAAATGCTTCATCATATAACTCAATGGCATCTGAAACAAACTCTTTGGGAATTCCTTGTCGATAAATTATTTCATTCATACTTAGACATCTTCCTAAATGCTTATTTGAGTGATATTGATAAAGGCTGTATAAAAAATAGACTCCTTTTAGATAATGTTATGTCAATCAGAAAAGGTTTAAAAGGAATTTAGTCTGGGGTTAAGGTTTTATGTTGCTAATGGGTGTATAGCGGTTATTGGTTGGTGTGACTAGATTAGTTTCGTAGCGCTACGCTTTTCTACGACTGTTTTTTTGCTCCTGCAAAAACAGCATACCATCCATCCTTGGATATAAGTTACTTTTTCCAAAAGCTGGAAAAAATAACCAAAAAGAGCTTGGTGTTCCCACTGGGGAGTGGATCGGATCTAGGTTGAAATTTCTATATTAATTTCTTGCCTTACCAGCTTCAAGGATAGGTATGCTCGCTTCCTCTAATTGTTTATATTCAAATCAAAAGCTTACAGCATTCCCAATACATTTCAATCGAATCTTTATCACCGTCTGGCTAGGTAGGGATCGATCATCAAATATGCCTTCATATCTAAATGACAAGAATTCAGGATTCATTTATACTCGATGGCTATTAAAAATCAGGGGGTGAATATGTCCACACAAGAACAACAAGAAAAAATGAGTTTATCGACGCGCATGCTGGCTTCGGTCGAGAGGATTGGAAATAAACTGCCTGATCCGGCGGTGTTATTTATCGTTTTGCTCTTTGCGGTTTGGGTTTTATCTTGGCTTTTGTCTTATATGACTTTCGATTTGATTGATCCAAGAACCGGTGAAGCCGTTGTTATAAATAACCTGTTATCAGGATCAGCGATTACCGAGTTTTTATCGGTGATGGTAACCAACTTCTCTCATTTTCATCCTGTTGGTGTTGTACTAGTTGCGATGCTTGGTATTGGGGTTGCTGAACATACAGGTTTTATCAATTCCGGTTTAAGGGCCCTTTTGGCAGTAACGGCTAAATGGTTATTAACCCCTATGATCATTCTTGTGGGTATCGTGAGCCATACCGCGGTTGATGCAGGATACGTGTTAGTTATTCCTTTAGGTGGAATTATTTTCTACACAGCTGGAAGACATCCATTGGCGGGAATAGCAGCTGCTTTTGCCGGTGTATCTGGTGGTTTCTCTGCTAACTTCGTTCCATCTTCACTCGATCCATTATTACAAGGTTTATCGCAAGCGGGAGCTCAAATCATTGATCCAAGCGTTGTATTAAACCCGCTAAACAATTATTTCTTTACTGCTGCTTCTTCAGTTTTAATCATCGGGCTTGGTTGGTATATCACTGAAAAAATAGTTGAGCCGAGATTAAAAGGAACTAAAGTAGATGGTGATCTTGATGATCTGCCAACCATGCAGGCACTTGAGCCACATGAAAGAAAAGGTTTAAGAGCTGCCGGAATAGCATTTTTGATTGGCGTAATTGTAATGGTTGTTTCATCGATGCCTGCTGACTCTGTTTGGAGAGATTCTGCTGGAGAGTTAGCTACGGGCGGTGCGCCAATGATGCGATCGATTGTTTCGTTAATTTTCTTGATGTTTATCATTCCAGGTCTTGTTTATGGTATTTCTGCTGGAACAGTAAAAAGCTCGAAAGACATGATTGAAGGTATGACCAAATCAATGCATCAGATGTCTTATTACCTAGTAATAATGTTCTTTATCGCTCAATTTGTTTATGCTTTTGGTCAATCTAATTTGGGTGTTTTATTAGCACTTAAAGGTGCAGCTGGATTACAGGCTTTGGCGATGCCTTCTTATTTAACGATTGTAGGAATTGTATTTTTAACCGGGTTTATTAATATTTTTGTTGGTTCAGCAAGTGGTAAGTGGGGATTGTTAGCGCCCATTTTTATACCTATGTTGATGCAATTGGGAATTTCACCAGATTTAACTCAAGCAGCCTATAGGATTGGTGATTCGAGTACTAATATTATTACTCCGCTAATGCCCTACTTCCCATTAGTCGTGGTTTATTGTCAGCGCTATGTTAAAGATACGGGAATTGGAACACTTACAGCCATGATGCTGCCTTATTCGATGGCCTTTCTGGTGATATGGACGATATTCTTACTCTTGTACACTTTTACTGGTTTGCCGCTAGGGATCCAGTCTAGCTATACGTATCCATAGTCGTTAGTCAAAGGTAAGAGATAAACAGTGCCAAAATTTGAACAAGATGGTTTTACCTTAATCGACGTCAGTCATAAAGTAGAAGATGGAATGGTGACCTATAAAGGGTTACCAGCTCCTATTATTTGTGATTATCTCACTCGAGAAGCTTCTAAAAATCATTATGAGGAAGGAACCAGTTTTCAAATTGGTGTAGTGACTCTTTGTTCAAATACTGGCACTTACGTTGATGTTCCTTTTCATCGATATGAAGATGGCGAGGATCTTTCAGAAATTTCGTTAGCTAAATTGGCGAACTTAGATGCGATTAAGATCGAGATTGGCCAAGATGTCCCCCAGATCACACCTCAGCACCTTCAAGGGATCGATGTTAAAGGTAAAGCAGTTTTATTTGAAACCAATTGGAGTCGTCACTGGGGAACTGATCAATATTTTGAGAATCATCCGTATGTGATAGAAGAGACTGCCGTTTACCTAAGAGATCAAGGTGCAGTTTTTGTAGGTATTGATAGTTATAATATTGATGATGTTAGTGGGAATACCCGCCCTTGTCATTCAACTTTGTTAAAAGCAGGCATTCCTATTTGTGAACATATGACTTGTTTAAATGAGCTGCCAGATAGTGAATTTCGCTTCTTTGCGGTTCCTGTGAAAATGAAAGGCATGGGGACTTTTCCTGTGAGAGCCTTTGGGTTGATCAAAAGCTAAATCAAAAACACTAGCTATACAACTAGTGGTTTTTGTTATAGAATCGGCTAATCCATTTTAACAACTGTCTGTAGCCATGCTTCTATCTATCGATATTCGTAACTTCGCTATTATCAAATCGCTGCAATTGGATTGGCTGTCAGGCATGAGCGTGATTACTGGTGAAACAGGCGCAGGTAAGTCGATTGTGATTGATGCGCTCGGATTAACGCTTGGTGAACGAGCTGAGCAATCCGTTGTTGGGGTTGGTGCCAACCAAGCGGAAGTCAGTGCTATTTTTTCAGTTTCTCAGCAATCACCCGCCTATCAATGGCTCGAGCAAAATGATCTACTTGAAGATTTTGATAGCAAACAAAGTGAGTGTATTTTACGTCGTGTGATTGTTAAAGGTGGGCGCTCAAAATGTTATATCAATGGTCGAAGTGCCACCCAATCTCAGCTTAAAAATTTGGGAACTTTCTTAGTTGATATTCATGGTCAACACGCCCACCAAAGTCTGCTAAAAAATAAAGAACAATTGAGTTTATTAGATCGTTTTGCAAATCATGGTGATTTGATTAGCAATGTGACTTTGGCGTACAAGCAGCTAGCTGAGATTAAAGATCGTAAAATTAGACTTGAACAAGAAAAACAAAGTCGAGATGCTAAAAGAGAACTGTTAACTTATCAGGTGGAAGAACTTGCTTTAGCTAGTCCCGATCAAAATACTTTAGATAATCTTGAAGCGGAGCATAAGAGAGCAGCTACTTCGCAAGATCGTCTACAAATTGCACAAACAGCACTTTATGATCTAAGTGAAAGTGACTCATCTTCAAGTATCGATTTGCTGCGAAAAAGTATGGCGCAAGTGAGTAAATTATTAACCTTTGATCCATCGTTACATGGAATTGCAGAAACCTTAAGTGATGCCGAAGCCCTGTTAACCGATGCAAACCATGAATTAATGGAATATCGAGATAATCTTAATTGCGATCCTGAGCAGCTTTCACAACTCGATCAACAACTATCTCAGTTTCATGATCTAGCTCGAAAACATCATGTTTCTTTACCTGAATTACCTGCTCATTTTATTGAATTGCAAAAAGAGTTAGCTTCGATTCAATCGGATGACGCGGCATTAGAAAAGATCCAAAAAGATTATCTTGATGCAGAAAAAACCTATTTATGTCAGGCTAAATTATTAACCGCTAGTCGAACAAAAATAGCTCGCCATTTAGAAAAGCTAGTGACTGAAAAAATTCAACCTTTGGCGATGGAAGGTGGACATTTTTCGATTCAAATTAAAAGTAAAGATCACTTTTCATCACTTGGTATGGAAGATGTTGAATACTTGGTTTCTGCTAATCCCGGTCAACCTCTGCAACCGCTTAATAAAGTAGCCTCTGGCGGAGAACTTTCTCGTATTAGTTTGGCCATCTCCGCCATTACCTCTGAGCACCAATTGGTACCTTGTATTATTTTTGATGAGGTTGATGTTGGTATTGGCGGTGCGACGGCCGAGACAGTGGGAATACTTTTAAAACAGTTAGCAAAAGAAAGACAAATATTATGTGTTACTCATCAGCCACAGGTAGCGTCCTGCGGTGATCAACATCTCGTTGCCAGTAAAACAAAAGATCTAGAAAGTGAAATAACGAGTACCCAAATTAAACGATTAAACCCGTCAGAACGAATTGAAGAGGTTGCTCGTATGCTTGGTGGAAAGGTGATTTCTGAAAAAACGATTTCTCATGCAACTGAAATGTTGAATTTAAGTTAGATATTGGATCTAAGCTAAATGTTGATTCGAATTCAAATTATTTTTCTCGCCCTCGTTTTACTTTTCGGCTGTAGCGAGAACCAACTTCCTAAGCTTTATGACGATGCCACTATTTTAGCTTTTGGCGATAGCTTAACGATGGGCGTCGGGGTTAAATCTGATCAGAGTTATCCGAGTATTTTGTCCGAGCTGACGAATCTTCAAGTGATTAATTCTGGGATCTCTGGAGAGGTGACTAGTGAAGGGCTAATTCGTTTGCAAAAAATACTGGAAACTCAACAGCCGGATTTAATAATTTTGCTTGAAGGAGGCAATGATATTTTAAGAAATCATTCGTTTTCTGAGATAAAAAATAATTTAGCTCGGATGATTCTATTAGCTAAAAAGAATAACATCCCAATTATTTTAATAGGTGTACCACAGAAAAAGCTTTTTTCGGATGTCGCGCCGTTTTATCGAGAACTTGCTGAGGAATTTGATTTGGTTTTTGATGATGAAATTATTGCTGATTTAATGCGAGACAAAAGTATGAAGTCAGACTCTGTTCACTTTAATCAGCTAGGATATAAAAAGTTGGCTGAAAGGGTCTACCAACTTATTGGGGCTAATGGTGGTCTATAAATATTTCTCTATTGAAGTTTGTTATAGGTTGGCGGTAAAAGCCGCTTCAATTCGTTGGGCGAATATTTCGGCACTTTCTAGACCGACCGCTCTTAGGCGTTTATCTTCAAAACCATTTTTATCAAAGAATAAAATACTCGGTAAACCGACTACGCCATAATGTTTCATTAGCGCTTTATCTTCCACATCGTTAGCAGTTACATCTGCTTGAATTAATACTGCGTTTGAAAGGGCAGAAACCACCAAGGGATCGGGAAAAACGAGAGCCTCAAACTCGTAGCAAGCGGTACAACTTTCGGCAAAAAAATCGAACATGACGGATTTTCCAGCAGCATTTGCTTCCGCTACTTGTCGTTCAACATCCGCAATGGTTTTGACTCGTAAAAAATGATCTTCTTTAACCTGGTTTTGATGAACAGTCGTTTGTGAAGATGATAAAGATAATCCTTTTAGTGGTTTTAATAATTGGCCATTACCCATAGCTGCGCCAATTAACAACAGCAAACCGTAGGCAAAAATAACCAAACCAAGACCCTTCCAAAGCTTAGCGATGTTAGTTTCAACACTGGATAGCGCGCCCATATAGGTTGCTGTGATAATTAATAATACTGACCATAAAATCATGTTCAAAGTATCAGGAATAATATGTTTGGTAATATAAAGAGCCATTGCAATCATACCGACACCAAAAGCCGCCTTTACTGCATTCATCCAACCGCCCGCTCTAGGTAGTAATTTACCACCGCCAACACCAACCAATAATAGTGGAATACCCATCCCAACTGCCAATGAATAGAGTGCGGCGCCACCCAAAACGGCATCACCGGTTTGAGCCATATAAAGTAATACTCCGGCCACTGGAACAGTTACACAAGGAGAAACAACTAATGCAGAAAGTGCTCCCATAATGCCTGCGCCAGCTAAGGTGCCACCTTTTTGTTCATTGGATAAGTTGGATAATTTGTTGCGCATTCCAGCAGGTAGCTGTAGTTCGTAAAAGCCAAACATAGACAAGGATAAAAGCAAGAAAATAACCGCAACTGGGATCACAAACCAAGGCGACTGAAGAGTATTACTATTAATATCGACACCAAAAAACTCACCTGCACCACCCACAAAGAAACCAATTGCTGCAAAAGGGATCGCCATTGATTGGGTATAAGTTAGTGATAATAAGAAAGATTTTCGGGTAGTGATTTCTTTGCCTTGACCAACAATAATACTTGATAAAATGGGAACCATCGGCAAAACGCAAGGGGTAAAGGCTAATCCAATCCCTAATAAAATCATATAAAAAACCACTTCAAATAAGCTTTTATCAGAAAGAAAGTTAGAAACCTTTTCTTGTTCTGGGACAAAGGTATTTTTGGTTTGATTGTTTGTAGCAAGAGTTTTCTGTTCTGTCGTTGAAGGTTGAGACTGGGCTGGTAGTTCTGCAACACCTTCTGGAGGACTTGATATGTTTGATGTTGATAAGGTAAATTGTTTTTCCTCTGGTGGATAGCAAAGTCCGGGTGCACAACCTTGAAATTCGACGCTAAACATAAATTCTTTTTGATGGGCTTTAAACGGAACGCTGATTTCTAAATGTTTGTAATAGACTTCGACAGCACCCAAATATTCATCCACTTTTTTAATGCCATCTGGAATGTATGCTTTACTTAGGGTTGCGCCTTGCGCGTTAAAGAAAAAACGACTGCGATACAAATAATAGTCATCCACCACTTCAAATCTAACAATAATTTCTTCATCAACAATTTCTGTGGATAATTTAAAGGCTTCGTCGACATCAAGAAATTGTGATTGACCGGAAAAAAGCTTTGATAAATCAGTTTTTTGTTGGGCGATGACGTAGTTGGCATTTAATGCAGTAAACCCGACAATTAAACCTAACAGCAAAACAAATAATTTTTTCATTAACAATCTCTTATATTTTCGAGTCGATGACTAGTTCGACCAATTAATTAGTCTAAATCCGAAAGGTCAATTTTTTCTTTCTTGGATAAGAATTATAGACGGCATTTTTAAAAATAAAATGATATCTGGCTTTATGACTCAAGAATGTGAAATATGTTGCACAGTCTATCGATAGTTTATTAGCTTTCGTCTAAATCCTCCCACTTTATACTTGATGGCCCTTCTAAAGTTGCTGCGTTTTGTGCGTTTAATGCTCGTTCTAGCCATTGGTGGGCATTGTAATTGGATTCTAATGCGGAAAGGCCCGCGCTGATAGTCATTGGATTATTTTGATTCAATAACTGAAACGCTAGCTCGGAAAATTGTTGTTGGACGTTTTGTATAATCGAGAGCCAATCTTCTTTTCTACCGGAAGTTAGGATTACACCAACCTTTCCACTTTCAAGATGACCAACAATATCGGTCTTTCTAAGACGTTGATGTAGAAGTAGTGCTAGTTGTTGAACCGCGCTATTAATAAAAGAAAAATGTGCGCTTGCTGCGAGATCTTCCCAATCGTCTAGTTGAATTACTGCAAGTGCTATCGATGAGGGAGTTCTGCTTATTCGAGCGGTTTCAATTGCTATAATTTGTTTGAATTTAGCGCTATAAGGTAAGTTAGTGTCTGGATTAATCTCTATTTGAGGGCTCAAGTTACGGAATCGCTGAGTGTATAAGCCCGCCATAAACATCAATTGTTCTTTTTGAACTGGCTTAACAATAAAAGCAGTGCCGCCTGACATCAGTGCTTGATTTTGCTTTTTGAGGCTCTCTTCGGCAGACAAAAATAAGATGGGCAAATGAGTATATCGGGGCAATTGGCGAATGATTTGAGTAAGTTCTATTCCAGAAGAACCAGGCATCTGCATGTCCATCAATATGCATTCTGGATCAAAGCCTCTTAATGCCTCCAGCAACACATTGGGATCGTTAATGACCAAAACTTCGAAATGACCTTTGCTAAGAACCTTCTGGTAGTATCGAGCCTGTGCTTTGGAATCTTCCATCACTAAGACTCGACGAGGGCTATCCGCTTGAGGATGATACAAACGCTCAATTTGCTCATAAATTGTGGATATTGATAAAGGTCTTACGATAAACCCTGTTGCGCCATTACGGATTGCTTTTGCACGATTCTCTTGATTATCTTCGTCCCCAATAAAAATCAAAGGAGGACGAACTTGTTCAACTGCCGCATCATCCAATACGTCGAGCGACTCAGCTAGCTCTAATGAAGCGATAACAATACCGCCGTCGTCGAGTTTTGCTTCATCTAGTGCTGTTTCAAGAGTGTCCTTAACACAGCATTCAAGACCCATTGACTCAAATTGACCACAAATGTTTAGCTCATTATAAACACCCGGCTCACCATCGTCGGTTTGAGTTGCGATTTCATTGAGAAAGTTAGCGTTGGAGACAAAAATCAATTTTCCCTTATCAGCATACAAACCAAAAGGAATTGATTCATCTTCTTCAGTTTCGTTTTCTTGGCCTGATGATGCGTCCGTGGTCTTTGCTGCGATCGATTGAGATGTTTCGGGTTTTTGCGGTTTAACCCCAAGCTCCAGCTTTTCAGAATGTTCAATCAGCCGTTTAGATAGACGTTTTAGTAATGGTTTTTGCGATTCGACCGAATCTTCAGCCATGGACAATTGTTTGGTGAGTTTATCTAATAGTCTTGCCGTTGAATCATATCCTTGAAGGATACAGGCTTCTCTAGTTTTAGTGGCTTGCGATAACAAAGCCTTTACTCGTAAGGGCTCGACCTTTTGTTCCATCATGTCGGTTAATAATCTTGCAAACTGCTTTAGTTTGATAGGTGTTCGACGTAAAAACTGACGCTGGACTTCGTGTGAAATTTGGTTGCTATCGGTAAATCGATTGGTCATGGTGAATATTTAAACCCTTTAAGTACATTTTCAATTCAGTATCAGCGAATCGTGTTAGATCAATCAATATTAGATTGTAAGGTTTTGCGTCCTTGTTATATCAAATGAAAGCGAAAGATGCTAATAATCCTATCTTGCTTACTAAAACTAACAAAGTGACCTAATAAGCAGAGAAAAGTCAGTCTCTTCTGATTATCGGTCAGTGTACAATAGGTGCTATTACAACACGCTTTTTAATTAGAGAAAACTTATGTTTAGAATTCTTGTTACCTTATTTATTTTAGTCCCAATTATAGAAATTGCGGTATTTATTCAAATTGGGGAGGTTGTTGGATTAAGTTGGACTTTGGTTATTGTGGTTTTAACCGCCATTTTAGGTGTTAATTTGCTTAGACAGCAAGGCTTTAGAGCTTGGAGAGATATCCAGCTAAGCATGGCGCAAGGTAATATGCCCGCTGTTGAAATGGCATCGGCAGCACAACTGTTATTTGCGGGTGGATTGCTGTTAACTCCAGGATTTGTTACCGATATCGTCGGATTTACCCTAATGATTCCTTCAGTACGAACCTATTTGGCAAAAAAATTAATCGCTAAGGGTTCTTTTTCGACAACCACATTTTATTCAAATGTTTCTAGTTCTTATCATCAGCCCAGTCATCATCAAGGTGGACGAACGATCGACGGTGAGTTTGAAGAGAAAGATAAGTTTGAAAAGAACAATTCAGAGACTAAAAAGGTAGATAAACAATGAAATTCCTTCACTCGATGATTAGAACCAATGATCCAAAAGCGTCGATTGAGTTTTATATCAAGGGCCTTGGTTTAAAGCTGATCCGTGAACATAAAGTCGAGGCCGGAAGATTCACCTTGTATTTTATTGGTGAAAGTGAAGATTCTCCTATGGTCGAGTTAACCCATAATTGGGACGACAGGGTTTATTCCGGTGGCGATCAATTTGGCCATTTGGCTTATGAGGTCGATGATATTTATCAGATTTGTACAAATCTGATGGCGATGGGAGTGACAATTAATCGGCCGCCCCGTGACGGACACATGGCATTTGTTAAAGATCCAAATAATATTTCAATTGAGTTGTTACAGGCTGGAGATAGGCTAGAACCTTGTGAGCCATGGATCAGTATGGAAAATAGTGGAAGTTGGTAGCTATTAAGCGAATTTTAGCGTCTTTTTTATCCGTTTCACATCCGGCATAAAGCTTTAGTTCCGGATATATTATGGATTAATTGGTTTGTTCAGATTTAAAGGTAGTTAATTTGTTTAAAATCAATATAAAACCTTCTGATTGGTGTTCTAATCTAGGGCTAAGCTCGGTATAATCGCGCCCAAGCAACTATCAGCGATCTGATCGCAAATATCTTAAAATAGGAATACTTAAGATGGGCAAGAAAACACCCTTTTATCAAAGTCATCTCGATTCAAATGCCAAAATTGTTGATTTTGGTGGTTGGGATATGCCGTTGCATTATGGTTCACAAATGGACGAACATCATTTTGTTCGAGAAGACGCCGGAATGTTTGATGTCTCTCATATGACGATTGTTGATGTAAAGGGCGAGCAGGCAAAAGATTATCTTCGATATCTACTGGCTAACGATGTCGCTAAGTTAACCGAATCAGGAAAAGCTCTTTATACGGGCATGTTGAATCAATCAGGCGGTGTAGTTGACGATTTAATCGCTTATTTTATTGATGAAAATAACTATCGCCTTGTCGTTAATGCTTCTACTAGAGAAAAAGATCTTGCTTGGATGAATGAACAGGCGGCTAAATTTGCGGTATCCATCGAAGAAAATAATCAATTTGCAATGTTGGCCGTTCAAGGCCCCAATGCTATCGCTAAAACAAACCAGATATTATCTCCTGTACAACAGCAAGCGGTTGAAGGCATGGCGGTATTTTTTGCGGCTGATTGTGAGGGTTATTTTATCGCTCGAACTGGTTATACAGGTGAAGATGGTTACGAGATTATGGTTCCTGTGGATCAAGCAGAAGAGTTTTGGGGTAAGTTATTAAGTGTTGGTGTTAAGCCTTGTGGCTTAGGTGCTAGAGACACATTGCGTTTAGAGGCTGGTATGAATCTATACGGTAATGAAATGGATGAAACGGTTTTACCGTTAGAAGCCAACATGGGTTGGACAATCGCTTGGCAGCCAGAAGAAAGAGATTTTGTTGGTAAAGCTGCTTTGTTAGCGGCAAAGCAAGAAGGTATCCAAAATAAATTGGTGGGTCTTGTTCTTGAAGGAAAGGGTGTGATTCGTGCTGGTATGAAAGTGGTAATTGATGGCGTTGGTGAAGGTGTAACAACCAGCGGCACTATGTCGCCGACATTAAAAAAGAGCATTGGTATTGCAAGAGTTCCAAAAGCCATCGGTGAAACAGCTATGTTAGAGATTCGCGGAAAACAAGTGCCAGCAAAGGTTGTTAAAGCGAGTTTTGTTCGCATGGGTAAAGCTTTGGTGTAAAATATTGGCAAAATTCATTATCAAATAAAATAGCCAATTTAACAAAATTATTAACAAGTGAGGTAATTAAAATGAGCAATGTGCCAAATGATTTAAAATATATTAGCTCTCACGAGTGGGTAAGATTAGAAGATGATGGAACGGTGACTATTGGAATTACTGACCATGCACAAGAGTTATTAGGTGATGTTGTATATGTTGAGCTACCAGAAGTTGATAGTGAGGTTGCGCTAGAAGATGAAATAGCCGTCGTTGAATCGGTAAAAGCAGCATCGGATATTTATGCGCCTCTTTCAGGAACAATTATTGAAATTAATGAAGACCTAGAAGACTCACCAGAAATAATTAATAGCTCACCCTATGATGACGGTTGGATGTTTAAAATGCAGCCTTCGGAATTATCTGAGTTGGATGGATTAATCGATGCTGAAACTTATCAAAATGAGATAGAAGACTAAGTTCGATAAAAATACCTAACTGATTAATCTAGGTTAAAGCCTCAATTTTTTGTTGAGGCTTTTTTGGTTTTAGCTAAAAAAATTTCAAGAGAATGATGATGAAAACAAGTCTTAATCAATTACATAATCCGCAAGAATTTTCCAAGCGACATATTGGTCCAGACGATCAAGAAATTCAGGCCATGTTAAATGAGTTAGGGCTTAATGATCTTGATGAGCTGTTAGTTCAAACGATCCCCAATAAGATCCGTTTAAATGCCCCGCTAAATATTCCTACTGCGAGAACCGAGCAGCAAGCCTTGCAGGATATTGGAAAAATTGCAAAGGAAAATCAAGTTTGCACTAACTATATCGGCATGGGTTATTACCCAACGATTACACCAAAAGTTATTCTTAGAAATGTATTAGAAAATCCCGGTTGGTACACTGCTTACACACCTTATCAACCTGAAATTGCACAGGGTCGTTTAGAAGCTATTATCACCTATCAACAAATGACAATGGATTTAACAGGAATGGAATTAGCAAGTGCTTCTTTATTAGATGAAGCAACCGCAGCGGCAGAAGCGATGGCAATGGCAAAGCGGGTTTCTAAAAACAAAAAATCTAACCAGTTTTTTGTTGATGAGAATGCCTTCCCGCAAACCATTGATGTAATTAAAACGAGAGCCGAACATTATGGATTTGAATTGATTTTTGGTGATGCTAATCAAGCCGAAGAGCATGATGTCTTTGGCGCTTTTATTCAATACACTAGCTGTCAAGGAGATGTGATTGATCTTGAGCCAATTATTGCTAGTCTTCAATCGAATAAAACAATTGTTGCTGTTGCTGCCGATATTATGAGTTTGGTGCTTTTAAAATCGCCCGGTGAACTAGGTGCGGACATTGTATTTGGTTCATCTCAACGATTTGGAGTGCCAATGGGATTTGGTGGTCCCCACGCAGCATTTTTTGCCACACGAGAAAAATTCAAACGAGCCATGCCGGGAAGAATTATCGGTGTATCTATTGATGCTAATGAAAGGCCAGCTCTTAGAATGGCAATGCAAACACGCGAGCAACACATAAGGCGAGAAAAAGCCACATCTAACATTTGTACCGCACAGGTTTTATTAGCAAATATCGCCGCGTTTTATGCAGTTTATCACGGAGCAGAAGGTTTAAAACGAATCGCTAATCGAATTAATCGTTACGCGGGTATTCTGGCTTTTGCACTAAAAGAAAAAGGAATTAAGATATGCAATCAAAGTTATTTTGACACTTTAACTTTTGAGTGTAGGGATAATTTTGACGACATTATGGCACGCGCCGTTGAAGCATCGATTAACTTACGAATTGATGGCAATGGAACACTCGGAGTCACATTAGATGAAACTGTAACTGATGTAGATATTTCTACGTTAGTTTCGGTGATCACCGGTGACTCAAGCCCACTTCATTTCTCAAAGTTTGATAAGCTGGCAACTGAACAGTTTTCCTTTCCAGATATATTAAAAAGAACTTCTGAATTTTTGCAGCATAGTGTATTTAATACTCATCGTTCCGAAACCGAAATGTTGCGCTATTTAAAATATTTGGAAAATAAAGACCTTTCATTAACCCATTCAATGATCGCCTTGGGTAGCTGTACCATGAAGTTAAATGCGACTTCAGAAATGCTTCCTATCAGTTGGCCAGAGTTTGCCAATATTCATCCTTTTTCGCCGAGCTCTCAAACAAAAGGATACCAAAAATTAACTGCGGATTTAGAAAATTGGTTAGCAGAAATAACCGGCTACGATGCGGTTTCGTTACAACCAAATTCTGGCGCTCAAGGTGAATATGCGGGATTAGTTGCAATCCAAAAATATCATCAATCAAGAAACCAAGGTCATCGAAATATTTGTTTGATTCCAAGTTCGGCACACGGAACTAATCCGGCGAGTGCACAAATGGCAAATATGAAAGTGGTTATTATTAAATGTGATGAAAAAGGTAATGTTGATTTTGAAGATTTAAAAAATAAAGCGGAAGAAGTCTCTGAAAATCTTTCTTGTTTAATGATTACCTACCCTTCAACTCATGGTGTATTTGAGGAATCAATAAAAGATATTTGCGCGGTAATTCATGAACACGGTGGTCAAGTTTACATGGATGGTGCAAATATGAACGCTCAAGTTGGAGTGACTTCACCGGGTTTAATGGGCTCGGATGTTTCTCATTTGAACTTGCATAAAACTTTTGCTATTCCCCATGGTGGCGGTGGTCCTGGCGTTGGTCCAATCGGAGTTAAAGCTCATTTAAAAGCATTTTTGCCGAATCATTCAGTGGCAAAAATCCCTAATGTTAGCGAAGGCAACGGAGCAGTATCAGCTGCGCCTTTTGGTAGTGCAGGAGTATTGCCAATTACTTGGATGTATTTAGCCATGCTTGGAAAAGAAGGCGCGACTGAATCCACTAAAATAGCTCTGCTGAATGCTAATTATTTGACTAAAAAGTTAAGTGAGCATTATCCAATTTTATATCGTGGAAGAAACGATAAAGTGGCTCATGAATGTATTGTTGATTTGCGTCCAATCAAAGCAGAAACCGGTATTACCGAAGTTGATTTTGCAAAACGTTTAATGGATTACGGATTCCATGCACCAACTATGTCATTTCCTGTTGCCGGAACATTTATGATCGAGCCAACAGAAAGCGAATCCTTAACAGAAATTGATCGTTTTATTAATGCAATGATTTCAATAAAAGCAGAAACAGAAAAAGTTAAGTCGGGTGAATGGCAAGCGGATAATAATCCACTAACTAACGCGCCACATACGCAAGTCGATTTGCTTGATTGGAATAAACCTTATTCAATTAAAGATGGAATTTTTCCGGTAACTGGTCAAGAGAATCATAAATTTTGGCCGAGTGTTAATAGAATTGATGATGTGTATGGTGATAGGAATTTGATCTGTAGTTGTCCTTCGCCTGATGAGTATGTTTAGTAAGGATCATTTAACCGCATAGCGTAAATCTTTGTCCTAATTTTTTGCGCCAAAGATTTATTGGTTATGAAAATGATGGATACCGGATAATTCCAATGTTTCGTGGTATTGCTAATTAACTAGTAAATAATGTAGTTTCATTTCTTAACTCTAAAAAGATAAGATCGCGTATAAGGCTCACATGGAAATAATTTTAATAAGACATGGAAAACCAACTTCGGCCGACAATCCTGTTCTGATAGCTGCAGAATATACTCAATGGATTCGACGCTATAACGCATCGGACGTATCAGAGAACAGTCGACCAGAAAATAAGTATGACGAACATGGTTCTAGTTTTATTATATCCAGCGATCTAAAGCGCGCAATTCATTCTACAAAAATCTATACAGATAAATTACCAGAAGCGACCTTTCGGTTGTTTAGAGAAATGGAAATCCCAAGATACAAGTTTCCATTCCGATTAAAAGCTTGGACTTGGGTGTATCTTTGTCGCGCTTTTTGGATGCTTGGTTTAAAAGGTTCTTTCGAGTCTTATAAAGAAGCAAAAACACGATCCGAGTTAGCGGCTAAAAAATTAACAGAATTGGCACAAGAAAAGGGCAAAATAGCGTTATTTGGTCATGGCTATATGAATCTTCATATCAGAAAAGTGCTCGTTAAAAATGGCTGGATACTTAAAAACAAAAGTAATGAGTTTTGGGGTGTGACAAGTTTAGAGAGTGTTTAGAATATATCTATAACAAGGAATTAATAAACAATAAATGCCAGTAAACAATAAATGCAACAATAAATGCGAACAATAAATGCCAGTCACTATATGGAGAATGTCTTACACGAAGATCAGAAAATCGGACGTCTGGTTTCAGTGAGTTGCTTTAACAATAAATGCCAGTCACTATATGGACAATGTCTTACACAAAAAGGAGCCAACAATAAATGCCAGTCACTATATGGAGAATGTCTTACACGAAGATCAGAAAATCGGACGTCTGGTTTCAGTGAGTTGCTTTAACAATAAATGCCAGTCACTATATGGACAATGTCTTACACAAAAAGGAGCCAATCGGTTGTTTGGTTCCGGTTGGGCTCTTGAATTTTGCCTTTCTAAGGCGGTACTTTTTCTGTTTCACAAAAATCGATAGGATTGCTTGGATTACAGGCAGGACTTATTCTCCGAATGACTCAATTAATTAAGCGAATTGAGTGTTGTTAGAAATTGATTAAATATCCGGCAGATAAAGCTGATGGATTTGTTTGACGCCTTTCAGCCATTTAAGTTTTAGTGCTTCAGTTTTTTGTTTGATTCGCTCCATGCTTCCCACAAAGCGATGATAATGACTGCCATAACCTTGAACTTGATTGAGCCAATTATCATGTTTGAGATTCATGTGATTGAGTGTGGTGCAAAGGTTGATTGGTAATTTAGCTTTATCAGGATAAGCAATCGATTTACCTGTCCATTCAACTAGCTCAATATAGTCTTTTAATTGGATAACCATCGTTCGGCTTTTAACACTTCCAGCAATGGCTTTAACGGATTGATGAAGCTCATCGTCCGATAATCGATTTAATCGGGATTGAATACCGGTATGGTCACTCTCAGGTAATGATTGAGCCACTCCCGCTCGAATCGGGTTTAAATCCACATAGGCCATACAGGTTAAAGCCGCGGCTTCATCCAGTGTCAACAACAACTCAAAACTGATCCATTCCACCAGTTGAAAGGTGATCCACTATATGGTCTGTCGTTCCATTAAACCAGCCTGTTTCTTTTCTCTTATTCGATAACTCTCTCCTTTAATTTGTA
>Ga0316204_10002685_pt1 | contig 39099 bp, 43 predicted proteins | sample 6monrhotite_MG_2_FD_205661 | JGI IMG/M metagenome (GOLD analysis project Ga0316204, IMG submission 205661) | Microbial mat bacterial communities from mineral coupon in-situ incubated in ocean water Damariscotta River, Maine, United States -... | ecosystem: Environmental > Aquatic > Marine >...
CGTCCTTGTTTCTCGGCTGGCGCGAAAAGTCGATTCATATCTTCTTCTTTTGTCATCAATCACTCCCATAGGGCAATAGAAATCCATCCGCATAAAATGCGGGTAAAACAACAGTCATCAGTTGTAGGCCAGGTAAGCCTGGAAGCGTTAGTTTTTATTTCTCATTGGGGTACCACCTCGACAATTAAGAGCTTAGAAACTTCGTAAGTGGTGATTTAATATATCAAATATTTCTGATTTGTCAATAAGAATGAGCTTGTTTTTCAATAGGTTACAATAATATTTTGCTTGACTTTTCGCGAATGGCTCTGTATCAATAATAGATACCAGCAGGGCAAGCATGGAAGGAAAACGAGACTCACCATGATGGCGTATGCCATGACAATAAAAAATACAACTTGTTGTAAAGTGCGCCCGGCATCCACTTGAGTGCCCATGCAATCAAACGCCATCGCTTGGTGACATAAACGTGCTTCTTTTTTCTTTTGATAGCATAATATCACTACTGTCCGACGAAAATCGTAGGTAAGTTAAAAAAGGTCTGCATTCCCAATAAATATGTTAAATTGTAGTTATCCGAAATACTCACATGACTGACGAAAACGTACCTTTTTTAATCGGTTGTACGGCCCAATCAGGAATATCTGATTACTATTCCGTAAATCAAACACCAGATCCACACATGCATCAGGAATCGCCAGAAATGTCGCAGGGTTTATCTCCTGCAATGATCAGGCACATACCACGTCACCAATACCTACAGGCATTTCGCGATAATGATTGTTCGATTGTATGACTCCCTACCTTGGCTGGTAATCACTTAAGTTCTATCCACTCATCAACTTTGAATCATTGCCATATCAGGGAGATTGTTGGCCACATCCTGAAAAGTTGTGCTTTCGGTCAACACCTTGACGATTTCCAGTAACGGTTCGGCATGGATTCCCGGCAAGTCCATTTCTCCTTCAGTAATAATCGGGAAGGCAAGCTTCTCCACTGGCGGACAAAAATAAGCGTTCACACCTGGCTTATTGCCCCGTGCATCGATTCTGTACCAGCCTGTTTCTTGCAGATATACGGCATTGAGTCCGTGCAGGCTAAATGGTGGGGTGTCATTACTGATAGTTAAGCGCTGATAGCATAAGCCAGTGGGTATACCATTGGCTCTGAGCAGGGCAGCCAGAAGATGGCTTTTGGCATAACAAAAGCCGGTCCTATATTTAAGTACATCGGAGGCCGTATAGGTCACCGGATTCATCTTATAATCCCAACTATGCTTAATTTCATCGCGCACAAATTCAAAACAAGCCTTGGTAACTTCAACCGAGTTACTATGCTCTGCTGCAAGGCTAGCGGCCTGCCGAATGATTGATGCATGTTTCCAGTCAATAAGCTGTGTGGATTCAAGATATGTATTCATGATGTCCCTCCGTCAGTCATTGCGGCGAATACTTTATCCAGCAAACCAAGCATTGTCTCAATCTCCTTCTGATCTACGTTCAGTGCAGGCATAAATCTGAGCGTACATTGCCGGGGAGCATTGATTATAGCGCCATCATTAAGCATCCGGTTTACGATATCCACAGCCGATAGCATGCCTGTATCCATGGCAATCAACAGCCCTTGACCTCGCACTTCACCCAGTCCGTATTTGTCGGAGAGTTTCTGCAACCCGGCCATTAGAAGCTCTCCCATCACATTAACATGTTTTAAAAATCCGGTGGAAGTCAGCGTTTCCAGCACGGCATGACCAACGGCAGTAACCAGCGGGTTGCCGTTGAATGTGCCGCCCTGATCGCCCAGTTCAAAACAGAAAAACTTCTGTTTAATCGCCATGGCAGCAACAGGTATGCCACCACCCAAGCCCTTGCCGAGCGTCATGATATCAGCTTGCACACCGTACTGTTCGTAGGCAAACAGAGAACCCGTCCGCCCCATACCAGTTTGAACTTCATCGAAGATCAACAGCAAACCATGCTTATCGGCCAGTTCTCTAAGCGCTTGCAGATAACCGCGTTCTACAGGATGTACGCCTGATTCGCCCTGTACAAGTTCTAGCATGATTGCAATCGTGTTCGGGCCGATAGCCTGCTTCACTGCCTTGATATTGTTTTGTGGCACTTTGATGAATCCCGGCACCTTCGGAGCATACAAACTTTCCCACTCTTTTTTTCCGGATGCACTCATGGTGGCCAACGTCCTGCCATGAAATCCATTTTCAAGCGAAATGATTTCAAACGCGCCATTTCTGTATTTGCTGCCCCACTTACGAGCCAGCTTGATCGCACCCTCGTTGGCCTCGGCACCGGAATTGGTGAAAAACATCTGATCAAAGCAGCTATGCTTTGTTAACGCATCAGCAAGCCGAACCATCGGTTCGTTAAAGAAACCGGGGCCTGCATGGATCAACGTTTCCGCCTGCTTGCATATAGCTTCGCTAATCACATCAGGACAATGGCCGAGGCAATTCACAGCCCACCCCTGTACGAAATCGAGATAGGCCTTTCCATGACTGTCCCACAGCCATGACCCCTTGCCTTTGACGAAACAGATATCAGGGCGTTTAGCCACGGGCATCACGGACGGGTATGGGTTGTTGTAGTTTTTCATCATTTTCTCCATTGGTTTGATGATTGAATTTCGGGCATAAAAAAAGGGCCACAGACACTGTCTGCGACCCTTGAGAAGTTCAGTTTGATAAGGCTTTACATAGCCCGATCAATATTCCTCATAGCACAGACAAACAGATGCAGTGAACGTCGCACAGCGACGCGGCTACGGTTCTCACGAACATGCACGTTATTTGTCTGATTCAAATTCATGCGCCAATGATTCGGCTACATGCTGGATACGTCAAGTTTTTCAGCATTTCAAGCGAGAGGGATATATATTTCTGTTCTGAGGTTTTTTGGCTTTGTTCTGCGCGGATCTCTGTTCAGGTAGATTTCAAAGCATGGTTTATCCCGAGGGCTATAATTACTTTCAGGAAGCCATTCATTGAAACTATACGCATATGCGCTTTCATAAACTCTTATTCTTCAATGGCTTAGCTTGGATCGACCCCAGCTCCTGCAAATATCAAATTATGAAAGTATCTGGCACCGTTACACCTTTACATTATAAGATGATGATATTGCTCGTCGAAAAGCGAGAATCATCCCTCAAAAGAATCATGACCTGCTATTTGACTAATGGACTGATTGGGTTCGGCATAAGTACTGGGCAGATCGACCTTTCCTTCTGTGATTGGCTCTTGTAAAGAAGAAACCAAATATGCAGCCCACAACAAAGAAGCAGTCAATACTTCACCTTGGACTGATTCCAAACCTGCTCTCCACTCTTTCATCTTTTCGATGTCCAACTCCATTTTTCCATTTGAAAGCCCCTCAGGTTTAAGAATATCAAAAACCCCTGATATACAAGTAAAAGCTTCTTCCAAATATTCTTTATATTGAGGATTGGAATGTTCGGCCAACCCATCTCTATGATGAGCCAGAAGCTCACATGAATCGAAGATCTGCTGCATGTGTTGGCTAAGGCTTTGTTGAAGACTGGAAAAATATGTCTGCATAACATTTTGACCTACTTGATCTACCTCAGGCATCTGCGCAATTTGGATGATGTGTGACAACTGAGTTTGAATAGTAGCCACACCTCTGAATAACGACATAGCAGTCGATAATTGCGGAGACTTCCATTCCTCCAAGCCCGCATGAGTTAAGATTTCGAAAGCTATAGGACGAAGTAATTGGTCGAGTTTGCTCAGATCATTCCCGACAACTTGCTCAGAGTGAAACCTAAAGGAGGGGAGGACCCAAACCCAAGACTCAAGGACTTTTCCTCTGAGTAAAGGAACGACAATTAACCGGCTGAACAGAAGCTGAAGCGCATAATTCTTTAGGGAGTGCAATTTCACTTCTCTTAATGCTAGTCGAATTTGTTTGTACAATTCTTCAAACTGAACATACGAGTCAACAGCGTTTTCACAATCAATGGTAATCCAAATAGCTGGTTCGTTTTCGAATGAGGCTGAATGAGGAAGTCTTTTAATAACGACAGTGCTCGACGATGCACGGCATACCCCATCATCAACAGCTTTCAGAACGGCAGTTTTTTCTTTTTCCAAACGGCTTGCCGAAGCCTTTACCGGCGTTAGCCAATGAATCGATGGATCAGCAACAAAAAAATACCATAGACGCCAAACTGAAATGAGAGAGCTTCGCTCTTCTTGCTCCAACTTATCGAGCAGCATCAAATCCGTCAGGCTAGGAAAGTGCTGCCTGTAAAGGCGTTGAAATTCAGGTAACGCTTGTATTGCTTCAAATAGGTTGTATCCAGCCAGAAAAGGCTTGTCGGTATAGATGTCTAATGATCGCAACTTTTCTTCAATTAAGAGCCTCTCGGCTTTTGTTTTTGCCTTGCCGAGGTAACTAAATGCAATTGATAGGGGTGGGACCTGGTTGATGAATGTTGAGATCCCACTGAAAAGCTCTGATTTCTTCTTCAAGAACTCCGAAAATCGCTGGAGATCTTCACCAGCCCTTATCGACTGTGGTTTGTTTTGTTGCGTTTGCTCTGCTGTATTTGAGCTTTCTCCACCTTCTTCAGTAAAACCCCATTGATCCAATGTTTCCACCGGGAATGAGGGTGGTCGGGTGATTTTTTGCGCAGATTCTTTCCATAATGGCGATTCCGATAGAGAAACGAGATTTTGTACTACTTTTTTACTACGGAAATGTTTCGAAAGGTTCAATTGCAGTTCTTTCAAGCACTGAACATTCGCCTGACGAATCACCATCATTTGATCACAGTATTCCTGCCAGATTTCGGGTCTCGATTCATGGCCGCTAAGAATGCGAGCTGTCTTGTTGACCTGAACCACCCAATCAGGACGAAGGTATGTGCAATCTATACCCGTTTTAGTTGTTTCATCATACTCCAAAAAGCCGAGCAGCATATGACCATACCCTTGGCATCCATATTTTTCGAATTCTGGGAATAATTGAGCCAGCAATTCGACATGCTCGATTCCTTGCTGATGCAAATTAATCCCATTCTTCTCTACTTGCTCATCTTCAGCGGACACAATGAAATGAGCGCGGATTAACTTGTCTTTGATTTCTATATATGGAGTCAAGGTTTCGGCCTGGTAGCGGGCAATAAGTTTTGGCCGAAGCTTCTCATACCACTTTATGAACTCAGGAATAGTCGAGAAGGCATGCCATGTGCCGTATATGAAGGTTCCCAATGTCTTTAGTGGCAGCTCTTCATCCTGGGGTAGCGATTGCCAGTCCAATGCACCAAACAGGCCGACATCCTGCTTTGAGGCCGATACCCAGTAAGCCGTTTCACCTAGTGCCCGCCAATCGTATTCATCTTCACACTGCACTTTAGGAGGTAAGGCGACTTTCAACCAAGTGTTCAGCTCTGAAAAAGCTTCTGCTTTTGGTCGTTGCTGACGTCGCCAATGCTGTGCTCTCTCTTTGCCATTTGTTGGCAGTAAGTTTGCGATACTCTCCCAAGCTGATTCGCTGTCCTGCATTTCAATAAGATCAAAATCCAGTAATAACCAGACACCATCGCCAACAACTTCCCTTACTTCGTTGATAAGCTCTCGATTGTTTCGAATGAAGTTATAAACGCCTTTCCACAGTAATGCGCGCACGACGCCACCAACAGCTTTCCAGCTAGGAAGCCGAGTGTTTTTAATATATGTGAGAATGGGCTCCTCAGCTTCGGGATGGGCAACAAAGGTATGCAGTAGAAATATTTCGATGTCTGCGTCGAGTAAAATTGGCAAACATTCCGATGCAATTTCTCTCCAGCACTTAATGACCGGGTCAATAAATATGTCTGTTAATATGGTTGAGCGAATGGGATGCAATCCGCTCAACCATGCCCCATCGCCATTTTCTCGAACTAGATACTCGCTTTCCAACCGATGAATGATTCGTTTGAGCGAAGCTGCAGGAATAGTCTCTTTGAGTTTACTCAGATCAATTCTAGCCCCGCAGCTTCCTGCCAGCGCAACATATTCCAGGACTTTGAGGTCGTCGGAACGATTGCTATCTGCAATCTGATTGTATTGATGTGTCAGTCTCTCTCGAAGAGTTTCCGTATGATTTAACAGGTATACAAATTCGAGTAATGGGCCTTCTCCTCCGAATTTGGACCATGCTTGAGCAAAGTCGGGGAAGCTATTTTTTACATGTTCAAAGACTTGTCGCGCTTCGGACTCGTTAAAACCTAATTCAACATCTGAGAATGGGTGATCAGCCTTGCTCAAAGAAACCAAACGCCAATCTTCCTCTCTAATTGTGATCAATAGCCGAATATGCGCCATTCCTGTAACTTGCTTAATTAGCTCTTCGATTCCTTTGTCCGCATAACTTATATCTGCATATAATGTAAGTGGGACCGGCAAATTAGATCCATACCCTCGCATAGCAGCGGCGATTTTGAGTGCTCGTTCTGGTGTGGTGATGTCCCGAATTTCGTATCGAGTTGTTGAAGAGCAGAAGTCATGTAGGAATCGATAGGCAAGGGTAGATTTTCCTTGCCCCGACACACCATGAATGATTGTGACATTGCTCTTCTGAAACCCTTCTTTGATGGATTTCAAATATTGCGGGCGTTCTGCATCTATTTGGGCGGTGATATGTTCCCAGCGAGCCCCAACACCTTGGGAAAACTCTTTGCGTAGTTTATCCACGGAAGCACCTTCAGAACTCATCAAAGGTAAAATACTTCTGCCCCATTCTTGATGATGAGCCTCTCGGCCTACAAGGTAAGTACCAATTTTTTGAATGTGCTCTAGCACACGCTTTTTGGTGAAGATTTGTCCAAGTTCTGAGCCTATGTACAGGCTTTGCATGAGAATATCGAAGGCCGACTGCGTATCTCCACTTAACGTAGGTTGTTCAAAAAGAACGTTCATGATGCTCTGTTGCTCATTAGCCTCTTGAATGTGCTTTACCTTCAAACGCTGAATGGCCTCACGGACACCATAGAATTTGGAATTGGCATCTATCTTTTTAGCTTGCAATATTTTTCTAATCTCTTGTCCAACCGGCCCAAATGTAGCCAAGGTAACTTTCACATCTGGTTGGTTTTCAATCTCTTTGACGGCACGATTCAGAAATGAATTCAAACTCGAGAAGGTGAGAGGGGCTGAATGGTCTTTAACCTGAATCAGCTCGAGCAATTTTCCATTTTCATTATAGACAGACAAGTCTTCGAGCTTTTCAGGACAACAAACCTCGCCATTGGAATTCAGGATTCTTCCAAGCGTATACAGAAACTGTTTCCTGTAGCCTCGAAGGGCCGGAAGTGCACCGATATTATCCAATTCCAAAGCTTAATTTCTCACTTATTGCTTTCCTGAAGCTCAGTCAGGTTCGTTATTGGCCAAGGAGTCCCAATCGAAAGATTGGGATGGCGCGGCTCAGAATCCATGCATCCATAGTCATCTCGGATTTCATCTATTTCGGTCAGACACTCGGTCGCAAGCTGAGACTCATCAGGATTACCATTTACCACTATGTCAAAAAGATACTGCCTGAGTTCAGATGCAGGTAAGCGATGCGACTCTTGAAAATCGGATGACTCAATTGCTCTCCACTCAACAAGCAAATCGCGCAGCGCGGTATATAGCCCAGTATCTCGAAACTTCTGCCCATGTGCTGCACCAACGCGAACAAGAAGTAGCATGCCATCAGCATCTGGCGCATTCACCATAGCGTACTCAATAATTGATCTAGAATGTTCGTTCGTAACGGTTTGGAATCGCCTGTAAACTTCTTGTCTGAATTGCTCATGGGAATTCATAAAGTGTGATAGTCTTTTTCCGTAATCAAATGAGCGATTGCTCACTGAATCTTTTTCGAAAAAAGATGCACTGCAGATCCAATCCAACAATATGTATGAAGCCGTCAGGGAGTTACGTGTGCTCAAAGCCTCAAGCCAATCGTATTCATCTAAAAAATGCGCATCTCTTTTGGCTAATTCACTAAGAACATTTTCCGCCTCGGGTGAAGGCGAATACTTCAATGCAGAAAGCAGTTCGCGAAGATTCCACGGCTGAACCTGAAGGCTGGGCAACCGATCAATAACGTTAAGTATGAGATTTGGATCTTCCGTGAAAGGTAAAAGCCTTAACCAGCTCTTCAGAGGCCATCCATCCTTATCTTGCAGTACCCAAGGGTGGATTTCTGCTTCTTCAATTAAATCATCAATACCTTGAATAACAATTTCGGAAGGAATCACTTCTCCAGAAAGAACCAAAGCAGAGAGCAGGTCTTGTTTATCTGTGGCTCGAAGAGGCAGTTTCAGTAGCGATGAAATTACGTTGCTTTGATCTCCGTAAGGCATGCTTAAGGCAATAGTTGCAAGTTTCAGAGCATGTTTGCAGTCAGACTCTTCACCGGACGAGTTTATGAGGCTGTCGACAACAGTGAGCATGTCATTGACGAATACATGGGTCTCACCTTCTGCTCCAGATTGGCGCTTTGTGAATTCGTCGGGAACGACGGAAAAGTCAGGCCATGACCTAATGCGACCACTTTCATTTTCGACAGGCTGTGTCTTCTTCCAAATAGCTTGAAGAGCGCACGCCGCATCAATACCGAAGTCATGGCTCGGCAAATAGGCTTTCATTATTTGAACGGTTCGCTCATCACCAATAGCTGCGAAAGCGTCCCTGTACTGAAGGTTCCAGCACATATGGGCGTCATTCTGGATATGGATACCATTCTTACGAGCATCCAAAAGCTCTTCCATAGCTCGTTTTCTACGAATCAGGTCTTCTGATAGCAGCCCCTGAAGTACAGGCACGAGCTCAGGTGATTCTAGTCGTTTTACAGCAGTCGCTATCTCAGCGAATTGAGACAGCGTAGCCTCAGGGGAGGCGAGAAGTATTTTTGCCCACGCCTGAACCGCAGCAGTTGCGTGTTCGCGAGCTTCCCCGCTAAGCTTAAGTCGTCCACGCTCAATGCCTCCTCCATGCCGAGATATGAGATCAGCCAGCTCTGCAATCTCATCTGGCACATCAGTATCTGCGCGTTCAAGAAGTACCTGAATAAACACATCGATCTTTGTACGCGAAATCAAGCCAATCAACCTATGATACTCATCGCTTAATGCTTTATCGTATCTACCAGTGTTCCCCATCATCTTGAACTGAAGTTCGAATACCTGATCAATGAGTTGGCCGACTGTCCTTGGTCCAATAATACAGGCAACCGCATTAGCTATCCTTTCATCTCCAGTATCCTGTAAAACACCACCGACAAGTGGACCATCATCAATGATAACATTTGATGCCCGCAGCAACTCGTCAATTTGAAAGGGTACTGGCTTGCCGATCTTTAGTAGAGATACAAGCGCATCGATAATATCCTTTGGATATAGTTGATACGCCCGCTGAATAAGCCAAGGGTCATTCTGAGATCGGTCTGAAAAATTAATATGTCCGACAAGCTCGCGAACCTCGGCTCCTGTTTCATGATCTAGATAATCTTGCTTTAGAAGTCTGTTCAGTGACTGTCGAGGATCAGTTTCGACAGCAAGAAGTTCGACAGCTTCTTTTTCTATACGTGCGGATACTTCCGGGTCGGAGAAGTCTTTCTGATGCCACATTTTTGCCAGTTCTCGCCAAACATCATCAGATGCCGTTCTTAGAATTTCCGTTACGAAGCGATTTGCACGCCTGAATAGTAATGATTCAATAACGGACCTTTTAACCTCTGAATCTTCATCGTTATTGGCCAAGTTAGTGGCAAGCTCTATCCCTTCCATCCCGCCATTGCTGGCTATCTCGGAAACCACGTTCTTTCTCACTTCCGCAGGAAGTGCGGCGATTCGTTCCTGCACGTCCAGACCGAGCACACTCGGCCGAAACTTCTTTCCAGCCCTGAGCGCATGCAGATGAACCTGATCATCTGGATCTGAAATCAAAGGCCAAACGTATTGAGAGAATTCAGCCCTACCCGTATCAATCATGAATTTAAATGCACGATCCACGCACCCGGTGGAGTGCCACCTTTCAGCAAAGGATATGACGTTTTCTCTGATCTGTTCCCAGACTTCCTCAGAAGACCTCCAGATCATTTCTGCTGATAACAAGGGGTCGATTCCCAGCGCTTCAAGAATCGCATGTGAAACCGCCTGTACTCCGCGTTCATCTGCTTGGGACAGGCGATCACATGCAAACAAAACCGCCTCTTCCCAAACAGGAATATCAAGCACGTCTTCTCTAAGCATCTTCTGCGCATCACCATCTCCTGAGGCAGAAGAGAGCATCAATTGCTGAACCCTGAATGATGCGAACCACTCTTGGAATTGCTGGTGTTGAAAGGATACGCCGCCCGACTCATCTCCAGACCGAACGAGCATATGAGCGCTCGCGAGTGCATCAAGTATCTTCATCGGTTGATAAAGCTGCGCGATTTGATTGACGCCCATTAGGTGGTTCTGAACAGTGTTGACTACTACGCGAGCCTGCGTTTCAGATAGCGCCACGCTTCCTTGTCGCGTGGTCTCAACAGCAATCTCCTTCAAATAGTCCGCATGAAAGCCTTGAAGCACTTCTCGAAGTGTTGCCCGTTTGTCCGGATCTTGCTCCAGTTCCGTTATAAAAGATCGTAATATTTCTTCCTTAGTAGTCGGAAGCGAATCTCCCGGTGCTTGTTTCAACAAGGTCGTTAAGTAGAGGGGGATTGCTATCAATTCTCTGAGCCCAGGTGTACGCCATGCGTGATCCATCAAGGCCTCACCCTCCGAACCACGTATCGCTTGCGCGACCCCAAGCTGTTGCTCCTCGGATAAAACCTCTACTTCGACAACAGGTCCTATAATTGGAATATCGAAGTCCATATACCTTGAACTGACAACCAGACGTAAATTGGGAAAATCTCGTCGGAGAGATTTAATGTCGTTTCGCGCACGTTTCTTGGAGGCTTCATCCAACTCATTCCATCCATCAAGAATGAGCACCAAGCTTCCATGCTCGGCGAGTAATTCAAATTGATTCTCCATCGCATTTCGAAATGCCGCCCGTCTCATAAGGGATTGAAAGAATGTATCAGAACGAGTTGACCATTCACTAAGAGAAACAAAAACTGCTACTGAGGTCCCCTTGGTAAGAATAGCCTCCGCAAGTTGCAAAAGTGTCGTTGTCTTACCAGTTCCAGGTGGCGCTACAACGGCGATTTCACCATACACGTCAATTCCTGAGGCTAATCCGGTAACCTCAAACACTTGCATGCTATCTTCATGCAACAACTTGAGACTGAGGGGAATCGTGGCATGTGATGGCCACCCCGGCATATGCTGAAAGGCCGCAATATCAGCTTTGGAATAATTCAAAAGTAGAGAAACAGCCGTTTGCACATCTCCATCATCTGCAAGTGTATCTCCCACTGGTTGTGGTTTAGACAAGTCAACCTCTTGAAAAGAACGCCGCATGGCTAATACTTTCCAAGAATGCAATTTCTCAACCGTAAAGTGGGATTCATCTGAATCAATCAGTTTTCCATGGTTCTCGCAGAGCCATAGCCCATTTGAATCGGCTTTACGCTCTTCTGAAGACAATGAAGAATCGTAGCGTGGCCCCTCAGGAGAGGCTGCTGTTATATGGGCGGCAACACCGATATTGATCGTACCTTCACCATCAGACGAAGCCCCTCTCGTGGATATTCCACAATCAGGGTTTGAGCACTTGTAGCCAGCGGTGTGTGCGAGTTTCTCCTTCGTCTTCTGTGTAAAATCGTCTCTCATGCTCTCAAGCTACCTAGTGAATCGCTCCTGTGAATAGACATCTCTGAATAAGTGATTTCATACAAAATTTCCATTACTGATCCACTCCTTCTCCTGGCGCTTAATATATTCAACGAATGACTCGTCAAATACGCCCTTGCCGTGATACTCCCCCGTTTCAAAAAAAGTCCTAATATGCTTTTCTCTTTCATCAACTAAATAGTTGTCGATATGAAATATGTGCTTTGCAAAATAGTACTCAGCAATACCAAACAGAATAAACGTAATGCTTGTAGATATTTCTGCTCGTTTTTCAAAGCTGAGTGCCTTGTCGCTAGGAATATCTCCGTTATGGACCATATTGTTTCTAACTCTATTTATCCATTTGATTCGATCCTCACACTCCTTCGTTTCCACCTTTGGATACAAGTTGAGACCGATTAGAAATTTTTTGAATTTATAAATTGCTGATGGTTCGTTCGAAATCTTCAATCGAGCTAATACATCTTGAGATACCTCCTCTGATACTCCCTCACTGTTAAGCGTTTCGTATAACCAAGTCTTAAATTTTGTGTTCAAACTATTTTCAAGATGCGTACGGAGTTTCTTTTTCAGGCCCTCAATGATTGGCTTTGGCTGAGGGTATTTGGTATGCCCATTTTGCTTGCACCAACGCTCATAAACCGCATTTACTGTAGAGTTTGCATAAAAGCATAGCCCTGGAAGATCATTGAGAACATTCGCATACACCAAATTATAAAACTGTGCTGACAATTTCTGTTCTTCGATCCTCTCAAAACCACCGATCAAATCAACAATTGGAATATTAAAAAAATTATGGTTAACAACAGGTTCCAGATAAAAAACAGATGACCTGTCATCTAGCTGGTGCTCCAAATAAGCAGTCCTGCCAGTAATAAAGGATAAAAATAAAACAAAGTCATCCACTGAATTATATTCTTCATCCATATATATCTTGGAGGGAATAATTTTTAATTCTTCAATTTCAATAATGGCAGTTACACAAGTACTCCCTTTGACTCTGGGCTTATCTAATACCACCCTGTCCAAGCTGCCCTCAGTATCATTTATAGTGAAAGTTTTACCTTCCCTTCGCTCAAGACTATTGAGATTTTCACAGTGCTCTTCATTAATATAGATCTTAAATGGTTTAATATTTACCACTGCACTATGTGTGTAACCGTGATCGAAATTATAAATTTCAAATTTTCTAATCATTCTTCCACTCTCTCTATTGAGCATTAATTAAATTGATAAATTCTCTTCCATCATCATGACAAGTAGATCAGTCGCTTCGGGATCAATACCACCCTGAAACAGCAGGGTGGTGACTTGACCGCGATGATGGGTTTGATGATTGAACAGGTGCTGCAAAAGTGCGCCGAGAGGTTGCTGATGCTTTTCTCCGGCCATGTTTCGGTAGCGAATGGGCGAGGCCAGCATTTCCTCATTCCAGGTCGCGCTGAAATTTAGAATCAGGGCATCCATCTCTTCGCGTTTGCTGCGCAGTATCTGAATATCGTTAAACAAGACATCGCGCAGGCTGGAGGGCATAGTCATCTCTCGCATTGGAGCCAGTGCATCTTTGCACTGTTGGGATGAAGAAAAACGGCGCAGCCAGAACAGATCAGCCACCAGAATGTGGTTAAGCGTCCCGAGAATCGAGCCGAAAAAATCGCCGCGATCTTTGGCGATTTCGTCGGCTGGCAACAACTGAACCTTGTCATACAGCCGCCGGTTCATCCATTGATTGTATCGTGCCATGCGTGTCAGGTAGTTGGTCATTTAGTTCTCCCCTAACCGTAGAGAAGTCCAGAGTACAACGTCATATGATTTTAGCCAGCATCACACTCTGGCTTGATCGCCTCAAATAAACTGCCCCACATGTAGCCGTTATTCTATATTCCTCAGAGCTCTTCGAATCACATACGTCAGCGTTTCGGACTGGCTCCGGTTTTGCCATTGTTCGCAAAACCCAGTCACCCAGAGCGGCTGGGGTTTTACCGGCATCGTTGAGCCAGTTGGCGCAGGAGTTTTGCACATAGCGCGAGGGATCTTCCATCACCCTGTTGAGCAATGCCTCGCCCAACTGCGGGGAGTCCTTTCATTCCGCAATATGCTTTGACCACACACCTCTGGGTTGTCTGATTGATCGCTCCAATGCTTTTTGCGCCAACGCGTTTAGCCACTCAGTCACCGCCGGTTTTATTTGGAAAAGATACTTCAAGAACAACGCAACCCTCTTCCGTTTTAAAAGGGCCGTGGATTTCGCCCGGAGGTCTGCTGGCATAATGCCCAGTTTCCAGCCACATGTTGAACGCCTCATCATATAAACGGCCACTGACAATAAATATCTCTTCGGGGTAGGTATGGCTTTTGCCGCCAAAGGGCGTGGTGTCAGCGCCGGGGGAAAATCGGGTTAAACGCGTGTATTCACCGGATTCATCATCCATGCTAAGCGTCAGCTCTTCGGCCATTTCTTCTAGCCCTTCAATAGGCTGCCATTTATCTGCATTGTCGGAACTTAACGGATTCCAGTAGGTCGAAGTTGATTTGGTCAATGTGTATCTCCTATTTTTTGATCATTCATTATTCAGTCGGAATAGAATTCAACCACATTACCTTCGCTATCTTCAATCTGAAATACCCGATATGGCCCGACGGAATGAATCGGCATAGCGATACTGGCATAAGTTTTCAAACGCGAACATTCCGCATCTGCATCCTTCACGTGAAGACAGACAACACAATTATTACCTGTCTGAATGCTTTCGGACGTTGCCGTTGGATCAAATAGCCCGAACAGAAAGCCATCAATATCGAAAAAGGTAAAGCTGTCATTGGACATGCATGGCTCCAACTGAAATACCTTTCTCCAAAAAGCTTCCGCCCGTTTCCTGTCGCTTACAGCAACATAAGCCGAATCGATCTTCATTTCATCCGCCTACGGGTGAACATAGCTCTACAATAGAACCATCCGCCGCTCTGACATAAGCGACGACTTGTCCCCACGGTTTTGGTTCAGGCTCTTTGATGGATATTGCTCCTGCCTCAACAGCCTTATCAAAAGCGGCAGGCACATCGTCTGTTACAAAAGCCAATTCAACGCCAAAGGGTTTTTCATTGATATCTGCCTTGGTGTATTCACCGCCAAGGTTCATATCTCCCATGGTATGAGATGCAAAAGCCAGTGTTGTTTCACCTGTCGCCAGTTCGCCATAAGCTTTGGAATCATGCAGGAATTTTAGCGCAAAACCAAAGGCACGCTGATAAAATGCCAGCGTTTCTTCTACCGATTCAACATAAATGATGGTGTATCCGAATTTCATAGTGTTTCACTCCTTTGCTGAATGCGTTTTCGTTCCTTGGTGAACCGCCACCAGGGAAGGGTTTCACCATGTTCCATAAAATGAATGGCAGCCATGAACACATCAATGATGCAGGGGTCAACTGTTTGGCCTTTCATCAGACAAAGCTCTGCATGCAACTCAAATGGATCTTTCCCGATCAATTGGATGGGATGCTTTATGCCGATGGATTGAAGCTTCATTGCAATTGCCTTGCCAATATTCGGCAGCGCTTCCAGTTGAGCTACTGTATTCCGATCAGAAGATTTCAAGGTCAATACCTTCCGGCTTTAACATGACTTCCAATTCCGATAGTCATCCACGATTATGGTTTGAATGCGCTTGCCAGCCGGTTGAATTGAATTAACTCAGATATTTCATCGGCGAATTTCTCAGAGCTTAATTTAATCAGCAATGCAAAGGCCGCCTGATAGCTGATCGGGCCACCGTTGGAAGTGATGATGCCATCGTCAATCACGATGTTGGTATCGTACTGAACATTTATGTTGGGATACGCCTTGGCTAAGCCTTTTTCGCCACCTGCCCAGGTGGTGGCGCGTTTGCCATCGAGCACACCTGCTTTACCCAGCAGGAATGCCCCCGAACAGTTACTGGCTATCCATGATGCCGATTTCTGTTGTGTCTGGATAAACAGGATTAATTTTTTATTATCCAGCAAAGCATCCATCTCATAGGCGCTGGGCACAATCAACACATCCAGCTTGATGTCATCATAGATGCTTTTGTCAGCAATGATTTTCAGGCCTTCCTCTGAAAGTACGGTCATGTTTCTGGTCGTCGAAATGATCACCACTTCGTAGGATGAGAACCACGCCTTTTTCGTCGCAGCCCCAAACACCTCGACAGGTGCTGTCACATCACTGGTCAAAAAGCCGTCGAATACCAGAATGCCAATTTTGGAAGTCGCAGCCTGAGCCGAACCAGAAAATAGTATCACCAGACAAAACAGGCTGGAAAATAAAGATCGTTTCGCTCTGTTCATATGTACTCCTTTTTTTGTTCATGCTAAGCCACGTGTGAGCGTAGTTTGCCTGATATTTTCAAGCCGTCACGTATATTTAAACCCATCAACCCCGGCCAGTTTCATTTATTCGTTCAAGTCCTACATGGCTCCCCGTTTCGGATAAATCCGGGCACCATTGGAATGAGGTTATTTTTATCGGCGAATGCAAGACCATTTCCGGCCAAAAGAAAGTTTTCACCTACCCCTTCAACTCATTAATTTTTCCATATATGAATGCTGATAAGTTGCATGTTTATATTCACCAAACGGCTCACACAAATTAAATCCATTCTTTAGATAAAGGTGATAAGCATTCTCAAATTGATCACTTGTTTCGAGCTTTAGGGATGCCTTCCGCCTGTGTGCAGCCACTCGTTCAAGCTCATTTAACAAAAGGACTGCTAGACCTCTTCCACGATATTCTTCTAGAACGAACATTCGTGTAATTTCTGCATAATCATCAAAAAATTTTAATCCGGCCATTCCACACAGCGTTCCGTTGCAGAGTATTCCAAGCAATATTGAGCTAACCCTCTCCAGTTCATCTGGTTGAGTTAAGTGACACTCTTCTGGGAGGCAATGTGTCATGTTGTGTGCATCAAGAAGCTTAAACAGCTCCTTCACCTCATTACTTGTTGGAGAAATTTGTGTAATTTCAATCTTCATATCTTTGTGAATCGTAGACAGATTTCACTCCAATGTTAAATGACCGCTTTTTGGAAACGAACACGTTGCTAGATTCGAGCTATAAATAGGCATGGTTCACTGCTTTTGATTTATTTCATGGATCAATGCATTGAGCTGAAGTTGCTTTTCCGTATCAATGCATCCAAAGAGTTTTGCATCAATGTTCTCAACCGCATGAATCACGCACGGAACCATTTTCTGGCCAGACTCGGTTAGTGAAACAGATACCGAGCGTGTGTCATGGTTGCTTTTGATGCGGTTTACCAATTCAAGCGCTTCCAGCCGTCGTATAGCTTTGGACAGGGTCATTTTTTCGATGCCGGTCAGTCTGGATATCTGCACCTGTGAGGGATGAACAGATTGCTCCTGAAACCATCTTAACGTTGCAAGAATTACAAACTGCGTATGTGTGATGTCGAAAGGGGCAAGTGCCGTTGATATTTCACGCTGCCATCTGGCATGCAGTTTCCAGAATTGAAAACCTATGCTCTGCTGTGGTGTTGGTGATTGAAAATCACTCATGATTCCCTGCTTCACAGAGCACTTTTAGCCCTCTGAGCGCATTCGGCAACCCCTTCCTGATTTGAGAGCCGATTAACCGTCCCCACAAAAAAGTCATTGGGCCGCTAAAATTTACACGGTGAATGACTTTTGTGCTTTCACCAGCCTGCTCCAGCACATGCTCAAAGCGCATCACACAGAGCGGTAGTTTTGTTTCCGATATAAACGATTTATCATGACCGACTTCTACCAACTTGAACCTGGCCTTCGGCCCATTTGCAGGCTCCAACTCTCCCTCGCTACCCACTTCAAATGCGCCGCACAGAGATGCACTTTTTACATCAGTATCCCAAAGGTGCCATTCTACCACATTCGCATATTTGGCAAACACAACATCTGGCCAGGCATTGATGATAATCTCTTCTTCAAACTGCATATCTGCGCCTCCTGCATAAGAATTCCTGCGGGATGTTAATAAACTAGTTTACTAAAATCAATGCCCCATGTTTTCATTGGTGTGTGTAAAGCAGTTGGCCTCATCAAGCTTTATAAAGTACGCCATATTGCCAACGGTGGATAAATTACAATCCACTCCCGCCACCTTCAGCCTTTGCTGCAATTGGAAGCTAGTTTCACACAAAGCCACTTCATTGTGCCGTTGCAGTAACTTCAAATAGCTTTCGCCCAGCAGGTTGTTTGCAGCCAGCGATGACAGAAAGAGGCCGCCATCCATAGATTTGACGCGCTGTAACTCATTCAACAGTCGATGCGTATCCTCAAACAGGTGTAACATGCCAAATGATTGAACCGTTGAAAAAGCATGATTGCGGAAAGGTAGATTGAAAATATCCGCCTGTAGTAATATCACCGATTCAGGCACTTTTCCTGCTTGACTGATTAACCGAGATCTAGCGCGCCTTAACATACCCAGCGAACGATCCATCAAGATAACTGGCCGCTCACATTGCGCATAAACTCTGGCCGTAAATACCAGCGTTCCACAACCGGCATCCAGTACCGGACCATGCGTTGCTGATGCCAATACCTGGCTACAAAAGTCCTGATATTGCCCCGGCCAGTTTCCCCACATGATACGATTGTAAAAGCGATTGCCGATCATCCAGTCATAGAATCGGGCTGCTTTGTCGTAATGATGGCCCTGATCTTTTTTAGGGATCACGGAAAATATATCTCTTTCGACGGATCTCAAGGCCACATCATCCCGCAGCACAGAGCGGAGAACATCATGCATTCGCATGGCCAATCCTCACCCATACCTGCCAGCTTCCCGCTGCATAGAATAATCCGTAGAGCAGGCATATGAGTGAACTCCAGACCCAGAATGCATTAATCTGTTCCGGCCATCCCAACCAAAGAGGAATCAGAGCCAGACCACGAACGAGATAAATAGTCGTAATGACGAGCAGTGTGGGCCTGAGCAATGGCAAACGTGGCAGAAGACCCGCACCCGAAAATGCATAACATGCCCAGAGCAACAGAATCATGGCAATCGTCAATGTCATCACCTGTGGCAGCCATGAACCCTGTTCCGACATCACTGCCATCTCTTCACCCGCACCAAAGAATCGATACCAGTCGCTACCGCCAAAGATAATGCCAATATGCAGAGCGGTGGCGATCAAACTTAGTATGCCGCCTATCATCAAACATCTATTGTAGCGATGTATGGGAGCCTCAGCCTCATGCTGTTTCAGTTGCATCATAGTTACGCACTGGTCCAGCGGTTTTGCATGCGCACTGTTGCGCCCATCTGCTCGAAGATTTTATACAAACCGTAGAGCGTGCGGTCGGTAAAAACAAAATCACTGTTTAATACAAGATAACCATCGTCGAAACCTTTATGTTTCCTGATATTTTCAAGCAGTTTCAGGCTCTCTGCGGCATATCCGGCATTGGCGGAGAAATCAAAACATTCACATTTGAAGGGTCGGCTAACCCAATCAAAAAACGGTGACAGGACTGTATCGAAATATGCGTTTGAAAAACCATCACCTGAGTCCGACTTGAGCATGCCCAGCTCTCTATAAGTATCCAACAGCGTATCTGTATCGGCAACCACAACTGCTTGGTATAGCGTAGATAAATTTGCTGCAAAGCGTGGCGTAAGGGTTTTGACACAGCCAAAATCAATCAGGCCAAGCTTGCCATCTTCACAAAAAAGATAATTGCCGGGATTGGGGTCGGCATGAAAACGATTCAGCTCGAATACCGAACGGATATAAATATCATAAATAGTCTGAGCGGCTTGGTTGCGCTGCTGCTGTGACGGATTTGTCGCCAGCCACTCCTGCAGGTGTTTGCCTTCCAGCTTCTCCATACTGAGCAGGTGTTTGCTACTCCACTGATCATACACCGCAGGAATAATCACCTGACCCATCTTCAGATGCTGATCAAACCACCGGGTATTATCCGCCTCCAACTGGTAGTCGGTCTCTTCCTGCATCCGGGCTTCAATCTCGTTCAGTGCGTGGCATGCTGATTCATAGCCCTGCATGTGTTTTATGAGTTGTCTGACCATCTGAATATCGCTTCTGATAGTGGCATCAATGCCCGGATATTGTACTTTAATCGCCAGCTTCAAACCATCCTTCGCACACGCATTATGCACCTGACCAAGGCTTGCTGCGGCAAAGGCCTGAGTATCAAATGATGCAAACACCTGATCTGGTGCGTGACCCAGTTCCTGCCGCACCACCTTGCGAATCAATGCCCGATTAAGCGGGGGCACCTGATAGTAGGATTTGGCCAATTCATGGCGATAACGTTCAGGCAACATATCTGTTTCCATGCTAAGCATCTGGGCTACTTTTAATGCTGTACCGCGCAGTTGCGTCAAGGCATTGAAAATAACCTTAGCATTAGCTGCATCTGTTTCCTGTTCATGCTGGTCTCGATTTTCGGCAGAGAGAAAGGGGCGCTTGGCAACATGAGACAACTGACGAGCGCCAACCCTGGCCGCAGTCATGGCCGCCAGACCGGAGCGCTTCAGTTTTCCACTTGGAATATCGCTACTCACGGGATGGCTCCATGAACGGACGTTTGCGAATCACCTTTTTTATGGGGCTTGCCGCAAGGTTGTCGAGCAAGGAGCTGATATGTTGGCGGAACAGAAATGAAACGATATCGAGTGCTTTGGCAACCACGCCGCTCTGTAACAGGCTGACAACCAGATCAAGACTTTTGTCCAGCAACTGGGTCGTGCGCGTGAATCTTTCCGAATCATCTTTGAGCCAGTAACACAGAATGCCTAGATAAAGATCGGTGATCAGTTCCGGGAGCAGGCCCTGATACGGTTGCTCGGGAATCTCTTCCGCCTCAATGGCTGCATCCAGCATATCGCTAACAACTTCGATAAACATGGCACGGCTGTTGGCCATCTCACTTTTACTGACAACTGGCGTTTGAAAGGCTCGCTCAAAGGCAATCGCCACAAACTCCCTATCTGGCAGGAATTGTTCCAGCTTGGTTTCAATCAATGTATGTAGCTGTTCCTGAAGCGTATATGTATGAAAGTCGCTTATCTCCTTCAATATCTCAACCGTCGCCAGTTGCGATTCTTCAAAATACGCCACCAGTATTTTTTCCTTGGTGGGGAAGTAGTTATAGATGGTGGCATCAGAAACTTCACCACGCCGGGCAATCTCTCGCATAGTGGCCGCTTTAAAGCCTTTTTCAGTGATGACATCAACGGCTGCCGCTATCAATTTCCGCCGTGTTTTGAGTTGCTCCTTCTGACTGACTTTCATAAGAACCCTCCAATAGAACAAACACTCTAGTTAAATGCCATGTTAACTGTCAATATACTATTGTAGTTTAATATTCAGAGGGCGCGTCATATCATGTTATTACCGAATTTGTTTTGGATAATCACTTCAGATGAATCAAGCTGACCGCCTCTTGGCCACGGTTCCTTGATGCTCTTTCCAATCGCCACGAACATGGCAATGACATGATCTTCGGGCAAACGGATCAGTTCAGCTACTGCCTCAAAATCAAACCCATCCATCGGGCAGGAGTCATAGCCTAAACCTTTTGCGGCCAGCATCAGTGTTTGGGCGGCAATGCCACAAGAGCGTACCTCATTCCCGGCATCACCCAGCATATGCTGACGGAACAGTTACGAGAACTTGAGTCAGATCAGATTATTCGCCGCAAGGTTTATGCTGATTGTCGCCCAAGGTGGCATATTCCATGACAGAATTCGGCCGAACCCTTGCCCCCACACTCAATGCTCTGCAAACATGGGGCGAAAATTATATCGAAAAGCCTTCGCTTATCCGAAACAAAACTCAAGAAAGCGCTGGTTGAACTTGCTTATCCGCATGCGTGAGAATTTTAGTGATTACTCCTGTATTCACGGATAATTTCTACAACCTGAATGTGATATGACCTGTACCATCTTGATTTCCCAAGCTCTTGCGCAGCCAGATGTTCAACATCCTTCTTCCATCGCCGTATCTGCTCCTGACTCTGCCAATATGAAATAGCAATTTCATTCGCGCCGCCATCTCCACATAAGCTTCATCAAGCCTGTTAACTTCGGCTCTGAATATAACTGCATACATTAGTTACTTCCCTTCACACGCCAATTCATATGGATCAACGCAACCCGATTGCCTTGGGGGTCTTTCCTCTCTTCAATGTCATAGGGCAAGAATCCAAAGCCGACATACAGAAGCAGAGCTGGAGTATTATTGCTGAAAACCGAAATCCTTACCTCCATCAGGTGATGTTTATCAAAGGCTATGTTTAACATGTAAGAAACAATTTTCTTCCCCAGTCCTTTGCCTCGATAATTCTGATCAATCACCACATTACCAATAAATGCAGATTCGTTTGGCTTGTAATCATATAGATTGGCAAAGCCAATGATTTCATCGCCATCAACAGCTACGGTTAGTTCTTTTCTTGTTCGAGACAGTTCTCTGACTTGATCTACAGTAAACGGATAATTGCCACTTGGATAAACAAGATACAGCTCTTCTTCACTTTTAATGAGCTTGCAAATACGCTCAAAATCTTTTTCTGTGGCTTTCCTAAATTCAGTCATTTGCACCCTTGTAGAAATCTAACGACTTGCATGGGGCTGAGCGAAGCTATGTTCCTCTCGATGCTGGTTATACCTATACGCATAATTCACCACCATCTAGTATTAAAACACTGCCTGTTGAATACTCATTTTTTAGTAGATAAAGGTATGCCTCGGCAACTTCTTTTGGTGTGCCAAGCCTGTTTATTGGTGGTCTTGCGCCTAAACTTTTAACTGTATTAAGCCTATCATTATCATCGTCATGCCTTTCAATAAAACCAGGACTAACAGCATTTATTCTGACGGGAGATATTTCACCTGAAAGTGACTTTATCAATGATTCAATGGCTCCATTGATAGCTGCGGTGCCTGAAAAACCTTTATAACTTCGAGCTGAAGCAATACCTGAAGTGAGAACGATACTTCCACATGCGGATATATTTTTTAATCCGTGACGCACTAAATGATATTGACCCCAAAACTTACTATCAAAAGCTTGCTTTGCATCAATAACATTACTTTCATTAAAAGGGCTTACCAAATGATCTGGTTTAATTGTGACAACCAAATGGTCAAATGAACCAATTTTAGAAAAAAACTTTATAACTGATTTTTCATCACTTGCATCTAACTCACAAGTAGAAACTTCGTCATTCAATTTCTTTTTTGCCGTTAATAATTTATCAAGTGATCGGGAGGCAATAACGACCTCTGAACCTTCTGCCAGTAATTGTTCAGATAAACTTAATCCAATTCCGGAGCTTCCTCCTACAATTACTATCCTTTTGTTATCAAGTATCACTGCAGCTTCTCCAGAAGGGTTTGACGGCTTAATTGAGGGGGCGCGACAAGCCGATATGCTTCTCTAATTTTTGGTTATGCATTATAGATAGCCTGTTCAAGTACTAATAAAGAAACAGTAATTGCTTTCTTAGTAAGCTCATCTTGTAAATTATTATTTTCATCAAATTTATTTTTGGCATATGGAATATTTAATGATCCTTCAATAACAACATGGGTGTTCATTGCGCTTAATATTAACACCAAAGGACTATATGCCCGAACACCACCCAGTCCACTCGTGGAAACACTTGTCACCACTATAGGTTTTAAGGTCAATACATCGGAAGAAACTAGCCAGTCAAGCATGTTTTTAAGAGCACCTGGAACTCCATGAGCATATTCAGGTGTACTAATAATCACTCCATCAGATGCCCTTAGTTTTGCGATCAAATCAACTACTGGCTCAGGAAGGTTTTCATCATCAATTTCGGGGTTAAATATTGGAATATTATGAATGTTGTCAAAAACATTAATATTCATATTTTCGGGTGATAGAGCTGCCATAGCTTTCAATAATGCAAAATTATATGAGTCGTCTCTAATGCTTCCTGATATCGCAAATATTTCCACGTTTTAATTCTCCTACTTAGTTTCCAGCCATTGCCTAACGACCTGCATGAGGAGCGAGTGAAGCGAAGTCCCTCTCGTATATGCCACTACAGCCCAGCTTGAACCATTTCTTTAATTTTGTAAGCTTTTACAAAATGATCTAATTTATGGGTTTGAATCCACCAAGTAGCAGCCTCCATAAGTAATTCTGGGTTGTCATTCTTATTTGCGAAAAAAGCATAAAATGATAAACCAACATTGTCACCTTTAGTCGAGATTTTCTTATCACAAACCTCGATGATTTTGGTTCTTAATTCTTCTCTCATTATTTACTCATAACTATAAATATTCTTAAAACCTTAAATACAAATAACGGCTCGCACGAGGAGCGTGAGCGCAGCATGCGTCCCTCGTGCAGGTCGTTAGCTGCTAATGCTTTGCCCATGCTCAAGTATCCAACACCTTTGAATATTTGTAAAACCAATGTGCTCATAATACGAATTGGCAGTTGGTGCAGCAATTAATATTAATTTACATTTTATGCCTAATTGCTCTTGAGTAATGACTTGTAGTTTTTTACCAATACCTCTATTTTGATATTTTTCATCAACTGCAAGGTCAGAAAGATAGCAAGCATAATGGAAATCCGTCATTGAACGAGCAATGCCTATGAGTTTTTCTCCATCCCAAGCTGTAATCACAAGGTTGCTGTTTTCTAACATACCTTCTATGCACTCATGGTCTTCAATTGGTCTGCGTTCTCCAAGGGTGGAGGCACGTAATAAATCAATGAATTGATCCGTTGATACCTGAGAGTTTATTTTATATTCAATACTCATAATTTCCTTTGGCAACTAACGACTTACATGAAGGGCAGCGAAGCGAAGTCCCTATCGATGCTTTTGTTATATGCATTTTGCAACCAACATTTCATTAGCCCCTTTTTGAAATTGATATTCAACTGGCTGAAAGGAAACATCAATATTCTTATCTTTCAAAGATGATATTACAGCATCAAGATACTTTGACCTTGAGCCATCAAGTGAAATCAGGGGATAGACTCGAACCTCTTTAGCTACTCGGCACAATTCTATCATAGATGCTATATGCTGATCCTCATCGACATGCTCACTATAGAGAAACAGATAATGTGAACATAAGGCTAAATCAAACGCATAACTTTCAAATGGAAGGTTGGGCAATGATGCACTGAGATACCTGCCGTCTTTTTTGCCATCCACATAATCATTTAAGAAAGTATTCATTGAGGTCATTCTGATTTTTCCCAAGTCATCAACGCTTGAAATATCCTTCCATATAAAATCATCATGGTTTTTCTTCATCTCAGTCATGATATGAGGATAAACCTTATCAATTCGAGAACGGATTTGTTTGGCACTAAATTGATAAACAGGATCTACAGATACAATATCTCCGCCTTTTTTTGTTACTTCGGCATTGAAGCAAGCTGGACCATCTCCACAGCCCAATATTTTTTTCTTCAAATCACTTTCATTCAATGAAAACATAGATGTGTATTCATGAAGTGAACGACCCCAAGGGACTATGTTATCTAATTTCATGAGCTTCCTTTTTTCATATAACGTTTTTCATAAGGGACTGTAGCCAAGCGGAAGTTCCTCTTGATGACTTTATTAGTGATTTAAGCATTTAGCTAATGCCTTCAACAGCGATTAGCTCAAAATCAGCTACACCTATACGCAACTTTATTGCTTGTGTGTATGCTGGTGAGTGATAAAATCTTTTCGCTTTTTCCATGCTTGGGAACTCTATAATTACGACCCTACGATTTTCGGCAGGCCCCTCTAAAGAAGCTACTTCACCACCACGGGCAAGCAGTTTGCCTCCAAAGCTTTCAATAATCGATGGGGCTACTTGTTGGTATTCCTTTAATTTTATTGGGTCATTTACCGTAATTCTTATCACAATGTATGCACTCATATTTGAACCTTCATCTCATTTATAGAGTTCATTGTAGTTCTCATCAACTCGGGCTCTGCAGTTTTGATAGCCTTGGAAACCTACATGTTTTCTACAATTTTTGTACGCCAACTGTTGCCCAATCGCCAACAAACCCGAATCAATACTATCCGTGCGAAAATGTAAATGAGTACAACCCGAGAAGAGCACCGCTATCGCAAAGGCAGTGAAGAGCTGCCGAAGCAGGGTGAAAGGCTTTTTCTTATTGTGTGGACTCTCATCATTTATTGCAAAAGTAGTCATGAGGATTCTCCTTTAACATGAATAATATGCGATGGGCAAATACGGCTAAATTGTTTTTCCAGCCAGGGGAATTGCTCATTATTGGGATATCGATTTGCCATGTTGTGGGCAAGCTCTTTTCTTTCGCAGGCATTGTTTGGGTCTGTGGCTGTTTGTGTCAGCAGTAGACGGGTGGCTTCGGGGGAAAGGATAGGGGCATGATCAATGGCGCGATGGATATATTGCAATCCAAGTTTTTGGTCGCCTGAAAGATCAATAATCCAGGTTAACCACGAGAGATAGAAGGGCACGATGCCCGTGTGATACTCGTAAAAGCCCAGAACAAAGTAGGCATCTTCACTATTTGGATTGTCATTGATCAGTGATCTCAGCGTATCACGACCAGCACGACCAAAATGATATGCATTCAGGTATTCACCCAGACGCATATAGGCGAGTCCTTTGAATGCCTGCGACAGGCCAAGACTCAACCTCCATTCAGGGCTGTCAGGCAGTTTTACAATTTTGGATTCTGCTTGTGCAATGTAGTGCGATAATAGTTTCAAGCCTTTTTGCAGCGTTTGCCGTCGCACGGTTTCATCATAACTGCCTTCGGCTTTGGCCCAGAGTGGGGCGAGTTTCAGAAAACCGAGAAGAGGATAATCAGGATATTTCTGCTCCAATTTTTGGATGCTGGCAGAGGCTTTGTCATTTTCGATATTCATCAATTGATCCACCACTTGGCGAGCAAGTTGGTTTGCTGATTCATTTGCCAAAGCAGTGTGTGGAAAAATGACCAGTGCTAAGTAGCACACGAAAGCAAACGAAAACGTGACGCGCCTCATGACGGTGAGCCGGGTAGTTGCTGTTGAACAAAGTTATGCCATATCATATTTATGGACTGATCATAGGTAGCGTTCAAAGCCTCTTCAAAGGATTTTCCATCTTCAACAGCAAGCAAAAAGCGCCTGAACTTCATTTCACCCAGGTTATGCAGATGTTCGATAAAAAGTGATGCCTGGCGATAAAACATGTGTGGCTTTAGCCCATAGGAGCTTGCCGTTTTTTTAACTATCAAACTGCTGCTTGAGTTGGGTATAAATGAAAGACCGTCAGCAATAGACTTTCTGGCTTCATCAGGCGTTACCTTTTCCGCGCCTCCACCATTGGATACATAGACTGCCAATCCCTCCTGAAACCATGATGGGTAGCCTGAGTGCCAGTTGACCATGCCAAGTTGTTGCTCCATGTGCAGGTGAGACAGTTCATGTGTCAAAATCGCATAGGTTCTTTTTTTCGCCTTTGGTGCCAAAAACAATCGTTCATTCAATACACAGCCTGCGGCTCTGCTGTTAACACAGTAATCCGTAAAGCTTTCCAGTGTATGACACACATGCACAACAACAGGTTTTGAGAACGTCCTGTATTGACGCTGTTCAACAGCATGAATTGCGGCAACAAGGTGATCGCTGACACTCACGGCAAACTCATCCGCCCCTGCTTCATAAAGCACACGCTTATCGTTCTCTAAAGCAGTAAAATGGCCGGTGGATTTATTCATGGCCATAACCGCTTTGGCGGCAGTGCAGGCACTCATCAATATACAAATGGATAACAGTATTATAATCCGAAACATGATTTCTTCCTACGTATCAAGGTTTAATAAATCGCTGAGAGTCTGAACATAAGCGGAGAGGGCTTCCTTGCCGTGATCGGACAGGCTGTATAAAGTTAGTGTGCGTTTGCGATTATTTTCCTGGAGAACATCAGCTTCTTTGCGCACGTCAACATAACCGGTCTGGGTCAGTTTTTTCATATGTGCTTCCAGGTTACCATCGGTCAACTTCAGCGCCTGCTTCAACTCGCTGAATGTCGCCTCGCCACGAGCAGCAAGGAAGGCCGCGATTCGGGTTCGAATCGGCTGATGCAGCACGCGGTCCAGCGCATCCGGAAAGCAGTCGTTTTCGGGCATTTTTATTGTCTGCCCAGAATTCCCAGCTTCACATCCATCGTTAAGCCCTTCTGAGGCGTTATATTGATCAACAAATCGTTAATACTTAACAATTCCCAGGATTTCAGCGTGGACCATGCCCCCTGACCAATTCGGTAGGTGCCTGAGAGTTTTCCATTTTCTACGACCACTTCAACAGGCTCCTTTAACACTAGAGGTAGTTGTGTAAATACACTATCCGAAATCACGCTACCCTGAGCCGATAACTTCAACGGCACAGTCGTTCCTGCAGGCAGTTTGATGATTTGTGCTTTCGCTTGTGATGTTGGATTGCTTTGATAATCCGCCATTGAAAGCGTCGTTGCTGGTATATGTGGCGCATTGATGTTTTTTTCAACTTCATAAACAGCATAACCCGGTATAACGGTCAACAGTAGCCAAATCACAACGGCATAAGGCTTATCTGCCTGCCAGAACCCGGAGCTTCGATACAGCATAAAACCGAGCAGCGGAATACCTATAGCAAACACAGATACAGCCAGCCACCTTAAGCCCGAATAAGGCAGCAGCGCGGGTGAGATGATACCGATAGCAATCAGAGCAAGCCCGTACTGTCCAAGAGGCTGGGTCGAGAAAGAGGCATGAATAATGATGGCCAGGCCGATCAGTATAAACCAGATAGAATAGGCTGTGCTGCCTCCGTAAATCATCAGCCCGACATTGAACAGAATGGCCGTACCAATCAGCAGCCACCATATGCGTGTCATTCTGACTTGAACAAATGAGACGCTTTTATCTTGGCAACGGCGAATTTCACGGGTCTTGCGATAGTCAAAATATCCCACCGCTCCCAGAATAGCGGCACATAATACGACATAGATGGTTGTATTCATTATCATTGGAGCAGTTCGGTAAAGAAGTTCCAGCAGTACGGTCAAAAGACCTCCTGCAATACCCCAATAAAAGAATGTATGTTTTTCAATACGGATGCTTTTATGTCCGATATCCATCATGGATCGGATATCCTCCAAACACTGTTCGGGTTTAGTTTCCGACTCTGATTTTGTATCAATATTTTTCTCTACAGGCATTTCTTCACCTCCAAACTCTATAAACTCTGAAATACAGAGTGTCTGAACTTTAATACTCTGCGTTTCAGAGTGTCAAGCGAATATATATATATATATATATCCTTTTGGTTTATATTATTGATCCAGTAGCTTATTCACCAAACTTCGACTAATCGTTATGGCTTTCTTTTTTCGCCCGGCTTTTGAGTCATAGGCCAGAGGAAATCATACCTGGGCACGGTGCAAAGCCCCGCCAATAGCAAGCAGAGAGTTATCTAATACAGGGGCATATCTATCACTTAAGCATGGGTTTTAACTCAGCCCATGTTCGACCAACCGTGGCAAAATGGTCATCCTCTACCTCTTCACAAAACACCCAGACATGAGATGCATCGTAGCCAAGGTTTTTTGCAACGATTGCGTTGATTTGTTTCATCGTTTTATCCAGTGCTTCTTTTGAACTTCCTTTCACAGTTTTGATCGTTATCAATGGCATTGGTAAATCTCCCGAAATCAATTATTTTTATAAAATATGGATGTATACAACAAGTAGAAGCCGAACAGCAGGTCGGCTGATCCACAGAACTCCGGCCACCACAGTGGGGTTCCGGCGTTAACAAAGATTGCATGATGCATGCCGTCATATACGGCGTGGCTGATAAAGCCGATAGCAAGAATCACTGAAGTGACAGTATTCCTCCGCCGGAAAGCAATGAATGCGATGGCAAAGTAAATCAAGCTGAAAGCGATCTCGCCTAGTAGCGCACCAAAATCTGATGCGTAAAGCGCAAATACCCAGTAAAATACCGGAAAACTCGCCAGTACTAACGGATAGAACCACCCTTTCTTTTCAAAACCTGTTTTTTTAAATCGGATCACTGCGAATATGGCCAGCATTGTTCCAATCAATAAAGCCCATACATTCATGCTGTTTCTCCTTGCTTGTTGCATATCGCCGGGCGTTACCATAGAAATTCACACCATATGATACAGATAATATTTTGAGGTGAATGATGCCCTGGCCAGCCAAACATAAACAAAACAGCAAAGAGCGGATTCTGCAAAGCGCAATAAAATTATTTTCTTCCCGTGGATTTGATGGCGTTTCAATCGGTGATATTATGCGTGATGCGGAGCTAACGCATGGTGGTTTTTATGCGCATTTCAGTTCAAAGCAGGAGCTGTATGCCAAAGTGATCCCTGTAGCAGCTAGAAAAAGTTTTCGATCAAAAGTATCGCCGGAATCGTCAGGAAAAGAGATGGTACATGAACTCATTGATCATTATCTTGATTCAAAACATGTAGATCAAAGCAAGCCACCCTGTCCGCTGGCATTTCTGGTGACCGATGTCGCCAACCGGGAAGAAGGCGTACGCAGTGCATACCGAAAGGCATTCAATAAAGCGGCAAGCTTGCTTGATAAACAGATGTCAGCGGACTTTCCGGATAGCCGGAACAAAGCGTTTGCGCTACTGGCCATGATGGTAGGAGGAGTAGCTATTGCTCATGCGGTTGATGATGAGGAACTTGAAAAATCGCTACTTGAGGCTTGCAATGCAGTTGGGGCTTCGTTGATCGAATAATTCTCCTTTATCCGGTCTCCTTGGCTAGCCAGATGCGAGTTAACAATTTAATAAACCGGTGAATCGTTTTCCAGGCCTCGACTAATCGCGGCAGCTTTCTGTTTCCGCCTCGAATTCTTCGGATACTCTTTTTCACCCGGTTTCTGTGTCACCGGCCAGAGGAAAGCATACCAGGGCACGGGTAGCGCCCACATTTTTCCATATAGAGGTGGCTTGCCACTTTTCTTACGTGCTGGGTCAAGCACAACATCGGCAATGATGGTTGCTTCTTGCTCTTCCAGCTCAGCTTTAACTGTTCCATCAGAATCGGTGATCGCTGAGAGGCCTGGAAAGCTGCTCTTCAAATATGGTAGCCAGCCAGGAAGTTCTGTTTCAAGTGGCCCAATGCGATTGGCCATGACATTCGGAACACCGAGCATTTCGGCATGCAAAAAATGCACATTCTTCAACATATCTTCATAGCGCCTAATATCACCGGGAATAAATGGCTTGGGCCTTCCTGCTGCGAACGGTGAGAGAACCATATCAACGGACAATGAAGCCAACTCACAAATATTGTCATGCAACAGATTTTCATAACAGATACTGACACCAAAGCGGCCAACCTCTGTCTCAATGACATGCAAATCATCACCGCCTTTGTAAAAATGCGCCTCAATTGAAGCTGGAGGATTCTTTCTTACCCTTCCATCGAGTTCTCCTTTTGGAGAAGCCAGCACGAATGAGTTATAAAAGTCTTCGCCTTCGGCTTCCATAAAACTGAAACCAAGGTAGATACAGTGCTGTTTGGCAAGACTCTGCAGCCAAGTGACGGATTTCCCCTGTATCGTTTCAGCGAAGTCCCAAATTTCTTCAGTGGCAAAATATCCGCTTGGCATCAATTCAGGCAGCAGTACAAGCTCTGCCCCCTGTTCGACTGCCTCCAGCACCATCTCTTCCGCACGCTTCAGGTTGGCATCCACTTCACCGGGAACGCAATTCATTTGAACTGCTGCTACACGCAACTTCCTGTTCTTCGGCTTATCCATGGTTACCACCCCTCTCTATAGCTTGTTTAAATCGCTGATCATCCAATACCTGCTGTACGATATCGCATGCATTGGCGGCACCATCATTGGCTTGAATCTTCTTGCCCGTTGCTTCAGCGCACTCTCTGTAATGGGGCTGGCTCAACAGCTCACTGATCACAGGCGTGACGTTTTCTACGCTGTAGTCCCTGCGCGGTAATGATTTGCCGATACCCAGTTTTTCAACACGTTCTCCGTTATCAAACTGATCAAAACCAAACGGCACAATCAATAGAGGGGAGAGAGCAGCCATGCTCTGTGCCAGTGTGCCGATGCCTCCCTGATGAACGATAAGACGGGCTTGTGGGAAGAGTTTGTCGTAGGCCACATAGTTGATGATAAAGAGGTCATTACCCGATTCTATGTCTTTGACCTGATCATCAAGTTGGCCATAAACCAGCACTGCCCTCTGTTTAAGCCTGCGAGTCGCGGCTGCACTGACCTCATAAAAATCACCGGCAATATTAACGGCTGATGAACCAAGTGCGAAAACGATGGGTGCATCACCGTCATCGATGAATGCCTGCAACTTTTCAAGCTCTTCTCTCTCTGCTATTTCGGTTGATAAGAGGGGAAAACCAGTCATAGTCGTGTTTACCGGCCAGTCATCTTGGGCATTGGCAAAACAGTTGGGAAACATCGCCAGTGTTCCATAAGGTGAATATTGTCCTTCAAAGACGGGGTGGCCGCTGGGTGGAGGAAGCTGATGATCTTTGCAGAGTTTATACAGTGGTTTGACCCATGGCTTACTTGCACTTTTAATCAACTTGAAAAGCCATCGGTAGAGCAGAGGGCTGAAACCATGAACTTTTCGTAACCATGGTGCTGGAGATAAGATGGGGGGCTCACATACTGATAAGAAAAACATAGGGGCCAATGCGGTTGATAACCAGGGGATATTCATCTCCCGGCAGATCACAGGAGTGCAATAAGCCATAGGATTGGAGATCACAAGATCAACGCCTTTCACAACTTTAAGGGTATCGCTATAGGTGGCTTCAATACCTGCCATCAGTTCACGGATGATGATCTCTCCTCCCTTTATCGGATCAAAGATGCGTTGCAGAAACTCCCGAACCATCATCGGCGTTGTGTATTGATCGAGGCTGCTGCGCAAATGGATAAATGGAATATCTTCGGCTTCGATTTGAGACTGGAAAATGGAGCTGCTGCCAACTGCTACATCATGCCCTCGGCTTTGCAGGATTTTGGCCAGTGCTACATATGGGTAGAGATCGCCCAGAGACCCGAAACAGGTAACAAGTATCCTGGCCATCGCTTATTGCTTTCCCGCACCATCAATAAAACAATCGACAGCATGCGCTAAACGCTCATCCAGAGAGAATGAATCAGGATCGGAGAACCACATCAGACAGATCGCAGTAAAATTAAGCATAACCTGAGTGGCCAACTCAGATGAGGAGATATCGTAACGAATATCGCCCTGCGTTTGCCCCGCTTCCATAACAGAAGTGAGAACATCATCGAAGTCAGTTTGAAAACCTGAATGTGTATGATTACCTATCTGTTGAAACTGATAGCTGAAATGAATGCGGGCATATTCCGGCTCAGCCTTAAATCCTTTTGCGCCATCCAGAAAAATTTTCATCAATCTACTGCGCGTACTCGGATAGAGCCTCATAAGCAGAGGAACCCACTTGGACTTTTTCTCAGCATTGTGTAGCCAATGAGCGCTTACTATTGCTTCTTTCACTGGAAAATAACTGTAGAGCGTTCGCTTCGCCACATCGGCAGCATCAGCGATGCCCTCCATGGTGATATTATCAAAGCCCTGTTTTCTAAAGAGCTTCATGGCGCACTGCACTATATGCAGGCTCATCTTGGCCTTTTTTCGATCTCGTCTGGTTTGTTGGATATCTTCTTTTAATAAATGCACGATGGGCGAAAGTATACGACGTATATTTATATACTGTCAATACAGCCAAGCTTGTTCATCAATACCTGGGGGCAGTGTGCCTTTGTGCCACATGGTCAAATGCCAATGATAGACAATCGCACTCCTCAGCAGATGATTCGCCGCCTGATGAATGATATGAACCTTGAAACTGTATGTACCGTTAAAAATCGTTGGCTATGGCTCCTGCCTATCGCTGCGGTTTTCTATTGCCCATTCATTTTGAATCATCACTGATTTATCACGATAATCATCACAATAGAGCAATCGCGGAAACTTCACCGCGATTGTCTGAATTCACCTTCAAACCCTGACATAAACAAGCACTGAACGTTCCCGTATTTGCTCCCGACAAGGAGGATAACATGAACACCTGCTTTACCAAATCATCTCAGGATAACCGCTCAATCTGGATCGGAATGGCGCTGGCTCTGCTGGCTGCGCTATTTTTCTCGATCAAGGCGATATTTGTCAAACTAGCTTATCAACATGGTGTGGATGCCATCACACTGCTGACGCTACGTATGGCGTTTGCCCTGCCTGTGTTCATCTGTGTGGCGATCATAGAGCAGCGTACAGCAGGTGTGTAACAGATTACCCGCCAGCAAAGCATATCAATTATCGGGCTTGGACTGGTCGGTTATTATTTGGCCAGCATGCTCGATTTCGTCGGGCTACAATATGTATCGGCGGGTGTAGAGCGCTTGATCCTCTTCCTGTTCCCTACCTTTACAGTATTGCTCTCGATGCTGTTTCTTGGGCGCAGGATTAGCAGGGTTGAAATAAGTGCGCTCATACTGAGTTACATTGGCATTGCACTATCTGTTCAGCAGGAGGTCATTCTCGATGGTGGAAATAGCCTATTGGGCGTGCTGCTTATTTTTGGTAGTACACTGGCTTATGCCGTTTATCTGATCGGCGGCGGCGAACTTATTCCGCGCATCGGCTCCAGGCGATTTATGGCTTATGCTATGATCGTCTCGTGCCTTGCTGTGATTGTGCAGTTTATCATCAGTCGGGATATGGCTATGTTGAATCAACCTATTGCAGTCTATGGATACGGACTAGCCATTGCACTACTCTCTACGGTACTACCTGCTTTCATGCTGGCAGCGGCCATTCATCGCATCGGGGCATCGCACACCGCCATCATTGGTGGTATCGGGCCTGTCGCAACCATTGTGCTGGCTGTATTACTTCTGGGGGAATCGATGAATGGCTTGCAAGTTGGTGGAGCTCTACTGGTAGTTGCTGGTGTATTGCTGCTTGGTTTGTTGACAAAAAAACCTTAGATGCATTGAGAAGGTGGCTGCAGTCACCTTCCTGTCATGACTTCATACTACACAAGGCTATGTGCCAATTGAAAACCCTGATATTAATCTATAATTAGCACCACCATCCATAAATGAAGCCACTATCAGTATAGCAAAACAAATCTAAATGTCAATACTTTTCCCTTTGTTATTATATAGTTACGTGAATTTTCTCTTGACATGATCATCCCAAACAGCCAGAGTAGCGCCCCAAGGGGGCACATCTGGCAAAGGGGCGAAAGCCCCCTTGACCCCCGTAAGAGGTAAACCGCATGACACCAGAAGAAATTAAAAGAGAAGCACACAAAAAGCGGCACGGCAAAAATATAAATTTCACACTATCGCTAAACCAGAAAGAGCAGGAAAAACTGCGCGCCAGAACTGCCGCCGCAGGAGCTCCAACACGAAGTGCCTATATCAAGTACCGGGTCTTCGATATTGATTATACACCATCATATCGTGGCCCAGTTGTTAAAGCTGATCCGGCACTGATTCGTCAACTCTCTTGGATCGGGAACAACATCAATCAAATTGCCCGCGCCTGTAATCAATCGCGAGGTCTGTCGCCAGAGCAGGCTGCCAGCATCTATGCATCGCTGGCTTTAATTGCCGAAGAAATTGAAACGCTGTCGGAGGTAGCTCGGCAATGATTGCTCGTATTCTCGATGGTCATGGAGTCGGCTCAGCATCGGCTGCTATTTACTATATAGCAGGAGACCTAAACCATAATGGCGAAGCTCGCGATGAGGTTGTCCACCTTTTCGGTGATGGCCAATTGGTCATCGACACCACAGAGGCAATGACATGCAAACACAGATACTTGTCGAGCATACTCTCTTTTACAAAAGAGGAGAGTGATGGCCTTGGCATTGATGAGGTCCGCGATCTTGCGGAGTCATTTTCCGAACATCATGCGCACCCATTCGGCACAAATAACATTGTCGGCTGTGCCTACCTGCACATTCAGGAGGGACGTTACGATATTCACCTGATTCAGGCGCAATACGACATGGAATCAGGTAAGCGTGTCGATCTCTATCTCGATCAATTCGGCGATACGAAACGCATTGGTGACTGGCAGGACATTCAGAACTTCGAACACAAGCTGGATGACCCCCGAGACCCGGCTAGGCAACGATTGACCAAAGAGCGCATCCAGGAAGCAAAAAACCGGAAAGAGATGCGCTCATTCATCAATACGCATCTTGAGAGCACACACATCAATGGGGAGGTCACTTCTCGGGCTGATGTTTGTCAAGAACTCAAGTCGCTGGGCTTTGTCATTGCCCGGCAAACGAAATCTTCAATCTCAATAACATCACCAGATTTGAAACAAAACATCAGACTTACAGGAGCAATTTACAATGAATCATATGGAGGCATTAAAGACAGCCAAGGAGCAATCGAAGAAAGCGAACGAAGAGTTCGCGAAGATCGTCAAAAGCAATACGATACAGCTAGAACGCGACTTAAAGTGTCAAACAAAAAACGCACTAGGAGACTTTCGAAAAAACTTAATATTGAATTTGCAGAGCGCTTACAAGAGTCACACGGAAGATCTGAAATGGAGAGACTTGATGATCTTCATTCTGTTCATACTGAGCTCAGGTGCTCTCGTGACAACAATCGTATTGAACATGAAGCAATCGAATTCCATCAAGGTGAATCCATCTGCATTGACGGATTATCAGACAATGACTTACCAAGGGGAAACTTACGCGTTGGTGCCCGCGAAAGCAGTCCTGAACACCAAAGATGGTCAATACATGATCAAGGTGAAATAAAAGATGGCAATGCACCTTCCTACAACAAAATCACAAACCCTTTCGCTACTCTTAGCAGAAATCAGCTCCATGCGGCAACAATGCGAAGAGTATCGCAGAGCAGTCAATCTCTTAAACGCGCAAGTCAACGACTTGACCGAACTGGTGATGCGGAGCGACCAGCAGGCCCAACAACGCGAGGAATCCTGGCTGAAACAATTACAAACCTTGCAAAAGGCATTGCCCGATGGATTAGTGGACTGACCGGATGTGGCGGCACGGCCTCCACACCCGGACCAAAATAAATCGCTTATACCTAATCCAAGCGTAGTCTCGTTTTATAATTGAGGCTATTGCTCCTGAATCTGCAACAGCTTCTCCTTCAACCCTTTCAGACCGAGGTTGACGATCTCGGCCTTGGCAAGCAGCGCCAAATCTTCGCTATTTTCCTCAGTGAGGATGATGCCGGTTTCAGCAGTCGTGCCGATCTCATAGATCACACCCTGCTCGAAGAAGTGGAGAATCAATCCCGCGTCACGGAATGATGCGTTGACTTGTGCTCTGAGCTGATAAAGATCGGCATCTGATAACTGGCTGTAGCGCAAATCGAAGATAGCGGCAGAAAGGCGGTCTACATATTCTTGCGTAGGTGTGAAGGTGCGGAGCTTTGCTTCCTTTTCCTCTATAGATTGACGCAGGTCATCCGCAATACCCATGGCTTTCGCATACCGCTCACGGGCATCGGTAAAGGCAGTGCCATCGGCAGTGCTGAATAGCTCAGCAAATCGATCAATCTGCTTCTGTTTGACATCCAGTTCTCCTTGATGAATATGAATTTCATCTTCCAGTTTCTGGCGGGAGTTCTTCTGGCCACCAAAGGCTGAAAACCAATCGACCTTCTCACTCAATACGACCAGTGCTGCGTCTTCTACATTTGGATAACACCAGCGCTTATCGCACTCACAACCGACAGACATATAGTTACTATCGCAGAGAAGAAAGCCCGGCCTTGTATCCCTCGGTAGATAGCGGAATGTGTCGCCACATCTCAAGCATTTGCACATGCCGGTGAACAGATTTGAAAATTTCTTACCCTTGCGACCGGAGTTGTTTCTCCAGCGACTCTTCAAAGCAGCCTGGGCTTTGTAAAAAGTCTTCTCTGAAACAATGGTTGGGAAGTAATCGGGGATGGGCTCACCGACCGCCTCGCCACCCTTTGTGGGCTGGTATTCACCCATGACTGAACGGCTTCTCAGAATATTTGCAACGTAGGACTCATGCCACTTGTTGGCTCGTGGTCCGAAAGGTTTCAGCCCGCTCTCATTTAAATCCGTCGTGATCTTGCGGCGACCAACACCGGCGATGCTTTTTTCGTATATCTGACGGATAATCGCAGCACGATCTTCTATAACCTCGAACTTGCTCTTATCATCAGAGAGACGGAGCCAATGTGCACACTGGCCGCTGACAGGTTTCTTGGTTTCAATGGCACGCCTACGGCGGTTCTCCCATGATGCTGCAGAGCGCTTTCCCTTGATGGCAGACTCTTCATGGCTGCGGCTCATGGAGATCAAGCTGTACATGAGCTGGCCGACATCATTAATGCTTTCGGCAGTGTAGTGCTGGTTATCCGCCAGCGTGACGATCTCAACGCCTGCAGAAAGAATCGAGGAAAACAGCGAAAGGGTAGTAAAAACCTGCTGACGGGAGAGGCGATCCAGACTCTCAAGAATCAGAATCGACCCTTTCTCAACACGACCGGAATCGACCATCTCAATGAATTTTTTCAATGCACCCTCAGTCGCATTCTTTCCTTTGAAGGCGGATACACCAATATCACGCAGGCTCTCATCGAGAACCAGTCCATGTTCCTTGGCATAGGCGCGAGAGGCATCCAGTTGGCGGCGAAGGCTATCGCCCTTCAATTGATCTGGTGTACTAAACCGGATGTATGAGTATGCTTTCTTGCTCATGGTTTTGCTCCTTAGTTACATATTATATCCTATCGGATGGTTTTGTAACTAATGTAGCTAATTATGGCCAAAAGGGGACCTTCGCAAACTATATGAATTTACCCTATAGTTACTTCATATGGGAATAGAGGGGTATTATCATGCGTATTTTAACTGGGTTCATAGTCTTAATATTGTTTCCTGTAAATGTTTATGCTGAATATGTGATAGGAAATGATGACGGTATTGTTACTGCTGAAGAGATTAGAAAATCTTATAATTCAAACCAAAACTGGTTAAACAATAAGGTGCCGAAAATTGATAATTTGGAAAAACGTGAACGTTATAAGCGATCAGCTCAAGGTTGGCTGGATCATTTAGCTCCTTATGTTTTGTTGTCGAGTGTGAGTACAATCGATGAAGTAAAGCAGCACGTATTTTTTCCTGATGAAGCAACTTGTTTATCCCATGTGAACACTTCCTATT
>Ga0316204_10002686_pt1 | contig 39068 bp, 38 predicted proteins | sample 6monrhotite_MG_2_FD_205661 | JGI IMG/M metagenome (GOLD analysis project Ga0316204, IMG submission 205661) | Microbial mat bacterial communities from mineral coupon in-situ incubated in ocean water Damariscotta River, Maine, United States -... | ecosystem: Environmental > Aquatic > Marine >...
ACCATCGCAGCTCGACGTCCCATTGTTTCCCTCCTGAGAAAATTCAAAAACAGTGAATCAGAAAGACAAAAACAAATCAATAACATCAGAGTCTGCATTTACGCTGGGCGGTACTAGTTGATATCCCTGCAAACCCACGTTTGCGAATGAACCTATTCGCTCCGGTTTTGCTCTAGAATAGGGTCCCGACCGGCTGTCCCATGCGTAATCCTGACATTTTGCACGACCGGCAGACACGCTGAGCCTCGGCGGTCGGCTTAAACGTATCTCCGCAGACGAAGCAGTGTTGAGATTTCCTGCGGTCAGACTTTTTGCGTTGATTGTTCGATACCCAGGTGTTTTCAAGTTTCTGCCGCTCGGAACGCTCGTCCCGACGGTCGGCAACTCGCCGCTCCCGGCTACCCCAGTCATCGTCAATAGACCCTTCATTGCCAACAGACACGATTATCTCCCTGAAATCTCCGCGCACTGTATCGTGAATGCGTATGGAATCAATCAAAAATCAAGAACGATGAGGCTTCAGGAAAAAGGATTTGTCATCAACCGAAGGAATGGATCACAATGGTGCCCTTGGAAGGACCTGTCCGCAATGATATCAAAAACCAATTTAGCGCTGGCATTTTCCTGTGTCGGGCATTCCTATTCGCACCTCTTTGTGCCGATATTTTTTATTCTGGTGCCACTTGCGCTCGAACAAAACCTGGGATTAAGCCACGGAGAAACGGTGACTCTGATCGTCGCCGGTAGTATGGCGTTTGGATTTGCCGCGCCAGTGGCGGGGTGGCTGGCGGACAGATGGTCGACCATCGGCATGATGGCGGTATTTTATGCTGGCACGGGCTCCGCGATGATTATGGTAGGGCTTTCAGAGAGTACGCTGATGATAAGCTTTTGGTTGGCCGTTACAGGAATGTTTGCAGCCATTTATCATCCGGTTGGTATCGCCTGGATCGTTAAGGTTACAGAAAGAACCGGCACAGCACTTGGCATAAATGGCATCTTTGGCGGTATCGGGCCGGCTGCCGCAGCGGCAATGACCGGAACCTTGGTCGCCTTGGTCGATTGGCGTGCCGCCTATATCGTGCCTGGGGTTGTTGTCTTGCTAACGGGTGTTGTTTTTGTTTTCTGTATTTTCAAAGGCTGGATTGTCGAAGATAAAACGGACAGAAAACCGCCTCCAGCCCCGGTGTCAAAACGTGATACAATTCGGGTTTATATCGTTCTTGCCGTGACGGCGACCTGTGCGGGAACTATTTATCAGGCGACAAATCCTGCATTGCCGAAGGCCTTTGCGATCGATTTTGGTGCCGGTGACGGCGGTGTTGCCACGGTTTCGGCGCTCATCGGTTTTATTTATGTGATGTCAGGCCTGATGCAGGTGATTGGCGGGCACCTCGCTGACATCTTTCCACCCAGGCGTATCTATCTTCTCGCTTTTTTATTTCAAGTGCCGATGTTGGCGCTGGCGGGAATGGTCGGTGGGGGCGTTCTGGTCGGCGTTGCGGTTGTTATGGTTAGCCTTAGCGCCTCCTGTCTGCCCGCCGAGAACATATTAATTGCCCGGTATACGCCGGTTCATCGTCGTGGCCTGGTTTTTGGGATGAAATTCGTCCTTGGATTGGGTTTCTCCAGCATTGGAATTTTTTTAGAAGGTCGGCTGTTTGATGCGACGGGCAATTTTCAGGCGATGTTTTTTGTTCTGGCGACATTGGCGGGGGTCGGCACGCTGGCAATTATGCTGCTGCCGTCTGAGCGCCGATACCCAGTTGCGCAACCTGCTGAATAATAACGTTAGGAAATTTTATGCCGTCTCAAGTGACTGTAAACCGCCTTGATCACATCGTCTTGACCGTCAGCAATGTTGACGTGACCTGTGAGTTTTATCAACGCGTGCTCGGTATGGAGAAAGTCGAATTCGGATCACCTGTCAGGGTCGCGCTCGAGTTTGGTCAGCAGAAGATAAACCTGCATCCTATTATTAATGATTATGATACGAAGGCGAACACGCCGATGCCGGGAAGCGCCGATATTTGCCTGATTACAGAGGTGCCATTGGCAGGTGTCATTGACCACCTGAATACCTGCGGGGTGGACATCATCGCGGGGCCGGTGCCCAAAAACGGCGCAATGGGGCCATTGAACTCAGTTTATTTCCGCGATCCCGACGGCAATTTGATTGAAGTCTCAAACTACCTGTCAGCGGACTGAAGACACGCCGCCAAGCTGTTGATCAAATTTTTGAAAGGGCTTGATCGAGGTCGTAAATAAGGTCGTCCGGTGTTTCCAGCCCAATTGATAGACGGATAACGTCCTCTCCCGCACCGGCAGCTTGGCGCTGCTCGTCGGTCAGTTGGCGATGAGTGGTGGATGCCGGGTGAAGAATCAAGGAGCGTGCATCGCCGATATTGGCAAGATGGGAAAACAAGTTAACCCCTTCAACAACCTTGGTCCCGGCGTCATAGCCGCCTTTAACGCCAAAGGTAAACACCGCACCAGCCCCCTTAGGCAGATATTTCTGGGCGAGGTCATGGTAGGGGCTTGAGATCAAACCGGCGTAAGATACCCAGGCAACTTTCGGATGGGTTTCGAGAAAAGCGGCGATGATCTGCGCATTGGCAACATGGCGGTCCATTCGTGCAGGCAGGCTTTCGATTCCGGTAATGGTGTAGAAAGCATTCGCCGGGGATAAACAGGGGCCGAAGTCGCGCAACCCCACGGCCCGGGTCTTCATGGTGAAACCAAAGTCACCAAATGTCTCATAAAAAGTCAAACCATGATAAGCCGGGTCTGGTTGGCTCATAGTCGGGAATTTATCATCAGCGGCCCAGTTAAATTTGCCGGACTCGATGATGGCACCGCCTAACGACGTGCCGTGTCCGGATAGAAACTTGGTGGTCGATTCAACGACGATATCAGCGCCCCAATCAATCGGGCGAAGCAGATATGGCGTTGCCAAGGTGTTATCAACAATTAGAGGTACATGTGCATCTTTAGCGATTTCAGCAATGGCCTCGAGGTCAAGAACGATACCGCCTGGATTGGCCAACACCTCAATGAAAATCGCTTTGGTTTTTGGGGTTAACGCGCTGCGTATTGCGTCAACGTTTGTGGCATCGACGAAAGTGCAGTTCCACCCCAGCCGTTTGAAGCTAAGGCCGAATTGGGTGATTGAACCGCCGTATAGGTTCTTCGACGCAATGAAGTCATCACCTGGATCAAGTAACGAGAAGAACGTCAGAAATTGAGCTGCGTGCCCAGACGCCGCAGCCACGCAGGCGCGACCATTTTCAAGGCTGGCCAGACGCTCTTCCAGCACCGAGACGGTCGGGTTGGTCAGGCGTGAATAAATAAATCCGAAGGTTTGCAGGTTGAACAGATCAGCGGCATGGTCAACGTCATCAAAAACGTAGGATGTCGTCTGATAAATTGGCGTGTTGCGTGCGCCCGTAATCGGGTCGGGCTGGCTGCCCGCATGAACAGCTTTGGTTTCCGGACCGTATTGTCGGGGACCTTCCTGATCACCGGACATTAACCCATTCTCCGGCGTTTGGAGGAAATGATTCCCGAATTGACACCGCACCAACCCAGTTCCCCAAACAGGCGTCCATATTCAATTTTTGGGCAACGATCCATGATCACGGACATGCCTGCGGCTTCGGCCCGACTGGCTGCGGGATCGTTACGCACGCCTAACTGCATCCAAATCACCCCTATAGGCTTGTCTTGGTTTGAGAATGAGATGACGTCATCAACAACGCTACCCGCAGCGTCAGAACCGCGAAAAATATCGACCATATCGATGGTTTCAGGAATATCGGTGAGCGACGCGTAGGTCATCTGTCCGAGAATCTCCTTGCCAGCGTAACCGGGATTGACCGGGATGATCTTGTACCCTTTTCCGAGTAAGTACTTCATGACGAAATTGGAAGGGCGTACCCAATTGGCGCTGGCCCCGACCATGGCGATGGATTTTACCCGGCGCAGAATATCGGAAATTAGTTGATCATCATAATGAAGCGGTGCGGCCAAATTTGGCGTACTCATCTGTCAGACCATTTGGGCATGGGCTTTTTGTTAATAAAGGCCTTCAGGCCCTCCTGGGCTTCCACATCTTGCATGTTTTCGACCATGCAGGCAGATGCTTGCTCGTACGCCGCTTCTAGCCCCTGTTCCAGCTGCGTGTAAAACAGCGCCTTGCCGCGGGCTATAAACACCGGCCCTTTGGCAGCAATGCGCGAGGCTAGACTGGCGACGGCGGCATCAAGGTCCGCGGCAGGGACAGATTGATTGATCAACCCATACTGACAGGCCTTTTCGGCGTCAATGAATTCACCGGTCAATAGCAATTCCATGGCCTGCTTGCGGGGTAAATTTCGGGTCACGGCAACGGAAGGGGTTCCGCAATATAAGCCGACACCAATCCCCGACGTGGCAAATGTCGCGGTTTCAGATGCGACGGCCAAATCGCATTGAGCCACCATTTGGCAGCCTGCCGCTGTGGCGATACCGTGCACCTTGGCAATCACTGGCTGGGGCAGGCGGGTCAAGGTGATCATCATGTGTGAGCATTGTTCAAGCAGGCGGCTTGTCGGTTCCGGACCCGGATCCGCCATCATTTCTTTCAGATCATGGCCGGCGCAAAAAGCTTTGCCGTTGCCAGCGATAATCACCACGCGGACCGAGGTGTCGGCGGCGATGGCGTCAAGTTCCGCTTGAATAGCGCTCATTAGACCCGTGGAAAGCGCATTAAACGCGTTAGGGCGGTTCAGCGTGAGTGTCGCGATGCCATCTTTATCGTTGCGTATTAGTAGCGCGGATGTTGTCTCGTTATGGCTCAATTGAAATCTCCAAATTGATGTCCAACAATGATATGTTCATTGTTAATGTCCAAGAGTTCAAGTTGTAATCGCGACGGCTTGCTCTGGCGTGACGAATATTAAATGTTAAACTCATGGAATTGCAATTCAGATAATCTAAAGGATCACGATTGTGAGCGACGCCGACAGCAAACCACCAAAAGTATCAGCTTCAAGCCAAATTGCCGATAGCCTCAGTTCATTTCTTGGGGCCAGTTATGAGCCTGAAATGCTGACGGAAGACAAAGGTAAGGAAGCCTTTCACGATCGTTTCAACCATCGAATGGTGCACATTGGCCTGCGCCGTCAACACAATATTGAAGCCGTATTTGAAGTAGCATTCGAGGTGGCGGAAAACCCGCAAGATGTCGAGCGCGACTGGCTGGCGCGGTTCCATGCTTGTGCCGAACAAGTTGGCGATGCTGACATGCAGCATGTCTGGGGCGTTGTGCTGGCTAAGGAATTTGAAAACCCAGGTTCGGTCAGCCTGACTTCGTTGGCCTGTCTGTCAAATATGACGGCACGGGATATGGAATTGTGGGAACGGGTAGGGCGCATGACGTTTTCTGAAGGTTACGTGTTTAAGGTTGGTGGGCGTAACCAATTTGAACGGTTTGGCGTTAGTAAAAGTGATGTTTTACACCTGCAAACTCTCGGGTTGCTGCAACAAGCACAGGACTTGTCGGTGACGTTTTCGGCCGAGACGAAGGCGCTGACATTTTCGTTCAGGACTGCGGATGTTATTCTCCGGCATCCAGAGCTCAAATTGTTTACGCTGCCAGCCTTCAAGTTGTCCTCAGCCGGGCTTCAGTTGTTTAACCTATTGATCGATTCTCCTGTCAACGAAGATTACCTTCGGGCATTTGGCACAGAATTAGGCCCACATGGATATGAATATCGTATCCGACTGGCCGATGGATCGCTGGTTCAGTAGGGGGGCGGTGATGCCAAAAATTTCAATCGCCGAATTCGATCACCTTTTAGAGACGGAAATGCCATGGGCGCTAGAGGCTGGCTTGGCGCTGGATAGCCTTGGTAAAGGTCAGGCGGTGATGCGGCTGCCCTTTCGTGACAGTATGTTGCGACCGGGTGGAACGGTGTCTGGGCCGACCATGATGATGTTGGCCGACGCCAATATGTATGCCGTGGTGCTCAGCGCCATTGGTGTGGTTCGCTTGGCTGTGACAACCAGCTTTAATATCAATTTTCTGCAACGCCCAAGTCCGGCGGACCTGATTGCCGAAGGCCGGGCGCTGAAGATTGGGCGGCGTCTGGCGGTTGTTGAAGTCAATGTCCATTCAGATGGACATGATGATCCTGTCGCCCATGCTACCGGGACCTATTCAATCCCGCCGGACCGGTAATGAAAATATATGGGGTATTATGATACCCCTGCGGTAAGTGTAGGTTTTTTAAGGCATTTTTCCAGTTGACTTCATGAAATTTGATGAGATACTCCGCGCCCAGACAAGGATCGGCAGGGGTCGATCTGGTCGCGTGAACAGCATTCAACGGGTGACAAATGAAAACCTATTCTGCCAAACCTTCAGAAGTCGAAAAGAAGTGGTTCGTTATCGACGCTGAAGATCTAGTCCTCGGTCGCATGGCCAGCATCATTGCCTTGCGTCTACGTGGAAAACACAAACCAATGTATACGCCTCATATCGATTGTGGTGACAACATCGTCGTCATTAATGCCGAAAAGGTGAAACTCACCGGGCGTAAATTGACGGACAAAAAATATTACTGGCATACCGGATATCCGGGCGGCATTAAGGAACGCACGGCTGGTGCGACGCTTGATGGTAAACATCCGGAGCGGGTCGTTATTAAGGCCGTCGAACGGATGATCAGCCGCAACCCATTGGGGCGCGACCAGATGCAAAAACTGCATGTGTACGCCGGTCCGGAACACCCTCATGCCGCACAACAACCGGAAGCGCTCGATGTTGCGGCCATGAACCCCAAAAACAAAAGGAGCGCCTGATCCATGGCTGACGAAACCAAAAAAACACTTGAAGACCTGAAAGAGGTCATGGAAGGCAACGTGGAAGCACCGGTTGTTGCCTCCATCGAAGAAATCGAAGCCGTCGTCCGCGAACCACAGATTGATGAGCTGGGGCGTGCTTATGCGACGGGTAAACGTAAAGATGCCGTCGCCCGGGTGTGGATCAAACCAGGACCCGGCAAGGTCACCGTTAATGGTCGTGACGTCAAAATTTATTTTGCCCGTGCGGTTCTGCAAATGCTGATCAACCAACCTTTCCAGGTCACCGACCGTGAAGGCCAGTTTGACGTGATTTGCACCGTTAAGGGCGGAGGTCTTTCCGGCCAGGCTGGTGCGATCAAGCACGGCATCTCCAAATGTCTGAACCAGTTTGAACCTGCCTTGCGCGGGATTCTCAAGAAGGAAGGCTTCCTGACCCGAGATAGTCGTATCGTTGAACGGAAAAAATACGGCAAACGCAAAGCTCGTCGAAGCTTCCAGTTCTCGAAGCGTTAATTTTCAAGTCTTCAGAGGCTTATGGTTACAGAAAAGCCGTCCCAAATTGGGGCGGCTTTTTTTGTTGGCAAAGTGGCGCTTCGTCAGTTTAGGCGTTGCGACAGTTTCCACTGATTACCCAAATGCGATCATTTGACCTGAAAGAAAACTGGCGTAGACTCCAAAGCCTGGTTTGATTTTGAAATTCCCGTCTTGGGCTTCAGAAAGGCTAAAACGAGAAATGAGCGATGATACCGTTTATGTGCGAAATGCAACTGACCAAGATACCAAAGATTTGTGGACCTGGAGTAATGACTTCGTAACCAGAAGAAACTCAATTTCAAAAGATGAAATTAGTTGGCAGAGCCACACGGACTGGTTTGAAAAATCGCAACAAAATGAAAATCGGGTTATTTTGATTGCTGTGGACCGTCAATCGGCTGAAAAAATCGGAATGGTGCGGTTTGATACTGACGGCGATGGGGGGGCGGTGGTCTCAATCAACTTGAACCCGTCCTGGCGGGCTCGAGGAATGTCTTCACGCCTGTTGAATTTGGCAATTGAGGCGTTTTCCCAAGAAAATCAATGTGTTCTGACGGCAAACATCAAACCTGATAATTTACCGAGTCTTAAATGCTTTCAGCGTTGTGGTTTCTCCATGCATGAGGAAACCCAGGATTTATTGGTTTTAAAAAAGCAAAAAAACTGATGGCTGATGCGGTGGAGAAGTGTTTGCTCTGGCCGCAATCCATCTCTCTCAGACGCTAAGTTCGCCCAACACCCGAAAGGCGTCTTCGTCAAGGTGGAGAAAATTCAAGGCAACGCAGGCGCCATCGTCGCCAGCGCGAACCACGCGGGCGCGGATTGAGACGGGGGCCGGTTTCTTTTTGTTCGGGCCGACACCTTCAATGCTGATCAGCGTCCCAAGCGGCATATCGGCCGGGTTGGCATTGAGGAGAAATCCGCCGAACCCCCATTTGTCGGCGCGATAGCATTGACCATTGATCGTAACCGCCAATGCTGACCGCCCCTGGGGTATTTTCTGTAGGTGCTGTTTTTGATGTTCCATAAGCGCATCATTGTCTATTTGCACGCTGACGTATGTGACGGTCGTCACGACGGCAGATTTAGGACGAATTCAAGATATTTCTGGTGGAGTCGACGGAGATGTATGGTCACGAATAGCCGTCGCTGACGGTTCCTTAAATCGCCGCTCTCGCGACGAGGGTTATTCTTATGTTTCCTGTCAAATTCTCCCCTTTGTGCAAAGCAACTCGCGTACCGCTTGGTTATGCGTAGACTCTAATTTATGCTGGCTGGGGTGCTTTTTTTGGAGGCGTTTTTTTGTTTAAGCTTCAAACCGTCTTTCATATCCTCGGGTGGGTCATTTGCGGATTGGGTGGCATGCTGTTCATCCCATCCATTACCGACGTTGCCTACGGCAGTAATGATTGGAAGGTGTTCGCGGAAGCGGCGACGTTAACCGGCTTTGTTGGCGTTGCCACCATCCTGTCTACTTACACTTCAGGTGACTTGAAGCTTGATTTTCGACAAGCCCATTTGGTAATTACACTGGGCTGGATTTTGGTCGCGTTATTCGGGGCTATTCCATTTTTGGGCATGGGGATCGGGTTTACCGATGCCGTCTTTGAATCCATGTCCGGTATTACAACGACCGGGTCAACGGTCTTGACCAGCCTTGATAGCCTTCCACCGGGCATCCTGCTTTGGCGGGGGATTTTGAATTGGATCGGCGGAATTGGTATCATCGCCATTGCCGTCCTGATCCTGCCGTTCCTCCATGTTGGTGGAATGCAGCTGTTTAAGATCGAGAGCTCAGAACATTCTCAAGACAAAGTCGCGTCAATGATGAAGACGTTGCTGTTTCTAACGGGTGTGTATGCGACTTTGACGGGGGCATGCACCTTAATTTACTACGTTCTCGGCATGTCCGGGTTTGACGCCGTTATCCATGCGATGGCGACACTGTCGACTGGCGGTTTTTCAACGCATGACGCGTCGTTTGGTTATTTTAAAGACCCTTGGCTGCGTTGGGTCGCCATCTTTTTTATGATTTCCGGTGCCATCCCCTTTTTGCTTTACGTCAAGTTGGCGTTGGGTAATGCACGCGCATTATTCACCGACGTACAAGTGCGGGGGTTCCTGTCGTTCTTAGCCCTTACCAGTTTGGCAATGGCCTATTGGCTAACCACTCAACGCGAAATTAGTGCTTTCGAATCGCTAACATTGACAACATTTAATATTACCTCCGTTGTTACGACGACAGGGTTTTCGACTGACGATTATACGGCCTGGGGCCCAGGGGCCATTGGTGTGTTTTTGGTGTTAATGTTTGTTGGCGGCTGCTCAGGCTCGACGACGGGGGCGATCAAAATCTATCGTTTTCAAATATTGTTTACCTTCATTCGGGCGCATATCAAACGGTTGTTTTTACCCAACCGCGTTTTACCATTAAAATATAATGGGCGCCCCCTGCCCAATGATGTGCCCTTGTCCGTGCTTGCGTTTCTCACTGTTTTTATGGTCACCATTGCGTTATTCACGGTCGTTCTTGCGCTATTGGGACTGGACATCGTCACCGCCTATTCCGCCAGTGTGACGGCGATCACCAACGTTGGCCCCGGAATCGGCGCAATCATCGGGCCGTCCGGTAATTTTGAAGCTTTACCTGATGTCGCAAAATGGGTGTTGACGCTGGCAATGTTGGCCGGGCGTTTGGAAGTCCTTGTTCTTCTGGTGGTGGTAGATCCTGATTTCTGGAGAACCTAAACACCACGGTTGGGACGTGTTTTTTGATCTTAAAGAATTGCAGGGAATACAGTTATTCTTCCTATCTTAGAAAATTTCATCTGGTATTATTATGAACAGAGCTGAGCGTCGCAGACTAGCCAAAAGTGAGAAGGCCAAAAACCACAAGAAACCGACGGGCCGGTCTGCTCAAGATGATTTAGAGCAGATTTTTCAAGCGGCATTAGGGCACCATCAACAGGGGCGTCTCGATGACGCTGAAGTGCTTTATCGCCGTTCAATCAAGGCCGACCCCAACCACATCGATGCGACGCTAAACCTCGGTGTACTTTGTCAACAATTAGGCCGGCCTGATGACGCTGCAGCGCATTACCGTCGGGTCATTGATCTGAAGCCGACTTGTGCAGAGGCCCACTACAATCTGGCCAACATCGAAAAGGATAACGGCAACATTGACGAGGCAATTTCCGGATACCAATCGGCGATTAATTTGAAGCCAGATTACGCGGCGGCTTACTTTAATCTGGGGTTTGTCCTTAGCGAAAATGGGCAATTGCAACAGGCGGGTGCAGCCTTTCGCAAGGTGACAACCTTGATGCCTGAGGCAGCTGATGCCTATCGTCAATTGGCGAGTGTCACCAAATTCCACAAATATGATGACGATATCAAAGCGATGGAGGCCCTTTATCACCGATCAGGCCGATCAGAGATGCAGCGGCAGGATGTCGCGTTTGGGTTGGCCAAGGCTTTCGAAGATCTCGGTGATTATGCCAAGTCTTTTGACTATCTGGCTGAAGGAAACCGTTTGAAACGCGCCTCTTTCACCTACGCCACATCAGAACAAAAAGTCTACTTTGAGCGGTATAAAAATACCTTTGACGCGGGCCTGTTTAGAAAATTCGATAGGTCTGGTGATCCGGACGCGACCCCTATATTCATTCTTGGCATGCCGCGCTCAGGGACATCATTGGTCGAACAAATTCTTGCCTCCCATCCGAATGTGTTTGGGGCCGGGGAACTAACGGCGCTCAGTCAGGTAATATCAGAGAGCTTTGGCGGCGTGGCTGAGGCAACTTATAGCGACAACATTTGCAATGCGCAGCCTGGCAAATTTTTGGACATCGCCCAAGACTATCTCGGTACTCTCAGGTCGCTTTCACAAAATGCTCGTTTTATTACCGACAAAATGCCACACAATTTTTTGCATATTGGGTTGATCAAGCTGGCCCTACCAAATGCCAAAGTCATTCATTGTCGGCGACGCCCAGAAGATAACTGCCTATCACTTTTCAAGACCTACTTTCCCGGAAACGTACACCAATATGCCTGCGACCTAACTGAACTTGGCGCTTATTTCAGGCTTTACCAGGGTCTGATGGATCATTGGCACCGCCTTCTTCCGGGGTTCATTTATGACATTCACTATGAGGATTTGGTCAGCGATCAGGAGCGGCAATCGCGGGCCTTGGTTGCCCATTGCGGCCTTGATTGGGACCAGGCTTGTCTCGATTTCCACAAGACCAAGCGTGTTGTTAAGACAGCAAGCATGGCCCAGGTCCGCAATCCAATTTTCAGCAGTTCCGTCGCGTTATGGCGGCGCTATGAAAAACAACTGACCCCCTTAACAAATGCATTGAACATCGATTATTAATTGCCGCCCTGCGTTCAAGTTTTGAACAGAGGTGTGCCGAGAATTTTCTGTAATTAGCGATGACCTGATCTTTGGCGTTGCTGACTTGGATAGATCTCTCCGAGCGCGAATTTTTCATGATGTGAGGCCGGACTTGCGGTAAAAGATACCGCAAATAAGGTTGCCAGAGACGGCAACAGTGAAGTGTTTGAGGGCGGTTTCAATGGTGCCTCGGTTACAAATATGCGGGCCTGAACGACAGGACCGTTTGTGCAACGCTGCGGTATTTGATTATGATGCGCTGCTGGTTCAATGATGAGAATACAAATTCGATATGAAGTCAAAAGAGGTTTTAGGCGATACCCTTCGGACACGGCGCCGAGAGCGAAAGTTGACACTTCAGCAATTGGCTGAGCTCAGTGGTGTCAGCCGGGCCGCGATTTCAAAAATTGAACGGGGAGATAGCGGTGCATCGACCCCCGTATTGGGTAAATTGGCTGAGGCGCTGGAATTATCGATATCGCAGCTGATCGGAGGTCAAATACAGGCTCAAGCCGTCTTTATTCCCGCCGATAAGCAGCCTGTATTTCATGAAAAAACGTCAGGGTTTGAACGCCAATCCCTATCGCCGTTATATCTTGGGCGGGGGGTTGATTTTGTTCTGAACCGTCTTCCTCCCCACGCCAGAACGGGGCCGTTCCCTTCGCATCGTGAGGGCGTTGAGGAACATTTATACGTTAACAAAGGGCGTCTAAAAGTTGTTCTCGGAGACGACGAATACATGCTGAGCGTCGGAGATTTCCTGTTCTTTAAAGGCAATCATTGCCACAGTTTCGAAAACCTGACCGGGCGCGTTTGTGAATATTTTATCGTTATCGACAGTACCCGATTGAAGTAACAATCAAGTCGTTTGATGAGGTATGAACGGAAGATTGACTGTCGGGAAAAAGTCTCTAATGATGGAAAAAATCTATAATAGGAGCTCTTTTGACGATGCGCATTATGATTCTTGGGGCTGGTGCCGTTGGCGGCTATTTCGGTGGTCGGCTGGTCGAAGCTGGCGCGGATGTTTCGTTCCTTGTTCGCGAAGCGCGCCAACGGCAATTGATCCGAGACGGTCTGATTATCGAAAGCCCGTCCGGTAATTTAACGTTGCCAGTGACGACGATTGCCTCGGGAACATCGAGTGAAGAGGTGTCGGTGCCGCCGGATGTTATCGTCGTCGCCTGCAAGGCCTATGGTCTGGCTGGGGCATTGTCGGCAATTTCTCCCTATGTCGGGCCGAACACGCTTATCATTCCTCTGCTCAATGGTGTTGCCCATTTGGATAACATCACCCAGCGCTTTCCTGAAGCTGTCAGATGCGGTGGGGTCGCACAGATCGGTGTTACGTTGACGCCTGACGGTGTGATCAAGCACCTCAGTGCTTTTCACACCCTATTGTTTGGTCTTTGCGATGGATCGCATAATTCCCAAGCGGAAAAATTCCTCGCGGCGCTGGCGTTAACGTCGGTAGACGCCCGGTTACGCCCAGACATCATGCAAGACCTTTGGAATAAAGTTGTGTTTCTGGCAACGTTGGCAGGCGGTACCTGTGTCATGCGGGCCAGCATCGGCACTATTCTTAAAACAAACTTCGGCGAGCGGATTATCTTGAGTTTGTTACAGGAATGCAGCGCGATTGCTGCGGCCGAAGGCTTCATTCCCGATGCCAAACAGATCTCTGGTTACCGCGATCTGTTGACGGACACGGGGTCGTCAATGACGGCGTCAATGTTGCGCGATCTTGAAAGCGGTGGCCCGACTGAGGCAGAGCACATTATTGGCGACATGGTGTCACGCGCGACCAAATTCGGCATTTCCACGCCAACACTTGATATCGCCTACACTCACTTGCAAGCTTATGAACTGAGCCGATGAGCCAACGTGATAGGCGGCGCAGGCGTCTCGGTCTATTACTAGGGCTTATTGGTGTCGCTTCGTTTAGCTTAACCCTGCCAATGACACGGCTTGCTGTGTCCAGCATCGATGCCGGAACTGTCGCCGTGTGGAGAGGGCTGCTTGCGGCTCTGGCGGCGGGGGTTATTCTTTTATTTTTTTTCCGTCAGTGGCCCGAGCGGCGTCAGATCATTCCGCTTTTTATTACTGGTGTTGGCATCGTCTTTGGTTTTCCTGTTTTGACGACATTAGCCATGCAAACGATCCCATCGTCTCATGGCGCTATTGTCGTTGGCCTTCTTCCGATCAGCACGGCGGTCGTTGGGGTTCTCGCGACCAATGAACGCCCATCGATGATTTTTTGGCTGATTAGCGCGCTCGGTACGGTGTTTATTCTCGTCTTTATTTTTCGCCAAAGTGATGGTCGGTTTGAGCTCGGGCATATTTATTTGATTTGTGCCGTGCTTTTTGCCGCAGTTGGATACGCCTTTGGCGGCACTGTGGCCAAAAACATGGGGGCCGCCCGGGTTATCTGTTGGGCCCTCGTTCTGATGTTGCCGGGCCTTTTGGTTGCAGCATTTTTTGTCCCTCCCGTTCCCTGGAAAGGCGAGGTAACGCCGTTGTTGGCCTTTCTGTACCTTGCCTTCGTAAGCCAATTAATGGGTTTTTTCGCGTGGTATGCGGGATTGGCTATGGGTGGAATTACAAGGGTAAGTCAGGTGCAGCTCTTGCAATTGTTTATGACGTTAATCGCGTCAGCCCTCATATTATCTGAACCTCTTGACGCCGAGGTCTGGTTGTTTGCCGCCTTGGTTGTATTAAGCGTCGCGATCAGCAGTCGCCTGCGTATAAATACAACGACTAAAAAAACACTGGTTAATTAGAGCAGAGCGACACCGGGTATGGCGGCACGCTGTCTCATTAAGTGGCCTGAATCTTGCTCGCCTTAATTGAACCAGGGATTGATAGAGGAGGGCAAGATGAAAATTGACAATGAATTGATGTCAATAAACATGGGGATTATGGGAGCGAATACCCGCCAGGATCAACCCGATGCGCGCTTTGCATCGATGCTCGATTCTGAACGCCTGAAGATAGAAAATGACGCTGCCCGGAACTTGATACTGGCCAAACAAGACACAAGGCTAAAAGACCTGAAAAAGGTTGATATCGAATTCATTCGTGAAAATGGTATGCGGGCCTATGCCGAAAAAATGCATCAAAAGAAAATCGATGAGATGCGTGAAAAACTGTTGAAGCTCATGGGGTTGACGGAAGAAAAGCTGTCAGAAATGTCACCTGATACACGCATGGCGATTGAAAAAATGATAACTCAGGAAATTCAAGATGCCCTTGCCGCTGACTCCTTAACCAATGGCGACAGCACGCCTTATGGTCAAGCTGACGGCCCGGGTGGTGCAGGGAGAATTGACTCAGAAAACCTCCTGGCGGCTCAAGTTATCGGCAGTGGTTCTGGCAGTGTCGTTGGCCTTACCATCGCCGATGGGATGGCCCAACCCGCGTCAGCCGACACGCCGCTGATTGACGAGGAACAGTAGGCAAAAACTGCAGACAAGGAATTTATTTGCCGAATCTCAGAAAAATCGTGACCTGAACCATGGATGCCTTATGCTCGCCGTCCGCCGTCGTGAGCGGGGATAATCTGGAGTTCGGAAAATGGTAGCGAAGATTTTCATTGATGGCGAGGTTGGTACGACTGGGCTGCAAATTCGTGCACGTCTTGCCGGCCGCGAAGATCTTCGGCTTGTCAGCCTTTCCGACGTTGATCGTAAAAGCCCGGACGCGCGTCGGGCCGTGTTGAATGATGTCGACGTCGCAATCCTTTGTTTACCAAATGAGGCCGCCTACGACGCTGTGGCAATGATCGATAATCCTGACACGCGGGTGATCGATGCATCTTCCGCCCACCGGGTTGCCGACGGGTGGGTCTACGGGTTCCCGGAATTTGAACGCCAGCAACGCGATAAAATCGCAACGGCAAAACGGGTCACCAATCCGGGCTGTTATGCACTTTCGTCGGTGGCGATCTTACATCCACTGATTAAAGAAAAAGTAATTCCGACCAACTGGCCGGTTACCATTAATGCGATTTCCGGCTATTCCGGTGGTGGCCGTCAGATGATCAATTCATTTGAAGACGTAACCTCCCCAGATCATACGGACGCCGCCTTCTTCGCCTATGGCCTTACCTTGCAACACAAACATTTGCCTGAGATCAACACCTGGAGTGGCCTCGACCATCCGGCATTATTCGTCCCCAGTGTTGGCCGGTACCGTCAAGGGATGATCGTGCAAGTTCCCCTTCAGCTTTGGGCCTTGCCGGGTCAGCCATCACCGGCTGACGTTCATAAGGTGCTGACAGAGTATTACGCGAATTGCACCTATGTCACTGTCGCTGCCCTAGCCGATACGGCGACGATGGGCACCCTTGACCCTGAAGTGTTGAATGGCAGCAATGAACTGCGCTTACATGTGTTTGCCAATGCCGAAAATGGACAGGCGGTGGTTGCCGGGGTGCTCGATAATCTAGGCAAAGGAGCCTCCGGGCAAGCCGTTCAAAATCTAAACATTATGCTCGGTATTGCCGAGGGAAGCGGTCTGGAATCGAACGATGTTCTTCCTGTATGACGCGGCAATGACCGCCGTTAAACATCCAGGCCGAGATCGCTAATGAACTGGGCATTTTCCTGAATAAACTGATAGCGTTTTTCAGGCTTTTTACCCATCAGGTTTTCCACGGTCTTTTCAGTCTCGCGGGCCTCAAGGATCTCCTCATCATTATGCCCAGCGGGGACTGTGACGCGCAATAGAACCCTGTTTTTCGGGTCCATGGTTGTTTCTTTCAACTGCTTGGACGGCATTTCACCTAGGCCCTTGAAGCGGCTGATATCAACTTTTCCACGACCAGAAAACTCACTTTCCATCAAGTCGTCCTTATGCAGGTCATCGCGGGCATACAGGGTTTTACCACCTTGACTGATCCGATAAAGCGGTGGGATGGCTATATAAAGGTGTCCTTTTTCAACCAGATCTGGCATTTGGCGGAAGAAAAAGGTCATTAGTAACGAGGCAATATGGGCACCATCGACGTCGGCATCGGTCATAATAATGATTTTGTCGTAGCGCAGATCGTCTTCGATGAAAGCATCGCCGGTACCACATCCGAGTGCTTCAACAAGGTCAGACAATTCCTGATTGGCGCGTAATTTATCCGTCGTCGCACTGGCGACGTTGAGAATTTTTCCCCGCAACGGTAAAACCGCTTGGGTTTCGCGAAGGCGTGCTTGTTTGGCCGAGCCTCCAGCCGAATCCCCCTCGACAATGAACAATTCCGTGCCTTCGGAACTGGACCGTGTGCAGTCTGTCAATTTACCCGGCAGTCGCAGGCGCTTGGTTGCAGATTGACGTTTGGTTTGTTTGTCTTGGCGTTTTTTAAGGCGAATTTCTGCCCGGCGGATCGCGTGCTCCAGAAGTTCACCAGAGGCGTCTGGCGTGGCCGATAGCCAATGATCAAAATGATCGCGGATCGAAGATTCGACCAAACGGTGGGCCTCCACCGTTGAAAGTTTGTCCTTGGTCTGGCCTTGAAATTGCGGGTCGGTGATGAAAATCGAAAGCATAATGCAGGATCCGCCGACAACATCGTCTGCCGTCACCTTCGCGGCCTGCTTATTACCAATCAGTTCGCCATAGGCGCGTAGTCCCTTAGCCAAGGCTGACCGCATACCTTGTTCATGGGTGCCGCCAAGAGGTGTCGGAACCGTGTTGCAATAGGAATTGAAAAAAGCCTCTTCGTCAATTGGCCAATGAACGGCCCATTCTGCCTTACCTGACCCGCCGTTGAGTTTTGATTCACCGGCAAATGGGATGGGTGTAACCGTACGCCGTTTGTCGAGTGCGGATGTCAGGTAATCGGATAGGCCGCCGGGGAAATGCAGGGTTGCCTTTTGCGGTGTGTCATCACCGGCTTTGAGCAGTTTCGGATCGCAACTCCAACGGATTTCCACGCCGCGAAACAGATAGGCCTTAGACCGTGCCATTCGGTACAATAAGGACGGTTTGAAGTGATGCCCAAGCGTGAAAATCTGAGGGTCCGGATGAAAAGAAATTCTTGTTCCGCGCCGGTTCTGGGTGCTGCCAATCTCTTTCAACGGGCCATTGGGGACGCCTCTGGAATAGGTTTGCTGCCAAACCATACGATCTCGCGCGACCTCAATTTCAAGCAGATCGGATAGGGCGTTGACTACAGACAGACCAACACCATGCAGGCCTCCAGATGTTTCGTAGGCTTCTCCAGAGAATTTACCACCTGAATGAAGGGTCGTCAGGATAACCTCAAGGGCCGACTTGTTTTTGAATTTTGGATGTGGATCCGTGGGAATACCCCGGCCATTATCGGTAACAACAACAGTTTGATCCTCACAAAGCTCCATTTCGATCCAACTGGCATGCCCGGCGACGGCCTCATCCATGGAATTGTCGAGAATTTCGGCAACCAGATGATGAAGCGCCCTCTCGTCGGTGCCGCCAATATACATACCGGGTCGTCGACGGACGGGTTCAAGCCCCTCCAAAACCTCAATATCTTTCGCTGAATAATCAGTGCTAGCAGGCTTTGATGCGCTGGGTTTTGCCGCCGCTGACTCAACCACATCGGTTTTAGCCGCCGCAGTTTTTTTGGCGACCGTTTTTGGTGCCTGCGAAGCCACCGTATCAGCGTGATTAAACAAATCTGTCATGGGCGTCGTGTTGACCGTGTCCAGTGGCAAGGTGAAGTCCTTATCCTAGGAAGTGATACCGCTCTCGACAAGCATGATACAGTGTGTTTACTAAAAAAAGATGACTACATATGGTGGATAACCGTTAACCAGCAGGACCGATGATATGACTCCCAATCGAGACGAGAAAATTACCGAGCACATGCCCGGCCAGCCGAAGGGCGAGCTTGCCCTGAAAACGCTAGCCATGCCTGCCGACGCCAACCCCGCCGGCGATATATTTGGCGGCTGGTTGATGTCGCAGATGGATATTGCAGGCGGCATTGCGGCATATATCCGTGCCCACGGCAGGGTGGCAACCGTCGCGGTCAATGGCTTCATCTTTCACAAACCCGTCCACATCGGCGACGTGCTCAGCTGTTACGTTGATATCCTGAAAACCGGTGACTCTTCAATTACCGCACTGGTCGAAGCCTGGATTGTCCGCCGGGAGACGAGCCATGATGAGATAAAAGTGACAGAGGGGACCTTCACTTTTGTCGCCCTTAACGAAGACGGAACAAAACGTTCCGTACCGCCAGTGCCTTGATCGACGGCTGTCGTTCAGGTGATCAATGTGAGCACGTATCCACTGGCAAAAAGCAGGCTGAGGGCGGCAAAGTCCTTGGCAAAACTGGAGGTATTCATCACATGCTCCCAATATTGAAATAATAGAACAGATATAATACAAAAATAGAACAAAATAACAACATAAATTTTCCTTCCTGTCACGGACTTGAAATTCCCCCCAAACTTACGCACCTTAGGGCGTGAAATGTTGCTTAAGTCCGTCGATAGGAACCCGACCCATGAGGACACAGACTTTGATCAAATTGAGCGGTGTCGGTATCGTAATGGCTGCGGCGATTTTACAGGGGACATCCGTTTACGCAGGTGAAGCCGCAGTTCTTGATGCCACGGTTATCGCTAACGCCAATGGCACTTACGGCGTTTCGGCATCGATCTTTCATAAGGACGAAGGGTGGAGCCACTACGCTGATAAATTTGATGTTCTGACCCCTAATGGCAAAGTGATCGGCACCCGCGTTCTGTATCACCCCCACGTCAATGAACAACCCTTTACCCGTACGCTCGGCAGTGTTCAGGTTCCAGTGGGTGTTACCGAAATCATCGTTCGTGCCCACGACCTGATCCATGGTGACGGCAAACGCACATTCAGGGTGAAATTGCCGCCGCGTAAGTAAGCCGGATCGAATTTTGATGGGTGGGTTGTCAGGCGATTTTCAGAAAATTGATTTAGTGAATAGCGAGATATCATGAAAACCAAGAAATTTTGTGCGCTGGTTCTGTCGGCGTTTGTCCTGTTGGCACCGGTTAAAGCTTACAGTGCGCATTCCAATGCTAAGATTGGTGTCTCTATCTTGACCGAAGGGAGCGGGACGAAGGCGGTTCGTCATTCTAAAGTTAAGGTTCATTATACCGGCCGTTTGGCAGATGGCAAAAAATTTGATTCAAGCCTTGATCGCGGTACGCCATTTGAATTCACGCTTGGGGCAGGACAGGTGATCCCGGGGTGGGATCGTGGCGTTGAAGGGATGAAAACCGGGGAAAAACGTCAGCTTATTATTCCACCAGAACTCGCCTACGGAAAAAAAGGCGCAGGCAAGGTTATTCCGCCCAATGCAACACTGACGTTTGAAATCACGTTGCTTTCTGTCGTTCCGCCGAAATACAGCAATGTTGATAATCAATCCCTTAAGGACTTACTGTCCCGCGGCGTTAAAATCGTCGATGTTCGACGCGAGGACGAATGGAAGAAAACCGGCGTAATTGCCGGCAGTCGACGCCTGACCGCGTTTGACGGACGGGGAAATTTCGTACAGAGTTTTCCTGGTGCCTTTCGGAATATTGCCAAGCCAGACGAAGAAGTCGCGATCATCTGTCATACGGGAAACCGCTCATCGGCGATCGCCAATATGCTTTCTGAGCAGGCGGGTTATGGCAAAGTCTACAACGTGACTGACGGAATTGAGAAGTGGATCAAAGACGGAAACCCGGTGGTCAAATAAGCAGCCAACAAACGCCAATTTAAATGCCTAAAACGAATAGCTGAACCCGATTTTCAATACCACTTGATCGGCTGATCCCTGCTGTTTTACCAAAGCGCTATCGGCCGCGGCGTCACGTCGTCGCCATACTTCGCCGTCGTCTGGCGCCGTGTTGTTACGGAGCGCTATTGAAAAGCTCATATAACCCTTCTCATAAACATGCGAATTTGACATGCATCAATGAATGGGCGCAAAATATAGCTTAATCCAACAGTCTGGCGCACACATAGATAATTTGAATTGCAGATATGACCGAACAACAGTCCACAACGGCAGGTAGAGAATTCAAAGGGTTTCTGTTTCTTACGGTGATTCTTGCGCCGGTGTTTTCCGTTGCGCTCGTCGGTGGGTACGGATTTGCCATTTGGATGTATCAACTGCTGCTTGGGCCACCCGGTGCACCCTAACACTGTCCCTAGTTCTGTCAGTTGAGTTCAGGAGAGCCATAAATGATTGATCACAATACCCTCCATAAGCCCTCACGCCGCGACCTACTTAAAGCCCGCCTCATTCGACCTTCCCCTCAAATTGCTAGTCTGATGGTTCAGGCCCGGCCAAACCATATTCCCGAACTGACCCTGGAACTAAATGCTTTAAGCGGCATCGAAGTGCATGCCAGCTCTGAAAATGGGCGCGTTGTCGTGACGGTTGAGGCCGAAGATGATCAGCATTTGCTTGATTTAATTTCCGCCATTGAAGCCAAGGATCACGTGATCACGGCATCACTCGTTTTTCACCAGATTGAGGATTAAGAGGATGGGTAAGAAAACCTCTACGCCTGTATTGTCGCGCCGTGATTATATCAAGGCCAATGCGGTCGCCGCCGCCGCCGCCGCTGCCGGAATTGCCATTCCCGCCTCTGCCGCCAATCTGATTACCGCAAAAGATCAGACAAAACTCACCTGGTCAAAAGCCCCCTGTCGGTTTTGCGGGACTGGGTGTTCGGTCATGGTCGGCACCAAGGCCGGGCGGGTCGTTGCTACCCATGGTGATACCAAAGCCGAAGTTAACCGTGGCCTGAACTGTGTCAAAGGCTATTTCCTGTCAAAAATCATGTATGGCAAGGACCGCCTGACAACCCCTTTGCTGCGCATGAGCAATGGAAAGTTTGATAAAACCGGAGAGTTCACGCCGGTCTCATGGGACCGCGCATTTGACATCATGGCGGAGAAATTCAAGGCGGCGATTAAAAAGAATGGACCAACGTCTATTGGCATGTTCGGGTCTGGACAATGGACGGTGTGGGAAGGGTATGCCGCATCCAAGCTGATGAAGGCCGGGTTCCGTTCCAACAATATCGATCCCAATGCACGTCATTGCATGGCGTCTGCCGTTGGCGGTTTCATGCGCACCTTTGGTATTGATGAGCCAATGGGGTGTTATGACGACATGGAGGCCGCCGACGCCTTTGTTCTTTGGGGCTCTAACATGGCGGAAATGCACCCGATTTTATGGACCCGGGTGACTGACCGGCGTCTGAGCGCGCCCCATGTAAAAGTCGCCGTTCTATCGACTTTTGAGCATCGTTGTTTTGATCTCGCAGACAACGGCATGATTTTTAAACCGCAAACCGATCTGGCAATTCTCAATTTCATTGCTAATTACATTATCCAGAATGGCCGGGTTAATTACGATTTTGTCAAAAAACACACCAACTTCCGACTTGGTAATACCGATATCGGATACGGCCTGCGCCCGGAACACCCGCTTGAGCAAAAAGCTAAAAACGCTGATAAAGCGGGCGGTTCAAAACCCATAACGTTTGATGAATATGCTGCGTTCGTCAAAGACTACGACGTCGATTCCGTTTCTCAACTGTCTGGAGTTCCGAAAGACAAGTTAATTGAACTGGCGGAACTTTACGCTGATCGCAACATTAAGGTCATGTCGCTCTGGACTATGGGATTCAATCAGCATACCCGCGGTGTCTGGGCTAATAATTTGGTTTATAACATTCACCTATTGACGGGAAAAATCTCCGAACCCGGCAACAGTCCTTTTTCGTTGACCGGCCAGCCGTCCGCCTGCGGAACGGCCCGTGAGGTTGGGACGTTTTCGCATCGCCTGCCCGCTGATCTGGTGGTCAAGAATCCGAAGCATCGGGCGATCGCTGAAAAAATCTGGAAATTACCGGAAGGTACAATTCCAGGAAAACCTGGATATCACGCCGTCCTTCATAATCGCATGCTTAAAGATGGCAAAATGAACGCCTATTGGGTTCAGGTGAACAATAATATTCAGGCGGCGCCTAACATGAATGAAGAAGGACTGCCCGGATATCGCAACCCTGATAACTTCATTGTTGTTTCTGACGCCTACCCAACTGTGACGGCGCAAGCGGCCGACCTGATTTTACCGACCGCCATGTGGGTGGAAAAGGAGGGGGCCTACGGTAACGCCGAACGCCGCACTCAGTTCTGGTATCAGCTCGTTGATGCACCAGGTCAGTCAAAATCCGATCTCTGGCAACTGGTCGAGTTTTCCAAACGCTTCAAGACGGATGAAGTCTGGCCCGCCGAGCTGCTTGATAAAAACCCGGAATACAAAGGCAAGACGCTTTACGAGGTTCTGTATAAAAACGGTAATGTTGACAAGTATCCGCTGACGGAAATCTCCGAAGATTATGCCAACGACGAGGCCAAAGATTTTGGTTTTTATATCCAGAAAGGATTATTTGAAGAATACGCGGCATTCGGGCGCGGCCATGGTCATGATCTGGCACCATTTGAAAGATACCACCAGGAACGCGGTCTGCGTTGGCCTGTCGTTGACGGTAAGGAGACCCGCTGGCGGTTCCGTGAAGGTGAAGACCCTTATGTAAAAGCCGGGACCGACTATCAATTTTATGGCAAAAAAGACGGAAAAGCGAATATCTTTGCGCTGCCATATGAACCACCTGCCGAATCTCCCGATAAGGAATACGATCTCTGGCTCTCGACCGGGCGTGTTTTGGAACACTGGCATTCGGGATCAATGACCCAACGCGTCCCAGAGCTATACAAGGCCTTCCCGGATGCAGTTGTGTTTATGCACCCCGATGACGCCAAGAAACGCGGGTTCAAGCGGGGCAGTGAGGTCCGGGTGATTTCCAGGCGAGGTGAAATCCGTACAAGGGTCGAAACACGCGGCCGTAACAAGCCGCCTGTGGGCTTAGTTTTTGTGCCCTGGTTCGACGCCAGTCAGTTGATCAATAAAGTGACCCTTGATGCCACTGATCCCATATCCAAACAGACGGACTTTAAAAAATGTGCCGTCAAGATTGAAGCGGTGTAAGATCATGAAACAGATGACACTTATCGCATTCGTTGGTGCGCTTTTCGTCTTTGCAAGTGGGCCGGTGATGGCCGCCGACCCCATCGCTACGCTTCGCGGAGCAGCGCTGGACATTCAACCCAAAGCACCGATGATGACCAGACAGGTTAATACTGATATCCGCGAGGTGCGTATTTATCCGGAGCAACCACCGACCATCCCGCATAAAATTCGTGGTTATCAGATTGATCTCAAAACCAACAAATGCCTGAGTTGTCATAGCCGCACAGCCATCGGCGTGTCGCAGGCGCCTATGGTCAGCATCACCCATTTTATGGATCGGGATGCACAGGTATTGGCGGCGGTGACACCACGGCGGTATTTTTGCACCCAATGCCATGTGCCGCAGCATGTTAATAAGCCATTGGTTGAAAACCAGTTTATAGACGCTGACGCGCTTCTTAAGAAATAGGAGACCAGGCCGTGCTCGCAAAAGCTGTCGATCTGTGGAAATTGTTGTGGCGGCCCAGCCGTCACTTCAGCCTGGCTTTTCTGACCGTAGGCGGTTTTATCGCCGGCATTGCTTTTTGGGGGGCATTCAATACGTCTCTTGAGCTGACAAACACCGAAGCTTTTTGCATCGGTTGTCATGAAATGCGCGAAAACGTTTACGAAGAACTGCGTTCAACCATTCATTATACCAATCGCTCAGGTGTGCGCGCCACGTGCCCCGATTGCCATGTTCCACACAATTGGACCGACAAAATTGCGCGTAAAATGGCGGCGACTAAAGAAGTCTGGGGCAAGGTCTTCGGCACCATCTCAACCAGAGAAAAATTTGAAGGTAAGCGTCTGGAGTTGGCCAAACATGAATGGGCCAGATTCAAAGCCAACGATTCACTTGAGTGCCGCAACTGCCATGATTTCGAATATATGGATATCACCCTGCAAAGCCCCCGGGCTGCAGATCATCACACACGATTGTTGGCAAAAGGCGAAAAAACCTGCATCGACTGCCATAAAGGTATCGCCCATGAATTACCGGATATGTCAGGAGTGAAGGGCTGGAATTAAGAATACCGCGCCGTTCCGCCTGAATTTTTGAAACGCCGGATAAAAAAATGGGGCCGCCAAATGAGGCGGCCCCAGTCGTTACGCAGGGTGCGTTAACTGCTGTAGTACATTTGGAATTCTACCGGATGCGGGGTGTGTTCGAAGTTGTAGATTTCTTCCCATTTGAGGTCCATGTAGGCATCAATGGAATCGTCGGTGAACACGCCACCTTTCTTGAGGAATTCGCGATCCGTATTCAGGTTGTCCAGGGCGTCACGAAGTGAGCCGCAGACGGTTGGAATATCGGCCAGTTCTTCAGCCGGCAGATCATAGAGATCCTTATCCATGGCATCACCCGGGTTGATCTTGTTCTGAATCCCGTCAAGGCCAGCCATCAACATGGCGGAGAAGGCCAAGTAAGGGTTGGCGGTCGCATCCGGGAAGCGAATTTCGACGCGTTTGCCGTTGGGTGAGTTCGAAAACGGGATACGGCATGATGCAGAGCGGTTACGGGCGGAATAAGCCAACAGAACCGGGGCTTCAAACCCAGGAATCAGCCGCTTGTAGCTGTTTGTCGAGGGGTTGGCGAAGGCATTAATCGCTTTGGCATGTTTGATGACGCCGCCAATATAGTGTAGCGCCGTTTCAGACAGGTCAGCATAAGCCGACCCGGCAAATGTTGGTTTGCCATCTTTCCAAATCGACTGATGGCAATGCATGCCTGAGCCGTTGTCGCCTGCAACCGGTTTCGGCATAAAGGTTGCTGTTTTCCCGTACGTGTCAGCGACCATGTGGGTCACGTATTTATAAATTTGAACGTTGTCAGCCGATCTGACCAACGGTGCATAGGTCAGGCCCAGTTCGTGCTGGGAGGGGGCAACTTCATGGTGGTGTTTGTCCATGTCGAGGCCCATTTCCTTCATCAACGTGACCATTTCGGCACGAAGATCGGAGGCGCTGTCGACCGGTGGAACAGGGAAATATCCACCTTTTATGCCTGGGCGATGGCCCATATTGCCTTCGTCGAAGATACGCCCGGTGACATAGGGGCCTTCTTGGGAATTAAACTCGAAAAAACAGGAATGCATATCGACACTGTAACGGACATCGTCAAAGACGAAGAACTCAGGCTCAGGGCCAAAATAAGCGGTATCACCAATGCCGCTGGAGGCCAGATAGGCTTCGGCATTTTTGGCAACTGAACGGGGGTCGCGACCATAGGACTGACCGGTGGTCGGTTCGAGAATATCGCAGAACAAAATCAGGCTAGGTTGAGCGGAGAAGGGGTCCATAACCGCAGTTGTAGGATCTGGAATCAGGGTCATGTCAGACTCGTTGATGGCTTTCCACCCGGCGATCGAGGAACCGTCGAACATGATGCCGTCAGCAAAGGCATCTTCGTCAACGAAGCTGGTGGTCATCGTCAAATGTTGCCATTTCCCACGAGGATCAGTGAAGCGCAGGTCAACAAAAGGTATGTCCTCATCCTTCAGATATTTAATGACATCGCCGGAGGTCTTACAATTAAGGGGCATTGTTGAGTTCCTTTAGGTTAGTGAATTCAAAATAAATAAGCTGATTATCTGGAGCGCAAGATCTAGATGGCCTCGGAGCCGCGTTCGCCCGTGCGCACCCGTATAGCATCTTCGATATTGCTGACAAAGATTTTACCATCGCCAATACGCCCGGTATGGGCCGCTTGTTGAATAGCTTCAATGGCGCTTTCCAGCATGTCATCGTCGATGACCAATTCAATTTTTACCTTGGGCAGAAAATCGACCACATACTCGGCACCACGGTAAAGTTCCGTGTGCCCTTTCTGACGGCCAAATCCCTTGGCTTCGAGTACCGTAATGCCCTGCAACCCGACTTCCTGAAGCGCTTCTTTCACTTCGTCCAGCTTGAAGGGTTTTATGACGGCTTCGATTTTTTTCATGGTAGTCCAGATTTCAAAATTTGATTAGTGTTGGCAATGTTGAGCCAAGCATTTTGGTTTCGCGCTCGCTCACGCACGTACAACGCAGAAAGCGTGCCATATTTTTCATCGAAAAAACATCAATAATATCAGTGCATTGCTCGACTTCAGGAAAGTGGGAGTATAATTTTTAGCCGAATTTCTGATGAAAAAATAGGCAATTGCGTAATAAAAGCACAAAATCTGGAAGAATATTATCGCACTAATTAAATCAATATTATTATAAAATGAAAATTTAATTCCGTAATTTGACAAATTTCACCATAGTATTAAGCTGTGCTTATGGATCAAATCGACCAGGAACACCAACTTTCAAGCGCTCCGCTGGCGCGGGCGTTTCTTTTGCTTGAGCTGATCGCCGGCGCAGACGCGCCGCTAACCGTCGCCGACCTTGCAGAGGTGTCAGCTATACCCGGGCCAAGCGTTCACCGGCTTGTTGCCCATCTCACATCGCAAAAACTGGCGCGGGTTGATCCCGTCACCCGCGGAGTGGTGCCAGGGCCACGACTGTGGGGATTGTTCACGAAAGCTCAGGCGGGAACCTGGTCGGGGGGGCCGACCCGTACAATTATGGAAACGCTGGTTGGCGAGATACGAGAAACCTGCAATCTGGGTGTGTTTGATCGTAATGCGGTGCTGTATATTGAACGGGTAGAATGTGATTGGCCGATCAGAATCCAGTTGACGGCGGGAAGCCGGGTTGCCCTTCATGCGTCTGCCATCGGCAAGCTGTTGATGGCCTATCTGCCTGCTGCGGGGCGGCGTAAAGTGCTCGATAGCATCGCCAAACCGTCGTTGACTGCGAATACCTTGACCTCAAATGATGATCTTAACCGGGCCTTTTCTGAGATTAGAAAATCTGGATATGCCCTAAACAATTCAGAAAATGTCGACGGATTGATCGGTCTCGCGGTGCCAGTGAAAACCAAAAATGGGCGGGTTGTGGCGGGGCTATCCGTTCACGCGCCGGAAACCCGTCTTGACCTGATCCGCGCCACCGATCTGTTACCCCGCGTTCAGCAGGCCGCTTTAGAGATCGGCACGCATCTTGATGTCGGGCCGCTGCAATGATTGAGCAAACCATTGAACGGCTGATTTTACGCTGCGTTCAGGTGCCGCTGATTACGCCCTACACGCTGGCATTTGGCCCGCTTCGGGCGTTCGACATGGTGCTGGTCGAGGTCCGTACAGATACCGGGCAATGTGGTTGGGGCGAGGCAACGGTACTCACCGGTTATACGGAAGAAACCATTGCTGATGCGTGGCAGACGGCAACTGAAATTGCCGACAATATGGTTGGGGCCTGCACATCAAATTTGAAGTCAAAAGCCTTTGGGTTTCACGGCCATGCCCCATTTACCGCAAGCGCATTTGTTTCTGCCGTTGAAATGGCGGAGAACCATGCGGTCTTGACAGCGGATCATGATCGTCGCGTTCCTGTGCTGGCGATCATTAATTCGACCGATTTTGACGCCCTCGCTGACGAAATTGAAGAACGATTGGCAGACGGTTACCAAACCTTGAAAATCAAGGCAGGTTTTGAATGTTCTAACGACATGAAACGTCTGGAATTCATTCAGGATCAGGTCGGCGGGCGGGCTTTGTTACGGGTTGATGCCAATCAGGGATATTCGCAGGCTGATGCGGTCAAGTTTATCAGCGGAATAGAGCGCGAGGGGATCGAACTGGTTGAGCAAACATGTGCCGCAGGAGACTGGGGTGCGGCGGTGGCGGTGGCTGAATGTGCACGTCAATCAGGGGTGCCGATTATGCTCGATGAATCAATTTTCTGCCTTGAGGATGTGGACCGTGCGGCTGAACTGCACTGTGCCGATATCATCAAGCTTAAATTGATGAAAATGGGCGGACTCGACGCGCTCATCGGAGGGCTAGGGCATATTGCGGCGAAGGGGATGGGACGGGTTTTAGGCAATGGCGTTGCTGGTGATATTGGCTGTTGGATGGAAGCCTGCGTTGCCGCTGACATGATTGCCAATGCTGGGGAAATGAACGGTTTTCTGAAACCGAAACACAGGCTTTTTGGGCTTCCCATGCGTCTTGATCGCGGCGATCTTGTGCTGATGACTGGCAACCGAATTGAAACCGATCACGACGCATTGGATTACCACACGCGGGAGCGAAGCGACGTTTTACGAGGGAACTTAAGATGACGACAGAAAATGCGGGAACACTGATCACAGGCGTGATCGGTGCTGATACCCATATTGTAGGCAATCGTATTCTTGGCCGTGCCTTGGAAACGGCAGGGTTCACGGTTGTACAACTGGGTGCGTTAACACCGGCAAAGGAATTTGTTGAGGCGGCGATTGAAACCGACGCGGATGCCATATTGGTGTCGTCGTTATATGGTCAGGGTGAGCTGGATTGTCGGGGCTTCCGTGAACTTTGCACGGAAGCCGGACTAGAGGACATCTTGATTTATGTTGGCGGATATCTGGTTGTCGGTGACCAGCCCTGGCCCGACGTTGAGCGGCGTTTTGTTGAGATGGGATTTGATCGGGTGTTCCCACCGGGAACCCGACCCGACGATGTCATCGGCCCGCTACGTGATGATATCAAAATGCGCCACGAGACCAATCGATCATGACGTTGGCTCTGTTGATCGACTTCGGATCCACCTATACCAAATTACGCGCTGTTGATCTGCAGGCGGCTAAGATCGTCGCCAGCGCGCAAGGGCCGTCGATGGTCAAGACGGACATTAATATTGGTCTCGATGCAGCGCTTGAGGCGCTTAAACCCCAGTTGGGGAAAAGACTGAACTTTAAATACAGATTGGCGTCAAGCAGCGCCGCCGGAGGGTTGCGAATGATTACGCTAGGGTTGGTTCCCGACCTGACGGCGAAGGCTGCTCGGCAAGCGGCGCTTGGCGCGGGCGCTAAGGTTTCCGCCACCTATTCGTTTGAACTCACCCTGGCTGATTTGGCCGAAATCATTGCTTCGGAACCTGATATCGTGCTTTTGTCTGGTGGCACGGATGGCGGTAATCGCAAGGTCATTGTGCACAATGCCCAAATGATTGCCAACAGTGGACTGACCTGCCCGGTGGTGATTGCGGGCAATCGCAGCGCGGCGGATGAAGTTGCGGCAATACTGAGCGCAACGCAAACGCGGGTGATCGTCAGTGAGAACGTCATGCCCCGGCATTTAGAACTTAATATCGAGCCCGCCCGCGAAGCCATACGCCAGGTTTTTATCGACCACATTATCCACGCCAAGGGCATCGACCAGGCTCAAGCCAGCGTCGACGCCGTCTTAATGCCAACCCCCGCTGCCGTCTTACAGGGCGCTCAATTGCTGGCTGATGGCACGCGGGATCTCACCGGTCTTGGCCCGCTACTGGTTGTCGATATCGGTGGGGCGACGACCGATGTTCATTCGATTTGTGACGGCCTGCCGGGCGACAGCGGGGTCATCTATCACGGATTGGCCGAACCGCACGCTAAACGGACGGTGGAAGGGGACTTGGGTATGCGACATACGGCCCGGAACATCGTCCATGAAACCGGACTGCAGGTGTTCGCGGACGACGCGGGCCTTGACCCGCTAGAGCTCGAAACGATGCTGGCGCGAACCGATGGCGACGTCGAATGGCTGCCCGACAATGACCGCGAACGCAAATTTGATAGGGCCCTGGCCCGGGCCGCAACGCGTCTTGCCGTCACCCGCCATGCCGGACATCACGAAACCGTCTATTCGGCGCACGGTCCAGTAACCTTGCAGCGCGGCAAAGACCTAAACGAAGTTGAAACCATCATCGGCACCGGCGGGGTCTTGGTTCATAGTCAAGACGCCCATGCCATTTTGAGCACCGCCTTAGCGGGGCCAGATGCGCCCCTGGCCCTTCGCCCCAAATCAGCCAAGATGGTCGTGGATAAAGATTATGCGCTCTACGCCTGTGGTTTACTGAGCAGTGTCGCCCCGGATATAGCCCTGAGACTGGGGCTGAACATGTTGCACAAAGAGGAGGCTTGTCATGGTGTCGGCAGCGCTTGAGGAAACCCAAATTCCATTGGATGAGTTCACCCGGATGCGCCGCGATAATCTGGCGCGCTGGCCGACCGGGGCGGACGTCGATCTGGATGAGGCCGTGGCTTATTTGAAAGCCCTGCCCGATCATAAAAATCTGGCAAAAGTAACGCGCCGTGCGGTCGCAGAGGGGCGGTGTCTTACCCAACCACGCGGAGGTTTTGCGACGTTTGAGATGCATAAAAATCTATTGGAAACGCTGGATAAACAAGGGCTTGCTGACGTCGTGCCGACGACCACAGACAGCTATACGCGAAACGAACGCTTCGCCGAAGCCCAGCGCGGTGCCGATGAATCCGAAGAAAAAGGCCGCTCCATGCTGAACGGTTTTCCGGTGGTTAATGCAGGTGTCGGTCAATGCCGAGCGCTGACGGCGGCGGTCAATAGGCCGATCATTGCCTTGACCGGAACATCATTCCCGCGCCTGACCGGGGAAATTACCTATGCCGGAGGCTTCACCGGTTATCTCGGGTCCGGTATCGCCTATACCACGTCCTACACCAAGGACACGTCTATCGCAGAAGGTATTCGTAATTATCAATATCTTGATCGACTGGTCGCGCTTTATCAGGAGAAAGGTGTTGAGCTTCATCGCCGTCAACCCGGTTTTCTGACCGGCACCAATATTCCGCCGTGTATCGGTATCGCCATTTGCATCGCTGATACCCTGCTGGCGGCGGCACAAGGTGTGCGTCAATACGGGCTTGAGTTGGGACAAACCCTGCATCTCGTTCAGGACGCCGTGTCCATTGAAGTTTGCAACGACCTCACTCAGGAGTACCTAAAACGCAAAGGCTATAATGACGTCTTCACCACCGTCACCTCGCTTCATTGGATGGGGGCGTGGCCGGTGGACCGTGCCCAGTCCTTCGGGTTGTTGGTCTATGGTGGCTTTGCCGCAGCGGTCGGCGGCGCGCTCAGTGTGACCACTAAAAGTGTTGCCGAAGCCAAGGGCATTCCCACACCGGAAGAAAACGCCGAGGGCCTGCGGGCCGCGCGAATGGGCATTTATCTGGCACGGGGTGTCAACCTTCGCGACTTGCCGGAATACTTGCGAGAAAAAGAGATATTGGAAACCGAAGTCAGGGTGATCGTCGATAAGATTCTGGAGGTTGGTAATGGTGACGTCGCCATCGGCACCGTGCGCGCCCTTGAAGCCGGGCTGTTGGATGTGCCCTGGTCCCCCAATCGTGAATGCAAAAGCGCGATTATGCCTGCCCGTGACGGAGATGGGTATCTGCGGATGGTTGATAGTGGCAATCTGCCCTTGCCAAAGCGAATACTGGATTACCACCGGGAACGCCTTGAAGCGGCGGCCAACGCCAGCGGCAAAGTCTACGGTCCCGATCTGGCAATTGACAGCGTCTATGAACTTTCAGAAGATTTGGGAAAATTGATGCCGTCTATGAGTAGCGGCCTGTCGCACGGATAAAAACCATACGGTTTTTTGACAAGCACTTCCGGCGATTTCTGAATCATTGGAAGTGCACTAACTCATTTATATCCCCGCAAAGCGAAGTTCGCTAATGAACCTATTCGCTCGCGGTTTTGCTAACCGTCCGCCAAACACGCCTTAATCCGTCGAACGGCTGCGATAATATTTTCCGTTGAATTGGCATAGGAAAAGCGGATGTAGCCCTCGCCAAGATGACCAAAACTGGTGCCGGAAATGAGGGCCACACCAGCGTCGTTCAGCAGTTTGTTCTGCATATCCATGGAGCTGATGCCGGTGCCGGTGATATTGGGGAAGGCATAAAAAGCGCCACCCGGTTCCGGGCATGAAAAGCCGGGGATGGAATTGATTTCTTTAACAATAACCTTACGCCGTTCATCAAACGCCGTGACCATGTGATCGACAGCGTCCTGAGGGCCTTCCAAGGCGGCAATACCAGCAAATTGGTTGGACGCACTGACGCAGGAGTGGCAGTTGATGGACAGGCGGATGGCGTGCTCGATTAAGGCGTCCGGCCAAACACCGTACCCCATGCGCCAGCCGGTCATGGCGTAGGTTTTTGACCAACCGTCGAGCAGGATCGTGCGCGGGCGCAGGTGGTCATATTCCAGTAAGCTGACATGATCACGCCCATCATAAAGCATGCGCGCATAAATTTCGTCAGACAGTATGCAAACGTGGGGATGGTTCTCCAATCCCGCTGCCAGTTTGTCCATTTCTGAACGTGGGACCACACCGCCGGTCGGGTTTGACGGGGTGTTGAGGATCAGCAGTCGGGTCTTGGCAGTGATCAATGACAAGACTTCGTCGGCGTCAAAGGCATAACTGGTTTCTTCGTGTAGGGGCATCGGAACCGGTGTCGCGCCGGAATATTTGATGACGCTCTCGTAAATTGGAAAGCCAGGGTTGGGGTATATGATTTCGGCTCCAGGTTCACCGAACATTGAGATGGCAAAAAACATGGTTACTTTGCCGCCGGGGACAATCATGACATTACCGGGATCAACCTCAACACCTCGGTATTTGGCGATATCGGCGACGACGGCTTGACGTAACTCAGGGATTCCATTGGCAGGCGTATAGCCATGATGTCCATCTTTTAGGGCTTTGGCGGCGGCGTCGACGATATGATCCGGCGTTTTGAAATCCGGCTGACCAATGCCAAGATTGATGATGTCCTTACCTGACGCGGCCAGCGCGTTGGCCCGGGCCAAAACTTCAAAAGCGGACTCTGTACCTAGGCGTCCCATGGCGGTGGCGAGCTGTATCATGGTGGTCTCCGGCGTAAGGGTGTATCGCATAAATCTGTCGTGCTGGTGTGCCTTTCGTCGACACACGGAATGTTACTACCTATATAACCATTTGAGGACTTCACACCAGACAGAATGGAGATCAACAATGCAGGGCGGAAAATTAATCGGGGTGTTGGGTGGTATCGTCGGCGCGGTCGCACTTACGCTCTCGAGTGCCGTTGCCCAAAAATACGATAAGGTTGAAATCAAATCCATCGAATTGGCCAAGGGTGTCTATATGCTGACCGGTGCGGGTGGCAACATGGGTGTTTCCGTCGGTGAAGGCGGCGTTTTTTTGATCGATGACCAATTCGCCCCCCTGACACCAAAGATCAAGGCGGCAATAGCCAAACTTTCTGACAAGGCCGTAAAATTTGTCATCAATACCCATTGGCATTCCGACCATACGGGTGGCAATGAGAATCTCGGCAGGGAAGGTCTGATCATCGTCGCCCATGACAATGTACGAAAAACCATGAGCAAGGATCAGGTCATCGCCATGTTTAACGCCAACGTGCCCGCCGCGCCCGAAGTGGCGCTGCCGAGCATAACATTCAGCGATACAACAACCTTTTATCTGAATGGGGAAGAGCTGCGCGTTCGATATTTGCAACCCTCGCATACGGATGGCGATTCAATCGTTCAGTTTAAAAACGCCAACGTCATTCATACCGGCGACATCTTTTTCAACGGGTTTTATCCGTTCATCGACGTTGATCACGGGGGCGCCATCAATGGTATGATTGCCAATGCAACAACGATCATTGGATTGGCCGGTGCCGACACCAAAATCATCCCCGGTCACGGCCCGCAGGCGACCCGCGATCAGCTGATTGCCTACCGCGATATGTTGATTACCGCCCGTGATAACGTCAAGGCGTTGGTCGACGCTGGTAAAACAGAAGCGCAAACGCTTGCGGCCAAACCAACAGCCGATTTGGACAAAGAATGGGGTGACGGGTTCCTCAAGCCAGATGCCTTTGTCAAAACGGTTTATGCCAGCTTGAAGCAATAAGCTTTTCTAATTCGCTAACGGGTTCGCGCCGTCGTCTTGGCGGCGCGGGCTTTTTTTTGATCTATTTCCATGGTTTCAGTTGAACATGATGGGGGCGCAGGATAGGAACGATGAGGCCTGTGTTTTTGGCCCATCGTCATTATCACCTGAGTTAGGCAAACGGTCATGAAACCGGCGAACAGTCTCTTTTCAAAAACCGGCGTCACCGTGTTTGAAACCATGTCCCGTTTGGCCATAGAATGCGGGTCAATCAATCTGGGGCAGGGGTTTCCCGACGATCTTGGACCGGAAATTTTACGTCAAAAGGCGGCACAAGCCGTCGTCGATGGGCCAAGCCAATATCCGCCGATGATGGGTATTGCCGAGCTGCGCCAGGCCGTCGCCGATCACAATAAGCGCTTTTACGGTCTTGATATCGACGGGCAGACCGAAACCATGGTGACTTCCGGGGCGACAGAGGCCTTGTGTGACTGCCTGATGGGGTTGATCGAGCCGGGTGATGAAGTGGTGTTGATTGAGCCGCTTTACGATTGTTACCTGCCGTTGGTGCGGCGTATGGGCGGCATCCCCAAACTGGTGCGCATTGCGCCACCGGATTGGCACTTGCCCCGACAGGCGCTAACTGACGCTTTTTCTGACAAAACCAAGCTAATCTTGCTGAACTCCCCTCATAACCCGGCGGCTAAAGTGTTCAACCGGGACGACCTTCAGTTCATCGCTGACCTTGTCCTTAAACATGACGCCTATGCCGTCTGCGATGAAGTGTATGAACATGTCATTTTTGATGGTCACAAACATCTACCACTGATGACCTTTGATGGCATGCGCGAGCGCACAGTGCGGATCGGGTCAGCGGGCAAAACCTTTTCGATGACGGCGTGGAAGGTCGGTTATATTACCGCACCAGCCCATCTGCTTAATCCGATCAGCAAGGCGCATCAGTACGTCACCTTCACGACGCCGCGAAATTTTCAGTCAGCTGTGGCGTTCGGCTTGGGGCAGGGCGATGACTATTTCAATTCGTTGGCAGATGACCTGGAAGCCAAACGTGATTTAACGGCGACCGGCCTCAAGGACGCCGGGTTCGAGGTGATGGGGGTCGAGGGCACTTATTTTATGTCGGTTGATATCGGCTCGGTTGGTTGGATGGGCGACGACGTTAGCTTTTGCCAAGCCATCACCCGCGAGGCCGGGGTAACGGCGATCCCCATGAGCGCGTTTTACCAGGACGCGGATATCAACCATTTTGCGCGGTTTTGTTTTTCCAAGAACGATGCCATTTTGACGGAGGCCTGCGAACGGCTGAAACGCCATTTTTCAGGCTAAATTTCAATCACTTTAAGGATATCGGCGATGAACGGTGCGGAAAGTCTTGTGAAAACGTTGCTCGCGGGTGGTGTCGATATCTGTTTCACCAACCCGGGGACGTCAGAAATGCATTTTGTCGCCGCCCTTGATACCCATGCGGACATGCGCTGCGTTCTTGGTCTGCAGGAAAATGTCGTTACTGGGGCTGCGGACGGGTATACGCGCATGACCGACACGCCAGCGGCGACGCTGCTGCATCTGGGGCCGGGATTGTCGAACGGCATGGCCAATATCCATAATGCCAAAAAGTCGCGCAGCGGAATGGTCAACGTGGTTGGCGATCATGCTACTTATCACCGTAAATTTAACGCACCCTTGACCTCTGATATCGAAGGCATTGCCCACCCGGTATCGCATTGGGTCCGCACCTCAAAGGCGGCAGATGATCTCTCAACCGACGCCGCCGAAGCGATTACTCGGGCCGGAACCCACCCAGGTCAAATCGCGACGCTGATCCTGCCCGCTGATTCGGCCTGGACCGATACTGAAAAGCCCGTGGTAACGGCAGACGTCGCCCCGGCACCGGCCGGGCCCGATGCAGATCATGTGCGTGAGATCGCTAAAATTTTGAAATCAGCCGCGCCGACCCTCGTGTTGATTGGTGGTCGGGCCCTTCGTCAACGGGCGCTCGACCTTGCCGGGTCAATTGCCGTCGGTGCATCAAATACGACGCTGAAGGCCGAAGCCGCCAACGCCCGGGTTGAGCGTGGCGCTGGCCGGGTGGCGATTGATCGTGTGCCCTACCCAGTTGATCAGGCGGTCGAGGCGTTGAAGGGGTTCGAGCATGCGGTATTGATCGAGGCCTGTGATCCGGTTGCTTTTTTTGCCTATCCCGGTAAACCCAGCCGTTTTTTGCCTGAAGGATGCCAAGTCCATGAATTGGCCGGGCCAACGGGCAACGGCGTATTGGCGCTGGAAATGCTGGCCGATGAACTCGGCGTTCGCAACACCCCGCCTCCGGTCTCCAACGTGCTGTTGCCGCCCTTGGCGACCGGCACCTTGGACGCCGACAGCATTGTTTCGGTCATCGCCAATGCCATTCCAGAAAACGCCATCATTATTGATGAGGCGATCACCACCGGTCGCCAGTTTTTCCCGGTGACCAGCACGTCCAATCCCCACACGTGGTTGCAAATCAACGGTGGTGCCATTGGCATTGGTATTCCATTGGCCGCCGGGGCCGCTATCGCTGCCCCAGATCGGCCTGTGATTGCCTTACAGGCCGATGGATCGGGTATGTTCACCGTCCAGGGCCTTTGGACCCAGGCCCGCGAAGGCCTGAACATCACAACCATCATTTTCCACAATCGATCATACAAAATCCTGCTCGGCGAAATGCGCAACGTCGGCGTTGAAAACCCGGGGCCAAGTGCCTTAGACATGTTCGAACTGGATCGCCCGGCGCTAGACTGGGTGTCGATTGCGCGCGGCATGGGTGTCGAGGCGGGACGGGCGGCAGACGGCGAGACCCTGGCCCGGGAAATTCAACGTGGTCTGTCGTGTGAAGGACCCTATCTTATTGAAGCAGCGGTATCGTGATTTGAACGATAAAAGCACATTTGGAACGTCGGCCTACGGGGGCGACGGCTGGTCGCCGCGCCTCTTGACGCACGGCGAAGAAATTGGCGGTGTATGGGCCACATGTGGCCAAAACAGTGAATGGGCGCCTCTAAAATCTGTTTTATTGCACCGCCCGGGAGATGAACTCGCGGCGTCGGTCGATCCAAAATCCGTGCAAATGTTGGCCCCACTGGATCTTGAACGGGCCCAGGCTCAACATGATGGCATTCGCGCCGCCTATCAGGCCGCTGGCGTCATCGTCCATGACGTCGCCCCCATTGGCCCCGCAACGCCAAACCAGATGTTCTGCGCTGACCTTCTGTTGGCGACGCCTGACGGGATAATCCTCGCCCGCCCGGCCTCAACCGTGCGAGCCGGTGAAGAACGTCAGGTGGCCCGGCGGCTGGCTGACCTTGGCATGCCCATCGTTGCCACCTTGACCGGCAAGGCAACATTTGAAGGCGCAGATGCCCTGTGGCTGGACCGCACAACCGTGATCATTGGCCGTGGGCTGAGGACTAATTCAGAAGGGGCCGAACAGGTTAGCGCGATTTTGCAGCGCCAGGGTGTTAGCACTCTCATCGTCGATATGCCCTATGGCACCATGCACTTGATGGGGATGCTGAGAATCACCGACAAGGATCAAGCCGTCACGTGGCCCCGCCGCACACCGCATGCCGCCGTGCAGGCCCTACGCGCGCGCGGTTATGACGTCGTTTTCCTGCCCGACCAGCAAGAGGCGGACACCAACAGGGCGATGAATTTTGTCACCCTCGGCCCCAAAAAAATCCTGATGGTCGGCGGTAACCCCCGATCCCAGGAATTTTATCAAAACCACGGTATTGCGTGTATTGCTGCAGATGTAGACGAACTCGCCAAGGCCGCCGGTGCCATCGGCTGCTTAACCGGCGTGCTCGAACGCCAGCGGATCGCGTAAACTCTGCACTGAAGGCTTGACGCCCGACAGAGCGCAGGGTACTTAAAGCGCCCTCTATTGTGGTGGCTGTAGCTCAGCTGGTAGAGCCCCGGCTTGTGGTGCCGGTTGTCGCGGGTTCAAGTCCCGTCAGTCACCCCAGTTCCTCATTTGCCCGACCCGGAAATGTTGGTTTGACCGTGGCCCGGCCCGTCATTGTGTTTCGTTGCCGGGTATCGATCGTAAATCCGGGGGCCACAGTGGCACTAAAACTGTCGTTTCTGAATCAAGTCATTTCTCTGGCTCAGGTTTGAGGTGCGGATACCGAACCTCTTTGGGCCTTTACCGACTGAAGTCGCGTACAGAGGCGTACCACATTCTGGTCAGAATAGCTGTTCTCGTCGATTGCCGCTTTGTGCGGTTTTTATATAGGACTTGGGGTTGCCTGAGAGCAGGGTGAATTTCTGCTCAGGGGTCGATACGGCAATTCTAGAGTTTTTCTGTTTTAAACTGACGCATAGCCTGAATTTCTAAAATAGTTTGCACATTCCTGTGGTGAGAAGTGATCGAGAAGCGTACCAATCCGTCGCCATGTTGCTTCCTTTGTTCGTTCTT
>Ga0316204_10002687_pt1 | contig 39061 bp, 45 predicted proteins | sample 6monrhotite_MG_2_FD_205661 | JGI IMG/M metagenome (GOLD analysis project Ga0316204, IMG submission 205661) | Microbial mat bacterial communities from mineral coupon in-situ incubated in ocean water Damariscotta River, Maine, United States -... | ecosystem: Environmental > Aquatic > Marine >...
ATATCACACATTGGCGGCTGGCAGGAGTCCCGCTGGTAACAAGAGTGACAACTTCACAGGCAAATTGTGTCGTCCCGGCAGCATCAAGGGAAAAACGCACGTCCCCTCCGCCGTTCAGGGCGGAATTGGCCCCGGTGTCAACCATCTCCGTAGGTAAATTGGCGAGCGCAATCAGAACAGGAAAATCGCTGTTGCTCCCCACGATCTGCGCCGCAGGAATTGTTATCTTACATTTATGTCCCCAGCCGGTTGGAAATGCCATCGCATGCCGTTCCTCTTAATAAGAAATAAAATTTGTTAAAAAAAGAGGGCGGCCAGAACAGCCGCCCCCATAAGTTTGTAGGAGAAATTAATGCCCTATACAGAAAACTGGAGCAGTTTTATGGCCTGATCATTGGTCACCGCGCCGCCGACACGTTTTGTGGTATAAAAATGAACGTAAGGCTTATTTGAATAGGGATCACGCAGGATCTGCGTCCCTGTACGGTCTGTAATGGTATAGGCCCGTTTCATATTGGCAAAACATACGGACAGGGAAGCCGCGCCGCGTACCGGCATTTCGGCAACCTCAATCACAGGATAGCCCAGTAATGTTGACGGCACGGCATTATCCATACCCGGACGCCAAAGGTAATTACCATCCGCATCCTTGAATTTACGGATCTCTGCAAGCAGGCTGGTATTCATGTAAAATTTAGCATCAGCGCGATATCCAGACTTCATTTCATGGATCATATCCACCAGAATATCTGAAGGATTCGATGCCGTCCAATCCCCGGCAACACCGGTTTTCAAGGCTTGTATATCCCCGAAAGTCCGGCTGTCATCACCGGCTGTGCTGACCGTATATTGCAGGAACCCTTTTGGCTGGTTGATACCGCTACCATTAACAAAGGCCCCATTTTCCTGATAGGAAAATTCCTCAGCCAGCTCTTCCGACAACCATTTATCCACACTAAAATTAGCATCATCCAGCATGGTTTGCGTTGCCGCCGGATTGGCATAGATTTCCCCAAGTGGCGGCGTAATTTCCTGCAAAGTTGGAGTCGCTGTTTCAAGACGCGCGCCGGTTTCCGAAATCCAGCCGGATGTAATACCGCCCACATTAACCAGTTTTTTGTATTTCGAGGAACCGATGGCCACAACATTGGCCTCTGCCCGAATTGGTGATAAATCCCGCAGACGCTCATCAATCTGCTGATCCAGTTCAACCGGAACCGCATAGCCGCCATCGGTATTAACTGTCGTGCTGAGGGCTTTTTGATCAAGGTTTTGGGTGTGACCTTTACGGATAAAACCCTCAAAGAAATGACGTTTCTGCGCCATCTTAACCATATCCTGATCTTGTTTTACGGATAGATTAGGTCGTCCAGCCGCTACATGCATTCCCTCGGCTATACCCTGAATCCGGTTCATTTCCCGGTTCAGGCGATCCAATTTTTCTTCTGTAATTACATCTGCCTGCCCTTTGCTTTCAATTTCCGCCAATCTTTCATCATTAGCTGATTTGAAAGTTTCAAAAGAACGGGTCAGATTTTCCAACGCTTCTTTAGTTTCCAATGTCATTCATAGGTCTTTCTTTAGTGAATACCCGGTCGCACCATTGCAAGCAGGCGGCGCCATAAGCGCGGTTAAATGCCGAAGACCGGCAACAAGAGCGGTTTTGTCCACCGCAAAATTAGAATCTGGGATTAAATCTGTTTTAAAATGGGAAACGCGCGCCAGTTCATTCATAGGAAACGTCACCAAAGATATTTCCCACAAGTCAACTTCCGTCAAAAGCCGCACGCCATCTGAACGCTGTTTTGATTTCAAGGTATGGAACCCGATCGACAAACCATCCAAAGCCCCCGCACCCAACAATTGATAGGCCTCCCGCGCCCGCTCAACATCAAGGATCAGTCGCCCGCGAATATATAACCCGCGCGCATCTTCATATATTTCATCCAGGATCCCAACCGGTTCCTTTGGGTCATGTTGCCAAAGAAACTTAACGCCCTGGGTGCCGCGATCCGATAATGAGCGTTTAAAAGCGCCCGGACTAATCAGATCATTACCCCGGTCCACCACATTAAACACACTTGCATATCCCTCAAAATGGCCAACCTTGTTATCTATTTTTCGTAATATCATTCATTATCCAAAAATTTGTCCAAGCTGAATAAGCTTGAGTTTGACAGCGAGCCCAACCAACAAAGCAGAAAGGCACATGCGAATGATCCAGCGGATCACAATTTGACGTGCGGTGGTTTTGGTATCCCGCCAACTATCGAGCAGCGCACGGAGTTCAGATATGTCTGCACCGGCGTCTGCATCGCTCAAGCCCAATTGAGCCAGCGCACGTACCGCCCCCTCTTCCGACGCCTGCGCGATCAGAAGATATATATTTTCATCAGATACCTGCTGTTCTTTTGCCTGACGTACAGCATGCAAAAGGCCGGAACCTATCCTCATTCAATCACATCACCGCCGCTAATGGCCCCAAGGCCAACAGCCGCGCGTTTTTCATTCAGGGTCAAGAAATCAGCCGCGCTAATGCGCTGCCACAAAGCCTGCCGGTCATGACTTAAGGCCGGAATGGCATCAAAGTCATAGTCAAGGCGCAGGTCATCACCAAAATATGGCGTAAGCCAACAGTTAAGCGATGACATCATCTTATCCATCATGGGCAGCAACGTACTGCGCCACAAAGCGCGGTTGGCTTCCTTGTAATTGCTATAGGTATTATCCCCCGGGATACTCATCATCATGGGCGGCACGCCAAAGGCAATGGCAATTTCCCGCGCAGAAACATGTTTGGCATTGATAAAGTCCATATCAGCTGGGGAAAAGGCCATCTGCTGCCATTTTAGGCCGCCTTCCAATAATAATGGCCGGCGCGCATTCCGGCTGCCTTGAAAATTTTCTTCCATTTCCTCTTTCAGGCGATCAAACTGCTCCTTACTTAGGGCAGAATTACCGTCTTTAGGTTCAAAGACCAATGCGCCTGAGGGCCTGGCAGAATTATCAAGTAAAGCCTTGTTCCAGCTGGAGGCCGCATTATGAACATCAACGCTATAAGCGGCAGCTTCAAGCGGTGACATACCGTAATGATCATCCGTAGGATGAAATGTTTTTAAGTGTAATATAAGGCTCTGACCCGTCACAGGATCAACCGGAAAATGATGCGCCTGTCCTGAAACGCCGTAAGCATAAGCCTTTGGCCATCCTCCCGCGCCAGGAAGTATTGTCATACGGTCGGGACGCAGAACATACAGCTCCGCAGGTAAGCCATCCACGCCCATGACCGTTTCCAGGTAACTGTTCCCCGCAATATTCAAATAAGCATAAGCCGTTTCAAAAAATACGGCGCGGCCCTGAACAGGGTTCGGTTTATTGAACAGGTCAAGCAGGGGATGATGATTTAATTTCTGGTCGCCGCGAAATACAACAAGCGGTACAGATGCCGCTGATTCCGACAAGATTCTGACTGCCCGGTGCGTAATAACATTTTTGCGGTAGCCTTCATCCGCAAGATTCTGATAATTTCGTCCAGACCAGCGCGCTTCATTCATCCCGACCCATAACGTCTCCGCCCCGCCCAATAAAGAAGCCACGGCGCTTTTCTTATGCTCCGGCGGCGCAGTTTCAGATGGCTTTATGCTTTGAAAAAGTCTATTAAACGGTCCCATATATATCTCTCCATTGGGTATAATAAATCCGGACGCACGGTAAAGTTAGCCGCAGGTTCTGCACTTATGCTTAAAAGCTTGTGTAAAGTTTGCAGTTGCGGGACCTTGTCCGCCGTCCGGTCCTGCCCGATCACCTCAAATATTTTGAAGGCCAGGCAGGTTAAAAAACTTAAAACTGTCTTATTTGTGGGCTTGCCGCCGCTTTTAGTAATAATTCTGTCACGGCCCAGACCATAGCATCCAGCCTGTCCGGGCTTTTGCCATCACAGAGGCCACTGCTGGTCAAGGAACACATCTGGTCTTCTAACTCAGAGAAGAAACCATGATGCTTAACCCTTTCCTGTTCATAAAGAGCCGCAACGGGTTCTGCCCGCAAAAGCTTTCCCCGACTTGCCCGAACCGCCCGGTAACTGACCTCGGGGTCAATCTGGCGCAGCAAACTTTCCACCAGTTCGCCGCCATTATTGACTTCGGCCACCAAACGGTCGGCTTCATATTTATGATATGCCGCCAGTGCGGCCTTTGCCCACCCAAGCGGGCTTAGCCCTTGAACCGAACAATCTTCCAGAATAAAGGCTTGATTATTCTGATCCCGTCCCGCCACAATAATACCGCAGGTATCGGCTTTTTTGCCGCTTGTCACAGGCGGGTCTACAGCAACGACAATACGCTCGAACGGCGGGATTTCCCTGACCCTTATTTTTTCGAGCAGATTTCGGTTCCACAAGGCTCCCGGCACATCCTTTAGAATTTCACCATATATCTCCTGCCGACCAATGCGGGTTCCTTCATATTGTCCCACCACCTGATCAAAGAAGCTGGGCGGCAGGTTTGACTTATTATCATAGGTGGAGCCACGCACCACCTGGGTTGTCTCGTCATCCACCAGCCGCCGCAGCAACGGAATATTTCGCGGCGTTGTGGTGGCCAGAACTCTGGGAGCCTTGCCTAACCGAAGCCCGAGCAGAAGATTAGACCAGGTGTCTTCTAGGTAACGCCACTTTGCCAGCTCATCAGCCCAGGCGATATGATGTTGTGGGCCGCGCAGTTGATCCGGCGATTCTGCAGAATATAAAAATGCCTGGATGCCATTGGGCCAGACCAGTTTTTTATTACTGCTTTCAAATGTCGGCATAAAATCCTTATGCGTTACAGCTAAAAGCCCGCTTTCGCCCTCGATCATCGTCAGCCGGCCATCAAGAAAGGTATCCGCCACCAGTGCTATGCGCGCCGGCGCGCCCTTCGGGGCCTTCAGGGGACTGTTACCTTCGGTCAGCCCCCTGATCCATTCAACGGCAGTTCTGGTTTTGCCAAAACCGCGTCCGGCCAATATCAACCAGCAAAACCAGTTTCCTTCCGGCGGCAACTGGTTCTTTCTGGCCCAAAAGCGCCAATCATAATTCAGGGTGTCACATTCATCTTCAGTAAGGTCACCCAATATATCTTGCCGACGTTCCAGAGATAGGGAAGATACCCATTCCGCAAGCGAACGATTTTCATGATCATCAGGTTGCATCAATGGGTTTAACCGCCATCTGATCCAATTTTTTCATTAAACGTCCACGCGGTGAATGCCCCTTGTTCTTTTCAACTGTTGCCTGACGCTTCTTACCATCACCAAAAATCTCAGGTCGATGGGCCTTCAACAAAAATATGGCGATCTTCTCATCCACCAATCGGCCTTCTTCCGTCTCATTCAAATCTTTTCCCATTGCCTTGTCCCATAAATATGCTTCCAGATAATCCAGGGCCTGATCCATCGCATTTTGCCATTTGTCCCGAAACTCGGGCCGCAAGTTACGTTGCCGATAAACCAGAGAGCGATCCAATCCCGCCTTGGTCGTGGCTTTGGTCACATTTCCTGTTTGCTGTAAAACTTCCAGGAAGAGCGCTTCTTTTTTGCTGCTCCACCGCTTGTTACTCTTTATTTGCGCCATACAGACCTTCAGACATAAAAAAACCGCCTTCACATGAAGGCGGTATGATTTTAGGGCGAAGGCCCTATCACGATAATCCTGAAACTGGTGAGCTATTGAACCCTCTTTAATTTTTCGAGAGCCGATTTCTGACCATGAAATAAAGACTACACTAGTTACCCCGCTTTGTCAAGAATTATTTCCTATTAATAGGCATAAATTGTTTATTATTTGATTAAAACTTAGCATTAAATAGGCTAAATAAATAATATTTGCCTATTATTGACTATCCGCTTATAATAATTGCGGATAAAGAATTAAGCCCTCTTTATCCACGATTTGCATGTCATGACAGATATGTATGGTTGTCCTTTTATGCGATATAGGACGGCCTTTGATCGAAACCCTCCTTGCAACTTGGCGCCTCTTCATTTTTATGAAGGGCGCCATTTTTTTTCGTATAAATTTTACCGCTCAGATCATTTTTCCCTTGAAAGCTTGCCAAAGGCCCTATAGTCAAAGAAAAGAAATCAACAAAGGATGTATCATGGCGAGCTATAAAGTCACCTTAAAAGCCGACCTTAAACACGGTTCTTTCTATTGGGTCGCAACGATTAGTGCCGATAGCGAGGAAGAAGCCGAGATTTCAGCGGAGCATCTTTTTATGGCAGAAATGGAAAATGCCGGAGAATGGAATTTCTCCGATAGTGATATTGAATCCCTGTGAAGGAAAACAACTATTTCTTTTCCGGCGACCAGCCTGTGGCCCAGGAAGATGCCGGAATAATCTCAGGTGCTTCTCCATTGGCGTGAAACCACGAATCCACCACATAATGTCCCTTGCCTTTTATAACTTTCTCCGTACCGATTTCATGAATAGTTGCTGTATTATGGGGCCAACGATCAATGAAATACCCCCTTCGCAAGGGTTGCCCCAAGCTATGGAATTTGATAAAGCCGGCCTTCCGCAATAAAAAAAGATATGTGCTTGAATTAAATGCCTCATCAATACAGTCCATTTGCCCCCTGGCCTTTTGGCCCCACAGTGAAAAGTTGATTATCTGCGCGCCGGCATCATCATTGTCCGTATCCGTTTTTGGTCCCACGATCTTCTCTAATAAACCAATGGCTTTTTTTATAACCTCCCTTTCCTGCGCCGCATTTTCCGCAGCCGCGTCAAACAAACGGGAAACCTGTTGCCATTCCCTTTCGGTAATCGCTGTCCTCATATAATATCGGCAGCCATATCCCTTACAAAAACCAAAGTCCTCCTTAACGATCAATTCATTATCATGTTCTTTTAAAAGAGCAACAGAGGGGCGATTAACGCAGGCCGACAAAGTCAGGATCAGAAATATGCAGAAACCATTCCTAAGCATCATGCATTGTCCCCTGCAAGCCTGTGAATAACAATCAATGGCAGAATATCCGGCAATGGCAGAATATCCGGCTTTTCCAAAGGACGGGGGGACACTTCAAGGCGAGCTTCAACCCTCAGAGCAAAACTGAGCCGTTCATAACTTTGCGCTAAGGGAAGCGCAGGTCTCAATAAAGTATTTTGCATAGTTTGCAAATCTGCGCCGCGCCATTTTAGCCGTGAGGTAAATGTCGGTACATTAAGCCCCTTGACAGCCTGATCAAATACCCTGGCCCTGCGTTTATTTTTTGTGACCGTCATCCTCATCGCTCATTTTATGGTCATAGGTAATCCAACTGGTTTTTTTGCCGAATTGATCATAAAAAGTTTGCGCCCCCTGATTATCATGCGCGGTCATCCACCTTATCACCGAACTGTCCTGGGCCACGGCAATATCGTTAAGGCGATCAAGCAATGCCTTGCCCACCCCTATCCGGCGTACCGTCGGACAAACATAAATATCATCCAGGAAAATCCCGACCTCGCCCGCCAATGGCCGCAGAAAACTTCGATAATTTATAATACCCCGTGGCTCGCCGTCCACCAATGCCGCAAGGCCACGCAATTCCGTTCCATGACCACCGAGCCATGTCCATACGGTTCCCAGCTGCTGCGGCGACAAATCGACCTTATAAAATTCCGCATAGCTTTTATACAGTTCGGCCCATTTCTTAAATTTAATCTGGCGAACCTCGACAACCTCGATCATGTTTTCCCTGTTATCCTCTATAGTCCTCTATATATTTTTTGTCACTATATCGTAAAAAAGCCGCACCTCAAGACTATTGAGGACGGCTTTTAAGAAAATCTAACGAAACGTATTAAATAACGCCGTCGCGTTCTTCACGTTTGCGATCAAGTTTACGCGCACGTCTGACAGCTGCGGCTGATTCACGAGCCTTCTTTTCAGAAGGTTTTTCAAAGAATCGGCGCATCTTCATTTCACGATACACGCCTTCACGCTGTAATTTTTTCTTCAGCGCACGAAGAGCTTGATCTACGTTATTGTCGCGGACAGAAACCTGCATTGGTCTGTCACACTCCTTTCCAAGGTTAATTGTTTATAATAACCCTCAACATCCATAAAGAATCTCAAGGGAAGTGACTTCTAGCAAAAGCCAGCGCACTTGGAAAGCATTTTATGGTAAAAACCCTAATAAGACGTAAAACACCCAATATATCGGAAAACTTTTGACCGGATGGTTCGCCGCTGGCATAATATGATCATGACCAAAGTAAAAACCGATATTCCAGATGAATTGCGTGAGCCATTATTGCGGGCCGCCCTCGCTCATGTACCGTTTGAGGGGTGGTCATATAAAATATTGCCCCTCGCCGCAAAAGAGTTAAACCTTGATACAGGACTTGCAGATTTGGCGTTTCCCGGCGGAGTGGGTGACATGATTGACATGTTGGCCAAACAACAAGACCAGAAAATGATTAAGGCGTGCCCGGATGAGATATTGCAAGGTTTAAAAATCCGGCAAAAAATTACCCGGCTTGTCCGCAGCCGCATCGAAGCCGAACAAGACATCCGTGAAGCCGCCCGCAGCACTGTGACCTATCTCGCCCGACCCGGGAACACGACACTTGGTCTGAAATTACTCTATCGTACGGTCGATTTGATGTGGAAAACCATCCATGACCCCTCCACCGATTTTAATTATTACACCAAACGGCTGACCCTGTCCGGGGTTTATAGCGCGACTTTTCTCTATTGGCTGAATGATGACTCAGAAGATTATGTCGAAACATGGGCATTTCTTGATCGGCGTATCACCAATGTGATGCAATTCGAAGAAACCAAAGCCAAATTTAAAACCATGACGACAAAACTACCCGATCTCTGGCACAATATAAGTGGTTTGAGATACCCACCCAATTCGTAATTTCATAAATAGTTTGTTGCGTCATGATACCTCGCGACACCCACCGTCCCAAATTGGAACAATCACAGGATAGAATCGCAGAAACTGTCAGGATTCTTTACAGGTTGATAAATATATTTTTAAGACTTTTCCCCTAGGGTGCTAGAATCTAATGATTTTTTGATTCTGGCATGCTTATTGCCTAGTATTCAGCATAGATTAATATAATGGTTACGATGTTATTGATTGAACAAAAACTTATTACGTTCTAAAATGCAATGATATCGCTATAGAGGGTACAAAAATGAAGAAGATCTATTCTTGTTCTATCGTTACAAGATTACTGGCTATTTGTATAGTTTGGACAGCCGGAAGCATAAGCGCCTCTGCGTCTGGTTTTGTGTTTGATATGGTCAATTATCCGGGGCAGGCTACGGCGAGCATACAGGTTACAGTCAGTCAGGAAGATTCTGATACATTGCGGTTCACTCTGGATCAGCTTGATCCTGTTATTTATGGCGACCTGCGCGGCCTGTTTTTCCATATCAATGATTCCTTTATCGATCCAACTGACCTTACCTTTACATTTGTTGCCGCCGTCGAAAACGACGCTAACGCTCTTAGCGCGAACGATCTTGGGTTTGCCCCTTTAGATCCAATTATGCCTTTTAGCTACGGCGTGAACAATATCACAAGTGCAGGTAGCAATAGCAATAATTTACAGGGCGTGACCAATCACATTGGTGGTTTTGATATTGGCCTTGAAATTGGTAGCCAAGGGGCTTCCCAAAATGACATAAAAAGTTTTACCTTTGATATCAGTAAAGCTGGTGGTTTGGACCAAATGACGTTCATGCCAATTAACATGGATCACTTTATGGCGGCCCGTGTTATGAGTTTGCGGGGTTCGAACGGTGGTTCAAGCAAGTTGACCTGCTGCACAACGACTGTGCCGGAACCGTCATCCACCATGGGCCTATTGGCTTTTGCCGTTGGCGGCCTTTTGTGGCGGCGGCGCATGTCCTCTTAATTTCTCAAACCAGCCAAGGTTGTTAAAAGCACTTGAGACTTTTCAGGTGCTTTTTTTATGGCAAAATTTTATATTTATTATTTTACTGTGGTTCTACAGTTGGCAGCAGGCGCGTAACATGGCCCATTTTGCGGCCAGGCCGGGCCTCCATCTTGCCGTAATGATGAAAATTGGCATCGGGATCTTTTAAATAAATATCCATATCATTAATATCCTCTCCGATCAGATTCTTCATTTCAGCGCGACCATAAAGACTGGTATCACCCAGAGGAAGGCCGCAAATGGCACGAATATGCTGTTCAAACTGACTTGTGGGGCAGGCCTCAATAGACCAGTGACCGCTGTTATGAACGCGCGGCGCAATTTCATTGACCCGAAAAACCGGTGCCGATGACGAAACAAAAAATTCCACGGCCAGTATGCCGACATAGTCAAGCTCTGCCACGATACGCTTCGCAATATCAACGGCCGTATTGCGCAGCGCCGGCGCGATACGGGCGGGAACGATTGACAAGTCAAGGATATGATTCTTATGAATATTTTCAGCAGGATCAAAGCATCTTATTTCACCATCCTGTCCGCGCGCCGCCAAAACCGAAATTTCCATATCAAAGGGGATAAAGCCTTCAATGATCACCTCATTCGACTTTAACTGCGCCCAGGCATCAGGAAGTTCTTCGGCCAGCCTGACGATAGCTTGCCCCTTGCCGTCATAACCAAAGCGCCGGGTTTTCAACACGGCAGGGAAACCAATTACATTCAAGGCTGCTTTGGCCTCAGTTTCCGTCGCAACAGCCTTATAGGGGGCGGTATCTATACCAATGCCGTTCAGGAACTCTTTCTCTTGCAAACGATCCTGGGACACACGCAATACTTCTGCACTTGGGAAAACCGGCACATGCTTTCGCAATATCTCAACACTTGCCACAGGAATATTTTCAAATTCATAGGTCACCACATCCACCTTTTGGGCAAAGTTGACTAACGCCGTTTCATCGGTATAGCTATGCCGGCTGAGGCGATCAGTTACCTGCTCTGCGGGATTGCGTTCATCAGGACAATATATATGCGTGTGATACCCCAGCTGAGCCGCTGCCATGGCCAACATCCGGCCCAATTGCCCGCCGCCAAGAATACCAATAACCGCGCCGGGGCCAAGTTTAATCATTTTACCCTCATCCATGATTGTTAATCTACAGGCTCAGACGCGACGGCATCCGTTTGCGCCTTACGCCATAAAGCAAGCCTCTCAGCAAGCCCGTCATCCATTAAAGCCACAATAGATGCTGCCATAAGCCCCGCATTCTTTGCGCCGGCCTTACCGATCGCAAGGGTGCCCACCGGCACGCCGCCCGGCATCTGAACGATAGATAAAAGACTATCCATGCCTTTTAAAGCCTCACTCTCCACCGGAACACCCAGAACAGGAAGCAAGGTCATAGAGGCCGCCATACCCGGAAGATGGGCCGCCCCGCCAGCACCGGCAATAATCACTTTCAACCCCCGGGAAGCCGCACTGCTGGCATAATCCACCAGTCGCGCCGGCGTCCTGTGGGCCGAAACAATCTTCGTCTCATAAGAAACCTTCAGGTCATCAAGAATATCTGTTGCGTGCTTTATGGTTGTCCAGTCAGACTGACTGCCCATTATCACGCCTACAACAGGTTTTCCTTCGCTCATATCCTTAATTCCTACCGTTAAGGTTTTCTACAACCGTTCATACCAGAAATCGCGGATTATAACGCCGCTTTTGTACAGCGCAAGCTTTCTGTATATCATTTATAGCGCGAGCTGATAAAGCTTTCTGGATAATATATCAAATTATGTTATGATATCATTTCCAGCATATAATAACCCAGAATATAATAACATAGGCTTATCACCGATACATGAGAGTACCAACAACAGGCCCAACCAGTAGAGCCGAACCCCTGCGCCGCAAAACAGTAAGTCGTGCTACGCCCTCTTCACAGGTCGCCGAGGCATCAGGCGCGCGCAACATTCAGGACACGGCCAGCGTTTTGGGCATCCCCCCGGAGGAAATGACGCCAAAGGTCCGCGCCGCCATAATGCGGTTAATGTCAGAAGTCGACAATATGCGCAAAGACCTGGAACTGGCCCACCGAAAAATAACGGAGCTTGAAAAGCTGGCAGATCAGGATAGCCTGCTGTCAATATCCAACCGCCGGGCATTCGTTCGGGAGATGACCCGAATGATTTCCTACTCACAGCGCTATGGTATTCACAGCTCTTTGATTTATCTTGATCTCAATGACCTAAAAACAATCAATGACACCTACGGCCATAAAGCCGGCGATACAGCATTATCCCATTTGGCCAATGTTATTATGAAGAATTTGCGTGATTCTGATATTGTCGGCAGACTGGGCGGCGATGAGTTTGGTATTATCCTCCCCAAAGCCAGCCAAAAGATGGCCGAAACGAAGGCCTTAACCTTGATTAAACACCTCAACGACACCCCGCTCGAATATGCCGGCAAAAAACTTACCCTTAAAGTAGCTTACGGCATATACCCGCTATTAGGTACGGAAAGTGCCGATCAGGCTCTGGATAAAGCCGACAAAAAAATGTATGCGCATAAAAAGGCGTCGAAAGAAGAATAGCCCCGTCATAGAAGGTGAATTCCGGAACTTATTTAGAAGTAATGCCAATCTCAAGTCCAGTCTCAGGCCCAGGCTCAAGTCCAATTTCAGGCTCAAGTCCAATTTCAGGCTCAAGTCCAATTTCAGGCTCAGGCAATTATATCAGGCAGTAATTCATTCTCCAGCTGCGTTATCCTGTCGCGAAGGTGGAGTTTCTGTTTTTTCAGTCTTTGAATTTGGAGTAGGCTGGACTTCCCGCTTTCGATCAAGGCCTGAATCGCCACATCAAGGTCCCTGTGCTGTATGACAAGCTCCTGAATTCTTTCAGAGATCTCATTTTCATCCATTACCATATCCATAACAGGCCCACTCTAAAAGAATTATCCGGAATTTATCATAAAATGAAATATTACATAGCATATTTTGCGGTAAAAAACCTTATGTTTCTTCGGAAAGCTCTTCGGATTTCCATCGCTTGACCTGCCCAATATCAAGATCAAATAAATCCAGCATCCGTCCTAAGGTATGATCAATCATATCTTCAAGGGATTTGGGCCTGGCATACATGGCTGGTGCCGGCGGTGCGATGATCGCCCCCATTTCCGACAGTGCCGTCATGGTGCGAAGATGCCCGGTATGAAGCGGCGTTTCCCGCACCATCAAAACCAATCTGCGTTTTTCCTTCAATACCACATCAGCAGCGCGTGTGAGTAACGTCGACGTAACGCCGGTGGCAATTTCCGACATGGACCGTACCGAGCAGGGCACAATTAGCATACCACGTGTCTTGACTGACCCGCTGGATATAGCCGCCCCAATATCATCAACTGAATGAACGCAGTCCGCCAAAGCTTGCACTTCGGCCACCTTCATATCCATTTCATACCCCAAAGTCACCTTGGCCGAGCGGGACATAATCAGATGAGTTTCAATATCCACCTGCTGCAATAGCGCAAGCAGGCGCACGCCATAACAAACGCCAGATGCCCCCGACAATCCGATGATAATTTTATCTTTTTGAGCACCCATGGAAGCTAATCCTTGAAATATTTTGAATGTTACACGACATAATAGATCATTTGAAACAACCCATACCCCACTATGCCCAAAACGGACAGTGATTCATAGATTTTCGTGACAATTTACAATTTTTATGCTCTAATTAACTACCCGTCATAGCAAACAGGAGAACTAAATATGCATATGGAAGCTCGTCTTTCAGCACTCTCAGAAAAACATCACAAGCTTGACAAGATAATCCTGGAAGAAGAACACAGGCCCGCCCCGGACACTGTTATGCTCAACGAATTAAAAAAAGAAAAATTGAAGCTTAAAGACGAAATAGAACGATTTAGGCGAACAGGATAAACAACCAATATCAAACAGACCCTGACACAAGTTTAGCTGCCTTATGTGCGGATAAGAGAACTTGTACCGGTTTGCGCTGGTTCCGGTCATGATCACCAAAAGGACAGAACTTAGGGCTTTCTGGATACAGTTCGGAATAAATTAAGTTAATTGAAGCTGTGGTGCGCAGGCCCGGGGCGCTATCTGAGACAAGATAAACAGGAACCCGCAGGCCTTTTACGAGCATGGATCCATAACCATCTGCCCGCAGCGCGGCGGAAATTTCAGGATATCAGGATATTAAGGCATACACCATACTAGCCCGCTATTTATAGAATACGGCTGCTCATGCTGTATAATTACGCGAACACCCTACTTCTGAGTATCTTTATTGATGGAGGGCATTACCCTCTAAACTTATCAGCCCCAGGCAAGAACAATCACCCAAATTCTGGATATTTTTCCAGTTATCAGAATTTTTAAAGACTAATATTTTCTTTAATTATCGGCACCTTCAGCAACCGCTGGTGCATCAGAATCAGGCGCGGGAACAGCATCTTCAACAGCCACTACCGGCGGCGCTGCCTTTAGCACAGCAGCATCCAATTCGCCCTGTTTGCAAAGCCCCAATAGAACCGGATCAACAGCTTTAATTTCGCTCATATTCCAGTGTTCGCGGCTCCGAATGGCCAGTATCGTCGGCTTTGTCGTCCCCACGAGACGGCAGATCTGCGCATCAGAAAGCTCTGGATGGTTTTTCAAAACCCAGGCAATCGCATCCGGCTTATCCTGCCTTTTTGACACTGGCGTATAACGCGCGCCGCCGGATCGCATTTTAGCGGGAATTTCATCCTGCAATAACTGCAAACTGCGGGCGCTATCATTTTGACAACGCTCAATATCCTCCATCGTCAACTGCCCATTAACTATTGGATCCAGTCCGACAATATTCTGGGCGACTTGCTCATCAGCAATGCCTTGCACTTCCAACTCATGCAAATCGCAAAATGCGGCAATTTGTTTAAAGGAAAGACTTGTATTATCCACTAACCAGACGGCAGTCGCCATCGGCATCAAAGGCTGTGTCATTTGACCTCCTACGGATTTTTTTCCGTTTTCTTCAAAAATTTCTAAAAACTTCAGCATAACATAAAGGAATTCACCGATTAGGCAAAGCTTTATGCGCACAAAAAGGTCATATTTGTTTCTGGACGAAAGGGCAAGCAAAAAAAACAGGCCGTTCTCACGCAGCCTGTTCTAATACACCCATTGAAAATTTGATATTAAACTACCTATCGAATTTTTAGTTCATCATCCATGATAACGGCAACACAAACGATAGATGTACATCGGTAATACTTTCCGGTGGCGCCGGAAGAGGATTAATCCGCTTCATCAGTTTCGGAATTTCTTTATCAAAAATTGCTTGTCCAGTTGGTGTCAGAACCTCATGGCTAAGAATAGCACCTGTACGGTCGATATTTACCCGGACCTTAGCACGACCCTCAAGCTCTTTGCGGATAGCAGAACGTGGGTACACCTGTTTCTTGGCCACCATATGAATGATTTTCTTCTGCCAGCTCTTCAGTTCACCGGCTTCTGCATGTGCAGAAAATCCGCCCATTCCAACCGAAAGCGCCGCGACTGCACTCACATAAATACATAATTTACCCAGAAATCTAATCATCTTCTTAACTACCTCTTTACTAATGTCTATTTCAGTCATGTAATTTCTACATGAACAACCAAGTTACAATTTTGTCTTCCCGAATCAAGATACAGGGAAAATGTAAACCGAAGATTAAAGATAAAGTTTTATGTATAATTATTTGAAAAAAATATGGCGTATCAACATATACGCCTAATATATTGACCCAGACACCCTATAAGGATTAGACTTACTAGAATGTATTTTTTGCTTTTAAGGAAATAATCTTCACCCCCGAACAAACAGGCGTGCGATATGGGAAAAAACATTTTATTTAGCATCGGCATAATGTTGTTTTTAAGCGCCGGCATAACAGCCCGCGCTGATACAGCGTTAAGTGAAAATGATATACGGCATTTTATGAATGCCATGAAACCCTTGCAGGAATTGGGGAAAAAATATGATTTTGTCGATAACAACCATTTGCCCATGGCAACCTTGGATATGAATAGTTTTTCCCCCATGTCCCATTCATTGGAAAAAGTTAAGAACCATAAGGCTTTTGATGAATTTTCATCAATCATTCAGGGTGCTGGCTTTTCTTCCGTGGAACAATGGGCTAATATCGGGGACAGGATAATTCGCGCTTACCTGTCGTTAAGAATAGTCGCAGAAATGACCCCCGAAAAAATACAGGAAATACAGAAAAGCCTAGCGGAAGTTAAACAGAATAACTATTTATCACCAGAGGTAAAAAAACAGCTTTTAAACAGCCTAAAGCGTTCAATAACACTTGAAAAAAATATGTCAAACGGCGATAAGGCTGATCAGAAAAGTCTCAAAGCCCATCTAGTAGAGTTAGAACAATACTTCGAGGAAACAGAATGAACAGAACCGAAATTATGCGTCTGCGCAAATATCTAAATGACAAATTCGAATCCAATAAATTCGACTTGAACCCGGGGAATCAAAAAGACGGCAGTATGGAATTACATTTTAAGGGTGAATTCATTGGTGTCATTTACCGGGATGAAGACGAAGGCGAAGTATCATATGCGCTGAACATTGCCATTTTGGAAGAAGATTTACCGAGTGCCTCAGACACGTCCTTAATCTAGGGTTAGGCCCTGCTAATTTTATCCATTCAAACACATTGAAACAGGATCGCCATGCTGGTTCAGGGTTTCATCCTGACAATTTGTTTCAGCATGACGATTCCTATATGATTCGACAACGTTGACGGCGTTTTCAATAACGCCAAGCGTTTTGCGCGCACAAAAGTAAAGCGCCGCGTTCCCTATCTCTGGAATTTCTCTGGAAAATATAATACGCAGGAACTTAGCTCGGAACAGCGTCTGACCCGTAATCTTTCAGAAACGCTGCACTGGGCGGAATTGGCTTTATTATATCGATCAGAATACCATTTGGGTCAGTGGTTAAGAAGTGTCGTTGACCGAATGGTTCGTCACGAAGGGGGATAAGGATCGGCAAGTTGCTTGCGACGGCTTTTGCATATTCATCGTCTACATCATCAGTTTCAAAATTGAGGATTAATCCATGGGTTCGGCCACGACCCTTTTCGGGGATTGTTTCATGGTCAAACTGCACAATTGCAAGATTGACAGCTTCATGTGCTTCCGATTGAAGGTGAACATACCAGTCACTGTCATACTGCGAGATAAAGCCGAAATGCCGTTTGTAGAATTCGGCAGTGCCACTCACATCGTCTGTCTGGATAACCGGATAATATTGGTTAATTTTCATTATACTTGCTCCGTTCCGTATTTACATTCATACTGCATGTCAATACATATAAACATACAGGCTGTACCTATGCAAGATAATTCGACTCCAAAATCTAATGCGGCTCGCTCATCCAAGATGAAGGCGAGACTGATCGAAACAGCGCGGGAACTTTTCGCTGCTCAAGGATATAGTGAAACCTCGACGCCGCAAATCGTAAAAATCGCTGGCGTCACGCGCGGTGCGCTCTATCATCACTTTTCTGATAAAAAGGGACTATTTCGTGCGGTCATTGAGGGCGAAGCTGAACAAGTCGCTCACCAAATTAAAACGAGTAGCCCGATCGAAACAACCGCGCGGCAGGCGCTTGTTGATGGATCACTTGCTTATTTCGAAGCGATCTCAGTTCCTGGGCGCGCTGAGCTTCTCCTGATTGAAGGCCCTTCCGTGCTGGGCCTTGTTGAGATGGCCGAAATCGATGCTCTGACCAGCGGAGATGATCTCAAGAATGGCCTTGACCATGCCGTAAAGCGGGGCGAGCTCCAACCCGTACCGACGCGGGAATTGTCCGATATCCTGTCTGCGGCGTTCGATCGTGCGGCGCTTTCTTGCTTAAACAAGCCATCACGAAAGCAATCGTACAAGCGCGCAATTGATCAGCTAATTTCTTCATTGTTTGACGCGAATTTAAATCAATTTAATTCCGACTCATGACCTTAGTATTCATTTTTAGTGAGGCTCACTTTCGTGGGTTAGCCAAGCTATGGTAAAATACCATGTTATGAGGGATCTAGCTTACGGTATTTGATTTTGAGGAGATAACGGCCAAGAGCCGCCCAAGTCGTCAATACACTTATATACAGCCACTTGACCGGGATTATTGCATAGACTGCTTTTTATTTACTGCTCTCATTTCTTGGGCGGCCAATTTAACGATACGGTAACTGGCCGTAACGGAAAGCGTGGCCATAATCATGGCAACAACAAAGTCCGGCCAGCCAGAACCCGTCGCAAATACGCCTGACGCGGCCAATATAATAGCAAGATTGCCAATAGCGTCATTACGCGAGCATAGCCAGACAGACTGCATATTGCTGTCGCCAGTCCTGTAGCGATACAGCAAAACAGCACTCCCCAAATTGGCTAAAAAAGCAATAATCCCCAAAATACCCATAATCTCATAAGAAGGAATTTTACCGTTAATATAATAGAAAAACATCTGCCCATAGATCCAAACCCCCAATACTCCAAGGCTAATGCCTTTGAACATGGCAATCTTTGCCCGAACCGCCAGAGAATAGCCTAGGGCAAGCAACGTAATAGCATATGTTATGGTATCTCCAAGAAAATCAAGCGCATCGGCCTGAAGCGCGACCGAGCCGGCAAAAAAGGCGCTGCTAAATTCTGCAACAAACATAACACCATTAATCAACAACACGATCCATAAAACCCTGCGGAAGGACTTTATGGATAATGCCGCCTGATCAATATCGTCATGGTCACAACATCCGGGCATTATTCTTCGACCTCCCCATAATCTTCCTTTATATGAACAACCATATCCCGAACCATGCCCCGAATATGATCATCTACCGCAGAATAAAAAATTTGCCGGCCCTGCCGATCACTGGTTAATATTCGGGCAGCCCTCAGCAGGCGTAAATGATGACTAACCAGTGACGGACTTAGCCCCAGTCCTTCTGCAAGAAGGCCAGAACTGACCGGCGCTTCCAGACAGGCATAAACGATCCGTAACCTGCTGGCATCCCCTAGCAGATGGAATATCTCCGCCAATTCTATTGCATCATCTGCATTTAAGTGTTCCATAGTAGTTCATACCAATATTTAAACAATTATTCAAATGTTAATATAAATCCTTCCAAGATTGAAAATAGTCTATATTTCTCTATTTTTTCTAAGACATTCCCGATGGCTTTCTATAAAATCAATTTATGAATAAATTATATCATTATTGGTTTTCCCCTTTTTCCAGAGCTATCCGTGTCGCATTGATAGAAAAAAATGTTGAATTTGATCTGGAGCTGGAGCTTCCCTGGGCGCGGCGGCATGAATTTCTGGCGCTAAATCCCGCGGGAACGGTACCGGTTATGGCGTTAAATGATGGGCCGGTTCTAAGCGGCGCCTATGCCATACGTGAATATCTGGAAGAAACGGTTCCGAACATACCCCTTCTTGGGGAATCAGCCGAAATACGGGCAGAAGTCAGGCGGCTTATCGATTGGTTCGATGTGAAGTTCAATGAAGAAGTGACCTCACTGCTTATTGCCGAAAAGGTCATGAAACGCTTTCTCAAACTTGGCGTTCCCGAAGCCAATAATATCCGCTGCGCCGGCACCAATATCAAGCAGCACTTAAGATATATAGAATATCTGGCGGAACGGAGAAATTGGCTGGGCGGTGATAACATCACTTATGCAGATATCACAGCAGCAGCCCATCTGTCCTGCATTGATTATCTTGGTGATGTCCCGTGGGACGATTTCCCCGGCGCAAAAGATTGGTATGCCCGCATTAAGTCGAGGCCTTCTTTTCGGCCCCTTCTCAAGGATCTGATAGCTGGCCTCCCGCCTGTTTCCCATTATAAGAATCTTGATTTTTAACCTTGATGCCAGACAAAATTCCAGACGAAATACCAGACGAGACAGCTGCAAAAAGCCACATTATTAAAACCGCTCATAATTTGGGTTTTGACGTGGTACGGGTCACTGATCCTGACGGTTTGGCGCCAAATGCAGCCTATTTTAAGACGTTTCTTGATAAAGGCTATCACGGCGATATGGTCTGGCTGAAAGAAAAGTCAGACAGAAGGTCAGACCCCCGCATCCTATGGCCTGGCGTGAAAACGATCATTCTTCTGGGTATGAATTATGGCCCTGACCAAAACCCTCTCGATACCTTAGAATTAAAGGATATAGGAAATATTTCGGTCTATGCGCGCGGGAAAGACTACCATGATGTGATCAAGAAAAAACTGAAACAGGTTGCCCGCGATTTACACCGCCGATTTGACGCCGATGTCAAAGTTTTTGTCGATACGGCACCTGTCATGGAAAAGCCTTTGGCGGCGAAATCCGGCCTTGGATGGCAGGGAAAGCATTCCAATCTGGTAAGCCGGGATTATGGCTCCTGGCTCTTTCTGGGCAGTATTTTCACCAGCCTTGAGCTGGCACCGGACCCGCCCGAAAATGATCATTGCGGCAGCTGCAGCAAATGCCTTGATATATGCCCCACGAACGCTTTCCCGGCGCCAAACCAATTGGACGCACGGCGGTGTATATCCTACCTTACCATTGAATATAAGGGCCATATCGCGGAAGAATTCAGAAAGCCCATGGGCAATCGCATATATGGCTGCGACGATTGTCTGGCAATCTGCCCATGGAATAAATATGCCAAAAAATTGTCCGAGACCACTTATCTGCCGCGCGTTGAGCTCTCCTTTCCAGAGCTTGGCGATCTTGTGATGTTGGACGATGCCGCCTTCCGGCAGGTTTTCTCCGGCTCTCCGATCAAGCGTATCGGGCGGGATTATTTTATCCGCAACATATTGATTGCCATTGGCAACAGCAACAACCCTGGCCTCATTCCCAAGGTCAAAGAACATTTAAACGACCCCGCCGCCATCGTTCGCGCCATGGCCGTCTGGGCGCTTCGTCAATTATGTTATGAGCATCAATGGCAGACTTTAAAAAAACACCACCTCACGAACGAAGCGGATCACGATGTCCGCCAAGAATGGAAAAAAGACAATATAAGGAAAAAGAAGCCATGATTTCCCAAAAGCCAAAAGCCCAGGCCAGTTCAAAATCCGTACGCGATCCCTTCACAGCTGTTCCCGGTTTTTCCGCCCTCTATGAAACGCGAAACAAGAAGCTTGGCGCCTTCGCCATCAGGCTTATATCGGGTGATATATGCCTGTTCAGCCCCCTCCCCGATCTGACAGAACAGATAAAGGCCAGCCTGCAACGCCTTGGCGGTGTGAGTATCCTATTTGCCCCAAACCATTATCACAACAAAGGCCTCTGCCTGTATTCCGAGGCATTCCCATCCGCGAAGCTAGTCGCCGCCGCCGCCGCGATCCCCCGCCTTAAGAAGGTGACGGGGCTCTCCTTCGCTCCCGTCAATGAACTTGTCGGAAAACTGCCTGACAACATAACATTATTGGAACCCGAAGGTTTAAAAACCGGCGAAAACTGGTTGCGTATCCGGGAAAAAGAAAAGACGGCATGGATTGTCGTGGATGCCTTCCGTGGAGCGGAAACACCCCAATCCGAACCGACCGCGCCCCAGCTTCTCAAGAACTTTCCAAAATACGGTCTGGCAGATCGGGGCCGTTACGTTAAATGGGGGGAACAGCAGGTTCGGCTGGACAGACCAACCACGCTCCTATCCTGTCACGGGCAGGCGATTCACGATGCCATGTTGCCGGAAAAGCTGCTTGACCTTATCTTGTCATTGTAACCTGAAGGCCCCTTACTCATTTCACGTCCAGAAGATCAATATTGGTCTGTGCCAGGCCGGCATGTTCAGACTTTGGATAACGGTCTATAATCTTCTGCCAGACCCGCCGCGCGCCCGGCTTATCCCCGCGCGCGCGCCATAGAATACCTTGTTCCAGAAGGATGTCCGGGTGATCCAGTGCCAATATCATCGCTTGTTTCAAATCCAGCCGGGCTTTCAAAAGCCGGTTCTTCTTACGATATGCTTTAGCCCTCTGCAAAAACCCCTCAAACCTCTGTTCATCCTGTTCAATGGCAAGAGTCAAATCCTCGATCGCCGCCTTATATTGACGGCGTAAAATCTGCAACGTGCCCCTCTCAAGATATAACTCATGCAACAACGTCCGGTTATTACCCCGGTTATCAGCAAAGGGCGAATCCTGCGTTGTAGATGCCTGCATAGATGCCTGCATAGATGAAAGCGCCAGGCTATAGGCCAAATAGGATTTATCATACGCCTTTGCCGCCTTCCAGGCCAAGGCGGATTGTATATACAGTTCTAGCGTGAGTTGGTCATTTTTTTGCTGCATGCGTGGATCGGATTCCGCGCTGATGGCTAATTCTTCCCCCAATTTTTCCAGCAGCCGGGCGGCAGTCTCGGCCTGCCCCAGTCCGAGCAAGGCAAGTGCCTTACAATGGCCCGCCGGAACACCGCCGGCAAAACCAGCTGTCCCGCCAAAAGTCCAATCCGTAGCATATTGCACAGCCTCTGCCTGTTTTACCGGTTCAGGGCTTTGCGCCAACGACATACATTTCTGATATTTTTGAGATTCACTTTCATCCGCGAATACAGCGGTTATAAGAAAGCTGTTTATGACAATCAAAGAGAATAAATATTTCATTTGCAGGAATATGGCCTTAAACTTCCCTCAGATCAAATTATTATCATGATTTTTACGGTGGGAACATGTCGGAAATTATAAAATGAGAAAAATAATGCGCAATAAATTATTCTGTTTTGGCCTCGGTTACAGTGCGCGGCATTTCATTAACCATCTGGTAATTAACCATCTGGAAAACCAAAATACGCATTGGCACATCGCCGGCACGCACCGTACTTCACGGTGCCTGCCCGACCCTGCTGTATCTGAATATATATTCGACGGCACTCAGCCCATGGCCAATGCGGCTGAAATTTTATCCAATGTCAGCCATATGCTCATTTCCACGCCGCCGCAAGAAACCATCGGCGATCCTGTTCTGCGCTATCATGGGACAGAAATTTCAAAGCTTAAAAACCTCAAATGGCTTGGGGTCTTATCCACCACCGGCATTTATGGTGATCGCGGGGGCGACTGGGTGGATGATGACAGCCCCCCTGCCCCAACATCTGGCAGAGGACAGCAAAGGCTGGATGCCGAGCAGGGGTGGCTTAAGCTATGCCGCGACAATCAAATTCCTGTCCATATTTTTCGGCTCGGCAGTATCTATGGCCCAGGCAAAGGTCAGCTGCCCAATCTTCTCGCCGGGCGGGTGAAAAAAATCATCAAACCCGGGCAATTTTTCTCGCGTATTCATGTGACGGATATTGCGCAAGTGTTGTTCGCGTCCCTGACATCACTAAATCCGGGCCTGACCTATAATGTGGTCGATGACATGCCCGCACCCAGCCCTGACGTCCTTGACTATATCTGCGACCTGTTGGGCCAGCCGCATCTGCCACCCATTGATTACAATAATACTGATCTGTCCCCCATGATGAAAAGCTTCTATTCCGAGAACAAACGCGTTCGCAATGATCGCATTAAAAGTGAACTGGGGGTAACCCTGAAGTATCCGACCTATAAAGAGGGCTTCTCAAACCTGGTGACGTCTCTCCCAGAATAATAAGGATGTTTTTAAATAAGGCACCGCACTTTACGCGATAAGACCAAAAGCCCGCACCGGAAAGGTTCCCATGCCGGCAACCTTGACCGGTACGGCAAAAAACCTGAAACCCGACGGGGGCAAATTACGCAACCCCACCATATGCTCAACGATGGGAATATCTGCGCCCAGCAGAATTGTATGAGCTGGGCGTGACCGCCCCCTTATATCGTCAATGTTATGCGAATCAATGCCCACAAGAATGGCGCCCTTATCCCGCAAATATTCCGCGGCCGCCTGATTGATAAAGGGGTGACCCTCAAAATACTGGTCTGTCCCCCAATGATCGGACCAGTCCGTCCGGATGAGAACCGCTTTATCCTTCACATCCACCGCGGCCAATTTTTCCGGCGTAACCTCCTGTTGACCAGAACCCACATTAATCACAACGGCGTCCAGATCGGCAAGACGCGAGAGGTCCAGCTCAGATAAATCCTTCCCGTCCGCAAAACGATGAAAAGGGGCATCGAGATAGGTCCCCGTATTGGCCACCATATCAATACGGTCAATCTGGAAGGCGGTCCCCTCTTCATATAAATCCTTAGAAGCCTCACGGCTGAGAAAGTCACAAATAATCGGCGCAGGCAGCCCTTTATAGGTGATCATGCCATGTTCAACCACATGGCTGACGTCAATCAGTCTTTTTTTATCCGGCTTCATGCCAACTTTCCAGACAGCTCTTTCACGATTTGGCAGAGACGCTTTAAATCCGCTGCTGTTGAGAGGCGATGGTCGCCATTCTTGACATAGGTAATGATCACATCATCGCTCTTTAATGCCGCGCATATACGCTGGGCAGTTATGGCCGGTACATCCGGGTCCCGCATGCCCTGTATCAGTCGAACCGGACAGTCAAGATCAATTTCTCTGTTCAGCAACAGGTGATCATTTCCCTCTTCCAGCAGCTTCATGGTCATGGGGTACGGGTCATCACCATAATCGCAAGCTTCATAATAAACCCCGTCCTGTCTTAGGGTCTCTTTGATCTCATCTGAATATAAATCCCAGCATAATTCTCTGGTAAAATCCGGGGCCGCCGCCAGTCCGACAAAGCCTTTCACCCGTTCTTTTCGTTTAAGCGCGCATAAAAGCCCGATCCAGCCGCCCATGCTGGAGCCGACCAATATTAAGTCACCAGATGTCACCTGATCCATGATCGCCGCCGCATCCTCTGCCCAGGCACCAATTGTCCCATCCTTAAAATCACCGCTAGACTTACCATGCCCGGAATAGTCAAATCGCACGTAAGCTTGTCCGCGCGCGCTGCAAAATTCTTCCAGAGCCAACGCTTTTGAGCCTTCCATGTCGGACATGAAACCGGAAAAGAAAACCACCGTTGGCCCCTTACCCTCCAGTTTCTTATAGGCCAAATTACGGTCTTTAAAGGTGATATATTGCATCAAGCCCTCTTATTCATCCATTAGTGTTTTCATTTGTTTTTTTTACAAATGTTTTTCAAAGCCTGCCATTCATGATCCGTCAGAAATGGGGTGAATTTCTTTCCCCTCTCATACTGTTCAATATGTTCTGAAATATATTTAATCCGCTCTTCTGACAAAGGATGTGTTGATAGCAATTTTTCCAACTCTGCGGCGACGTTACTTTTCTTCTTTTTATTTAGTCGTTCAAAGAAACCCAATATACCACGGGCGGAAATACCATTTTCAAGCATGGTTTCCAACGCTTTTTTATCGGCCAGACGCTCCATATCCCTGCCATAAGACATGCTAAGGACGACTATCGCAATGCTGGCCGCATCACCACCAAAAAAAGACCCAACAATACTAAAGCCCAGAATATTAACCACACCCTGCATCGGATGTTGATAATATACATGCCCCGCTTCATGGGCTAAAATGCCGGCGACTTCACTCACAGACTCAGCCTCTTGCAGTAACCCATTCAAGATCACAATACGCCCTCCAGGGGCCGTCAAGGCATTGACCTGATGATGATCGACCACTTGGACCCTTAAGTCATAGGCTAAATCCATGACTTTCATGCCTTCTACCAATTTATTTAAGGCCTTGTCCCCCTCTTCTGATTGGCAAATATTCGCGGAATATTCTGTATATAATTGATCGAGAACCAAATCCCCTGCCCGAACAGCCCAACGATCGGGAATAACCGCAACCAAAGCCCGGTTTACATAAGGATAAAAAATATAGAAGATCACCATCAATCCGATAATTGCCGCACCAGTAACGATCTGCCAGCGCACAAAATGCCAACGACTATCACCGGTCAGCCTCCCGGAGATACGGCCCAGAAAATCCCTTGCCGGATCAGCCATACCCCCTTCAAACATCAAGGTCAGGCCGGGCCCTTTTATTTCCCCGTTTTTATAAAAAAGCTGGCCATTTGACTTGTCCGCCGCAATCAAGTCAATATCACAGTAACGCCATTTATCACCCGATGGCAAAATCAGGCCATCCAGTTTAATCTCTACCTCTAATATATTGGCTTCAGCCGTTTGACCATCGGTATATTTTGCTTTGACTTTCAACAAACTAGCCCATATCAAAGGCTTCGACCAAGCCTTCCCCGAAGTTGGGCCCAAATTCCGGCGACTGCACAATCTCCGTAAAGTCAAGCCGACCTTCAAAATGCAATCTCTCACAAATAAGACCTGTCCATCGCTGGGTAATAAAAGATGCCCCCAGCCCGAGCGTGAAAATTAATATCAAAGCATTTACAATAGAAAAAACCAACAGATCCTTTGGCGAAATATGAAAACTAAAGGTCATATTCTGATATCGAAGGCCGTTAAATAAATGATTGAATAACGCCGCCTTGAACCAAATAAAAAGTACAGCGGAAGATAAAAACATCACGAGATATCCCAGCACAATTAACGCCGCATTACTGGTAAGGGCACCATAATATATCACCCCGATCATGCTGCCAAAAACCACTATCGCCGCCAACCATGTCAAAAACCAGACCTTGAATAATGGTTTTGATTTCACGTCGCTGGCTATCACCCCACTGCCAACGCGTTTATTATTCATGAGGAAATTCCATGATCGACAAATGATATAGGGTGTGATCAAACCAAATGTTATAAAAGATAGCACAGCATATTTAAGCGTGATCCAACCATAGGCCGCGCTACCTTTTAGCTGTGCGCCTCTAATCCGGCGCCAATTTGTCCGCGACATACGATAAACCTGCGCCCGATAGACGGCAATGCCCATCAGAAATATAAAAAGCGGGTAGAAGGCCCCAATGATATATGGCGCTGTTGTAGGATATAACTGCAATAAATAGGTCATGCCAATAGTTAAGGGCAATAAGAAAACAACTAACACAATCAAAAATCCGACAAACAGCTCACCGCCCCTCCCCGTATATTCAAAAGCCTCTCCATCAAATTGGGTTTTGCCCCACAAATATTTACGAATATTGGTCTTGGCCCAAAAACGGTAAATACCCAAGGTAATCATGGTGAGTAATAAATTCATCAAAACAATTGGCAATAATGCCCCAACAGTTCCAACATATTCGATTGTATGGTGAGCGTTTTCATTTTCTGAAGCAGGTTTTTCAAAAATTTCCGACATTAATAATCCCCCTCTGATGTTATTTTTTCTATTTTTAATATTACGGAAAAAAGCAACAGATACTTGACAGTCCGTATTTTCCTTATAATGTCACGCGATATAGACATATACATAAAAAACGTAACTGAATTTTTATCAATAAACCAGAAAAATGAGCAATCAGATGAGTAAAAGTGGAAATGTCGCCTTAACCCTGCCTGATGGCAGTGTCCGCACCTATGAAGGTTCGGTAACAGGCAGCAGGCTGGCCGCTGATATTGGCCCCGGCCTTGCCAAGGCGGCGATTGTGATCGTGGTGAACGGTGAGCAATGGGACCTAAGCCGCGAGATTACCCAAGATGCGAATGTCTCCATCATCACCAATCGTGACGAGGAAGCCCTTGAGGTTTTACGCCATGATGCCGCGCATATTCTGGCCGAAGCGGTGAAGGAATTATATCCTGACACCCAAGTTACCATCGGCCCCTCTATCGAGAATGGCTTTTATTACGACTTTGCCCGCGACATCCCCTTCACGACAGATGATCTGATTACCATTGAAAAACGCATGGTGGAAATTATCGAACGCGATGAGGAAATCATCCGTACAGAGATGGACCGGGATGCCGCGGTCACCTTCTTCCGTGATATGGGCGAAGAATATAAAGCCGAACTGATCGCCGCCATCCCTGAGGGACAAACCATCACTCTGTATAAACAAGGCAATTTCATTGATCTATGCCGGGGGCCGCATCTGCCCAGCACTGGGAAACTGGACAAGGCCGCGTTCAAACTGATGAAAGTCGCCGGTGCATACTGGCGCGGCGATAGTAATAATGAAATGCTGCAACGGATATACGGCACGGCCTGGCGCAATAAGAAAGAACTCAACGCTTACCTTATGCGCATAGAAGAAGCCGAAAAACGCGACCACCGGAAATTGGGCAAAGAAATGAACCTGTTTCATTTCCAAGAGGAGGCTGCCGGCATGCCTTTCTGGCATCCGGCGGGCTGGACCATCTATCAACAGGTGGAAGCCTATATCCGCCGCAAGCAACAGCAATATGGCTATCAGGAGATCAAGACACCGCAGCTTGTAGACCGGTCACTGTGGGAAAAATCGGGCCACTGGGAGAAATTCCGCGAACATATGTACACCACAGAGGCCGACGGGCGGGCACTGGCCTTCAAACCCATGAATTGTCCCTGTCATGTTCAGGTCTTTAATCAGGGGATCGTCAGCTATCGTGACCTGCCTCTGCGTCTGGCGGAATTTGGCTCCTGCCATCGGTATGAGCCCTCCGGCGCGCTCCACGGTCTGATGCGGGTCCGCAGTTTCGTTCAGGATGATGCCCATATTTTCTGTAGCAAGGATCAGATCACTTCCGAGACCGAAGTTTTTTGCAAAATGCTGCTGGAAATATATAAAGATTTTGGTTTCGAGGCTGTGAAGGTTAAATTCTCTGATCGACCCGAAGTGCGCGCGGGGAACGATGCCACATGGGACGAAGCCGAAAATGCCCTTAAGGAAGCCATCAACAGCACGGGCCTCGACTATAGCATGAACCCCGGTGAAGGGGCCTTTTACGGCCCAAAACTGGAATTTGTGCTGACCGATGCCATTGGCCGCGATTGGCAATGCGGGACCATGCAAGTTGATTTTGTTACGCCCGAAAGACTGGATGCCAATTTTATAGGCTCCGACAATGGCAAGCATCACCCCGTCATGCTGCACCGGGCTATCCTCGGCTCTTTTGAACGTTTCATCGGCATATTGATCGAAGAACATGCGGGACGCTTCCCCATGTGGCTGGCCCCGACACAAGTTGTTGTAACCGGTATAACATCAGATCAGGATGACCATGTAACATCCGTATATAACCAGTTAAAAGGCGCCGGGCTGCGGGCCCAGATCGACCTGCGCAGTGAAAAAATCAATTATAAAATCCGGGAACATTCCCACGCCAAGACACCGGCCATCTTTGTCGTCGGCGCAAGAGAAGCGGAAGAAAATACGGTTACCATCCGGCGTCTGGGATCAAAACAGCAGGAAACCCTTGATTTGACTGTTGCCATTACTAATTTAAAGACGGAAGCCCGCGCACCGGATCAATAATATATTGGAGAATATTATTGAAGATTGCATTTTTTTCATTTTTCAGTAATAAGATATGAAATATAATAACCTACACCATTTTTAACAACAAAGCGGATATACAGCAGACTATGCTTCCCGCAGGAGGAAACTTAAATAACTAAAAGAGCAATGCAGAGCCCGCCATCCAAAAAAGGATTACGGGTAAATGACGACATTACATCAGATGAAATCAGACTGATTGATGACACTGGCAAGAACCACGGAACCGTTAACATTAGCAAGGGGCTGACCATGGCCAAGGCCGCAGGGCTGGATCTCGTGGAAATTTCGCCGAATGTGGTGCCGCCGGTATGTAAAATCCTGGATTATGGCCGGTTTCGCTATGCGGCTCAGAAAAAAGCCAGCCTCGCCAAAAAGAAACAAAAGACCGTTGAAGTCAAGGAAATCAAGCTGCGTCCTGGCATTGAAAAACATGACTATGACGTAAAAATGCGTTCGGTTGATAAATTCCTGAGCGCAGGCGATAAAGTAAAAGTCACCCTAAGATTTCGGGGCCGCGAAATGGCCCATCAGGAATTGGGCATGGATATATTAAAGCGGGTTGAGACAGACTTTAAGGAAATGGCCAAGGTGGAACAAGCGCCAAAAATGGAAGGCCGGCAGATCGTCATGGTGCTTTCGGCCAAGTAACTTCCGAATCAATCCAAACCTATTTTGGCCAAAATTATTTTAGAATACCTATAAAAAGACCATTAAGTTTAACGCCTTAAGTTTAACGTCTGTAGGCCGCGTTGATTTTTGGGCTTTTTTTGGTATATAATGCACGCCATATTGTGCGCCCAAAGGCGGCACATCCTGGTACGCTGGCGGATAACAGCTGAATCTGCCAACGTTACCGGAAATAAGAACCCGTCAGCGGCTGACAAGCCCGGCGGGTTTTTCAATAGCCGCCTTCTTTTATTAACATACTCGCATTAATCTTCTGGCATTAGTCTTCTGGCATTAACCTGCTGATTTTATTAAATTCACTGGATTTTATGCACTTTATAGCCCTTATTCTCAAGCATCTTTAAGACACTATCCGGTCCGGCAAGATGCGCCGCGCCGACAACGACAAAGACTGTTTTTTCGCTGTTAATATGATCTTCAATCGCCGGCACCCAGTTGGCGTTGCGATGAACAAGCAGGGCATCATACATGCCTTGATACTCTTTCATATCATTGACCATAGTTTGATTAATCCTGTCACTGTCCCCCGAGGCCCAGGCTTGAAGATACCCGTTAACCACCGTGTGAAAATCATCAAGCTGATCCAGTGTTTCACTCAACATGGCGGTTTGTACAGTAAGCGGGTGATCAATAAGAGCCATCATCTGTTCGGTCGCCGTTTCAAGGCCGCTCTGCGGCTTATCACTTGTCTTGGCCAGTCCTTCAAGATATTTATCCACGCCGGAATTCGGGTCCATCCCACTTGACATAACGGCCAGCATCGACAGATTTACAGCCATGAACCACGGCTTCATCTTTTGCGCTGCGGCCTCTTCCTGCCCCATAAGTTTTTTGGCATACATCAGCATTTTCGCATAACGGTCTTCATCCAGATGGTTCTTAAGATTATCGTCGCCCTGAAAAAAACCATTTTTGATCAACAGACCTTGAATTTCCGCCGTGGCCTCGGGCGTAAGCTCGGTCTCCAGGACCAATTCATCCGCGCTTTCAAAACTACTTTGAATGATGCCGTCATACCATTTGTAATTCTTCGGCAACAAATGAAAGGAGCCAAGAAAATAAACCTTTTTATCACCGTTTTCCACAACCCATAATGCGGGCTGCGCATGCACAACGTCTGTTTTCTGCGCCCCTGCAGGAAGCGTCAATACCCATAAACTGAAAAATAGAACCACGAAGCTTCGCATAAAATAACGCCGGCCACCCATTCTTATAAGCGTAACAATCATAAAAAACCTCGTCATGAACTCTTAAATATAATATTCCGCCAAAAGATTATAATTTAATCATGGGAACAACAAGGCAAAACGCCAAACTGTAAGATATGAGGCTCTATAATTTCTTGTTGACTAAGCCATAAAAAACGCGAAAGTTGTTGTCAAATCCTTATCAAAACCCCTTGCATAACCTGTTAAAGGGGCGTATACACCTCAACTTCATTGAGTGATATGGCAGGGCATGCCTCATCACTTGGAAAGCTTGCTGAAAGGGATTTCAGCGCAATATTTTTAAAAAGGAAAAGCTAAATGCCCAAAATGAAAACGAAAAGTAGTGCCAAAAAGCGCTTCAAACTCACCGCTTCCGGGAAAGTACGTGCATCACAGGCTGGTAAGCAGCATGGGATGATCAAACGCTCCAATAAAACACTCCGTAACCAACGTGGTACCACTATCCTGTCCCCTCAGGATGCGCGAATCGTTATGAAATTTCTCCCGAACGGCTGATTAGGAACATAAAATGGCACATGTAAAAAGAGGCGTGACGTCTCACGCACGTCACAAAAAAGTATTAAAACTCGCAAAAGGTTATCGCGGCCGGCGTAAAAACACAATTCGTATTGCTATGCAGGCTGTTGAAAAAGCCGGTCAATATGCTTACCGCGACCGTAAAGTCCGCAAAAGAACATTCCGCGCCCTGTGGATTCAACGTATCAATGCGGCAGCGCGCCTGCATGATATGACCTATTCACGATTTATGAACGGCCTTAAACTCGCAGGCATCGAACTTGACCGTAAAGTTCTGGCTGATTTGGCCGTTCGCGAACCGGATGCTTTTAAAGCAATTGCTCATCAGGCACAGGCTGCACTTAACGCCTAAAGCCCGGGTTACATTTCGGACCGACACAATCGGAAAGACAATTTATCGTTAAGGAGCCTGCTGGTTTTACAGTAGGCTCTTTTTTGTATTTTTTAAGATGATTTTTATATATCAGGTGACAATATGGAAGACCTCCAAAAGCTGGAAACGACGATTATAGGGGTAATTACCGCGAGTGATGATCTATCACAACTCGAAGATATCCGGATATCCGAAGTCGGTAAAAAAGGTCGCGTCAGTTTACTGATGCGCGAACTTGGGAAAATGTCGCCCGAAGAAAAAAAGATATTCGGTCCAAAGCTGAACGGCTTGAAAAATAAAATAAATGACACCATCGCGGGCCATAAAGCAACCCTGGAGACGCAGGAATTAAATTTGCGCCTGCAGTCAGAACGCCTTGATATAACCCTGCCCTGCCCGCTGGAAAATCAGGGCAGCATCCACCCCATCAGTCAAGTGATGGACGAGGTCGCCGAAATTTTCACTGAGATTGGTTTCAGCATTGCCGAGGGGCCTGAAATTGAGGAAGACTTTTACAATTTTACCGCGTTGAATATCCCTGAAGAACATCCCGCCCGGCAAATGCACGATACTTTTTATCTGCCGGAAGATGCAAACGGTAAGCGTAAAGTCTTACGCACCCATACCTCACCCGTTCAAATCAGAACCATGATGTCTGGCCCGCCGCCGTATAGGATCATTGCCCCAGGACGCACCTATCGCTGTGACAGCGATGCGACCCATACGCCCATGTTCCATCAGGTGGAAGCCCTCGTCATTGACAAGGATATTCACATGGGTCACCTGAAATGGTGCATCGAGGAATTTTGCCGCAAATTCTTTGAACTGGATAATGTCAAAATCCGTTTCCGGCCCAGCTATTTTCCCTTCACAGAACCTTCTGCCGAAGTAGATATCGGCTGCGCCTTCAAGGATGGGGAGATTTTAATCGGCGAAGGCGATGACTGGCTTGAAATTATGGGCTGCGGCATGGTCAATCCGCGTGTACTGGAAAATGTTAATCTAGATCCAGATGAATATCAGGGCTTTGCCTTTGGTATGGGCCTTGACCGTATCGCCATGTTAAAATGGGGCATTCCTGATTTGCGTGACTTTTTCGCCGCCGATTTACGGTGGCTAAAACATTATGGTTTTGCCGCCCTTGATATTCCATCGCTCAGCACACAAAACCATAAAGCGGGAGGAAAATAAGATGAAACTCACCCTTTCATGGCTCAAAGAGCATCTTGATACCAATGCCACAATCACCGAAATATCCGAAAAATTAACCGCTATTGGTCTTGAGGTTGAGGAAATCATAAATCCCGCTGATGGTCTGGAAGCTTTCGTAGTTGCCGAGGTTCTCGAAGCCAGCCCCCATCCCGATGCGGACAAACTCCAAATATTAAAAGTTAATACTGGAACCGAAACATTACAGGTCGTCTGCGGCGCGCCCAATGCGCGGGCCGGTTTAAAAGGCGCCTTCGCGCCCTCTGGCGCCACTATTCCCACCAATGGCCTGAAGCTGAAGCCCACCAAAATTCGCGGCGTGGACAGCAATGGGATGATGTGTTCCGCGCAGGAACTTGGGTTCGCAGAGGATCATGACGGCATCATTGATTTGCCTGCTGAGGCCCCGGTTGGCGTAAAATTTTCTGATTACATGCTGATGGATGACCCGGTCATCGAAATAGCCATCACCCCCAATCATCAGGATGCCCTTGGTATTTACGGCATTGCCCGTGATTTGGCAGCGGCGGGCATCGGCACTTTAAAAAAACAGGATACCTCCCCCATTGAGGGGGCGTTTGACTGCCCGCAAAAAGTGATTTTAGCCCATGAGAAATCCTGCCCCGTTTTTGCGGGAAGATATATTCGCGGAATCAAAAACGGCCCCAGCCCCGAATGGCTTCAACATAAATTACGCAGCCTTGGCATGAAGCCTATCTCCGCGCTGGTGGATATTACCAATTTCCTTACCTATGATATGGCCCGGCCGCTTCATGTTTTCGACGCCGATAAAATCCGGGGCGATATTGTGGTTCGCACCGCCAAGGCCGGAGAGACCTTAGCCACCCTCGATGATAATGATTATACATTAGAGGACGGCTTCTGTGTCATAACGGACGACAGCGGTGTTATTAGTCTTGGCGGCATTATGGGCGGCACGCACACAGGCTGCCAGGATGATACCGTCAATGTTTTTATAGAGGCCGCCTGGTTTGACCCCATCACCATTGCCGCTGCGGGTCGGAAATTGAGCCTCGACAGCGACGCACGTTATCGTTTCGAGCGCGGCGTTGATCCTGAAACCATGCTGCCCGGTATTGAAGTCGCTACAAAATTAATACTGGATATTTGCGGCGGTGAAGCCAGTCATATTGCGGTCTCAGGCAAGATTCCCACTCTATCAAAAACCGTATCCCTGCGCCCGGGCCGTGTTGGCCACCTTGGTGGTGTTGAGGTAAGCGAAAGTGACATTATTTCCATTCTCGAAAGTCTCGGCTTCACGGTGCGTAAGAATGCCGATAAACTTGATGTGATCACGCCCTCATGGCGCTGTGATATTGATGGTGAGGCAGACCTTGTCGAAGAAGTCCTGCGTATTCACGGTTTTGAAAATATCCATGCCGTGCCTCTGCCGCCAGCAAGCCGCCATATCGACGTTGGCTTTAATGATATGCAGCGCCGCGTGCGCACAGCCAAACGGACGGCAGCAAGCCGCGGGCTACGTGAAGCTGTGACATGGTCGTTTCTGCCGTCTGCCGAGGCAAAGCTGTTTGGGGACTTAAATCCAGAGCTTATTCTTGATAACCCGATCAGCGCTGATCTGGATGCCATGCGCCCTAATTTGCTGCCCAATTTAATAACGGCAACGGCCCGGAATATGGCCAGAGGCTTCAAGAATATTGCCCTATTCGAAAGCGGAAATCAGTTTTCCAGTGACCGCCCGGAGGGGCAGACCCTGATTCTTGCCGGCGTTCGCCGGGGACAGGATAGTCGCAAACATTGGCACAAAACCCCTCAGGATATTGATGCCTTCACAGCGAAATCCGATGCAGAAACGATCCTCAAAGCCGTTGGCGCGAAAATCGACGGCGCTCAAATCGTGGCCGAGGCACCGGCATGGTATCATCCGGGCCGCAGCGGTGTTATCCGCTTGGGTCCTAAAAATATCCTTGCCTATTTCGGCGAAATTCACCCCGCCATCTGCAAAGCCCTTGATGTGAAAGGGCCACTCGCCGGGTTCGAAATCCTTCTGGAAAATATTCCCTTTCCAAAATCTGGCCGCGGCAATAGCCGGGGAATCCTCAATGCCTCCGATTTTCAGGCTGTGGAAAGAGACTTTGCCTTCGTTGTTAACCAGAACGTGCCTGCAGCAGACCTGCTTAAGGCACTGCGCACCGCGGACAAAAAACTCATTGAGGATATCACCCTGTTTGACGTATATACGGGGCCAGGGATTGATGAAAATCAAAAATCAGTGGCTGTGAGCGTTAAATTACAGCCAAAAGACAAAACCCTGACCGATGAAGATATCGAAATATTCTCGGCAAAGGCCATCGCAAATGTTCAAAAAATGACAGGTGGGACATTACGTTAACCTTAAAACAATAAATTTTATCCCCCATTAATAAATTTTAAAGGCCAATTCGTTATAAGTACGCGTAAAATAACATGTGTTAAGGCAGCGCAAAAATGGATAAAAAAGCTCAAGAGATTAAGGTTCCCTTTAGGCTAAAATGCCAGGCCTGGTGGAATGGCTATGACATTAAGGACGTACAAGAACGCCTGCTCGCACAGCAGGCGGGCGGATCATTAAATAATAATGAAACCGAAATTTCCGAAGAAGAAGCCCCCGCATCAGAAGAGGCAATCTCATCCCTGCCCTGGGACAAACTGAGAATGGAAATGACCCAGTTAATCTGGGGAGATGGCTATTGTGGCCCCGGCGGCAAAGAACATATTCAGAAAATGTGTAAACTTCTGGCCATGGATTCCAAAATGAGCGCTATTGTCATCGGCGCGGGTTTTGGCGGTCCGTCTCGTGTTCTGGCCGAAGAATTTGGCGTATGGATTACCGGCTATGAACTCTCGGAAGAGCTTGCTGAAAAAGGTATGCAGATGTCAACAGATGCCGGCCTTGGGTCTAAAGCCATCATTCAACATCTGGACCCAGAACAAGAAAAGCCTTTTGAGCGGTCTTATGAACGTGCTTATTCCAAAGAGGCCCTGTATCAATTCCCGGACAAGGAAAAAATACTGAAAGATACGTATGACACTTTAAAACCAACCGGTTTGTTTTTGATTACAGATTATACCCTGTCCAGCGCAGATGCCCTTGAGAATCATGATGTTCAGACCTGGCTGAAACAGGAAGCCATACAGCCCTATCCTGTAACAACAGAAATCATGCAGGACGCCATTGAAAAAGCAGGTTTTACACTTAGAGTGAATGAAGATATTTCAAAAGAATATGTGGGGCTTATTGAGGGCAGCTGGTCAAAGGCCGCCGCCATTGCCGAGCAGCTTGCCGCAAAAGGTGCCGAAGGCACTAAAGCCATACAATCACTCATGACAGAGGCAGAATTCTGGACACTCAGAGCGAAATTGCTCAAAGAAGGCCATATACATGTCTGGCGGTTTCTCGCCTTTAAGCAAAGTGATGAATTGCATTAAAGCCTTAATTCAAGAAATTCCCGGCAACATAACCACAGACATCACCTCATCCTCCCCATAAAACGACGCATATTTCCCAAGAGAGGGCTATTCCATTCATCCCCCACATTATCCCCTTGTATTACCCCGCCATTGAATGATAAAAGCCTTTTCATGACTGAACTTAGCAAAATTAGAAATTTCTCAATTATCGCCCATATTGATCATGGAAAATCCACACTTGCCGATCGTATGATCCAGCATTGTGAGGGCTTGACCGATCGTGAAATGAAGAATCAAGTGCTGGATAACATGGATATCGAGCGCGAACGCGGTATCACCATCAAGGCACAAACCGTAAGGTTGAAATATACAGCCAAAGACAACGAAACATACATTTTAAATCTTATGGACACGCCGGGCCATGTAGACTTTGCCTATGAGGTCAGCCGCTGCCTTTATGCCTGCGAAGGATCATTGTTGGTGGTGGACGCCAGTCAGGGCGTAGAAGCTCAGACTTTGGCAAACGTCTATCTGGCTATTGAAAATAATCATGAAATTGTCCCCGTACTCAATAAAATTGACCTGCCCGCCGCAGAACCGGAACAGATTCGCGCCCAAATCGAAGATGTTATCGGCATTGATGCCAGCGGCGCCATAAAAGTTTCCGCGAAGACCGGTGAAGGCATTGATGAATTGCTCAATAGCCTTGTGGATATCCTGCCGCCACCAAAAGGCGATCCGGATGCCCCGTTGAAGGCATTGCTCGTCGATAGTTGGTATGACACATATCTTGGGGTCATGGTTTTAATTCGTGTGCTTGATGGCACCGTTAAAAAAGGCATGAAAATCAAGATGATGGCTGAGGGCACAACCCATATGTTGGACCGGGTCGGCGTTTTCACCCCAAAAGAAGTTCTGGTTGATGAATTAGGCCCCGGTGAGGTCGGCTTTTTCACCGCCTCCATCAAGGAAGTTTCCCAGACCAATGTGGGCGACACTATCACCGAATTCAAGAATGAAACAGCACACCCTCTACCGGGCTTTAAGCCTGTGCAGAGCGTGGTTTTTTGTGGATTATTTCCAGCTGATGCCGCCGACTTTGAAAATTTGCGCGACAGCATGCATAAGCTCAGGCTTAACGATGCCAGCTTTACTTTTGAAACCGAAACCTCAACCGCGCTCGGCTATGGATTTCGCTGCGGCTTCCTCGGCATGCTTCATCTGGAAATTATCCAGGAACGCCTGACCCGTGAATTTGATCTGGATATCATTTCAACCTCCCCTAGCGTGATTTACAAACTTCACCTGAATAAGGGTGATGTGAAGGAATTGCATAATCCGGCGGACATGCCAGACCCCACCCTGATCAGTCATATTGAAGAGCCGTGGATTTTGGCAACCATTCTGGTGCCCGATGATCATTTGGGTTCAGTTTTGAAATTATGCGAGGATAAACGCGGTGAACAGGTGGAACTCACCTATGCCGGAAGCCGGGCAATGCTGATATATAAATTACCGCTCAACGAAGTGGTTTATGACTTTTATGACAAGTTAAAATCCATTTCTCGCGGTTATGCCAGCTTTGATTATCAAATGGATGGCTATCGCGAAGGCAATCTGGTGAAGCTGTCGATCATGGTCAATTCGGAACCCGTCGATGCCCTGGCCATGATGGTTCACCGCGCGCAGTCCGAATATCGCGGGCGGGCGTTATGTGATCGCCTGAAAGATCTGATCCCGCGTCAACTGTTTAAAATTCCAATCCAGGCCGCCATCGGGGGCAAAATCATCGCCCGCGAAACCATCAGCGCCATGCGTAAAGACGTGACCGCCAAATGTTACGGCGGCGACATCAGCCGCAAGCGCAAACTGCTGGACAAGCAGAAAAAAGGTAAAAAGAAAATGCGCATGTACGGCAACGTCGAAATCCCCCATTCCGCCTTCATTGCGGCCTTGAAAATGGGTGATGATAAGTAATTTATATTATTGTGGGGGATAACTCCCCCGCGCTCGCACGCTCCCCCTCCTCGCATTAGCTCGGGCGGCCACTTGGCCTTGTCTCACTACGTTCGGTTTCAAAGCTATTTCAGAAAAAGACATCGTGCATGAATTAGGGCTGGCGGCGTTTACGGAAAAACTGAAGAAATTACCCAAACTCAGTCGTCATTCCTGCCTTCGCACACTAGTGTCCGGGGAAATTTTAGTTGATGGTTCATTGGGAGAGATTCCATAGTTCCTGCTGTTTCTGGAACATGTTATCTCTGTATTTTCGTCGTTGTTTTGACATTTCTGGTCTTGTAAAGA
>Ga0316204_10002688_pt1 | contig 39058 bp, 51 predicted proteins | sample 6monrhotite_MG_2_FD_205661 | JGI IMG/M metagenome (GOLD analysis project Ga0316204, IMG submission 205661) | Microbial mat bacterial communities from mineral coupon in-situ incubated in ocean water Damariscotta River, Maine, United States -... | ecosystem: Environmental > Aquatic > Marine >...
CGTTGCCGGAAGGCACGGAAATGGTTATGCCGGGCGACAACATCTCGATGGAAGTCGAGTTGATCGCACCGATCGCCATGGACGAAGGTCTTCGCTTCGCTATCCGTGAAGGCGGCCGCACCGTTGGTGCCGGCGTCGTCTCCAAGGTGATTGCTTAACCGTTACGGATTAATCCCCGCCCGATGATCGGGCGGGGCCATCCAACTGGACAGGTTCGAAAAATGGAACACCAGAACATTCGCATCCGGCTCAAGGCCTTCGATCATCGCGTGCTGGATCAGTCCGCAGGCGAGATCGTCAACACGGCGAAGCGCACCGGCGCTGAAGTCCGTGGCCCGATTCCGCTTCCGACCCGGATCGAAAAATTTACCGTTCTGCGCGGCCCGCACATTGATAAAAAGTCGCGTGAGCAGTTCGAAATCCGTACCCATAAGCGGGTGCTGGACATTGTTGACCCCACCCCACAGACCGTTGACGCGCTGATGAAGCTCGACCTCGCTGCTGGTGTGGACGTTGAAATTAAACTCTAACTTTATAAGCCCCAGAGAAAAGGCTTAGGAAGGGACCAATGCGTACCGGATTAATTGCCCAAAAGGTTGGTATGTCCCGCGTCTTTAAAGACGATGGCACTCACGTACCCGTGACTGTGCTTAAAGTGGACAATTGCCAAGTCGTGGCGCACAAGACGAACGATAAGGATGGCTACACGGCCCTCCAACTCGGTGTCGGCGCCGCCAAAGCCAAACGCCAGACGAAGGCCCAACGTGGTCATTTCGCCAAGGCTAAGGTTGAACCCAAAAAGAAGCTCGTCGAGTTTCGCGTACCCGCTGATGCGATGGTCGATGTTGGCGCCGAAATCGCCGCCAGCCACTTCGTTGGCGGTCAGTTCGTGGACGTGACCGGGACATCCATCGGTAAAGGTTTTGCCGGCGCGATGAAACGTCACAACTTCGGCGGTCTGCGTGCTTCGCACGGTGTGTCGATTTCGCACCGTTCGCACGGCTCCACCGGCCAATGTCAGGACCCTGGTAAGGTGTTCAAAGGCAAGAAAATGGCTGGACACATGGGCGCTGAACGCGTGACCACGTTGAACCTCGAAGTCGTCGCAACCGACGATGCACGCGGTGTGATCTTGGTGAAGGGCGCAGTGCCCGGTTCCAAGGGCGGCTGGGTCTTGGTTCGCGACGCCGTGAAGAAAACCATGCCCGAAGGTCTTCCGTTCCCCGCTCAAGTCGTGAGCGCCGGTAACGAAGCGCCTGCTGCAGAGGAAGCTCCCGCTGAGGAAGCCGCCGCTGTAGACGCGCCAGAGGCTGAGAAGGAATAAGACCGATGAAACTCGATATGATTAGCCTCGAAAACAAGAAGGCCGGTAGCGTGGACCTCGATGAGTCGATTTTCGGCCTCGACGTTCGTTCCGACCTTCTGGCGCGCGCTGTCAATTGGCAGCTTGCCAAACGTCGCGCCGGCACCCATGCGACCAAAGGTCGTTCGGACGTGTCCGGTGGCGGCAAGAAGCCCTTCAATCAGAAGGGCACCGGTTCCGCACGTCAGGGTACTTCGCGTTCGCCGAAGCACCGTGGTGGCGGCATCGTCTTCGGTCCGCAGCCGCGCTCTTACGAGCACAAGTTGCCGAAGAAGGTTCGTAAATTGGCGCTGAAAACCGCGCTGTCCGCTAAACAAGCTGCTGGTAAGCTTGTGATTGTGGAAAACGCTGAATTGAAAGCGCCGAAAACCGCCGATTTGAGCAAGAAGCTGGCCACCCTCGGTTGGGGTTCCGCTTTGTTGATCGACGGTGCTCAAGTGAATAAGAACTTCGCGCTCGCCGCTGGCAACATCATCGGTCTCGATGTGCTGCCGACCCAGGGCGCTAACGTCTACGACATCCTGCGTCACGACACGCTCGTGCTCACCCAGGACGCCGTAGCCAAGTTGCAGGAGCGTCTGAAATGAGCGTCAGCAAGGAACGTATGTTCGAAGTTGTCCGCCGTCCTCTCATCACCGAGAAGGCGACGCTGATGAGCGAACATAATCAAGTGGCGTTCGAAGTTTCGATGGACGCTTCCAAGCCGGAGATCCGCGCCGCGGTTGAAGAACTCTTCAAAGTTAAGGTCACGGGTCTCAACACCCTGATCCAGAAGGGCAAAGCAAAACGCTTCCGTGGACGCCTTGGTAAACGTGACGATATGAAAAAAGCTATCGTTACGCTCGCCGATGGTGACTCCATCGATGTGACCACTGGCGTTTGAGGATTTAAGTCATGGCACTGAAACAATACAAACCGTCGACGCCAAGCCAACGTAACCTGGTTACGGTTGACCGCACCGGCCTTTACAAAGGCAAGCCTGAAAAGAGCTTGACCGAAGGCCTGCGCAAAAATGGCGGCCGCAACAACACCGGACGCATCACTGCGCGTCGCATCGGTGGCGGTCACAAGCGTCGTTATCGCATCATCGACTTTAAGCGCAACAAATTCGACGTCGTCGGCACAGTTGAGCGTTTGGAATACGATCCGAACCGCACCGCCTTCATCGCGTTGGTTGCTTACGAAGACGGTGAAAAGGCGTACATCATTGCGCCCCAACGTCTCGCCGAAGGCGATAAGATCGTTTCCGGTAAGGGTGCGGACATCAAGCCGGGCAATGCTCTGCCGTTGGCCAACATCCCTGTCGGTACGATCATCCATAACGTCGAGATGAAACCAGGCAAGGGTGCGCAGATCGCCCGTAGCGCCGGTACTTACGTCCAATTGGTCGGTAAGGATCAGGGTTACGCCCAGTTGCGTCTCATGTCCGGTGAACTTCGTTTGGTTCGTGGTGAATGCCTTGCCGTTATCGGCGCGGTGTCGAACCCCGACCAGAAGAACATCAAGATCGGTAAAGCCGGTCGTAAGCGTTGGCTTGGCAAGCGTCCGAGCGTACGTGGTGTTGCAATGAACCCGGTTGATCACCCTCATGGTGGTGGCGAAGGCCGCACATCCGGTGGCCGTCATCCGGTCACCCCGTGGGGCAAGCCGACTAAGGGCAAGCGCACTCGTAAGAACAAAAAGACGGACGGCATGATCATGCGCCGCCGTCATGGCAAGTAAGTAGGAGAGGCACCGTGCCGCGTTCCGTATGGAAAGGTCCGTTCGTCGACGGCTATCTGCTCAAGAAAGCAGAAGCTGCTCGTGAAGCCACCCGTAATCAGGTCGTCAAGACCTGGTCGCGTCGTTCCACCATTTTGCCGCAATTTGTTGGCCTCACCTTTGGTGTGTATAACGGGCGAAAGTTTATCCCCGTTAACGTCACCGAAGAAATGATTGGTCACAAATTCGGTGAGTTTTCGCCGACCCGCACGTATTTGGGTCACATGGCGGACAAGAAGGGTAAGAGGGGCTGATCATGGGTAAGAAAAGCGCTGAGCGCCCTTTAAACGATAACGAAGCGATGGCTTTCGCGAAAATGATTCGCGTCAGCCCCCAGAAGTTGAACCTGGTATGTGGTTCGATCCGCGGCAAAAGCTGTGAATCGGCCCTCGGCCAGCTGACCTTCTCGAAGCGCCGCATCGCGGTCGACGTGAAGAAGCTTCTGGAATCGGCCATCGCTAACGCCGAAAACAACCATCAGCTCGACGTTGACCGTCTGTATATCGCTGAAGCCACTGTTGGCCGCGCGATGGTCATGAAACGGTGGAAAGCGCGTGCACGTGGTCGTGTGGGCAAAATCCAAAAGCCGTTCAGCAATCTTCGTTTGATTGTGCGTGAGCGCGAGGAGACCGCGTAATGGGACATAAGATTAACCCGATCGGCTTCCGCCTTGGCATCAACCGCACGTGGGATTCCCGCTGGTATGCCGAAGACAACTATGCCGAAATGCTGCATGAAGACATCAAGATCCGCGAATTCCTGACCGAAAAGCTTAAACAGGCCAGTGTTTCGAAGATCATCATTGAGCGTCCGGCAAAGAAAGCCCGCGTGACGATCTACTCCGCCCGTCCGGGTGTGGTGATCGGCAAAAAGGGCGCCGATATTGAAAAGCTGCGTCAAGAGGTCGCTAAGATCACGAAGGCTGACGTCAGCCTCAATATCGTTGAAATCCGCAAGCCGGAAATCGACGCTCAGTTGGTGTCCGACAACATCGCTCAGCAGTTGGAACGTCGCGTTTCCACTCGCCGCGCCTTGAAACGCGCCGTTCAGTCGGCAATGCGTCTTGGCGCTGAGGGTATCCGCATCAACTGTGCGGGCCGTTTGGGTGGCGCAGAAATCGCCCGTACCGTGTGGTATCGCGAAGGTCGGGTGCCGTTGCACACGATGCGCGCTGAGATCGATTATGCAACTTCTTCCGCTCATACGACATATGGTGTTTGCGGAATCAAAGTTTGGATATATAAGGGCGACATTCTTGCTCATGATCCCATGGCCACTGAAAAGAAAGCTCAAGCGCAGCAACCGCAGCGCTGAGCCAACATTAACGATTAAGGTAGGGAACCCAGCCCATGCTGAGCCCCAAACGTACTAAGTTCCGTAAGGCCCATAAGGGCCGCATCCATGGCAAAGCCAAGGGTGGATTTACGCTCAACTTCGGCAGCTTCGGCCTCAAAGCCATGCAGCCCGAGCGCATCACCGCGCGTCAAATTGAAGCCGCGCGGCGCGCCATGACCCGTCACATGAAACGTGCCGGTCGTGTGTGGATCCGTATCTTCCCGGATGTTCCCGTCACCCAGAAGCCTGCCGAAGTTCGTCAGGGTAAAGGTAAGGGTTCCGTTGAATACTGGGCGTGCCGTGTGAAACCTGGCCGCATCCTGTTCGAAGTCGAAGGTGTTCCTCGTGACGTCGCCGAGCGCGCGTTCGAATTGGCCGCTGCAAAGCTGCCGATCACCACCAAGTTCGTATCCCGCTTTGGCGAGGAGGACTAATTATGAAAGCAACCGACATCCGCACCAAGAGCGACGATGAGCTCAAAACGCAGCTGCTGGACTTGCGCAAAGAGTCCTTCAACCTGCGTTTTCAGGCCGCTAGTGGGCAGATCGAAAACACCGCGCGCAAAAATGCTATCCGTAAGGATATTGCGCGCATCAAGACGATTATCGGTGAGCGCGTCAGCGCCGCCGCGTCTTAAAGGAGAACGAGAATGCCAAAACGTGTTCTTCAGGGCGTCGTGGTGAGCGACAAACAGGACAAAACGGTTACCGTCCTGGTCGAGCGCCGCGTTATGCACCCGATTTACAAAAAGTACGTGCGCAAATCTAAGAAATATGCCGCGCACGACGAAAACAACGTGGTGAAGGCTGGTGAAATTGTTCGTATCCGCGAATGTCGCCCGCTTTCGAAACGTAAGACCTGGGAAGTTGTCACTGAGTCTGCTTAAGCCCGATCGCTGACAGCAGAGACCGTGACACGATTAAAAGGATAAACCCATGATTCAGGCTGAATCCAATCTGGAAGTAGCTGACAATTCGGGCGCTCGCCGGGTGCAATGCATCAAGGTGCTAGGTGGTTCGAAACGTAAGTATGCTTCTGTCGGCGACGTGATCGTCGTTTCCGTTAAGGAAGCGATCCCACGTGGTCGTGTTAAAAAAGGCGATGTGCACCGCGCTGTTGTGGTGCGTACGGCTAAGGACATTCAACGTCCCGACGGCCAGACCATTCGCTTCGACAGCAACGCCGCCGTACTTTTGAACAACGCAGGCGAGCCCATCGGCACCCGTATCTTCGGCCCGGTGACCCGCGAATTGCGTGGCAAAAAGTACATGAAGATCATTTCTTTGGCGCCCGAGGTGTTGTGATGGCGAGCAAAATCAAAAAAGGCGACAAGGTCGTCGTGCTCACCGGTCGTTCCAAGGGTAAAACCGGCGAAGTGTTGAGCGTCAATCCGAGTGATAACCGTGCAATTGTGCAGGGCGTGAACGTTGTCAAACGTCACACCCGTCCCACCCAGATGTCCGAAGGCGGCATTGTTGAGAAAGAGGCTCCGATCCACATTTCCAACATTGCGCATATCGATCCGAAGGACGATAAGCCGACCCGCGTTGGTTTTAAGGACGTCGATGGCCGCAAGGTGCGCTTCGCAAAGCGCTCCGGCGAAGCCTTGGACTAAGGAAGGGACGAAACAATGGCACGCTTGAAACAAGTGTATAACGACGAGGTCGTTCCTAAGCTGAAGGAGGAGTTCAATTATACGAACCCCATGCAAGTCCCGAAGCTGGAAAAGATCGTTCTCAACATGGGCGTCGGCGAAGCATCCCAAGATAAGAAAAAAATCGATGGGCCCGTTTCCGACCTGACGCTGATCACCGGCCAAAAGCCTGTGACCACCAAAGCCAAAAACTCGATCGCGGCCTTTAAGCTGCGTGACGGCATGGTTATCGGCACCAAGGTGACGTTGCGCAAAGAGCGGATGTATGAATTCTACGACCGCTTGGTCAACATCGCGCTGCCGCGCGTACGTGATTTCCGCGGTGTCAAAGGCACCGGCTTCGACGGCAATGGCAACTTCGCCATGGGCCTCAAGGAACAGATCGTGTTCCCTGAAATCGACTACGATAAAGTCGATAGGGTTCGTGGCATGGACATCGTGATTTGCACCACCGCAAGCACCGATGAAGAAGCAAAAGCCCTGCTTCGCCACCTCAACATGCCGTTCGCCGGCGAGACTGGAGGCAACCAGTAATGGCTAAGAAGAGCTCAATCGAACGCAATCTGAAGCGCGAGCGCTTGGCGAAGAAATTCGCCGCCAAGCGCGCCCGCCTGAAAGCAATGACCCGGGACGACAGCTTGCCCCTGGAAGAACGCTTTGTGGCACAGCTGAAGCTCAATGAGCTTCCGCGCAACTCTGCTGAGAACCGTATTCGTCTGCGTTGTGGCCTGACCGGCCGTCCGCGCGGTAACTATCGTAAATTCAAGCTCTCGCGCATCGCACTGCGTGATCTGGCATCGGCGGGACAGATCCCCGGCGTTGTCAAATCGAGCTGGTAGGGGAGACAGACACATGTCCATGTCAGATCCTTTGGGTGATATGCTGACCCGTATTCGTAACGGCCAGATGGCTAAAAAGTCCTCTGTCGTTGCGCCGGCGTCCAAGCTTCGCGCCAACGTTCTTGATGTTCTCAAGCGCGAAGGCTTTATCCGTAGCTTTGAAGAGTACGAAAACCGTCCCGGTCTTCGTGAGCTTAAGATCGAACTCAAATACCACGAAGGCGCGCCCGCCATTCAGGAAATCTCTCGTGTTTCCAAGCCGGGTCGTCGTGTGTATTCGAAGATCAAAGACCTCTCCAAAGTGTACAACGGTCTTGGTATTTCCATCATCTCCACCCCCCGTGGCGTCATGTCTGACGCTGAGGCCCGTCAGGCCAACGTGGGCGGTGAAGTTCTTTGCCAAGTCTTCTAAGGGGGGATACAGAATATGTCTCGTATCGGTAAACACCCCGTCCAGATTCCCGATGGCGTTAGCGTCGCGATGTCTGGTTTGACCGTAACCGCTAAAGGTAAGCTCGGCGAACTGAGTGCGCTTTTGACCGACGACGTTATCATCACTCTTGGTGACACCGAAGTTAAAGTCGAACCGCGCGAAGGTGCAGCTCGTGCACGTCAGATGTGGGGATTGTCGCGCAGCGTCATCCACAATCTGGTCGAAGGCGTATCCCAAGGCTTCGCCAAGAAGCTGCTCATCACCGGCGTCGGTTATCGCGCCGCGATGAAGGGTAACGATCTTGTGCTGCAGCTTGGCTTCAGCCACGAAGTTGTCTACTCGCTTCCGGAAGGCATTAAAATCAACTGCCCTGATCAGACGACCATCGAGATTTCCGGTGCCGACAAACAGAAAGTCGGCCAGGTGGCATCTGAAATTCGCGGATATCGTCCCCCTGAGCCCTACAAAGGCAAAGGCGTTAGGTATGCGGACGAGTTCATCCTGCGTAAGGAAGGCAAGAAGAAGTAAGGTTTGACCCATGGCTAAAGCGAAACAACTCTTTGAGCGCCGCAAGCAACGTGCTCGCGCTCAAATCGCCAAGAAGTCCGCGGGGCGTCCGCGTCTTTCGGTTTTCCGTTCCGGTAAATACATCTACGCTCAGATCATCGACGATCTGAACGGCAACACCGTCGCCGCGGCGTCGAGCCTTGAAAAGGACCTCAAGTCCAAACTCAAGTCCGGCTCCGACAGCGCCGCTGCTGTCGAAGTGGGCAAGCTCGTCGCTGAGCGCGCCGTCAAAGCCGGTATCAAAGACGTCGTCTTTGACCGCGGTGGTTACCGTTATCACGGTCGGGTGAAAGCCCTGGCCGACGCAGCCCGCGAAGCCGGTCTGGCGTTCTAAGGAGAGTATGATGAATCAACCTGCTCAACAACGTGGTCAGCGCAACGATCGTAAACGCGGTGACCGTCGCGAACGCGAAGAAAGCGATCTGATCGATCGTTTGGTCGGCATTAACCGTGTCTCCAAGGTGGTCAAAGGTGGTCGTAACTTCTCGTTCGCCGCTCTGGTCGTGGTCGGCGACGGCAAAGGTCGCGTCGGTTTCGGCACCGGCAAAGCCCGCGAAGTTCCGGAAGCCATTCGTAAGGCGACCGACACCGCGAAAAAGAACATGGTTCGTATCGCGCTGCGTGAAGGCCGTACTTTGCACCATGACGTGGAGGGCCACTTTGGCGCCGGACACGTTGTCTTGCGCAGTGCGCCTGCCGGTACCGGCGTTATCGCCGGTGGCCCGATGCGCGCCATTTTTGAAACCATGGGCGTTCAGGACGTCGTTTGTAAGTCAAACGGCAGCCAGAACCCGCACAACATGATCAAGGCGACCTTCGCTGCGTTGAACCGTTGCGCGTCCCCGCGTAGCGTTGCTGCGCGCCGTGGCCTCAAGGTGAGCGATATTATCGCACGCCGTGGCGACACCGAAGGCAAGGAGTAACTTAAGATGGCTGCGACGAAAAAAACCGTCAAAGTGACCCAGACCGGCAGCCCCATCGGCCGCCCGAAGGATCAGCGCGAGACTCTTAAGGGGCTCGGCCTGAATAAAATGAACCGTACTCGTGAATTGGAAGACACACCTTCCGTGCGCGGCATGATCAATAAAGTGCATCACTTGGTACGGGTCGAGGAAGCCGGCTAACGCCGCTTTCCAGATAGGGAATTAAGATTATGAACCTCAATCAGATCAGCGACAACGCGGGCGCGACCAAAAACCGCAAGCGTATTGGCCGTGGTATCGGTTCTGGCACCGGCAAAACCGCCGGTCGCGGCGTGAAAGGCCAGAAATCTCGTTCTGGCGTTTCGCTCCTCGGCTTCGAAGGTGGTCAGATGCCTTTGTATCGGCGTTTGCCGAAACGTGGTTTCACCAATATCTTTGCCAAGTCCTTTGCCGTGTTCAATCTTGGCGACCTGCAAAAGGCCGTCGATAACAAGAAATTGGACATCAAAAAGGTCGTCAATGAAGCGGCTCTGCGCGAAGCGGGCATGCTCAAAGGCAACTACGACGGCGTGCGCATCTTGGCGCGCGGCGAAGTATCGGCGAAACTCAACATCGAAGCTGCCGGCGCCTCCAAGGCCGCCGTTGCCGCCGTTGAAAAAGCCGGTGGCGCGATCACCATCGTCGAAGCCAAGCCTGCCAAGGCCGCAGCTAAAGACGATGCAAAGTCAGCCGAATAAGAAACAAGCGTAGCGCCGGAGACGACGAAATATGGCTTCTGCTGCCGAACAAATGGCTCGCAACATGAAGATGAGTGCTTTTTCAAAGAGCACGGAACTTCAAAAACGCATCTGGTTTACCCTGGGTGCGTTGATCGTGTACCGGCTGGGGACGTATATCCCTTTGCCGGGCATCGATCCTGTTGCGCTTGAAGACATCTTCCGTCAGAACGCGGGCGGCCTTTTGGGCATGTTCGATATGTTCACCGGCGGTGCGCTTTCGCGCATGACCATCTTTGCGCTGAATATTATGCCGTACATCTCGGCTTCCATCATTATGCAGCTGATGACGGCGATTTCTCCTTCGCTGGAACAGTTGAAGAAGGAAGGCGAGAGCGGGCGTAAGAAGATCAACCAATACACCCGATACCTCACCGTGCTGATCACGATCATGCAGGCTTACGGCATCTCTGTCGGCCTAGAAAGCATGTCCAGTGGCGCCGCGGTGATGGAGCAGGGCTGGTTCTTCCGCTTTACGACCGTGGTGACGCTCACGGGCGGCACCATGTTCCTGATGTGGTTGGGGGAACAGATCACCCAACGCGGCGTCGGTAACGGTATTTCTTTGATTATCTTCGCAGGCATTGTCGCTAACCTCCCCAGCGCCATTGCCGGTACGTTGGAATTGGGCCGCACGGGCGCAATTTCGACGATCTTCATCCTGGGCTTGATGATTATGGCCGTCGGCGTGATTTTCCTGATCGTTTTCATGGAACGCGCTCAACGTCGCATCATCGTGCAATACCCCAAACGTCAGCAGGGCAACCGTATGACGGGTGGGGAAAGCAGCCACTTACCGTTGAAGCTGAACACCGCAGGCGTGATTCCGCCGATCTTCGCGGGTTCGATCTTGGGTCTTCCGGTCACCATCTTGGGCTTTAGCGCTGCAGGCGCCGGGCCGGAATGGGTGACCACCTTGACAGCTTTGATGGGCCGTGGTCAGCCCGCATACCTGATTATCTATGTGGCGTTGATCGTGTTCTTCGCATTCTTCTACACCGCCGTTGTCTTCAATCCGCATGACACGGCCGAAAACCTGAAAAAGTATGGCGGTTTTGTGCCCGGCATTCGTCCCGGCAAGAACACCGCGGAATACTTGGATAAGGTGCTGTCACGTCTGACCGTCCTTGGGGCGGCCTATCTGGCGGCGATTTGCTTGCTGCCGGAAATCTTGATGTCGCAGTACGCTGTTCCGTTCTATTTCGGCGGCACGTCGCTGCTGATCGTCGTGACCGTGACGTTGGATACGGTCGCTCAGGTTCAGTCTCACATGATGGCTCACCAGTATGAGGGACTGATTAAAAAAGCAAAACTTCGGGGGAGGAGTTAGCATGAATTTGATTTTATTGGGCCCGCCAGGTGCGGGTAAGGGAACCCAGTCCAAGCGTTTGGAAGACAAGTTTTCAACCGTTCAGCTGTCCACAGGCGACATGCTGCGCGCGGAAGTGGCTTCCGGCAGCGATCTGGGTAAACAAGCGAAAGACATCATGGAAGCTGGCGGTCTCGTCTCCGACGAAATCATCATCGGCATGATTTCAAATCGCGTCGATCAAGATGACTGCAAATCGGGCTTCATCCTTGACGGCTTCCCACGCACCGTGCCTCAGGCCGAGGCCCTCGACAAGATGTTGGCTGAGAAATCCCTGAAACTGGATCACGTGATCGAGTTGACGGTTGACGACGACGCCATGGTGGAACGAATTTGCGGTCGCTATACATGCTCCAAATGCGGTGCCGGATATCATGATTCGTTCCAGAAACCTGCCACGGAAGGCGTTTGCGACAAGTGCGGTTCTACTGATTTCACCCGCCGCGCTGACGACAATGCCGAAACCGTGCGCAACAGGCTAAACGCCTACCATGAACAAACCGCGCCGATCGCCACGTACTACGGTGAACGCGGTATTTTGAAACAAGTTGACGGGATGGCGGCGATTGACGACGTCACCTCAACTTTAGAGAACCTGATCGGTTAATTAGGGTTCTTGTTCACAGATGTTGACAGATAGGCGCGATTTCTTATAATCGCGCCTCTTCACCGCATTTGGGAACACGAATCCTTTGAAATCCAAAGGTTAAGGAGTATCGGCTTTGGCTCGAATCGCTGGCGTTAACATTCCGACCGCTAAAAGGGTCGTGATTGCGCTTACCTACATCCATGGCATTGGCAACACCAAGGCTCAGCAAATCTGCGCAAAGGTCGGTATCCCGGCCGAGCGTCGTGTCAACGAACTCACGGATGATGAAGTCATTCAGATTCGTGAAACCATCGACACCGACTATCAGGTCGAAGGTGACCTGCGTCGTGAAGTCGCCATGAACATCAAGCGTCTGATGGACCTGGGCTGCTATCGCGGTCTGCGTCATCGTCGTGGCCTGCCGGTTCGCGGCCAGCGCACCAGCACCAACGCACGCACGCGCAAGGGCCCCGCTAAGCCCATTGCCGGCAAAAAGAAATAAGAGGCTGAGTTATGGCTAAAGCAGCAACAGCGCGTCCACGGCGTCGCGAACGCAAGAACATTGCTTCTGGCGTCGCCCACGTGAACGCCACGTTCAACAACACCATGATTACCATCACCGACGCCCAGGGCAATACGATTTCCTGGTCTTCCGCGGGTACTCAGGGTTTTAAGGGATCGCGCAAGTCGACCCCTTACGCCGCGCAGATGGCGGCCGAAGACGCCGGTAAAAAGGCTCAGGACCATGGCATGCAGACCCTTGAGGTCGAAGTCAAGGGACCGGGTTCCGGACGTGAGTCCGCACTGCGCGCTTTGCAGGCCGTTGGGTTCACCATTACGTCTATCCGTGACGTGACCCCGATCCCGCATAATGGGTGCCGCCCGCGCAAACGCCGTCGCGTTTAATCGGGCTGGTCCGTTTACGGACCGATTTATTACCGGTCCCGAGTTCCACTCGGGACCGTGACATTGGGTTAGGGCTCATTTGGGCCCATTAATGCATTAACGTGCCAGGCGTGAGGTCACAGCCGTGATTCAAAAAAATTGGCAGGAATTGATCAAACCGACGAAACTTGAAGTGGTTCCGGGGCATGATGCTTCGCGGGCCGCTGTTATTGTCGCCGAACCGCTGGAACGCGGATTCGGTCTGACTTTGGGCAATGCGCTTCGTCGGATTTTGCTTTCGTCTCTTCGTGGGGGCGCCGTTACGGCGATCCATGTCGATGGCGTTCTGCATGAGTTTTCGTCCATTCCGGGCGTACGCGAAGACGTTACCGACATCATCTTGAACATCAAATCTTTGGGCCTCAGGGTACATTCCGAAGGTAAACGCAAGATGACGTTGTCGGTCGAAAAGCCGGGCGAAATTACCGCCGGGATGATCGACACCGGTTCTGAAATCGAAGTCATGGACCCCGATCTGGTTCTCTTCCACTTGGATGAGGGCAAAAAGGTCAACATGGAGTTCACGGTCGAAACCGGCAAAGGTTATGTCGCTGCATCTGAGAACCGTCCCGAGGATCCGCCCATCGGCTTGATCCCCATCGATTCCGTGTTCTCGCCGGTGCGCCGGGTCAGCTACAAGATCGAAAATACCCGTGTCGGTCAGCAGACTGATTTGGACAAGCTGGCGCTTGAGGTTCACACCAACGGCTCCGTTACGCCGGAAGACGCTGTCGCATTGGCTGCGCGCATCCTGCAAGACCAGCTGCGTTTGTTCGTCAACTTCGAAGAGCCGCAAGTGGCTGCCGCCGAAGAAGACGTTCGCGACGAGCTGCCGTTCAACAAGAACCTGTTGCGCAAAGTTGACGAACTTGAGCTTTCGGTCCGTTCGGCCAATTGCCTCAAGAACGACAACATCATCTATATCGGCGACTTGGTCCAAAAGACCGAAGCCGACATGCTGCGCACGCCCAACTTTGGTCGCAAATCCTTGAACGAAATCAAGGAAGTGTTGGCGCAGATGGGTCTGCACCTTGGCATGGATATCCCCAACTGGCCGCCTGAGAACATCGAGGACTTGGCCAAAAAGTTGGAAGAGCCTTACTAAGCGTTCTTTGAACGTTAGGACCATAGTGGTCCACACCAGTCGTACCCGACCCCTGATGTCCCATTGAGGACGTCAGGGGCGAGGCGGCCGGATTTGCAATCGGTCTCACCAAGCAATTGCTGGCGGGGCCAAGACTTTTTAGGAGAACCGTCATGCGTCACGGTAAACGTTTACGTAAACTGAATCGCACCCACAGCCACCGCAAAGCGATGTTTTCGAACATGGCGGTTGCTATCCTCACCCACGAACAGATCAAAACCACGTTGCCCAAAGCCAAAGAAATGCGTTCCATCGCCGATAAGATGATCACGCTGGGCAAACGCGGCGATTTGCACGCGCGTCGTCAGGCCTTTGCTTACCTGCGCGACGATGCTGCTGTCAAAAAGCTGTTTGCAGTTTTGGCTGAGCGCTACAAAGACCGCCAGGGCGGCTACACTCGCGTTCTCAAAGCCGGCTTCCGCTACGGCGACGCAGCCCCGATGGCGTATTTGGAATTGGTCGATCGCGATCCCGAAGCCAAGGGCGCCGAAGACAAGCTGCGCGTTGCCGCCGAATTGGCCGCCAGCGAAGACTAAATTTCACTTTCGACGCTTTAAATGATCAAAGAGGCAGCCCCCGGGCTGCCTCTTTTCATTTAGGGGCTTTACGTCTCACAGGCTATGATGGCGCTCTAAAAGAACAGTACGATCACCGGTACAGGTATTCTCGATGCCCGACATAGGTCAAGTTCATGATACGCTGAACGCCAAGATCGCGGACATTCACATTGAGGTGAAATCTTGGTTACCGCGCATCAACCGCATATCGGTTGCGCTTTACGAAGCGGACACGGACGTGTTGAAGACGTTCATCAATTCCACCGAAGACGGCAGCCCGCTTGAGCATTATGAAGCCCAGTTGGCCAGCGTGCAGTCGCTTCAAGAGGTGGCCACAACGCACAAACCGCGCACGCTCAACGATATGACGGTCCTGGCCAAAGGCGACAGCGAGCACACCACCAAAATTCTTGCAAAAGGCTATCTGTCTAGCCACACCGTGCCCATTATGCACAATGGGCTGTTTCACGGGTTTGTCTTTTTCAATGCCTCAGAGCGCGATTATTTTACCGACACGGTGGTTCATAACCTTGACGTTTACGCGCAATTTGTCGGCTTGCTGTGCATCACCGAATTCAACGCCATTCAAACGTTGCAGGCGGCGGTCAAGACGGCGCGCGAAATCAGCCAATACCGCGATGAAGAAACAGGCTTTCATCTGATCCGGATGTCGAACATTTCGCGAATCATTGCCCTAGAAATGGCTCAAAGTCATGATCTAAGCGATGAGTACATCGAGTTTCTGTTTCATTTCTCGCCGCTGCACGATATCGGAAAAATCGCCATTCCCGATGGGATATTGCTGAAGGAAGGTTCGTTCACCGACGAAGAACGCGCGATCATGAAAACGCATGTGACCAAAGGGGTGGAAATCGTCGAAAAACTGATTCATGGCTTTAAGATGGAAAGCATGCCCAAGATCCAGATGCTCAAAAACATCGTGCTCGCCCACCACGAGGCCATCGACGGCAGTGGCTATCCGCAAGGCCTGAAAGGCGATCAGATCCCCCTGGAAGCGCGCATTGTCGCCGTGGCGGATGTGTTTGACGCGTTGACCAGCGTGCGGCCCTATAAAAAAGCGTGGACTAATGACGAGGCCTTTGCCTTTATCAATGACAAAACACCCCATATATTCGATCCTGAGTGCGTCGCCGCATTGCTGCGCCAGCGCGACCGTGTCGAAGAAATTCAAAAGAGATTCCATGAAGATGTTTTCGGTTAAATCTTATCGTGCGCTCGCATTCTGCCTAGCGCTGCTCACCTGTGGCGTCAGCGCCGGCACCAGCCTTGCGCAAAATAAGGTGGCGCCGCAAAACCAAGGTCAAGTGAAGTACAGCTATGCGCCGCTGGTGAAAAAGACTGCGCCCGCTGTGGTTAATGTCTTCACTGCCAAAACTGTGCGCACCAGCCGCTATGTGCCGCTGTTCGATGACCCATTTTTTCGCCAGTTTTTTGGCGACAACGTTCAACGCGCGGTGCCGGGGCCGAAGAAAAAAGTCCAAAATTCACTCGGTTCCGGTGTGTTGATCGGCGCCGATGGCTTGGTGGTGACCAACAATCACGTTCTCGAAGGCGCGGATGAGATCAAAGTGGTGCTGCATGACCGGCGTGAATTCAGCGCCAAGGTCTTAGGCAAAGACGAGCGCACCGACATTGCGGTTTTGAAATTGGATTTGAAGGGCGAAAAACTCCCGTTCTTGAAATTGAGCGATTCCGATTTGCTGGAGGTCGGCGATTTGGTGCTGGCCATCGGCAATCCGTTCGGCGTCGGCCAAACGGTGACCAGCGGCATCGTGTCCGCACTCGCGCGCACGGCGTCGGGAGTGTCGGATTTGAATTCCTTTATCCAAACCGACGCGGCCATCAATCCGGGTAACTCCGGCGGGGCCTTGGTCGATGTCAACGGCCGTCTGGTCGGGGTCAATACCGCGATCTTCACCAAAACCGGCGCGTCGCACGGTATCGGCTTTGCGATCCCCGCCAATATGGTTAACCGCGTGGTCACCTCCCTGGTCACCAGCGGGAACGTGGTGCGGCCGTGGTTGGGGGCGAAAGGCCAGGGCGTGACGGCGGAAATCGCCGACAGCCTCGGCATGTCGCGTCCATACGGGGTGATGATCACCAGCGTCTACGACGGCGGCCCGGCGGCGCGCGGTAATCTCAAGGTTGGCGATGTGCTATTGAGCGTCGATGGTAAAGAGATCCGTGATGCGCAGGACCTGCGGTTTAGGATCGCTACGCTGCCGGTTGGCGGAACGACGCAGGTCGTCGTGATGCGCCAACGCGGCGAGGTGACGCTGAGCATCGCCCTTGAAGCGCCGCCCGAGGCGCCCAAACGCAGTGAAACGCTGTTGCGCGGTCACCATCCGTTCCAAGGCGCCGTGGTCGGCAATTTGTCGCCCAAACTGGCCGACGAAATGGGCCTGGAGCATGAAAAAACCGGGGTCATCGTGTTGGCGTTGGATCGCAAAGGCAGCGCCGCACGTCTCGGGTTTGAACGCGGCGATATCGTGCGTAAGGTGAATGGCGCGCCTGTGAACAGTGTGAAAGAGCTTTTGGGGCTGTTGCGCGAAACCGCATCTACCTGGATCATTCGTATCGAGCGCGACGGGCGCGAAAGCAACATCGTTATACGTTAAAGGTTTGATGTGACGTCTTTGTTTGAAGATCAGGCCCCTCGGCCGCTTGCAGATCGCCTGCGCCCCGCCGCCTTGGACGAGGTGGTGGGCCAGGACCATCTGTTGGCCGAAGACGGACCGCTGGGCCGTATGGTGCGCACGGAGCGTCTGTCGAGCTTGATCTTGTGGGGCCCGCCCGGCACCGGCAAGACCACCATCGCGCGGTTGTTGGCGCAGCACACCAATCTGTACTTTGAGCCCTTGTCGGCGGTGTTTTCCGGCGTTGCGGACCTGAAAAAAATATTCGCCAGCGCCAAGGCGCGCCGCGAAGCAGGCCAAGGCACGCTGTTGTTCATCGATGAGATCCACCGCTTTAACCGCGCTCAACAAGATGGCTTTTTGCCTTACGTTGAAAACGGCACCGTGATTTTGGTCGGCGCGACCACCGAAAACCCGTCGTTTGAACTCAATGCTGCGCTTTTGTCACGCTGTCAGGTATTGGTGCTCAATCGGTTGGATGACCGTGCGCTGGAAGAATTGCTCAGTCGCGCCGAAGACGACACCGCCAAGGCCTTACCGGTGGATTTGGACGCCCGCGCGGCGTTGCGCGCCATGGCCGACGGCGATGGGCGTTATCTGCTCAACCTCGCCGAAGAGCTGCTGGCCATGCCTTCCGGTCAAGAGCCCCTTAAAACCGAAGATTTGGCCCGTGTGGTGCAAAAGCGCTTGCCGCTGTACGACAAGTCCCAAGAAGGCCACTACAACCTCATATCGGCGCTGCACAAGTCGCTCAGGGGCTCGGACACCGACGCGGCGCTGTATTGGTTCGCGCGTATGCTCGACGGTGGCGAGGACCCGCATTTCATCGCCCGGCGCCTGACCCGCTTTGCGGTTGAAGACATCGGCTTGGCCGATCCGAACGCGCTGACCCAGGCCATCGCCGCGTGGCAGGCTTATGAGCGGCTCGGCTCGCCCGAAGGGGAACTGGCGCTGGTGCAGCTGGTGATCTATCTGGGCACCGCGCCCAAATCCAATGCAGCGTATAAGTCTGAGAAGCTCGCCCGGCGCGCGGCGCAGAGCACCGGCTCGTTGATGCCGCCCAAGCACATCCTCAACGCGCCGACCAAGATGATGAAAGAGCTCGGCTATGGTGCGGGCTACAACTATGATCATGACGCCACGGACGGCTTTTCCGGGCAGAACTACTTTCCAGACGACATGAGCCGGCAGCGGTTCTATGCGCCGAAAGAGGTCGGATTCGAGCGCGACATCGCCAAACGGCTCGCCTATTGGGATAAACTGCGCGTCAAGCGTGCGCGTGATGAGGAGGAGGGGCCATGAACCCGCAAATGGTGATGTTCGTGGCCCTGGGCGGGGCCATCGGCGCGGTTGGGCGTTTCGTGGTGATGAGCGCCGTCGGCCATTTTTCGCATAGTGAGGGCGTTTTCGGCGGCTTTCCGTGGAGCACACTCACCGTCAACGTGGCCGGAGCTTTCATCTTGGGCGCGGTGATCGAGATTTCCGCCCTGGCGTGGTCGCCGTCCCCGGAAATCCGCGCCATGGTGGTGGTCGGCATGCTGGGCGCGTTCACCACGTTTTCGACCTTTTCCATGGATCTCTATTATCTGTTGGATCGCGGCGCGCTGGTCAGTGCGTCAATTTATGCGGTCGGTTCGGTGTTGATCTGCTTGGCGGCGTTCGCCCTGGGTTTGTCTGCGTTGCGCTTGATTTTATCCTAAGGCAATCTAAAGCGCTTATGCCGATGCGGGCTGATGTGCGTTGACTACCCACTGGGGCGGGGCATATGGTTCGTTTGCGCCAGACGTGAATTCGGACCCTAAAAACGAAACCGTCACAATGAAAACATCGCAATGAAAACCATAAAGTGGAACCGCGATCTCGCCGTCGGCATCGAAGAAATCGATGCAGAGCACCAACGGCTGATTAAACAACTCAACGACTTGTTGGCGGCGTGCTTCGCGGGGCAAGGGCCCGCGGTGCTGGGTAAGACGTTGTGTGAAATGCAGAAATATACGCGTGAGCATTTTGCCCATGAAGAAGATATCATGCGCAAAAACAGTTTTCCTGGATTGCAGGAGCACCGCGACCTTCATGCCGAATTGGTCAGTGAGCTGGACGACTTGATCGAACAGTTCGAAGTGGGCGCAGATCACGAGCTGAGCAACAAGACCATGCAGTTCCTCGAAGATTGGTTGTTGCACCACATTCTCATCGAAGATAAGAAAATCGGCCGTTATATGGGCGCCATCGACTGAAGGCGCGCTTTGAATGGGCCATTGACGGTCCTCGCCCAGAGCCATATGTTTGCGCCTTCTCAACCCTGTCGATAGGTTCCCCCACCATGAGCGGCGTTCAAACCGTTGAGGTCTCGCGTGAAGACGATGGCTTACGCCTCGATAAGTGGTTCAAGAAACACTATCCGGGCTTGACCTTCGGGCGTCTGCAAAAATTGCTGCGCACCGGCCAAATCCGCGTCGAAGGCGTCAAAACCAAAGAACCGAGCTTGCGCTTGGAAACGGGCCAAAGCGTACGCGTGCCGCCGTTGGACCGGGAAAAAGAGGCTAAGCCGGTCTCAACGGTCAAGCAACGTTTAACCCGCGAAGAAACTGACGCCATCCGCTCGTGGGTGATGCATCAAGACGACCATGTCATCATCTTGAACAAACCGGCAGGATTGGCGGTCCAGGGCGGCAGCGGCACCAAGCAGCACGTCGATGGTATGCTCGGTGCGCTGAAGGGCGATTATCCCGACAAGCCGCGCCTGGTCCATCGTCTCGACAAGGATACATCGGGTATTTTGGTGCTGGCGCGCACCCAAAGGGCGGCGCAGTCCCTCACCGCGTCCTTTCGCACCAAGGACGTACGCAAAGCTTACTGGGCGATCGTGGTGGGCGTGCCTGAGATGCCTCAGGGTCGTATCGACTTGAGCTTAAGCAAACGCCATTCCAAAAACGGCGAGCGTATGGTGGTGGACGAATATGAAGGCAAGCGCGCGGTCACGGCGTTTAAAACCATCGATCAGGCTGGGCGGCGCGCCGTGTGGCTGGAGATGGAACCGATCACCGGGCGCACCCATCAGCTGCGCGTGCACATGCTGGCCATCGGCACGCCGATATTGGGTGACGGGAAATACGGCGGTGCGGAAGCTTTCTTGCCCGGCGCCGAGGTGCCCAAGCAACTTCACCTGCACGCCCGCGCGATTCGCTTTCCTCATCCCGCCGGCGGCATGTTTGAAATCATCGCCCCACTGCCTGAGCATATGAAAGAGACCTGGGCTTATTTTAATTTCGACGAAGCCTCAGCGCCGCAGCCGTTCAGCGAAGATCTCGACTGAATTCGAGCCACATCAGATATTTGCAATTTGCAAATGCTTCCCAACACGCAAGGGGGGAGGCGATACCCAAAACGCGACCCGCGCAATTCTTAATGCGATCCATTAGGTTAACCGATCGCCTTAATAAATTGAATTTAAATGTATATTTTGCGCGGCCTGTCTGTGTCTTAATGTGGCATGGCGCTTGCTCCTAGAGGGGAAACCCCTTGTCGGAGAAAAATGATGGTCTACACATCTACCCGCACATCCCCTCGAATTTTTTGTTCAATCGCCCTCCAACGCCATTTGCGTTCGTCGTCGACAAGCGTCATTGGCGTCGATGTTGCGCAGCGATATTCATTTCTGGCCATGACGTTTTTTGCCGCATTGCTGGCGATGATGCTCGGTGCGTCCAGTGTTCAGGCGAAAACGGATGAAGCGCCGAAATTTAGCGCCTTATCCAATGTGGCGGTGACTAAGACCGTGATCGAAATGCGTGGGTCCTGTCAGGGGGAAAACGCGGTGTTTACGGTGAAAAACACCGCCAAGCGTTGGGCCGGGCGCGGTCATCTGCGCATTTATGACGGCCACACGGGGCATATGCTGCGTGAAAGGTGGATGCATTTCGATGAGGGCCAAAGTGCATCCTTCCACATTCATTCGTCATTGGTGGCGTCCGCACGTTTCAAAATTAGCGTGACGCTTCCCGACCGGTCCATGACCTACAAAAAAAGCTTTCGCGGACGCTGCGTGGCGCCCACTGTTGAAGCGAACAATATTGTGGGCAATGTAAGGCGTTGAAATTACCGTTAAATGCGTCCAGAGTATCTCTGCCAGACGTGAAAATGCCGTAACCCGGCTGGGGTCACATGCGAATCCTGCTCGTCGAAGATAATTTACGCCTTTCCACCTATGTGCGTCGCGGTCTTGAAAAAGAAGACTTCGCCGTGGATGGGGTTGGCTCCATTGCGGATGCGGAAGCTGCGCTTGATACCGCGCCATATGATTTGATGATTTTGGATCTCGGTTTGCCAGATGGGGATGGGTTGGATCTGCTCAAGCAGCTTCGCGCCGCCGACAGCCATTTGCCGGTGCTTGTTTTGACCGCGCGCGATGGCGTGAATGACCGCGTCAAAGGTTTGAACGCTGGTGCGGATGATTATCTGCTCAAGCCCTTTGCCGTGGAAGAATTGACCGCGCGTTTGCGCGCCTTGTTGCGTCGTCCGGATGGGGTGTTGGGATTGAGCCTGACAGCCGGAAACCTGACCTTCGACACCACGGCGCGCGAAGTGCGGGTGGAGTCGCATATCATCAAAATTTCCCGCAAGGAGATGAGTGTGCTGGAACAACTCATGCGCCGTGCGGGCAAAGTCGTGCCCAAAGACGTTTTGGAGAGCAAATTGTACGGCTTTGACGAAGATGTATCCGCCAATTCGGTGGAAGCGCATATTTCGCGATTGCGCAAGCGCCTGACCCAGGCGGGCGCCTCGGTGAGCATCCACACCTTACGGGGGGTGGGCTATTTGCTGTCGGATGGTGGGGACGCTTAAAGACCGTGATAACTTCATTTAATCGTGTTTTCAAGTTGGCCGTGGTGAGCCTTCTGGCAACCTTATTGCTGGCCGTGGTATGGGAATTCGCGTTCGAATACCCTCTGTTCATCCATTTTGGCTGGGTGGATGAGGTCGAAAGCATAGCCTCGCGTTGGGGGCATGTGGCGGTGATCATGAGCTTTGCCGCGATTGCCGTGATGTTTTTGACCTTGATGTCGCTCCGTCTGGTGCGCGAGCTACAGGCTAAGGACGAAGTTTTGCGCAAAAAAGATGAAGAGCGCATGACCTTCGCCGCCGATGTCGCCCATGAACTGCGCACCCCTTTGGCGGTGCTGCGCGCGCACTTGGACAGCCTAGACGATGCCGACACCAATTATCAGCTGATCCAAGACGTCGACCGGATCACGCGGATCGTCGAACAGGTTTTGGCGAAGTCGCAAGTCGAGGCGATCCAGCTTGGCCCCGATGATATGGCCGATTTGGCTGAAGTTTCGTCATCTATGGCGGCTTACTTAGCACCGCTGGTGATCCGCGAAGGTCGCTTGATCGAAGTGGTGGGGGCGGAAAGCCCGATTATGATCAACGGCAATGCGTTCGCCCTAGAACAAGCGTTGCGCAACTTAGTTGAAAACGCCATCAAGTATTCGGCGCGGGGCTCGACCATCACCATTGAAGTCAGTCAAACCCCGTCCATTCGCGTGATCGATCGCGGTCGCGGCGTGCCTTACGAAGAACGTGAAATCATCTTTGAGCGATTCCACCGGGCGGACCGCCGCAGTGGCGGGTCCGGATTGGGTTTGTCCATCGTCCGTCGAGTCGCTGAAGCTCATGGTGGAAAAGTCTCCGTCGAAGATGCACCCGGAGGTGGGGCTGTGTTCGTTTTAAACTTCCCCAGACTCTGAAGAAAACCATCTTAACTATCTGAAATTAAAGCTTAACTGTACATTCAGTGCAGTTAATAATTTATGCTGTCAGGTATTTGTCAGCTTGGTTGTGCATATTTGTTCTCAAGAGCTGATGAGATCAATTGGGCAGACCCCCTCATATTCAAAAAAACTCACGGCGAAAAAAAACAGGTGCGCTTCAGGGAAGGGAACGGGACGCAAGGCAGAATCCAAGCGACTCTTTAACTCTCGGAAGAATGAAGAGGACTTTTGTCCATGATGCTCACGAAAACTTTAATGGGGTTTTGTGCAGCGGCGACGATGATGATGATGACCAGCGCTGGTTTGGCGCAGGAGACTTCTCAAGCAGAAGTTGCGGTGACGCCACCGTCATTCTTGCAGTTGGAAATCACGAGTACGTGTACCGATAAAGGCGCCGTGTTCAAGATTATTAATCGCGGCGCTAAGTGGCCGCGCAACGGATACCTTAGGCTCTATATGGCCGACAGCAAGTCCCTGCTTGGGGAGCGTCGTCTGCGCTTGGCGCCGGGCCAAAAGGTTTCCTTTGTGGTGAAGAAGAGCGTGATGAACGGCCATCCGGTCGCCGTGTGGGTTGAACCGGAATGGTACAAACGAGAAATGGAATACGACGCGAGCATCAAATGCGATTGAGCGCTCAATAGATCATTCAGTTTCCACGGCCTCTCTCATTGTCTGGCGCCCCATAGGGGTCGTGGATTACGTCACCGGGTCTCTAGCGTGGGCCGCCAGGGGCCCGGTGGCACCCCATTCCCTCGTATCGAGGCGCAAAAGCCGAGGACAGATGTTTCTGTCCTCGGCTTTTGGCGTTGTGGCGTACGCGCGTACGGGGCTTAGGGGACGAACAAAATCGGCGCCAGCACCCATACCAACCCCGCGATCACGGCGATGGCGGCCAAATTGACCAAGAAGCCCGCGCGCGCCATATCGGGGATGGTCAATTGACCGCCGCCGAACACGATGGCGTTGGGTGGCGTCGCCACCGGCATCATGAATGCCATCGAGGCGCCTAAGGCGGCGGGCACCAACAACATCATCGGCTCAGAGCCCATGGCGGCGGCCAGCGCAGCGATTACCGGCAAGAACGTCGCCGTGGTTGCGGTGTTGGACGTCATTTCGGTCAAAAAGACGATCACGGTGGTGACCATGATGATGGTGAGGATCAACGGCAGCGCGGAAAACACCGTCATGGCCTCACCGATCCAGCCAGCCAAGCCGCTGGCGGAAACTTGCGACGCCAAGCTCAAACCGCCGCCGAACAGGATCAACACCCCCCACGGCAGGCGTTTGGCCCAATCCCAATTGAGCAAGAACTCACGGTCTTTGAGGTTGACGGGGATGGCGAACAGCACCACGCCGGCGGTTACGGCGATCCCGGCGTCGGACAAGCCGCTCAGCCACGGGATGGCTTTTTGCAGCAACGGGCGGGTCATCCACAGCGTCGCGGTCAAAGCGAACACCACCGAGACCATTTTTTCGGGGCGCGAAAATGTCGGTAGAGCTTCGACTTCTTGGGCGATGGCCTGGGATGCGCCGGGCAGGTCGTCTGCGTCCAGACGAAATACGATACGGGTGACGATCAACCAACCCAGAATCAACATCAGCACCATGGTCGGCACGCCGATCACCATCCATTGGGCGAAACCGATCTGAATGCCTAAGTTGTCGGACACGAAACCCGCCAACAACGCGTTGGGCGGGGTGCCGACCAACGTCGCCACGCCGCCCATGCTGGCGCCGTAGGCGGTGGCGATCAACAGGGCTTTGGCGAATGGCGAGCCGTCAAAGCCGTCTTTTCCATCGTTATCCCCATTGGTTCCATTGGCAAGGGCGACGATGCCGATCACCGATAGCGCAATGGGCAGCATCATCACCGTCGAGGCGGTGTTGCTGATCCACATGCTGAGCCCCGCCGCCGTGACCATGAACGCGCCGACCAGTTGGCGCGGGCGGGTGCCTGCGCGCGACAAGACAAACAGCGCGATGCGCTTGTGCAGGCCCCAGCGTTCCACCGCCAGCGCGATCAGGAATCCACCCAAAAACAGGAAGATCAGTGGGTTGGCGAACGGCGCGGCGACAGCCTTGATCGAACCTTGCCCCAACAGCGGAAACAGCGCCAACGGCAACAGCGCCGTGGCGGGCACGGGGATGGCCTCTGTCAGCCACCAAATCGCCATCAAGGCGGCGACCGCGGCGACCGCCCACGCGTCCGTGGGCATGTCGCCGGGCGGCGGCAGAATGCGCATCACCGCAAACAAACCGATGCCCAAGACAAGCCCGAACCACGCCGGCAGGCGTTGGCTTTGGGTATGCTTGGTATGGCTAGCGGGAATGGTTTCCGGCGAAACGGGCGAATTGCCAGCTGGAACAGGGGGGGCAGGGTTGCGTTTGTCTACCATGTGACCGATCTTATCTATGAGAACTCAACACACCAGCCACACGTGTAAAGGCCCCCGACATGAATGACAAGCCCCACAGCCCGTCCGTGCGCCTTGCCGTGTTCGACTGCGACGGCACGCTGGTCGACAGCCAACACTCCATCGTCGCGTCCATGCATGCGGCGTTTGAACACCATGGTTTCCAGATCCCCGAGGCCGAAGCCGTGCGCCGGGTGGTGGGCTTGCCGCTGGAAGTGGCGATACGCCATCTCGCCCCGCATGTCGATGAAGCCTTTTCACAACAGGTCAGCGAAACCTATAAATCCGCGTTCTATGACCTGCGCCAAGCGGGCGATGTTGAAGAGCCGTTGTTCGCGGGGATTTCCGGTGTTTTGGATCGCCTTGACGCGGCGGGGTGGCTGATGGGCGTGGCCACGGGAAAATCTCATCGCGGCCTTTCCGCGACGCTTCATCATCACCATATCTACGACAGGTTCGTCACGCATCAAACGGCGGACCGCGCGCATGGCAAACCACACCCCGACATGATGCACAAAGCTATGAACGCGACCGGGGCCAACACGGATGACACAATCATGATTGGCGACACCACGTTTGACATCGAAATGGCGAAGAATGCGGGCGTGCGCTCGATCGGCGTGACGTGGGGCTATCACCAACCCCAAGAACTGTTGGATGCGGGGGCCGCATGTGTGGTCACCACGGCTGACGAACTGGCGACGGCGCTGTTCGCCCTGGAAGGCTAAGCCCATGAAAATGGGTCTCAAGATTTTCGGCGCTCTGATCGTCTTGCTGATCGCCACGGCGGTGGGGCTTATAGGCGTGCTCTCGTCTATGGACTATGGCCGCTATAAAGACGATCTAAACAAGATGGTGCAGGACGCCACCGGGCGCGAGTTGACCATCGCGGGCGATCTTGATCTGGCGCTGTCGTTAACGCCGCAACTGACCGTCACCGATGTCACTTTCGCCAATGCGCCGTGGGCCGGCGACAAGCCGATGGTGACGCTCAACCGCTTGAACGCTCAAGTGGCGCTGATGCCGTTGTTGTCGGGGCGCTTGGAAATCGACTTTATCGAATTGGATGGGTTGGATCTGGTGCTGCAAACCGACGGCGCCGGCAAAGCCAATTGGGAATTCGCCGCCATGTCGTCTCAGTCAGAGGCGGGCGGCGTCCAAAAACAAGTTGAAAAAACAGCGCAGAAACTCAAGCTCACCCCCAGCATCAGCGCGGTGCGAATTCGCAACGCGCACGTCACCTACATTGATGGCGCCACCGGCGCCGAGTTGGAGAGCAATTTCAAACGCGCCGATTTCACCGCCGAGGGCGTGAATAGCCCGCTTAAGGGCGAATTTGTCGTCATCTATAACGATGTCGCGATCCAGGCCCAGGCCGAACTGGGCTCGCTCGGTTTGCTGATCGCGTCCAAAGGCGCACCCTTTCCGGTCAATTTGAAACTGTCTGCCGAAAACATCAGCGCCGATATTGTCGGCGCGATCGACCAGCCCAGCGCGGGTCTGGCGGTGAATGTGCGCGTTCACGCCCAAGCCCCGGACAGCGCCACCCTGTCCAAATTGGTCGGGGTGGAACTGCCCGATGTGGGCGCTTTGCAAGGGCGCGCAAATATCAGTGGCGCGGGCGCGGCGTATAGCTTTCAGGGGCTGGAGGCGACGCTGGGCAATTCGGACCTGACGGGCAGCGCGGATGTGGATTTATCCGGTAAACGTCCTAACGTAACGGCGAAGTTGTCGTCGGCGCTGTTGGATGTAAACCAGCTTGCCGGTTTGAGCGCAGAGCGCAAAAAAGACGCGCCGCCGCTTGAGCGCGTGTTCACCACCGAGCCGTTGCCGTTTGACCTGTTAAAATTGGTTGACGCGGACGTGCGCTATAGCGCCAAACGGGCGCTGGTCGATACGCTCAGTCTGACGTCTGTAAATGCGGTGGCGAAGCTCAAAGACGGCGCATTGAAGCTATATCCGCTGCAATTTATCTTCGACGAAGGTCGTCTCAGTGCGCGACTGACGGTGGATGGGGTGCAAGATCCGCCCGCCATCGCGGCGCACGCGTCTGTGCGTGGACTGGATGCGGGCACTCTGGCCGCAATGACCGGACAAGGGCGTATCGTGAGCTTGAAGCTCGATGGTGAGGTCGATTTGAAAAGCGCGGGCGTATCGACGCAGAGCTTGGCGGCTGCTTTACAAGGCTCCGTCAACCTCATCGGACGCAACGGACAAATTCATAACGAGAAGTTCACAGACCTGACAGAGGGCATCGGCAGCATTATGCCGTGGGCTTCGAACAAAGACGCCAACAAAATATCCTGCTTTATGGCCAAGTTGCCAATCAAAGCAGGTGACGCGGTGGCCGAAACGGTACTGTTGGACACCAACGGCGTTTCTGTGCGGGTGACCGGCAATATCGATCTGCCGGGCGAGTTATTGCACCTGACGGTCAACACCAGCGCCAAATCTGCAAGCCTCGCCAGTTTTGCCGTGCCGATCCGTGTCAAAGGCGCGCTGCTGAAACCGCGCATCGACGTGGATCCGACTGAAGCGGTGGTCGGCACCGTGGGCAACATCGTCTTGGCGCCGGCCAAGTTGATTGCCGGATTGCTCAGCGACACCATCTCCTTGGTGGCGAGCGACGCGGCGAAAAAAGAAGCCGCGGATAAGAATGACCCTTGCCTTCAGGCGCTCAGCGGGGGTAAGACCGCCAAATCAAAGCCCCAGACCGCGCCGACGACGAAAGACAAGCCTGAGACTAAGCCGGTGGACAACAGCAAGTCCTCAGGCGATCCGCTCAAGGATGTCGAAGCGGTCGGCGAGGCGCTCGAAAAGTTATTTTAGGACCCCGCAGGATCACCATGACCAAACGGTTTTACAAAAACGCCGCGGTTCAAAACGCAGATGGCGTTTTCGCCGTCACTTTGGACGACCGCCCGATCAAGACGCCTGCGGGCAACGCCATGAACTTGCCGACCAGCGCGCTCGCCGATGCGGTGGCGGGCGAATGGAATGCCCAAGGCGAAGAGATCGATCCCAAGTCGATGCCCTTGATGCAGCTGTGCGGCACCGCCATCGACCGCGTGCCCGATGTGCGCGACGGTTTGATCGACGGCATTTTGCGTTATGCCGACACCGATTTGTTGTGCCACCGCGCCGCCAGTCCCGCAGATTTGGCCGCCCGTCAGGCTGCGGTGTGGCAGCCGTTGCTCGACTGGGCGGCGGATACGTACGGGGCGAACCTCAAATCCGTTGAGGGCGTAATTCCGATTGATCAGGACCCGCACGCGGGCGACGGCTTTGCGGCTGCGATGGCGGATATGGACAACTGGCGACTCACCGCAGTGGCGGAAATGGTTGGTATCAGCGGCTCCATCGTCATCGGCTTTGCGATGTTTGCGGGGCGCTTGGATGCGGATGAAGCGTTCGCGGCGTGCCAAGTGGATGAAGATCATCAGATCGAGTTATGGGGCGAAGATTGGGAAGCCACCCAACGGCGCGCCAACGTGCATGCGGAACTGGTGACGGCGGCGCGCTTTTTGGAGCTGCTACGCGCTTAAGCGCCCCGATACAGCAAGCGCCGAAACGGCGCGTCGGGCAGGGCCAAGATCAGGCGGCTGAGCGCGATCATCACCGCAACGGCGAAGATGAACCGGCCGATCAGCACGCCGGTGATGTCGCCGCCCAACGCCATCATGAACAGTGGGTCTTCGATCAGGCTGTGACACAGCGCCATGAAGCTTAGCGATAGCACGATGTCACGTGGCGCGAGGTTGCCTGCGCGGGCTTCTTTGATGATCAGGCCGCCGCCGAACGATAAACCCAACAACGCCCCCACCATGGTGATCGACGTCGCCGCTCGACTGATCCCCATCAAGCCCAGCAAGGGCGACAGCAGGCGCGCCAAAAGATCGGTGATCTTGAAAATTTCAAATATTTTTAGCAGCGTCACCAGGCCGAGAATGATCCAAAACAGCCACCACAACGACACCGCGCTGTTTACCGCCCAGGCGTCCCAACTGGCGTCTTGTCCGCCGTCTGCGGGCAGCCATGCGATGGTGGCGGGCTCTTGCAGCCAGTTTCCCCAGCTGTAAATCGCGTTCAAAATCGCGCCATACGCCAAGCCGCCGCCAAAACGCAATGTCGTGGAAAAGGTGAAGCTGATCCCGGCTTTGCGCGAAATGGCTTGTTCCAGCGGCAAGGCGTGGGCGATCAAAACCATCGACAGCAGCACCGTGAGTTGGGCGACCGTGAGGTCTGTATAGGGCAAGATGCCGACCAACGCGGCGGCGGCGCCGTAGTTGTTGACCAAAATGCCGGTGGCCCAAACGATCCCGGTCGCGGCGGGCAGATCGACGAGGCTCATCAACGGTTCGAACAACGCCGCCAGTTGATCGATCAAGCCGTAGCTTACGCCGACCTGCACCACCACCATCACCGGGACCATGGTTTTGAGCAGGTCCCAATACAAAGACGCGGCGTTTTTCGCCAAATCGACAAGCGCCGGCATAAGCCGGGCGGCGCGGGGGCTCATAGGATTAGGACTCGCCTTGGGCCGGTTCGTCTTCGGTTTGGTGGCGGAAAATCAATGGCAACTGGGTGAAGCTGAACACGATGGTCAGCGGCATGATGGCGAAGACTTTGAAATTCACCCACATGTCGGTGGTTTGGGTGCGCCAGATCGCTTCGTTGAGCACGGCGAGCAGCAGGAAAAACCACGCCCAGCGCCACGTCAGCTTGCGCCAGCCTTCGTCGTCGAGCGACAGCGCGCTGTCCAAAACCGATTTCAGGTAGCTCTTTTTGAACATCAAGCCGCCGAACAGCACCAAGCCGAACAGCGTGTTGACGATGGTTGGCTTGATCTTGATGAACATCTCATCTTCTAGATACAGCGTCAGTCCACCGAACACCAACACCACCACGCCGGTCACCAGCGGTAGGGTGGGGATGTGTTTGAGCTTGATGTACGAATAGGCGAGGCTGACCGCAATCGCGACCATGAACACCGCCGTGGCGGCGAAAATGCCCATTTTCGCATTCACCACGAAGAACAGAAGCAGTGGGCCGACTTCCAACGCCATTTTGAGTGCTTGATTCATTTGGCGTTTATATCAAGCCCCAGATGAGGGGGGAAGCGAACAATTTTTTGCCTTGCGTAATTGTCTTCGCAGGTGCAAAAAAACCGTAACCATGGTATCACTTGAACCTGTCAGAGGGACGTTGGTGCAATTCAAAGAAGCGTCGGGGAAAACCAGTGCACGATATTATTGAAGAACTTGAAAAACGCCGTGAACAAGCGCGCCTCGGCGGCGGGCAACGCCGCATCGATACGCAGCACGCCAAGGGCAAGCTGACGGCGCGCGAACGCATCGAACTGCTGCTTGATCCCGGCACGTTCGAAGAATGGGACATGTTCGTCGAACACAACTGCACCGATTTTGGCATGGAAAAGCAATCCATACCCGGCGACGGCGTTGTGACGGGCTATGGCACCATCAACGGTCGTTTGATATTTGTCTTCAGCCAGGACTTCACCGTGTTCGGCGGTTCGCTCAGCCAGACCCATGCGAACAAGATTTGTAAAATTATGGATCAGGCCTTGAAGGTCGGCGCACCGGTGATCGGGCTCAACGATTCCGGCGGCGCGCGCATTCAAGAAGGCATCGACAGCTTGGCCGGTTACGCCGACGTGTTCCAACGCAACGTCACCGCGTCGGGCGTGATCCCGCAGATTTCCGTGATCATGGGGCCGTGCGCGGGCGGCGCCGTGTATTCGCCGGCGATGACCGACTTTATCTTCATGGTCGAAGACACGTCCTATATGTTCGTGACCGGCCCCGAAGTGGTCAAAACCGTGACCCATGAAGAAGTCACTCAAGAAGAACTGGGCGGCGCGTCGACCCACACCGCCAAATCGGGCGTAGCGCACAATGCATTCCCCAACGACGCCGAGGCGCTGCTGTATCTGCGCCGCTTCATTGACTTCTTGCCCGCCAACAACCGCGAAAAGCCGCCGGTGCGTCCCACCGCAGACTGCGCCGATCGCGCCGAAATGTCGCTGGACACCTTGATCCCCGACAACCCCAACAAGCCCTACGACATGAAGGAACTGATCGAAAAGGTCGTCGATGAAGGCGATTTCTTCGAGCTGATGCCCAACTATGCGGGCAACATCTTGATCGGTTTCGCGCGTATGGAAGGCTCGACCGTCGGTATCGTCGCCAACCAGCCGATGGTCCTGGCGGGGTGTTTGGACATCAACAGTTCCATCAAGGCCGCGCGCTTCGTGCGCTATTGTGACGCTTTCAACATTCCCATCGTGACCTTCGTCGATGTGCCCGGTTTCTTGCCCGGCACCTCGCAAGAGCACGGCGGCATCATCACCCACGGTGCTAAGCTTTTGTACGCGTTTGCCGAAGCGACCGTACCGAAAGTCACCGTCATCACCCGTAAAGCCTACGGCGGCGCGTATGACGTGATGAGCTCCAAACACCTGGGCGGCGACGTGAACTTTGCTTGGCCGTCTGCGGAAATCGCCGTGATGGGGCCCAAGGGCGCGGTGGAGATCATTTTCCGCGCCGATGCGAAAGATCAGGAAAAGATCGCCGCGCGCACCGAAGAATATCGCAAAGCCTTCGCCAATCCGTTTGTCGCCGGCAAGCGCGGGTTCATCGACGATGTGATTTTGCCGCACAACACCCGCGTGCGGATCGCCCGCTCATTGCGTATGTTGAAAGACAAAAAAGTCGATCGGCCGTGGAAAAAGCACGGTAACATTCCGCTTTAAGCGGACGCAATTTGTCGCGCAATTTGCCTGGGGAGGCGTGGATATGACGACCGACGAGCAAAAACACAAAGAAAACCTCAAGGAACTGGGCCGCTTCGGCGCCACGGTGGCGATCTTTTTTGTCGCCGTGTATTTGGCGATTTACCTCAACATCACCTACAATCCCGAAGTTCCCTGGTTTATCGCTGTGATCATTGTCGGCGGCTATTTCATTGTTCCCAAAGCCAAAAACGTGATGTCGATGTTCAACGACAAACCGTGACCAAGAATTTACGCGCCCCATTGCTGCGCGTTTTGAAGAGATGAAAAGGGACCTCCCGCATGCCTGCCCCTAAAGCTGTAAAAAAGCCCGCCGCCAAAAAAGCACCTGTGAAGAAGGCTGCTGTTAAAAAAGTTCCGGCGAAAAAGGCAGCGCCCAAGCGCGCCAAAATGTTCAAGAAAATTCTCATCGCCAACCGTGGCGAGATCGCGTGTCGGGTGATTAAGACCGCTAAGCTGATGGGCATCAAAACGGTTGCGGTGTATTCCGAAGCCGACCGCGACGCGTTGCATGTGTTGCAAGCCGATGAGGCCTATTGCATCGGTCCCGCGTCGTCGTCTGAGAGCTATCTGCGCGCCGACAAAATTCTCGACGTGATCAAGCAAAGCAAGGCAGAGGCCGTGCATCCGGGTTATGGGTTCTTATCCGAAAACGCCGCGTTCTGCCGCAAGCTGAAACGCGCCGGCGTGGCTTTTATCGGCCCCAACGAGCTGGCGATCAAAGCCATGGGCGATAAAATTGCGTCCAAAAAACTGGCCGAAAAAGCCGGCGTGACCACGGTGCCGGGTTACACCGAAGCGCTCAAAGATTACAAAGAAGCTCACAAAGTCGCCAACGACATCGGCTATCCCATCATGCTCAAAGCCTCCGCCGGTGGCGGCGGCAAGGGCATGCGGGTGTGCGAAAACGACGCCGACCTGAAAGAAGCGTTTGTGTCGGCGGTGCGCGAAGCCAAGTCGAGCTTTGGCGATGATCGCGTGTTCATCGAAAAGTTCATCGTCAATCCGCGCCACATCGAAATTCAGGTGATGGCCGACACCCACGGCAACATCGTGTACCTGGGCGAGCGCGAATGCTCGATCCAGCGTCGCCACCAAAAGGTCATCGAAGAAGCGCCGAGCCCGTTCATCGATGCTGAGACCCGCAAAGCCATGGGCGAAGAAGCGGTCGCGTTGTCACGTGCGGTCAAGTACGTGTCCGCCGGCACGGTCGAATTTATCGTCGATCAGGACAAGAACTTCTACTTCTTGGAAATGAACACCCGATTGCAGGTCGAACACCCGGTTACCGAATTGGTCACCGGCCTGGACTTGGTGGAACTGATGATCCGCGTCGCTGCGGGTGAAAAACTGCCGATCAGCCAAGAGGATGTGAAGCTGGAGGGCTGGGCGATCGAATCGCGCGTTTACGCCGAAGACCCGTTCCGCAATTTCTTGCCGTCCATCGGGCGTTTGACCCGCTACCGCGCGCCGACCGGCGAAGGCGTGCGCGTGGATACCGGCGTCTATGAAGGCGGCGAAATTTCCATGCACTACGATCCGATGATCGCCAAATTGATCACCTATGGCGCAGATCGCGATTTGGCCATCAAGGCCATGCGTCAAGCCTTGGACGGGTATTACATTCGCGGCGTACAGCACAATATTGCGTTTTTGTCGGCGCTGATGAACCGTCCGCGCTTTGTCGAAGGGCGCTTGTCCACCGGTTTCATCGCCGAAGAATATCCCGACGGTTTCCATGCTTCGGACGTGGTTCACGACGATCCATCGATCCTGGTCGCGGTGGCCGCGTCGATGCATTATGCCTATCAACAGCGCGCCGCTGGAATCACCGGCCAGCACAGCGGTCACGAACGCGCTGTATCTCAAAACTGGTCGGTTTTGTTGGGCAAAAAAATCGTGCCCGTGTCGGTGGCGCTGGTTGATGGCGGCTTCGATGTCGATATTCGTGCGCGTGGTTTCACCAAGACCACGGTCGAGGTGCGCAGCGATTGGACGCTGGGCGAGACCGTGTTCGTAGGCGCAGTCGATGGTCAGGACGTGATCATTCAGTCTGAGCGCATGGCGGTTGGCTATCGCTTGCTGCATGCCGGTTCGCAAGCCGATATCCGGGTGCTGTCTGAAAAGGGCGCAGAGCTCTATTTGCTGATGCCCGAAAAGCAGGCCGCCGACACTTCCAAGCTGTTGATGTCGCCGATGCCGGGCTTGCTGTTGTCGGTTTCGGTTGAAGTCGGCCAAGAGGTCAAAGCTGGTGAAGAATTGGCGGTGGTCGAAGCGATGAAAATGGAAAACGTGCTTCGCGCGACGCAAGACGGTACAATCAAAGAGGTCGCGGCCAAAGCAGGCGATAGCTTGGCCGTTGATCAGGTGATTCTCTCGTTTGAATAACGCGACGCATAAGAGGTTCAATGGCGGACGACAGTAACCCAGACAACGTTCTTCCCTTTCGCAAGCCGACGCCTGCTCGACCGCGGCGCGAAAGGGTCCGCCATCATCAAGGTCCCAAACTGCAGTTCCAACATCACGACAAGGTGGTGCGTTTGTATGTGCGCGGTCTGGTGCAAAACGACCTCTTTGTGCGCTGGCTGGTCGAACAGGCCACCGCTTTGCACCTGGACGGTTGGGCGCGCTCGGCGCCGGATCATTCGATGGATATTTTGATTGCGGGCGAAGAGGGTGACGTGCGCCAAATGCTCGAATTGATCAACGAAGGTCCGCGCCCGGTCGATATGCTGTTGGCTGAAGAAGTCGTGCTCAAGGGTGACGAACCCATGTGGCAGGGCTTTCACCATCTATCCCCACACGGCGCATGAGCACCGTTCATGCGATCATAACGGGGCGCGTGCAAGGCGTGTGGTATCGCGCCTGGACGCAAAAGACGGCTGAGAAACTTGGCCTTTCAGGCTGGGTGCGCAATCGTTCTGATGGCGCCGTCGAAGCGCTGTTTTCCGGTCCCGACGCGAAGGTCGCCGAGATGTTGCGTCAGTGCCGCACGGGGCCGATGTTGGCGCGGGTTGACGACATTCGTCAAAGTCCGGGCGAAGCGCCGGATCAGCCGGGCTTTCATTTTTTGGCCAACCGCTAGCGTTTTAAAGTCCGGTGAAAATATAAGATTCTCCGCTGCCGTCAGTGTCGCCGCCCTTGTAGCGCTTGACGGCGGAGGCCGGGGGAAAGATCAGTCGCGCGGTGGTGCCTTGGCCAGGGGTGGAGACGAGCTCCAAATCGCCGCCATGCAGTTTCATCATCAATTTCACCAACGGCAGGCCCAGCCCGGTTCCCGGTTCGTGTTGCACGTCGGGGCCGTGACGGATTTGACCGAACGGCAACATAGCGATTTTGAGATCGTCCGCGCTCATGCCTTTGCCCTGGTCGTGAATGGCGATGGACAGCCCGCCGCGGGACGTGGGGGCGGCGGTAAGCAGAACTTTACTACCGTCCGGCGAGAATTTGATGGCGTTGGACAGCAGGTTCACCACGCATTGCACCACACGCCGTCGATCGACGCGAATTTCGGGCAGCTTTTCGGCAATATCCGTGACGACATGGACGCTGTAAGTTTCCAGTAGGCCGGCGACCAAACGTTCGGATTGAGCGATGATGTCTTCGACGTCGTGAAGGTCGGCGTCCAGTTCGATTTTGTTGGCCTCCGCCTTAGACAGGTCAAGAATGTCGTTGATCAGGTCCAGCAGGTGCTTGCCGCTCTTTTCGATGTCGCCCGCATACTCTTTGTACTTGGGTGGAAGCGGCCCCATGGTTTCTTGTTCCATCATCCCCGAAAAGCCGATGATGCCGGTCAGCGGGGTGCGCAGCTCGTGGCTCATATTGGCGAGGAAAGACGACTTGGCTTGGCTGGCCTCTTCGGCGCGCCGTTCTGAGTTGCGCGCGTGAGCCAGCAGCTTTCGAATCTGCAAACTTTCCATCACCAGCAGACCGACCATCAAAAACGCCCCGAGCAAGATCACGGCGACGGAAACTTTAAGTTTTTGGGTGCGCTCGTTGAGGCCTTGACTATAGGCTTCTTCAAATTGGCTGGTGTTGGACATCACCAAGGCCGCCAGTCTATTCAGCCGTGATGAAAACGGCAGGAGGGCGCTTTGAATGACAATCATCTGATCAAAATCATCGCGCTTTAGCGTTGCGATGAGCGGGTCGATCTTGATCAATGTGTCTTTCAGATCGGTAACGGTGTCGGTGATTTCCGCAAAGGCGCGCAGGTGTTTGGTTTCGCTGTCGCGTAAGATCGGGGGGATGCGGCTCCACAACAGATCGTAACGCAGCGCAACGTCCTTATGCGTCAGGGTGGAACCGCTTTGGGTGTACATGTGCAGCGCATGCAAGGTGCGCTCCATCTCCAACGACAGCTGCGATATCACCCAAATGTCGGACTGGGCGCGATTGACCTCAAAATCGTGGCGTTGGGTCAGGCTGGTGAAGCTGGTGACCGCGAATATGGCAATCCCGGAAAATAGGGCAAGCGCCAGCGCGGTGATGAGAAACAGCTTGCGGTCCATATACGTCTATCCAATGTCTTGGTATCTTGCCTTACGTCACGATCATAGTGCGTGTTGGGTATTGCGCAAGGCGTCGCGCAACGCGGTGTGGGGGCGGGTCTCAGTCGACATCGCGAGTTTGGCGTTTGAACACGGTCTCAAAGGTTTGGCGCAAGACCCTATCGACATCTTCTAAGCTTGCATCGACGCCCAGGTCTTTCAGCGACGTGACGCCGTGCTCTGAAATACCGCACGGCACGATACCGGCAAAGTGGCTCAAATCGGGATCGACGTTCAGCGCGAGGCCGTGAAAGCTTACCCATTTGCGCACCCGCACGCCGATGGCGCCGATTTTGTCTTCTTTGGCCCGCTGATCATTGTCTTGGCCGCGTTCGACCCAGATGCCGACGCGGCCTTCGCGGCGTTCGCCGGTCACGCCAAACGCGGCGATGGTGCGGATCATCACCTCTTCCAGTTTTTGCACATAGGCGCGCACGTCGCTGCCATGGTGCTTGAGATCCAACATGATGTAAGCGACTCGCTGGCCGGGGCCGTGGTAGGTATATTGCCCGCCGCGCCCCGCCTCGAACACGGGAAAACGTTCACCATCCAACAGGTCGTCCGCGCTGGCGCTGGTGCCGGCGGTGTACAGCGGTGGGTGTTGCAAAAGCCACACGATTTCGGATGCGGCGCCGACGCGAATGTCGGCGACGCGCGTTTCCATAAAAGAATGGGCGTCTTCGTATTCCACCAGGTCGGTGGAAACACGCCATTCGACCTCTGGTAACTCTTTGTTTTTAGGCATTTTTAATTTGTTCTCGCACTTGGGCGTCTCTTTGCTTGATTGGGCTGACAGTATTTGCTATTCCCCCCTCAGGCAACGTCTTCGATAGACGGCGTTGTCGCTACCAAATAATGACTATGCGGTCGTGGCGGAATTGGTAGACGCGCAGCGTTGAGGTCGCTGTGGGAGATAATCCCGTGGAAGTTCGAGTCTTCTCGACCGCACCAAAATTAAATCCCACCCTGGTAAAACTGGGGTGGGTTTTTTTATTGTGGAGAGGCCGCGCTGCGCCCTTCGGGGGCGTCACCTCAAATGAGGGATGTCTTGCGACTAAGTGCTCTCTTTGGTAGTGTGTCTTGATTGATCGTAACGGTGTTGGAGGGGAAAATGAGCAAATACTTTGCGATGTTCGCTATCGCTGTTTTGTTGGTCGGTTCAAATGTTTTTCTTTGGGATAAGTGGGTCACATCCAAACAAGCAAAAAATGACGCCGTCGCGCAACTCCAGGATGAAAAAAATAAAAACAAAGTCAGGGTCAGTAATTCAATGCTAAGCAGCGTGAGCAAGTTCACATTTGCTGAAATTACTGGTGAGTATCATTATTTTCTTGATAAGACTTTTGGAAAACTACTTGCGCGAGATAAGATTAAATCGATGTACGAGTGGAGCTATACATTTAACTTCGGATTTAATGTGCCCGATCATTGGAATTGGTGCCCAAAGGTGGTTGACGAAACATTGGGGGTGGTCGCCGTAAATGCGCCGAAAATATCCCAAACGAACTCAAACCCTCCCGCCCCAAGATCCATGCAAGTCTTTAGGGGGGCGAACTGGAACAAGCACGAGGTTGAGGCTGACGCTTTCGTAACGGAATATGCGCGACAGGACATGGAAGAGCGCGCTCAAGCATATTTGAAAAATGATACGATCGTGAAATCGGTTCGATTGTCCCTGGGCGCGCATCTGCAAAACGCCATGAACGCCAACTTGGACGGGGCTAAGCCCGTAAGCAAGGTGGAAGTCAAATTCGTCGATACCAGTACATGTGGCTAAGTTAGCATGAGGCGCGTGTTCTCCATTGCCCCGCCTAGGATTGACCAGGCGGGGCTTTTTATTGACCTGTCAGTTGCGGCAAGGGGCCGAATTGTCTACGTTGGGGCGAAACATCGGTGGTGCAAAGCGCTCACACGTTGACAACACTTTCTGTACCCCCAGCCTTGCGGGGCCCAAGGCACACCAAGTAGCTGGCGGAGGTCGCGATGAGCGATCAAGATCAAAATAAACACGGCTCGACAGAACATGAGCAGCCCCCGCTGAATGGCGACGCGGCGCTCGATGACGTTGGCGCTTTCGTATCGCTGGGCGATCCCAGCGAAACCTACGATGGTCTGCATGTCGCCGATGTTGATGAGATCATCGAGGCGCTGGAAGGCAATGATGTGCAGCGGGTGCGTGAATTGGTCGCACCCTTGCACTTCGCCGACGCCGCCGATCTGGCCGAACGCCTCAGCACCGATTTGCGCCGCTCGCTTATGGAGGCTGCGCACGACGTCCTCGATTCCGATTTCTACACCGAACTGGATGAAACCGTTCGCGACGAAGTCGTCGATATCGTCGGTTTGGATGCGATGGCCGAGGTGCTCGCCGATCTCGACACCGATGACGCGGTGGAAATCATCGATGAGATGGACGCCCATGAACAGCTTCATGTGCTTGACGCGATCCCGGCCGCAGACCGCACCCTGATCGAAGCCGGATTGTCCTATACGGAATATTCCGCCGGTCGTTTGATGCAGCGCGCGGTGATGACCGTGCCGCAGTTTTGGAACGTCGGCGAAACCATCGACTTCATGCGCGAGGTCGCGGAACAAGA